>CAAGKR010105745.1_pt1 | contig 12921 bp, 11 predicted proteins | sample 2556971 | NCBI WGS metagenome assembly CAAGKR01 (sample SAMEA5207829, study PRJEB30636) | soil metagenome | biome: forest; feature: boreal; material: soil | place: USA | collected 2011-09 | depth 1 m | reverse complement strand
CCGGCTCCGGTCCCGACATCCACCGCCCGAACTGACGTCTTCATGTCTTTCAGTTCGGACGGCAGTACGTCCGCGATTGTGAGCGATTCCAGGCAGAGCACTCGAAGGACATCTGATCGAGTTTTGAAGGCGGTCAAGTTGAAGTGCCGATTGGCTTCCAGCAATATGGTGCAATACGATTGGAACTGCCCAACCTGTACGTCGCTCAGATCGATCCCAAGCTGAACCGCGCCCTCAGATAAAGATAGAGAGGCGCCATCGATCTCGGACTCGCTCACCGGCTCAACTCCCCGGAATAGGACGAGTCGCTCACCGTATCCATTGACTGCCTAGGGTTGCGCACGAAAACAGCCACAATGGCAGCCAAGAGGGCCAGAGCCGGTGCGGCGAAGATGACACTTTCGACACCGATGTGGTCGGCCAGAGCCGTGAGTCCGGACGCAATGACTCCGGACAGCCCGAATCCAAGGCCGAGAGTCAGACCGGAGGCGAGCCCGCGGTGCCGAGGGAGAAGCTCCTGTCCCTGCACGACGGTCACCGAGTTGGAGGCGAGCAACGCCGCGCCGCTGAGCGCGATCAGCGGCCACACAAATGCCGCCGGGACGAGCAAGGTTACGACCAGGAGCGGCGCCGCTGTGAGGAGGGAAGTCACGACGGTCCGACGCCTGCCGTAGACATCCGAAAAGTGACCTCCGACCAAACCTCCGATTGCCCCCGCGAGTGAGAGGACAAACGCGTAGTAGGAACCCAGCTCAGCAGGGAATCCGCGCAGATGGTAGTACAGCGGAAGAAAAATGATCAGTGCGTACTGTGCGGCGCTGCGAATCGCGATGACTGATACCACCAGGTTGATCTGCTGCCAGACATCCTCGATGGTCGCTTTCAGATCGGAAAATGTGAAACTCTCTTCCGACCGTCCCACGTGCGGCGCATAGCGCGCCAGAGCGAGTCCGACGACTGCCCCGGGGAGGAGAATCGCGGGGCTCCAATTGAGCCCGATGGTTGCCACGATCGCCGCGGCCACCGGACCGAGCGCGAAGCCAATGTTTCCGCCCGTGGAAAAGTAGGCCATGGATCTGCCCTTATTCGTGGGACTGAGGCTATCGACCATCGATGCCGCCTGCGGGTGAAACGCAGCGGTCCCCAGGCCTCCGATGCCTGCAATTGCGAGGAGCGTTCCGGTAGTGCCGGCTCGGCCAATCACGGCCGCTGCGAGTCCCACCCACACAGGTCCGATGATGGCAAACGCTCGTATCCCCGTGCGGTCGGACATCAAGCCGAAAAAGGGTTGCAAGACCGAACTTCCGCTGAGATAGACTAGCAACACCAGGCCCGCGGCGGTCGTGGTGATTTCTCCACGGATCACCAAGTACGGCATCAAGGAAGTGATGAAATTGCCGTACAGGTCGTTCACAAGGTGACCCGCGCTCAGAAGTCCAACCCGGAAGTAATCCGTGCGGGCCGCGGGAACCTTCCCGCCGGCAAAATTAATTGCCGACATTGATTCTCCGGCACCTACAGCGCTCGATTACCCGTCGTCGGCATGCTGTCCGATGGACGATCATAGCAACCCTCCCTCTGTCTCATCCTCACTTGGGGCGCCGTCTCCGCACGTGGCCCTTGCTCTCAAGGCAATCTAACGCACTTGTGGACAGAGTCGAGATCGATGGGCACGTTCTGTTCTATCGAGCTATAGTGTGACGGTGCCACCTGTTGGTGGTTGAGGCCTCCACCCTGATGATGCAACCGGAAGACTCCCACGTTGGATGGCTTTTTTGGGCCGTCGCACTGGACCGGGAGTTGTAAGTGCTAACGACGGCGGGCATAATGTCCGAATCCGAAAGGAAGGAACCGTGCGGAAGCGTGTCTTGTCCTGGTCGCTCATTGCCCTGATTGTGCTTTCATTTGCGACCTTTGGGACCGCGAGGGCCAGGCAAGTCGCCAGCGTCAATGACGCTCAGAATCGCCTCACCGTCGCGGAAAGGGTCACGGCGCGGATCCTTTCGCATGCAGAGGCGGACGGGATGGTTGCGAGCGAACTCGGTCCATATGCCAAGCGGGCACGGAAATTAGCTCGGGCATCCCGACCACAGGCCATGCCGCTCTGGGATCCTTCGGGCGCGAAATTCTACGACCGCCAGAGTACTGCCTTTCGTCGGCTCTCGGTAGTGGTGCAGGCGGACGAAACGCGCCTGACGACCGAAAGCAAAATGACCGCTTCCGCCTCCCTCGCCGACCTGTCTCGAGACATCGGGACTGCCGCGTCGCTCGATCTGGATGTGGCCGGGGCGCAAAAGAGGCTACTTGACGGGAGAACAGCCCTTTCCACGGGTACGATCCTCCGCTCGTTTCAAGCGGTCCTCGCGGCCGTTGTCTCGGCACGCGCAGCCTTACAAGGCCCCGTGCAGACGCGCATGCAGTACGTCGATGGGGTGCTTTCGAAGGCCGCCGGGAGCCTCCCAGGCGTTCTCGCGCTGGCAGATGAGGAAACACAGACTGCGCAAAAGAGTTTGGGCCTGCTTGGGTTGCTCACGACGCGCGTACAGGCATATGGGTCAGATCTGACTCGCCTGAACGAGGCCGTGCATGCCCAGCGCTCCGCCTTTGCGGCGGCCGTGAAGGAAAGCCGGTTGCATGCTGAAATGGAAACGATCGCGGCCGACTACGCCCGGACCATTCCGGCCAAGATGGTCGTGGTTTCCACGGAAAACCAGCATGCCGACATCTATGAAGGCTCGCAAATCGTGTACTCGACCGACGTAACAACGGGAGGCCCCGAGCTGCCCACCGATCACGGTGTCTTTCACATCTACCTCAAGGCGAGCCCATTTGTATTTCACTCGCCGTGGCCCGTGGGGTCGCCGTACTACTACAACCCCACGCCTATTCAGTTCTGGATGCCGTTTGACGGCGCCGAGGGGTTGCACGACGCATCCTGGCGTTCGAATTTCGGACCCGGCTCGAATCTCGCCCCGACCGATCTCGGCACTGGAAACACGATTCTCGGTACGCACGGCTGCGTCAATCTCCCGCCTGCGGCCGCACGGTTTGTGTGGGATTGGGCGCCGGTTGGGACGACCGTTGTGGTCGATTAGCGTTCGCCCCCGCGCATCGGAATGTTCACGCCGCGCTCTATCGACGTCGCAATTGCGTCATCGTATCCGGCGTCAGCGTGACGCATCACTCCGGTTCCCGGATCGGTCGTGAGTACGGCCTGCAGGCGTTGCGCGGCCTCCTCGGATCCATCCGCGACTACAACCATGCCGGCGTGCAACGAGTAGCCGATTCCGACACCACCGCCGTGGTGTACAGAGACCCAACTGGCGCCGGCAGACGTATTCACCAGGGCGTTGAGGATCGGCCAGTCGGCGATGGCGTCACTCCCGTCCTTCATCGACTCTGTTTCGCGATTTGGCGAGGCGACCGACCCTGAGTCCAGGTGATCGCGTCCGATCACGATCGGAGCCTTCAGCTCCCCGCTTCGCACCAGTTCATTCAGGGCGAGACCGAACGTAGCGCGTTCGCCGTATCCCAGCCAGCAGATCCTGGCGGGAAGCCCCTGGAAATGAATGCGCTGACGGGCCAGTGTGATCCAGCGTCGGAGTGCATCGTTATCGGGAAAGAGCTCGAGGAGCAGCCCGTCGGTGCGGTAAATATCTTCCGAATCGCCGGATAGCGCGACCCATCGGAACGGGCCGCTCCCGCGACAGAAGAGAGGACGGATATAGGCGGGCACAAATCCAGGGAAGTCAAAGGCTTCCCCAACGCCCGCTTCGAGCGCCTGCTGTCGAATGTTGTTGCCGTAGTCGAAGGTAATCGCGCCCGCTTCTTGGAGCGTCAACATGGCCTGCACGTGACGGGCGACCGTTTCACGCGCCAGCTCGAGATAGCGATCCGGATTGGCGTTCCGCAGTCTGGTCGCTGCTTCGAAGGGGAGACCTGCCGGGACGTACCCGCTCAACATGTCATGTGCGGAAGTCTGGTCCGTCAGAACGTCGGGAACTGGCCCTTGCTGCGCGAGATGGGTGAGCAGATCGAGCGCGTTCGCCTCGACCCCAATCGAGAGCGCCTTTCCGTCGGCGATTGCCCTACGTGCGAGGCCGGCCGCTTCCTCGACCGAGCTTGCGGCGACATCTAGGTATCCGCTGTCCAACCGCCGCGCGATGCGGGTTCGGTCTACTTCCGCCACGAGCGCCACGCCCTCGTTCATGGTTACCGCGAGCGGCTGCGCTCCGCCCATGCCCCCGAGACCCGCTGTCACCACCAGCCGGCCTCGGAGGGAGCCGCCAAAGTGTCGCCGTGCCACCTCCGCGAGCGTCTCATATGTGCCCTGGACGATTCCCTGCGAGCCGATATAAATCCAGCTCCCGGCTGTCATCTGACCGTACATGGTTAAACCGAGCGCCTCTAGCTCCCGGAACTTTTCCCAGGTGGCCCACGCCGGTACCAGCATTGAGTTTGAAATCAGCACGCGCGGCGCCAATCGTTGTGTGCGAAATATGCCTACCGGTTTGCCGGATTGAACCAGCAGTGTTTCATCGTTCTCCAATGAACGGAGACTTCGGATGATGGCGTCAAATGCCTCCCAGCTCCTAGCCGCTTTCCCGGTCCCGCCGTACACGACCAAGTCCTGCGGCCGCTCTGCCACGTCCGGGTCAAGATTGTTCATGAGCATCCGCAGAGCGGCCTCTTGTTGCCAACCCTTGCAAGTCATTTCGGCGCCGCGGGGTGCTCGAACGGTTCGAGGCTCCGCGCTAGCCAGCGTAGTCACGGGCGGCCTGGCTTTGCCTGGTGGGTCGTGACCCCCAGCGGATCACGGCTCCGACCAGGTAGATGACTGACGAAATGAGAGCCAACCAGATGCCGAATCCGCGACTGACGCCCTGGCACTGAAAGCAGGCGTACTTGCCGAGCTCGTACACGAAGACGAGGAGCAGGACACCTCCCAGCGTCATGTAGACGACGGGCGTCGAAAACGGTAGCGGTGGGAGACCCATTTCAGCGGCAATCGCCGGATACAGCACGAGAAATACCGTGGCGAGAAAAAAGATTATTACAACTACCGAAGCGGCTTCGGAGTATGTAAACGCCCATTCTCCATGTGTTCGGGGCACGCTACTGATGAACCAGGGTAAGAACAGACTAACCACCGTCAGACACCCGGCGACGAGCACCATGTAGTCCCCAAGGGTGATACGCCGTAGGTCAATGAAGCCTCCCCTGCGCGGCCGGGCGCTTCTCATTCTGTGCTCCTCCCGCACGCCTGCCCCTTCGTTGCGGCAGCACGTTCCTCGTGACAGTTTACATCCGACACCCAGTGTCGGTTCATGAGAGGCGATAGGCGCGGTATGGTAACGTGAAAGTAACTCTCACATGTGTTATTCAGGCACGCGGCACGCCTGATGCAGTCGCAAACAAGCGACAGATTGCATTGCGCTGCGCAACGCTAAAACACGAGGAAGTATGGTCAAGGATTACGTTCCGCTCTTAATTCTGGCAGTCGTGGCTGCTGGGTTCGCCCTCACGAACGTTGCGATCACGTTCGTCGTCGGTCCGTGGCGTCCGACACGGGAAAAGATGGACCCGTATGAATCCGGCATGACTGAGATTCAGCCGCCGAGACAACGCTTCCCGATCAAGTTTTACGTCATCGCCATGCTGTTCTTGCTGTTCGACATTGAAGCTATATCGTTTTTCCCGTGGGCTGTGCTACTGCGGCCACTGCACTTTTCTGGGTTCATCGAGATGTTTATTTTCGTGGGCGCGTTGCTCATTGGATATCTCTACATATGGAAGAAAGGAGCGCTCGATTGGGAATAAATGGAAACCCCGATCTGAACGCTGCCGATAGCGTCTCAATCATCCAACCGCGCACTCTCCGCGAGTTGGCGGACACCGACTACATGCCGACTCACCAGGGAGCGATCTTTACGAGTACGGTAAAACAGATGGGCCACTGGGCCCAGGCCAACTCCATGTGGCCCGCATTGTTCGGGCTGGCGTGCTGCGCGATCGAGATGATGGCCATGAGTGCACCCCGGTGGGACCTGGCTCGGTTCGGCGCGGAGTTTTTCCAGGCGAGTCCTCGTACGGCCGATCTGCTGATCGTATCGGGACGCCTCTCCAACAAGATGGCCCCGGTGCTCCGACAGGTCTACGACCAAATGTCGGACCCCAAGTGGGTCATCAGCATGGGGGCGTGCGCCTCGACCGGTGGGGTCTTTAACAACTATGCGATCGTGCAGGGCGTGGATCAGATCGTGCCAGTGGACGTGTACGTTCCCGGTTGCCCGCCGACGCCAGACATGCTCATGTACGGATTCACGATGCTGCAGGACAAGATCAAAGCGGGCATCCCGCCCGCGTCCGACGTGGCTTTGGCCTCTCGCGGAGTATAGGTTGACTCCAAGTGAAACCGCCGAGGCCTTGTGCACGCGGTTCGGTGACGATGTGCTGGACGTCGTTCAATTCCGCGGTGAATGGACCGCACTTCTGACGCGCGACAGCATTCGGGAGGCGGCCGTGTACTGCCGGGACGAGCTTGGATACAACTTTAGCTCAGATGTCTCCTGTACGGACTGGCTGGACCGTCGTCCTCGGTTCGACGTGGTGTACCACATCGCGATCGTTCCGGAGACGGTGCGCTTCCGTCTCAAAGTGCAAACAAATGACGGCGAGCCAGTCCCCACTCTGATCCCAGTGTGGCCGGCAATGAACTGGGGCGAGCGCGAAGTTTGGGATCTCTTTGGGATTGAATTCGATGGACATCCGGACTTGCGGCGATTCTTGATGCCGGACGGATGGATTGGATTTCCGCTTCGCAAGGATTACGCGCAGACCCAGATCGCGCTGCCCCGGCCGAAGACGGACAAAGTTGGTGAGTAGGTCCTAGATGGTCACAACTGAACGCACCGGCGACACGATGATCCTCAATATGGGGCCGCATCATCCGGCTACGCACGGGGTGCTGCGCTTGTTGGTCGAGCTCGATGGCGAGACCGTCATCAATGTGGTTCCCGACATCGGTTACTTGCATACCGGTATCGAGAAGACGGGCGAACGGCTGAAGTATCAGCAGGTCATCACACTGACTGATCGCATGGGCTATCTCGATAACATGCTCGATGAACTGGCATACGTGCTCGCGGCCGAAAGATTGCTGGGCGTCGAGGTGCCGGAGCGCGTGAAGTGGGTTCGAGTGCTGCTGGGCGAGCTGGAACGCATCTCCAGCCACTGTGTGTGGCTGGGCACACATGCGCTGGATCTGGGCGCCATGAGCATGTTCATGTACGGCTTTCGCGAGCGCGAGAAGATCCTCGACATTAAAGAGACGATTAGCGGCGTGCGTATGATGACCAGTTTCATTCGCATTGGCGGCCTCATGGCGGACCTTCCGCCGGAGTTTGGACCCAAGATTCGGGATTTTCTCGCGTACATGCCCGGGCGCATCGACGAATACGAAGAACTCCTGACCGCGAATCAAATTTGGCTGGAACGTACCAAAGGGGTCGGAAGTTTACCGGTGGACGTTGCGCTGGCTATGGGGTGTTCCGGTCCCGTCCTTCGTGCCTCCGGTATGCCGTACGACATCCGGCGAACCGCCCCGTACAGCGGGTATGAAAACTTCGACTTCGACGTGATCGTGGGCGAGCACGGGGACGTGTACGATCGGTTCCTGTGCAGGGTCCGCGAGATGCGCCAGAGCCTTCGCATCATTGAACAAGCGGTCGATGGCATGCCCGACGGTCCCTGGCGCATTGACGACCGTAAGATCGTGCCGCCACCCAAAGACGAGCTCGTGCAGAGCATGGAGTCGCTGATCCATCACTTCAAGCTCTTCACGGAGGGCATGAAGCCGCCCGCGGGCGAGGTGTACAGCGCGATCGAAGGCGCTCGCGGCGAAATGGGGTACTTCCTGGTCAGCAACGGCAGCGCAAAGCCATACCGCTTCCACATGCGTGCTCCGTCGTTCTATAACCTTCAGGCGCTGCCAAAGATGGGCACCGGTTACATCGTGTCTGACTTGATTGCCATCATCGGCAGTATCGACTTCGTCCTGGGAGAAGTGGACCGGTAATGTCTGTCCTCTCAGTGGATGCGCGTGAGCGCATCGAAATAATCCTGCAGCAGTATCCGGTGAAACGTTCCGCGCTGTTGCCCGCTCTTCACGTCGCTCAAAACGAGCTGGGCTGGGTCAGCCGGGAGGCCATGGAGGAGGTTGCCGACCTGCTGGAGCTGGATGCGGACCAGGTCGAAGAGGTCGCCAGCTTTTACACCATGTACTACACGGAACCGGTCGGTACGTACGTATTGGAAGTTTGCAAGACGGCTCCGTGCTCGTTTATGGGAGCACCCGAGATAATCGACTATATTTCGACGACCCTCGGCATCCAACCAGGCGAAACGACGCCGGATGGAATGTTTTCGCTGTTTCGCGTTGAATGCCTGGCGGCCTGCCATCGCGCGCCGGTCATGCAGGTCAACCACCGGTATTACCAGGATTTAACACCAGAAAAGGTCGATGCTCTGGTAATCGCAGCGCGGCAGCTTCAACTGCAAACCGCGTCGGGGCCTGGGTTCCACATTCGAAGATCGTGGTCGGAAGAAGTGAAAACGGAAAGCTAATGGAACCTATCCTCTTCAAGCACACGAACATATCGGGCCTCGACAAGCTCGGCGTCTACACGGATAACGATGGTTATGCCGGCCTGCGGCGCGCAGTGACCGAGCTGCAGCCGCAAGAGGTTACACAGATCGTCAGCGACTCTGGACTTGCGGGGCGTGGAGGAGCGGGGTTCCCGACCGGTCGAAAGTGGAGCTTCATTCCTAAGGGCGTGCTTCCCACCTACCTGGTGATTAATGCGGATGAAAGCGAGCCAGGCGCGTTCAAGGACCGGGAACTCATGGAGCGAAACCCGCATCAGCTGTTAGAGGGTGTGGCAATCGCGGCCTATGCCATCGGGTGCCAGAAGGCGTTTATCTACATTCGTGGCGAGTTTCTCTACATCGGTGAGATTCTGGATTCCGCGGTGGCCGACGCGTACGCCGGTGGATATCTGGGACAGGACGTTTTCGGCTCCGGCTACAACATAGAAATCGTCGTGCACCGCGGCGCAGGTGCATACATCTGTGGGGAAGAAAGTGCTCTGCTCGATTCGCTCGAAGGATACCGGGGCTTTCCCCGCTTGCGTCCTCCTTTCCCCGCGATCAAAGGTCTATACGGTCAACCGACGGTAATCAACAACGTCGAGACGATCGCGAACGTGCCGCACATCGTACGCCACGGCGCGGAATGGTTTCGGTCGTACGGAACCGAAAAGAGCCCGGGTACGAAGATTTGCTCCATCAGTGGACCGGTCAATCGGCCGGGAAACTTCGAAGTGAATATGGGCACGACATTTCGAGAACTGCTGGAAGATCGCGCCGGCGGTATGCGAGACGACAAGCGACCAAAAGCGTACATCCCGGGAGGTGCCTCGGCGCCCATGCTGCCCGCGACGGAAGCGAATATCGACATCCAACTGTCCTACGAGGGGTACCGGGAAGCCGGCTCTGCTTTCGGATCGGCCAGCTTCATCATCATCCCGGACGACGTCTGCATTCTGAGCGCGCAGCTCAGTATCAGCGAGTTCTTCGCGCACGAGTCATGCGGGAAGTGTATTCCGTGTCGAGAAGGCACGCCCTGGCTGGCAAACACAGTCCGGCGAATCGAGGCGGGGCAGGGGCGTGAAGAGGATCTTCCGTTGCTGCTCGACATCTGTGACAACATCCTGGGGCGATCCTTTTGCGCGCTGGGAGACTTCTCGACGTCGAACATTGTGGCCTCGGTGAAGTATTTCTACGACGAGTATGAAGAACACATTCGGTCGCATGCGTGTCCGTACGCGCTCAAAGTGCGGGCCGTGGCATGACGGTGGGGGCCGAACGGGCATCGGACGAGCACAACGGTCGTCGAGGCCGGAGGATCAATTGGAAGAACAGGTAACACTCACGGTCGACGGCAATGAAATGCAGGTTCCGAAGAGGACGCTATTATGGGAGGCCTGCAAGGCCCATGGCATCGACATCCCGATTTTCTGCTATCACACCAAGCTCGGTCCGGTGGGCGCATGTCGCACCTGCCTAGTCGAAGTGGAAGGCCAGACCAAAGGCCTGATTACGGCCTGTTCGACGCCGGTGACGGAGGGCATGGTGGTCCGCACCCGTAGCCCCGTCGTCGAGAAGGCCCAACGTGGCATTCTTGAGTTCTTGTTGCTAAACCACCCGCTGGATTGCCCCATTTGCGACCGGGCCGGCGAGTGCCCGCTGCAAGACCAGACCTTTTCTTACGGCCCGGGGACCAGTCGCTACATCGAGCCGAAGCGTCATCACGTCAAGCCGATCTCGCTTGGACCGACCATCGCCCTGGATCGGGAGCGTTGCGTCCTGTGCTGGCGCTGCGTGCGTTTCTGCGCGGAAGTGGCGGAGGACAAGTCTATTGTCCTGCTGGACCGAGGTGACCATACGATGGTCGGCACATTCCACGACAAGCCGTACGTCTCGAACTTTTCGGGCAACGTCATCGAGCTCTGCCCGGTCGGTGCCCTGACGGGCCGAAAACAACGGTTCAACTTTCGGCCATGGGAGCTCCAGAATCGTCCGAGTATCTGTCCGCACTGCCCCATGGGGTGCAACATCAACGTGTCAGTTCGGAAAAACGACGAAGTGATCCGTTTTCTGTCCCGGGACAACCCTGAGGTCGACGACAGCTGGTTGTGCGATCGCGGCAGGTTCAATTTCGAGTTCATTAATAGTCCCGAGCGATTGCGCTCCCCACTCATCCGTCGCGGCAACGCCTTTGAGGAAACCTCATGGTCGGAAGCGCTCGAGTTTATCGCCACGCGCCTGCGGTCGATTCTCGAAACACACGGTCCCAGTGCGGTTGCCGGTGTGGCCTCCCCGCGCCTGACCAATGAAGATCTATACGTTTTCAGGCGGTTCATGCGCGACGTGGTGGGTAGCCGCGCCGTCGATCACTATCCGCGGCCCCAGGTGGCACTGACTCCACAGGAGCAGTCGTCGCTGCGGTCCGTCGACGATGCGTTGATGCCGATAGCCGAGTTGAACAGGGCAAAAACGATTGTCCTGCTGGGGGCCGATCCGAGCGAACGAGAGCCGGTCATGGAGCTCCGAATCAGGCAGGCGATCAACAAGAACTTTGCCACACTGGTCGTTGTGAATCCGCACGAAATATCCTTGACCTCAAAGGCGCATCGCACGCTCCAGTACGCGCCCGAACGCTTCGCCGATATGTGCCGTTTGCTGGTCTCGGCGCTACGGGAGAGCGAGTCACAGGATGGGCCCGCGGCCGCAACTGCCTCCACCGCGGAGCAGCAAGACATGCGAGACCTGGTTCGGGGTTCGTTTAGTGAAGGCCCCTTCGCGCTGATTTACGATGATTCATTTGTGGGTGTCACCGACAAGGGCGATGCGGTTACCGCCCTCGCATCCGTGGTCGACGCGCTCAAGGGAATCGGGGATGTCGGAACCTTGCCGTTGCTCGATGACTGCAACTCCATGGGTGCGCGCGACCTTGACATTCTTCCTCTGACTGACACGGGCGTCTCATGGGGCGTGCCGATGGTGCAACAGTTGACGGCTCTCGGGTCACCAATCAGGGCGGCCTTCGTGCTCGGCTCCAATCTCGTGAAAGTCGAGCCGGGCCCGGCTCTCGCCGGGAAGCTGCGCTCCCTCGATCTCCTGGTGGTCCACGAACTCTTCTTGACGGATACCGCCAAGCTGGCCGATGTAATTCTGCCAGCGGCAAGTTTCGCCGAGAAGTCCGGTACGTTTACGAACACGGAGCGCCGGGTGCAGGCCATCACGGAAACCGTGCCGGCGCCGGGAATCGCGCGAGCTGACTGGGAAATCCTAGTCGATCTGTCGCAGTACCTCGAGCAGCCGCTGTCCTACACGCTGCCGCAACAGATTTGGGCGGAGATAGCCAACGAAGTCCCGGCCTATCGCGGCTTGTCATTGTCCGACATTGGTCCGGCCGGCGCCAGGCCGCGAGTCTTGCAGCCGGCATAGGGAGCGATTGAGATACACGTGTACTCGCTCATACTGAACATCCCGGGCCCCAACGATGCGGTTGACACCATTATCGAGTCGTTGGTGAAGAGCGTTATTTCGCTGGCCTTGTTGTTGGCGTCGTTTGGCTATCTCACTCTGGCCGAGCGCAAGATTCTGGGCCGCATGCAATCTCGCTACGGACCAAATCGCGTGGGTATCTTTGGAGTCATGCAGCCGCTGGCTGATGGGTTGAAGCTTGTTCTGAAGGAGCAGATTACGCCCCGCGAGGTGCGCACGGGCATCTACCTGCTTGCGCCCGCTATCTCTCTCTTTGTCGCCATCATGGCATTCGCCATCGTTCCGATAGGTCCGCCGTTACCGTGGCTGGGCAAGATCCGCGTACTGGCGGTCGCCAACGTCAACATCGGGATTCTATATCTGCTCGCGATTCTGTCACTCGGGGTGTATGGCATCGTGCTCGGCTCCTGGAGCTCGAGCAACCGATACTCGTTGCTGGGCGGCCTGCGATCGACCGCGCAAATGATTTCGTACGAACTTTCGCTCGGTTTGTCCATTGTTGCCGTCGTGTTGCTGGCCGGCACCCTGAGTCCGATGGGGATCGTGGAAGCGCAGAATCACGCCGGGTTGAGCTGGTTTGTATTGTTGCAGCCGATCGGATTTCTTCTCTTCGTCGTGGGCGGTTTCGCCGAGACGAACCGTGCACCGTTCGACCTGGCAGAGGCGGAACAGGAACTGGTGGGTGGCTATCACACCGAGTACGCCGGCCTGCGTTTCGCGCTGTACTACATGTCCGAATACATCAACATGGTTACAGTAAGCTCGCTCGTCACGACCCTGTTTTTGGGCGGG
>CAAGKR010088511.1_pt1 | contig 12922 bp, 14 predicted proteins | sample 2556971 | NCBI WGS metagenome assembly CAAGKR01 (sample SAMEA5207829, study PRJEB30636) | soil metagenome | biome: forest; feature: boreal; material: soil | place: USA | collected 2011-09 | depth 1 m | reverse complement strand
CCGCCGCCCGCCATCATCTCGACGGCGTGCTCGAGCTGGTCGGCGACGAACCCGAACGACTCGCGGGCGGCCTTGACGCTGCCCGGCACGTTGATGACGAGCGTGCGCCCGCGCAGGCCCGCCACGCCGCGGGACAGCATCGCCCGCGGGGTGACCTTCGCGCTCTCGGCCCGGATGTGCTCCGCGATGCCGGGGGCCATGCGCTCGCAGACATCGAGCGTCGCCTCGGGAGCGACGTCGCGCGGCGAGAACCCCGTTCCGCCGGTGGTGAACACCACGTCGACCCCCTCCACGTCCGCCAACTCGACGATCGCGGCGGCGAGGGCGGTGCGGTCGTCAGCACAGAGGCGGTATCCGGCGACCTCCCAGCCGCGCTCCTCGCACAGAGCCTGGAGAGCCGGTCCGGAGCCGTCGGCCTTCGCCCCCGCTGCGCAGGAGTCGGAAGACGTGACTATCCCGATCCGCAGCGCAGACATATATCTCTAATCCCCCGTACGTGCGCGCGCGCTCGCGGGCGGGCACGGCTCGCCGGTCGCCGCAGCCTCGGCGGCCCTCTCGGCGGCGAACTCGGCGATCGCCTCGGGCGGCGTGCGGTCGCACGTGCCGTCGCCTAGGGAGAGCACCCCGATCTTGTCGCCCGACTCGATGTCGCCGGCCTCTCTCACGACCGCGAACAGCCCCTCGCGCGGCATCACGCAATCGCCGGCCTGGTAGTAGATGGCGCACTTGGTGTGGCACACCTTGCCGATCTGGCTGATCTCGAGGACGGCGTCCGGACCGATGCGCAGTACGCTGCCCACGGGGAGAGCCAGAAGGTCGATGCCGGACGTGGTTATGTTCTCGGCGAAGTCGCCGGGCCCGACGTCGAGCCCCTTGTCGATCATCGTCTGGATGGACTCGATCGCGAGCAGCGAGACCTGGCGGTGCCAGTCGCCCGCGTGGGCGTCACCTTCGAAGCCCCGATCGAGGATGAGCGTGCCGAACTCACCGGGCTTCTTGCGCACGGTCTTCTTCTCGCTCAGGTTGACGGACACCACGTGCGCGGCGTTGGCCATGGCCATGTTCTACAGATCCTCTCCACGGGTCCAGGTGCCCGACTTGCCGCCCTCTTTGGAGAGCAGCCCGAGCGCGTCGACGGTCATGCCCCGGTCGACGGCTTTACACATATCGTACAGGGTCAGCGCCGTGACGGCCGCCGCGGTGAGAGCCTCCATCTCGACGCCGGTTGGTCCGTCGGTCTCGACCGTGGCGGTGATCCGGACCTCGTCACCGAGCGGCTCCAGGTCGACCGCTGCGTGGGTGAGCGAGAGCGGATGGCACAGCGGGAGGAGCTCGCTCGCCTTCTTGGCGGCCATGATGCCGGCCACCCTCGCGACGCCGAAGACGTCGCCCTTGGGCGCGCGGCCCTCGGCGATCATCGCGAGCGTCTCGGGGCGCATGTGGATCGTCGCGCCCGCCACCGCGCGGCGGTGCGTGACCGGCTTGCCGGCGACGTCCACCATGCGGGCCTCTCCACGCTCGTTCGTGTGGGTCAGGCGCTTCTCGGGCACTTCTCATCCTCCGATCTGGGACATGCGGCGGATCGTGCCGATGCGCATGTTGTGGGATTCCGGCTTGGCGGCGAATGCGGCACGTATGAGCGCGCGGAGGTCACCGCCGTTGCGGAGCACCTCCCGGGCGTCGAGCTCGTCGTCGGAGAACAGGCAGGTCCGCAACTTGCCGTCGGCCGTGAGGCGCAGGCGGTTGCACTCGCCGCAGAAGTGGTGCGACAGCGGGGAGATGACGCCGATGGTCCCGGCAGCGCCCGGGAAGCGGTAGTAGGTGGCCGGGCCCCAGCCGCCGGGGGCCTCGTCTCGGGCCACCGCCTCCAGCGCCCCGATCCCGGCGGCGATGCCCTCCGCCGACAGCCGCGCGACGATCTCGTCGCTCGGGACGTGGTCCTCGATCGTCCACGCGCCGGCCCCGGACTCGGAACTGCAGGCCCCGCCCGTCGCAGGCTCGCCCTCGCCGCCGACCGGCATGTACTCGATGAAGCGGATGTGCAGCGGGCGGTCGAGGGTCATCTTCGCGAACGAGAGCAGGTCCTGGTCGAGCGAGCGGACAACGACCCCATTGACCTTGACCGGATGCATGCCGGCGTCGAACGCCGCCTCGATGCCCGCGAGTGCGTCCTCGAGCCGTCCGCCTCGGGTGATCCGCCGGTACACCTCCGGGTCGAGCGTGTCGAGCGAGATGTTGACGCGCGTCAGGCCAGCCTCGACCAGCTCCTTCGCGTAGCGCGGCAGCAGGACGCCGTTGGTGGTGATAGCGATGGCCTCGATGCCCGTCAGCGCGCGGAGGCGAGCGACGTGATCCGCGATCCCGAGGCGCACGAGAGGCTCCCCGCCGGTCAGGCGGATCTTGGAGATGCCCTCCTCCACCGCCGCCGCTGCGAAGCGCTCGATCTCCTCGAAGGTGAGCACCTCCGATGGATCCCGCCACCGGACGCCCTCGGGAGGCATGCAGTAGACGCACCGCAGGTTGCAGCGGTCGGTGACCGAGATGCGCAGGTAGTCGATGCGGCGGCCGAAGGAGTCGGTGCCCATGCGCTACTCCTCCCCGCCCGTCAGGAACGACTGTTCGATCAGCTCGGCGACCGAGGAGTGCGCGTCGAGCGGGAAGACCGGGACTCCCGAGGGGACGATCTCCGGCATGTCGGTCATGACCGCGAACAGCTGGTCGGGTTCGCTGATCATCTCGTCGGATCTCGCGCGCCTCACGATCTCGATGCGGACGTCACCGGCGCGCTTGAAGCCCTCGGTCAGCAGCAGGTCGGCGTCGCCCGCGGCTTCGACCAACTGCTCGAGGGTGCTCTCCTCCGGTATGCGTCGCACGACGGAGAACTGTGTCGGAGAGGAGATCATCGCCGCGACCGAGCCGGCGCGCGCGTGGCGCCAGGAGTCCTTGCCCGGGACGTCGACGTCCACCTCGTGGATGTGGTGCTTGACCGTGGCCACGCGCCAGCCGCGGGCGGAAAGCTCGCGGATGAGTCCCTCCATGACCGTCGTCTTGCCCGAGTCGGACTTGCCGACTATCGAGACGACCGGGATGCGGTAGGTGGCCACGTCGCCGGCTCCTAGAAGCAGCCGAGATCGCAGTTGTGCACGCGCACGCCGGCAATGTCGGCCGCGGTGCCCGCTACCTTGTAGTTGATGCCGTTGTCGTCCGCGAACTTGCGCAGCACCGGACACGTCATCTTGCCGTCCACGGCCTTCGCGAGGATGGCTGCCTTCATCTCCTCGGTGACCTGCGCGGCCCAGCGGGGGTCCGGAGCGTGATCGCCCTTGCTCATGGCGTTCCCTCTTCCTGATCGAGTCGGATGCATTCCACAGCGCTGCCGGCGGCGACTGACGAGACGCCCTCCGGAAGCGAGATGAGGCAGTTGGCGCGGTGCATGGAGGTGAGCATCGCCGACGACTGTCTTCCCGACAGCCGCACGGTGTAGGCGGGAGCGCCCTTCTCGACTCCGAAACCACAGTCGTCGCGAAGGGCGCCGTCGCCTACACTCCGCAACACTCCGCGCATGAAGTAGCGGCGATCGGCCTTCTTGCGCACGTCCTCGGAAAGGACGGCGGTAACGCGAGGGCGGTCGAGTTCGGAGAAGCCGCGCATCTTGCGGATCGCCGGGCGCACGAACAGCTCGAATCCCACCATCGTGGAGGTGGGGTTGCCGGGCAGCCCGAAGAAGGGCGCGCCGCCGATAGTGCCGAAGGTCTGCGGCGCGCCGGGACGCATCGCGACCTTCCAGAAGTCGAGCTCACCGATCTGCTCCAGCACCGTCTTGACGACGTCGAAGTCGCCCATGGAGACGCCGCCCGTCGTGACCATCAGGTCGAACTCGGGCGCGCGACCGAGCAGCGCGCGAGTGTCGGCCTCGTTGTCGCGGGCGATGCCCAGGACGTGCGGAAGCGCGCCGGCCGCCAGGACCTGCGCGGCAAGCGAGTACGTGTTGGAGTTGCGGATCTGGCCCGGGCCGGGCAGCGTCCCCACTTCGACGAGCTCATCGCCGGTGGAGACGATCGCGACGCGGGGGCGGCGGTAGACCTGCGGCGCGGGGGTGCCGACCGCGGCCATCAGCCCGACGGAGGCGGCGTTCACGGCCTCGCCCGCGCGCAGCACCACCTCGCCGCGGCGAACGTCCTCGCCAGCGTGGCGGATGTGATCGCCTGCCGTCGCGGGGCGACTGATGGCGACCGTCCCGCCGGTGCTCCCACCCGCATCGAGGCCTTCCGTGTGCTCGACCATCACGATCGAGTCGGCGCCCGCAGGCACGGGGGCGCCGGTCATGATGCGAGACGCCTCGCCCTCCCCGACCGCGGCCTGCGGCATGGCGCCCGCGGCGATGTGGTCGACCACACGCAAGACGACCGGGGACTCCTCGCTGGCCCCGGCTGTGTCTGCCGCCTGCACCGCGTAGCCGTCCATCGCCGAGTTGTCGAAGGGCGACACGTCGATATCCGAGACCACGTCGGCGGCAAGGACGCACCCGAGAGAATCCAGGAGGGGCACCGTCTCGGGATCGAGGCGCGCGATGCACTTGAGGACCGCGGAGCGGGCCTGCTCGACGCTCAGCATCTAGGCGTCCTTGTCTTTGAGAACCCGTTCGGGATGCGTGTAGACGACCATCCCGCCGCCGCGAACGTACCCGACCACGCAGATCCCGAGGGAGGCGGCTATCTCGGCGGCGAGGTCCGTGACCGCGCTCTTGCTCGCGATGACAGGGACGTTCGCCTTCGCGGCCTTGACAGCCATCTCGTAGGAGACGCGCCCCGTCGACAGCAGCACGGCATCGTCGGTCGGGATGCGGTCGAGCCACACGCGACCCAGCACCTTGTCCACCGCGTTGTGCCGGCCGACGTCCTCGCGCACGATGCGGACCTTGCCGCCGCCCGCGAAAGCGCACGCCTGCATGCCGCCGGAGTCGCGGTACTTGGTGGCCTGCTCGTTCATGGCGCGCATCCAACCGTGGAGCGCGGCCGGAGCGACGGCGAACTCTCCTCCGACCGGTTCGAGTGACTGAGCATGCCCCACGGACGAGAACGTCACGCCCTTGCCACAGCCCGACGTGATGTAGCGGCGACGATAGGTGAGCTCGTCGGGTACCTCCTCGCCCGTCTCCACGTAGACCAGGCCGCGCTTGTAGTCGGCGCCGATCGAGATAAGCGCGTCGCGGTCTGTGAGCAGGCCCTCGGCGACCAGGAACCCGGCGGCCAGTTCCTCGAGGTCGTCCGGGGTGGCCTGCATCGTCGCGACCTCGACGTCGTTCATGTAGACCGTGACAGGGCGCTCGACCGGCATGCGGCCTCCGTGCCGGTCCCCGTCGCGCACGATGATCTCGGCGCGGACCGGAACCGACTCCTCGGTCTCGGACTCGCGGACGTCGGCCAGGTCCTCGGGAGTGTTCACGTTGACGAGGCTGCGCAGCGAGGGGTCCGCGGCGCGCAGGGCCTCGAGCGACAGCTCGACGACGGGCACCTCCGAGAAGATCGCCACCAGCCGGCGGCGGCCGGAGGCGAGGACGCGGCGCGCTATGGGCAGGCAGTCCCGGTGGTAGAGCGCGAGCAGAGGCTCGATGCCGTGCTCGGTCACGGTGACGACGACGCGGGCCCCGTCGCGGGCGTCCCACAGGGCACGGACGACCGCCGGCTCCAGGTACGGGATGTCGGCGGCGACCGCGAGCACCCAGTCGTCGGGTGCCTCTCGCAACGCGGTGACGAGCCCGCCGAGCGGACCCTGGTTGGCGACCTCGTCTATGAGCACGGCAGTGTCCGCGGGCAGTCCAGCTTCGGCGATCTGCTCGGGGCGGTTCGTGACGACCACCGTGTGATCGCAGACGGCCTCGACCGCCTCGACGACGCGCGCCAGCAGCGTCTCGCCGTCGACCGGCAGCAGGGTCTTGTCCACGCCCATGCGCATCGAGCGGCCGCCCGCCAGCACGGCGGCGGTCACGGGCAGACGCTCTGTGCACCTCGGTACCATCGTCAACCTTGCCCTATCACTTGCGCTTCGCCGGCCGGTGTCGGCGTCGGGCGCGAGACTTCATCATAGCTGCAACGCTCAGATCTCGGGCCGCATCCTGACCGCCGTCGCCTTGAACACGGCCATCACCTTCTGGCCGGGCTTCAGAGCCAGTTCGGCGGCTGCGGCACGCGAGACCGATGCTGCGAATCGCGCGCCAGCGCTCTCAAGCGTCACGTGCACCGTGCCGCCCTGCGGACGGACTTCAGTGACGGTGACCTGGAAGTGGTTGCGGGCGCTGCCGAGCGGCAGGAGGGCGTCGGCCTCGTAGAGCGTGACGTCCTCTGGGCGGACGGCGACCAGGACCGGGGTGCCGACGGGCAGTTGCACGGTGGAGTAGATCGTGGTTCCCTCTCCGACAACCTCCGACAGGCCCTCCCGGCAGGCCGCGACACGCCCGCGCAGCGACGGCTCCATGCCCACGAACGCGGCGAGCCACTCGTCGGCGGGCAGACCGAGCACTGTGTCGGCGTCCCCCTCCGCGACTATTCGCCCCTCCCGCATGATGCCGATGCGGTCCGCCATGACCGCGGCCTCGTCCTGGTCGTGGGTCACGTACAGCGAGGTCACGTGCGCTCCCGCGAGGATGGCGGCGAACTCCACGCTCAGCGAGCGTTTGAGGAGCGGATCCATGTAGGACAGGGGCTCGTCGAGAAGCAGGAACGACGGCTCGAGCACCAGGGCGCGCGCCAGCGCCACGCGCTGCGCCTCCCCGCCCGAGAGCGTGAGCGCGCTGCGATCCTGCGCTCCCGCCAGCCCCACGCGCTCGAGCACGGCGGCCACGCGTGACGCCCGCTGCCCCGAGTCCACCCCGCGCAGCCGAAGCCCGTAGGACACGTTGTCCGAGACGGTGCCGCGCAGCAGATACGGCTTCTGGAAGACCGCGGCGATCCTCCGGCGCGAGGCCAGGTCGCGCGCGGCGACCGGCGCGCCGTCGAACAGCACACGACCGTGTGTGGGGCGCTCCAACAACCCGAGCACGCGGAGAAGAGTCGACTTGCCGGCGCCCGATGCCCCGAGGAGCGCGTACGTCTCCCCGGCCGCGAGCGCCACGGACGGAACGTCGACGACCGTGCGGCCGCGGTACGCGACCCGCACTCCCTCTCCGCGGACGGCAGGCGCAGCCGATGCGACGCGGCTATCGCTCATAGCCGGTCCCCCGCTGCTGGACCATCGTCAGGGCCGCGGTGGCCACGAGCGCTATGCCCAGCAGCACCATCCCCCACGCCATAGCCAGCCCGAACTCCCCGCGGCCGACCCAGAAGACGATCGCGGTGGTCATGACGCGCGTGGAACCCTGGATGTTGCCTCCCACCATCGAGACCGCACCCACCTCGGAGATGACGCTGCCGAATCCCGCGATGACGGCGGCCATGACACCGCGCCGGGCCTCCTTGAATACGGCGAACGACTCTTGGAACCGGGACGCTCCTAGCGCCCGCACCTGGAGCCGGAGATCGCGCGGGACGCTCGCGATCGCAGCCGTGGCGACCCCCGCGACTATAGGAGTGGCGAGGATGACCTGCGCTACCACCATCGCTTGGGGCGTGAAGAGCCAGCCCAGGTCCCCGAGCGGGCCCGTGCGGGACAGTGCCATGTAGACGAACAGGCCGATCACGACGGGCGGGAATCCCATGGCCGTGTTGACCAGCAGGATCAGAGTCCCACGGGCCGCGTGGCGGCTCATCCCGAGGAAGTACCCGATGGGCAGGCCGATAGCCGCGGCGATGAGCGTGGCCGTGCCGGACACGGCGATCGACAGCCGGATGACCGGCCAGATGTCGCCGGCCCCGGAGAAGAGCAGGGCGAAAGCGTCGATGATCGATCGTATGTAGATGACCACGGGTGTTCCGATCGGCCGGGCGGACCCTTGGGTGCGGCCGGCGTCCGCAGTCGCCGGCCGCTCAAGGGATGTGCTGCTAGCTGGTTGCGCCAGCGTCGGGGACGAAGATCTGCTCTCCGTACTTCGCGACGCCGAATTCCCCGACCACCTTCTGGCCGGCGGGACCGACGATCCAGTCCTCGAAGGCCTTGCCGCCCGCCGCGTTGCGCGCGCCGGGGATCAGGATCACGTGATACGGGTTGAAGAGCTTCTTGTCGCCCTCCACAAGTACTGTGAGATCGGGGTTCTTGTCCTTGTTGGTCAGCCACGTCGCGCGGTCGACCAGGGTGTAGCCCATCTTCTCGTTGGCGATGCCCAGGACCGCACCCATGCCCTGGCCCGTGGAGACGTACCACGCGGCCCCGGTGGTCTCGACCGTGGCCGAGGTCCAGATCGAGACTTCCTTGGTGTACGTGCCGGAGTTGTCGCCGCGCGAGACGAACGTGGCCTTCGCCGCGGCGATCTTGGCGAACGCGTCGACCGCGGAGGTCGAGCCCTTGATCTTGGCGGGGTCGCTGGCCGGGCCGACGATCAGGAAGTCGTTGTACATGACCGGCTTGCGGTCGGTGCCGAACCCGGAGGCGACGAAGGCGATCTCGGACGCCGGGCTGTGGACGAGCAGGACGTCCGCGTCCTTCTTCTCACCCAACGTGAGGGCGGCGCCGGAGCCGATGGCCACGACCTTGACCTTGTAGGACGGGTTGTCCTTCTCGAATGCCGGGATCAGGACGTCGAAGAACCCCGAGTCCTGGGTCGAGGTGGTGGACGCCAGGATGACGTCTGTGGGCGTGGTCGTCGCCGGCGCGGACGGCTGAGAGCAGGCCGCTAGCGACAGGACGAGGATTGTGGCGAGGACGAGACTCGCCGCCCGCCGGATGCCCGGCGGACTGAGGGATCGGCGCATGTGGTCTCCTTTCCAAGCACGGGAGGCTGCGGGGTTTCCCCTCGTAGCCCTGTCGTCCCGGTGGCCATGGCGAGCGCCTGTCGCTGTAGGCCGGTCCGGGATCGGAGATGCAACCGCTGCGGCGGCGCAGGCAGGAGCATACACCCAAAACCGCGGTGTGTAACAGACTGCACAATCACTCCGCGAGAAGCGGAGGTGTGCCCCTCTAGGCGAGTTCGCGTCGCAGGTGGTCCGCCAAGGCGGCCGCCGCACGAGAGCGCACGCCGCGCGGAGACACTGCGTAGAAGGGACGCGTCACGGGGAAGCCCGGGGCCGCGACCTGGGCGACCGTGCCGAGCGCGAGCGCCTTGTCGGCCATCCAGTGGCTCACGACGCCGACGCCCATGCCGCCCTCGACCGCGTTCACGATGGCCTCGCTGGTGCCGAGCTCCATCACGACGTTGAGATCGGTCGGTTCGATGCCCCCGTCCCGGAGCGACTGCTCGAAGACGATGCGGGTCCCCGAGCCGCTCTCCCGCACGATGAAGGGGTGCTCCGCGACTTCGGCGAGCGGCACGCTGGAGCGCCCGGCCAGCGCGCTGTCCGGCGGACAGATCATCAGCAGGCGGTCGGTCCCCATCTCCTCGTACTCGACCTTGACGCCCGGGATGCGCGCGCCGGTCATGCCGAGGTGAGCCTCGCCCGCCTCCACCCTTGCGACGACGTCGGCCGAGTCGTAGACGCGCAGGGACACGCTGACCTCGGGGAAGGCACGCAGGAACGATCCCAGCAGGCGCGGGAGGATGTACTGGCCCGGAGTCGTGGAGACGGCGAGCTCGAGGTGGCCGCCGACGGTGTCGGAGAGGCGCTCGATCTCGACGCGGGCCTCATCGAGCTCGTCCAGGACGCGGCGAGCGAAGGGCAGCAGCGCCCTTCCGGCCTCGGTCAGCTCGACCTTGCGGTAGCGGCGCTCGAGCAGCGTGGCGCCGAGGTCGGACTCGAGGCCTTGGATCTGCATGGTGACGGCGGGCTGCGAGAGACCCGTGGCGCGCGCGGCCTCGCTGAAGGACCCGTGGTCCACGACCGCGACGAACGCCCGTACCTGGTTGATGTTCATGGCCCCGAGACCTCCCGTGCGATGGTCGGTCTGCTCGCGTGCTATCAGGTATTCGAATCATAGGGCACCGGGGGTGTGAGCGGCGCGCGTTTGGCGGGTATACTCGTGAGAATGATTCTCACGAAGGGTCACGCACGATGACGGACCACTCGCCTGCCGAACGGACCAGGATCATCGCCCGCGCGTACGGGAGCGGGCGCGCGAGCGCGCAGCGCCTCGCTGTGGCGCGAGCGGCGGAACGGGTCGGCCGCGCGTTCACGATCCGCGACCTCGCCGCGCTGGCCCGCGAGGAGGATCCGCGCATCTCCACCGCCACCGTCTACCGCTGCGTGGCAGCCATGGCGGCGGCGGGTCACCTCTCCCACGTGGGAGAGCGCGGCGGCGCGGCCCTGTGGGCGCGGTGCGACGCCGCGGAGCACCACCACCATCTGGTTTGCACGGCCTGCGGAGCGACGGCGTACGCCGAGTGCCCCATCGACGAGCAGGCACTCGCGGCCGCTGCGCCCGACGGCTTCGTCGTGACCTCTCACGACGTGCGCCTCTATGGGCTCTGCGCGGCATGCACCGGGCGCGCCGGCCGGGCCGGGAGCTGAGGGCCGATGTCGCACATCCACATCCCCGACGGGGTCCTGCCCTGGTGGCTGGTGGGTGCCGGCTGGCTCGGCGCGCTCGCGCTGGTGTGGATCGCCTCGGAAAGGGCGCGCCGCTCCGACGTCCGGCGCAAGGTGCCTCTCTTGGGCGTCGTGGCGGCTCTGGTGCTGGTCTCGATGTCGACCGAGATCGTGCCCATCGCCTACCACGTCAACCTGACGGTAGTCGCCGGCGTGCTCCTGGGACCCTGGCTCGGTGCGATAGCGGCGTTCATCGTCGTTGTCATGCTCGCCTTGCTCGGACACGGCGGTGTGACGGTCATCGGTCTGAACACCATCATGATCGCCTCGGAGATGGCGATCGGCTGGGCGCTCTTCCGAGTCTTGGCGCGCGCGATGGGCCGGCGCCGGGTGGGGTGGGCGGCCGCCGTGGCGACCGTCGTCACTCTGGCCATCACCACTACAGCGCTCGTCGGACTCGTCGCGCTGGCCGGCGGCGGCGCGGCCACCGGGCGCGAGACCGGGGCGCTCGACCCGAGGTCGCTCACCTTCGCCAACCCCTTCTCCGGCGGGATCGTCTCCGTGAACACGCTGCGGGGCGCCGAACCCGCGACGGCGGCCGCCCCCCTGTCGGTCGCGCGCTTCGCCGCCGTCGTCTACACGCTGGGCCCGATCGGGTGGCTGATCGAGGCGCTCATCACGGCCGCCGTGCTGTCGTACGTGGCGAGGGTGCGACCTGGGCTCGTGTTCGGCCGGGCCGCCGCCGAGCCCGAACGCCGCCCGCCCGGTGACAAGGGGGCGCGCTGACGCCATGGACGTCCGCGCCATCGACCTCAGCGCGACCACGGGAGAGAGCCGCCTGCACCGGGCCTCGCCCATCACCAAGCTGGTCGCGTTCGCGTTCGTGCTGACGGCGGTCGTCGTTCAACAGAACCTGTTCGCCGTGCTCGCGTGCCTGCTTCTGCTGGTCGCGCTGGCCATCGGGATGCGGCTGCCCCTGCGGCAGGTCTTCGGGCTCGCCGCGTATCCCGGCGTCTTCGCCGTCGTCTTCGCGCTAGCGGCCGCCCCAGACCTGCTCACCGGAGCCCTCTTCACGGTGCGCGCTGTCGCCGCCTCGCTCGGCGCGATCGTGCTGCTGTTCGTGACGCCGTACCCGCAACTCTTCGCGCCGATGCAGCGGGTGCTGCCCGAGGTGGCCGGCGACGCTCTGCTCATGACCTACCGCTCGCTCTTCCTGCTCGCCGAGAAGTTCGAGCGGCTGCGGATCGCGATCCGGCTGCGTTCGGGGCTCACCCGCGGGCACCCCATCCGGGCCGCCCGCGCGACTGCCGGAGCGCTCGGATCGCTCGTGCTCTACGCGTTGGACCTCTCGCAGCGCGAGTACGACGTCATGCGCCTTCGCGGCTATGTCGGGCGGCTGAAGATCACGCTTCCCCGTGCGGCCAGCCGCGCCTTCGACGCCTCGCTGATCGCGTCGGCGGCCGCCGTGCTCGCGACAGCGCTGGCCTTCCGCGTAGCGGGCGCCGCGCTGACCCCTTGGTCGTGGCTGCTGGCCGCTACGGGAGTCCTCGCTCTGCTCGCGACGATCGCCGGAAGGGTGATCTCGAGATGAACGCCGACCGCACCTACCCCGCCGCCGGTCACGACCACGCCCACACCGAAGGATGCGAGACCGTGGTGCGCGTGTCATGCGTCAAGCACGCGTACGAGGACGGGACGCACGTCGACCTGTGCGGTCTCGAGTTCACGGCCGACCGGGGCAGCCGGGTCGCGATCCTGGGGCCCAACGGCGCCGGCAAGACCACCATGCTCTTCCACATCCTCGGACTGCTGGCTCCCCAAGAGGGCACCGTGGAGGTCTTCGGCGTCGACCCGTCGACCCGGTGGCCGGAGATCCGGCGTCGCATCGGCGTGGTGCTGCAGAACGTGGACGAGCAGATCATCTCCCCGACCGTCTACGACGACGTCGCGTTCTCACCCAGGCAGTACGGTCTGCCTGAAGCCGAGGTCCAGGAGATGACGGGGGCCGCTTTGGCGCTGCTGGGGATCGAGGACCTCGCGGCGCGAGTGCCGCACAACCTGTCGGGCGGAGAGAAGCGCAAGGTGGCGCTCGCCGGCGCGCTTGTCATGCGCCCCGACCTGCTGGTCCTCGACGAGCCGTTCGAGGGGCTCGACCCGACCTCGCGACACGCGCTCATCTCGCTGCTGCGATCGCTCGCCGAGGAGCGCGAGGTGACGATCGTGCTGTCGACCCACGACATCGACACGGTCCCCGAGTTCGCCGACTACGCCTACATCCTGCAGCAGGGCGGGCGGATCGTGCTCAAGGGGACCCCGGCGGAGGTGTTCGCGCGAGTGGATGTCATGGCGGCGGGCAACATCCGCCCGCCGGG
>CAAGKR010404263.1_pt1 | contig 12923 bp, 13 predicted proteins | sample 2556971 | NCBI WGS metagenome assembly CAAGKR01 (sample SAMEA5207829, study PRJEB30636) | soil metagenome | biome: forest; feature: boreal; material: soil | place: USA | collected 2011-09 | depth 1 m | reverse complement strand
TGTCGAGCGCATGCTCGACGTGGCGGGCCAGGCGGGCGAGGGCGAGTGCCGCTCCCGGCGGTACCCGCACCGACAGGGTCGCCGCGGCTTGCGATCCCTTCCGTGCACTCACAGTTCGATGCCCACATCGTTAGGGTATCGAAGAAACCGGCCTCGAGCAACGTTCTCGGGCGCGACGGGCCCCAATGCGAGACTGGAGACTCGCCGCGAGCGTGGCGGAACTGGCAGACGCGCTGGGTTTAGGTCCCAGTACCGAAAGGTGTGGGAGTTCGAGTCTCCCCGCTCGCACTCAAGCGAGGCCAGCTAGGACCGCGTCAGGCGGGTCGGCGCCCCGCGGGCATGGCACTCACCCGGTGGCGTGAGTCGACAACCTTGGTGATCGCTCCCCACGGCAGGAGGCGTTCGGCAGTCGACGCGCGTTGCACGTGGCAGGTCTTCAGCACCTTGAACCGGATCACGTCGTCGAGACCGTCGACACTGCCGGGCCAGAGCACCTCGAACCCGGCTCGCTCCAAGGCGGCGGCAAGCGTCGCCGGCTCGAAGAAGCCGATGTGCACGTCGGGCACCGCGGTGTACGACCAGCGCGTGAGGTCTCGCCTGTGCGGCTCGGCGTTACCGGTCGTGAGAAACAGCACGCCGCCGGGCTTCAGCAGCCCGTGGATGTCGCGCAGGACCGCGACAGGGTCGAGCGTGTGCTCGAGCATCTCGATCGCGGTGATCACGTCGAAGCTCGAAGCCAGCCCAGGTAGCTCGTCCCTCACGACGTGCGGCACACCGGCGGCGGCCATCCGGTCTGCCGCGTAACCGTCCTCGAACCCGACGATCGAGCAACCCACGTGCTCGTCGACATGACGGACGAGACCGCCGAGGCCGCAGCCATAGTCGAGCCAGCGCGTGCCCGGATCGAGGTCGACGAGACCCCCGACGATCCGCGTGATCCCGCGCCACTCGTAGGTGCGCACCGTGCGGAGGTCGGTCATCTCGGCGTCGTAGTCGACGAGAGCATCCGCGCCGCGTCCTGCGTAGTAGTCCGCGTCGTAGAGCTCGGCGAAGTCGGTACGGGGGTTGCGAACGAACGCGTACCGGCAGTGAGCACAGCGCGCCAGGGCGAACTCACGGCCCGAGAAGCCCGAGCGGCGAACACCCAGGGGCACCGGCGCACCCCCGCAGATGGGACAGGCGTCGCGGGCGATCGTCGCGTCAGCCGCGGGGCTACCCACCAGGAGGAGGCTACGCGATCGGTACCTCAGCCACCGACGTGGGCGACAGTGCGGCGGCGCCAGCGGCCCGAGCCGACCACACCGGTCACCAGGAGAACGAGGAGCGCGATCACCCCGGCGGCGAAGGCCACGAGGCCGAGGCGGAACGAGCTCGGCTGGTATTGGAATACCACCTGCGAGTGCCCGGCCGGTACGGCGACGCCCCGCAGAGCGACGTCGGTCGGGTAAACCGTGGAGTCCTTCCCGTTCACCGTCGCCTTCCAACCCGGGTAGTACTCGTCGCTCAACACGAGCATCCCGCCGCATCGGCTGTCGACATCGAGCTCGACGGTGTCGGAGGTGTAGCGAACGATGCGAGCGGAGTGGGGCTGCTCCGCGCAGGCTGGTGTTCCTCCCGGCACCGCGGAGCCCGACTCGACCACGGCTTCCCGCCGCGGGTCCTTCCCATTGACCTGCACCGATCCGTCAGGGAAGTGCACGCGCTCGCCACCCGTGAGGTAGCGCAATGCGCCCTTTTCGTCGGCGACGCGGTGCACGACGGGCGCGACGAACGCGCGCGGCGCGAAGTGCGTGTTCTCGTAGACCTTCACCCCGTCGCCGCGGTAGACGAGGTGGTACTGGTTCCCCGACCAGCTCGGCGGCCGCGTACCGAGCGAGTCCTTGTAGAGCAGATAGCGCACACCGAGGAGGTCGAACATCGGGTTGGCCGCGACCGCGGGCGCGGTCTCCGTCGGTCCCGTGCCGATGAGCCGGTCGAGGATGCCGTGCGACACGAACGAACGCAGGTACGTCCAATATCGGTCGACGTACAGGGCGTCGACCATCCGGAGATCCGAGAGTCCGTAGGGGTTCGCGGTATTGGGGAGGAGCACACCATCGGTGCTGAACACACGACTGCCGTTGCCGGTGTGGTCGGTGAGGAACGTAGTGAGCCCCGAGGTGGGGTACGGGTTCTCACGCGGCGCGTAGAACCCGCGCGGAGCGATCGCGACCAACTCGACGATCACAACGGCCACGATCACCAGGGCAGCCCAGGACCAGATGCGAGGGATGCACGCGACCACCGCGATGATCCCGACCGCGAGCACCGCGGTGGGCCATCCGCCCCGGAAGAGCACGCCGTGCGTGATCGCGATGCTGTGGTTGCTGGCGAGCAACGCGAGCAACGCGAGCACGCCGACTACCGCCACCGAGAGCAGCACCTGCCACCAGCGCACTACGTGGTCGGCAATCGCCTGGACCCCCACCCCCGCGAGGAGCGCGACGACGAGGGCGATGATCGGCGTGCCGAAGACCGGCCAGAGCGCCTGCGACCACACGGGCAGGTAGCGGGTCCACCCGACCAGGCCGCCACCGTAGATCTGGAGCGTGACCACCGCGCCGACGACGACGAGCGGCCACACTGCATTGCGTCGCTTCGACGCGCGAGGCGTCAGGAAGGCGAGCACCGCGAGGAGCACCGCCCCCGCCCCAACCCAGTTCCGCGTGTAGCTGAAGTTGACCGAGAGTCGGGAGTCATGGTTCAGCGTCGGGCTGATGCGGGGCATCATCCAGTTGAGGAAGACCGTGAGCGGATCCGTGGCCGGCGGCGTGTCACCCAGGTTGGAGTGAACGTTGAACGACAGCGGCAGATACTCTCGGAAGAGCGCGAGGACCGGAGCGGCGAGCGCCAGGCCGATGAAGACTCCACCGGCGACGCGCAGCGCCGCCTTCCACCACTCGCCGGAGCGCTCGCCCACGAAGACCCGCACGAGCGCGAAGAGGCCCGTGGCCACCATCGCCATGAAGGCGGGCTCCGGCATGCCCACGACGATCATTCCGGCGACCGAGAGCCCGAGCAACGCGACCGGGAGCCGGCGCGGCGAGCGTATGACCCACTCCGCGAAAGCCAGCAGGAGCGGGAGATACATATAGGTGCGGAACCACTCGGCGTTCGAGTAGGCGAAGAACCACCCGGACAGTCCGAACACGCTGCCGGTGAGCACGGCCGCGATCACGCCGAGCCGGAGCATGCGCGCCGCGAAGTACGCGGCCGCGCCGATCAGCATCAGCCCGAAGAGCAGCGTGAGGTCCTCGAGCAACGCGGTCGGGTGCACGTGCAATGCGAGCAGAAACGGGTCGAACGCGCCGCTCTGCATGTTGCCGGCAAGCGGTGCGCCGACGCCCTGGTACGGGTTCCAGAGCGGGACGTCGTGCTCGTCCAGGTCGCGGTGCACCACCCACGCCCACGGCTCGAGTGCCCACGCGGAGGCGACGTAGTCGACCCTCGGGTCGTCCGGAACGCGGGCGAGGCACGCGCCGGAGCTCGTTTCGCACAGGTGGGCGCCGGGCGCCTGGAGCGCGGTGCTGAAGGTCTTGCCCTGGAACGGCACCGCAAAGTAGCCGGCGAGGATCACGAGGAACACGACGGCGATCCCGGCGACGTCGAGGACCCAGGGGGGACGGCCGGCTCGTGTCGCCTGGCGCTCCTCCCGCCGCTCCCGCCGGGTCTGGACCGGACCCCGGGCTGCGACGGCGGGTGAGCTGGTCATGCGAGGTGCACCTGGGTCCGAGGCGGCGAGGTTTGGGCCCTGCTGTCGGGGAACCCGGAGGCTACTGTCCGCTTGCATCGCGCCGGCTTCACGACATCTCGCACCCTGAGAGGACCATTGAAAGCGGCAACCCGCGGCTCGCGTTTCCCTGCCCCCCCCGCCCACCCCGTCACGCTCAGCGTGGTCATGGCGATCTATAACGAGCTCGAGACGGCAGCAACCGCGATCGACGAGGTCCTCGCCCTCGACATCCCCGACGTCGAGATCGAGCTCATCGTGGTGGAGAGCAACTCGACCGACGGCACACGCGCCGTCGTCATGGGGTATGCCGACCATCCCCGAGTAGAGCTGATCCTCCAGGAGGCCCCGCTCGGCAAGGGCAACGCGGTGCGCGACGGTCTCCGCCACGCCACTGGCGGCATCATCCTCATCCAGGACGCCGACCTCGAGTACTCGGTGGACGACTACCCGAAGCTGCTCGCACCCATCATGGACGGCAGCGCCGATTTCACACTCGGGTGCCGCCACGTTCCCGGCCAGCCCATCCGCGTCATGCACGGGAAGCGCTCGGTCACGGCCGTGGTCAACGCCGCGCACTGGGTGTTCCTCGGGCTGTTCAATTCCACGTACCGCACGCACCTGCGCGACCCGTTCACCATGTACAAGGTGTTCCGGTCGGAGTGCATCGAGGGTGTCGAGTTCGTCGCAAACCGCTTCGACTTCGACTGGGAGTTGGTGGCGAAGCTCGTGCGCCTGGGCTACGAGCCACTCGAGCTGCCGGTGCAGTACACCGCCCGCACGTTCGCGGACGGCAAGAAGGTGCGCTTCTTTCGTGATCCGCCGACGTGGATCTGGGCGTGCCTGCGGTACCGCTTCTGCAAGCTGCCCCGGCCGCGGAACGAGTCAGTCGGCGTCGCGTTCGGCGACGACGGTCATCTCTCCCATCCCCACCCGAACCGCGTGGTGTCGCAGCCGGGGAAGGGCCCGGTAAGCGACTGACGTGGCGCCGGAGAGCACCGGCACCGGGTAGGCGACAGCCTGCCCGTACGCGTAGGCGAGCGTGATCGCCTTGCGGGTCGTGGTGACGGCGACGGTCGAGAAGCCGGTGCGGCGCAACAGGGCACCCATCCCCGCTCGAGAGAAGTAGGTGAGGTGCTCCTCGCGGTACTGGGGCCAGTGCTTCCGGGTCGTCGCCCGCAGCAGCGAGTCGACCCGGGGCGTGGAGATCACGAGCTGCGAACCGGGGTGGGTGATCTCGCGGACCACCGAGAGCTCCGCCTCGGGATCGCGTACGTGCTCGATGAAGTCGATCATCACGACCGCGTCGAATCTCACATCCGGGAATGGGAGGTCGGCCGCGACGCCCGCGTGCAGCCGCGCTTCCGGCACGCGCTCGCGCGCGATCGCGACCGCTTCGGGGTTGAGGTCGATGCCATAGGTCGTGGCGCCACGGCGCGCCGCCTCCGCCAGGAACGAACCCGTCGCGCACCCGAGGTCGAGCACGGTGCGGCCGGGCCCGAGCTGGCACGCCGCGAGCATCGGTTCGAACGTCATTCGCTTCATCGCGTCGATCGTCTCGGCAGTCTCGACGCCCCATGGAGCGAAGTAGTCGGCTCCGTAGATCTCCGCGAGCCGAGCGTCGTCGGGCTGGGGAGACAGGAACTCCGTGCGGCAGGTGTTGCATACGAGCAGGTCGTACGTTCCCCACACCGCGGTGCGGTCGACGCGCAGGTCGAGGCTCCGGCACGCCGGGCACTGCTCGATTCGGCTGTTCATGACCGCTCGGCTCCGCGGTACGCGTCGTCGACGATGGTAAGAGCGGCGACGGCATCGCCGATCGACGCGCCTATCGACTCCGCGCCCTCAATCGTACGCAAGCACGCCTCGAGCTCGAGCGCCCACGACGCATCGGACAGCTCCCACTCCCGGCGGTGCGCGATGGGCGGCCCCATCTCGGGAAGCATCTCGAACAGTGTGAGCGTCTCGGTGCCGTAACTCCCGCCGAGGCCGGCGATGTCGATCTTGGCGCGTTCGAGCATGACCTCGAGCGAGAAGAGGCTCTTCCATTCCGTCCAGGACGCGTGCAGCCACGCGAACGCGCCCGATGCGCAGCGCAGCGCGAGGAAGGCGTTGTCCTCGACCTGCATGTCCCAGAACGAGGTGCGCAGTTCGGAGAAAGCAAGCGTCGCGTCGCCGGCGAGGAAGCGAGTGAGGTCGACAAGGTGGATGCCCTGGTCGATCAGCTCGCCACCGCCGGAGATCGCGCGGTCGGCGCGCCACTCGCGCTCGTACCCGATGCGACCACCGTGCCCGTAGCGGGCGCGGATGTACATAGCCCCGCCGAACTCGCCACCCTCGATGATCTCCTTGGCCTCGAGGAACGCGGGGTGGAAGCGGTGGTTGAAGCCGACACACGCGACGCGCTGAGCCGCGGCCGCATGCTCGGCGATCAGGCGCGCACCGGCGACATCGATCGCGCCGGGCTTCTCGACGAGAACGTGCCGACCCGCATCGAGCGCGCGGATCGCGAGCGGTGCCAGCTGTCGGTGGGGCGTGGCGACGATCACCAGGTCGACGTCGTCGCGCGCGAACATCGCTTCGGGACTCTCGGCAACGTCGGCGCCGGGCCGGTGTGCTGCAAGCGCGTCGGCGCGTGCCGCGTCGACATCGAACACGGTGACGAGGTGCGCACCCGCGGGTAGCGCGTCGACGCGCTTTCTGCCGATCAGGCCGCACCCTACGACGGCGACCCCAACGGTACTCAGGCGCGGTCCCCGCGCTCGACCTCGTCGTACAGGTCCCCGTCGATCCGCCGCAACGTGTAGCGCGACGAGCCCGTGTCGCCCGGCACCCAGGCCGCGAGATTGGCCACGGGGTCCCAGCGCGCGCTGAGGAAGCGGCCGGTGATGTGAGCCGACGCCGGCGAGAGCAGGTAGCTGACGAGCTCGACGAGGGCATCGGTGGGTTCTGGTTGCGCGTGCTGCGCCACCGTGCGTTCGTAGAGCTCCGCTCCGGCGGTGCCGGCCCCGCCTTCGAGCACCTCGCTCATGAAACCGGTGGGGACCGGCCCTGGCGCGACCACGTTCACCCGCACACCGAGCGGGGCCAGCTCGCGGCCGAGCACTTCCGTGAGCGCCACCACTCCAGCCTTGGCCGTGGTGTACGCGGAGATCCGCTCCGGCAGGTTGGGGCCACCGACCCCCCCGCCCGACAGGTTGACAATCGACCCACCGCCGGTTTCGGCGATCACCCCAGCGAAGGCCGCGCAGCACGAAGCGGTGCCGAGAAGGTCGACGGTGACTGCCTCGCGCCACCCGGCGTTGTCGACCTCGTCGATTCGCCCGACCGGCCCGAGGATCGCCGCGCAATTCACCAGGCCGGTGACCGGGCCGTGCGCACGCGCCATCTCAGCGAGCGCCTGCACCGCACCGTGATCCGCGACGTCGGTGGTCGTCCAGCGCACCGCGACGCCGCGACGCGCGGCAATGTCGTCGGCGGTGTCGCGCAGCTCCGGTTCGGAGCGCGCCGCGAGTAGGAGAGGGGCGCCCTGGGCGGCCAGCTGGTCGGCCAGAAGGCGTCCGATGCCCCTGCCGGCGCCCACGATCACGCACGTCCGTCCCTCGAGCGCACTCATGAGGTCGCAGCTGATCCTGGTCGAGACGGAGCGTTCCGCACCCGAGGCTCCTCAGCCCTTCTTGCGCTTGCGGCGACCGAAGCGGCCCCGCTTCTTGGGACCGAGATCTCGCATGATGTCGGGTGCAGCCGAGTTCACGATGTCCTCGGCCGCGTTGAGCAGCGCAGCGACGTCGTCGCCCTCGGGCTCGGGCTCGGGCGGCTGCATTCCGGAGCTGAGGCTGCCGACCTGCCATCCGGCAACGTTGCGCCGCTCGTACGCAGGGCAGTCGTCGGGGCAGCGCCACGGCGCCTCGGGAGCGAGGTCGATGCGGCACTTCCGCACCACCTCACCCGAGCCGTAGGTCCGGCTCTCGTAGTTCTTGCAGTCCACCCGCATCGGCATGAGCAACATTCTGGCCGACAGAACGGGCCCTCGCGCCGCGTCAGCCGAGCCAGTCGCCTGCTTGCTCGAGCAGGTAGCGGCTCACGTCGAGGCAGTGGTCGAGCACCTCGCACGACACCGCGTCGCCATCACGAATGTTGAGGAGCGATACGGACTGGTGGGCAACGATTCGGAGCGAACGTTCGGGCGCGTCGGTGATCTCGGGGATCGAGTCGATCGCGGAGACCTCGAGGGGCAGGTCGGGACCGCCCCTCGCCGCGAGCTCCGTCGCGAGGACGAGCAGATCGGGGCCGTGCGGCAGCGGCGGCAATGCCCACGTGAAGTTGAGCGGAAAGTGGAAGTCGTCGGGCGGGTCCTCGAGGTCGGCGCGCTCGATGACCGCGTCTTCGAACCCGAGGAGCACGCGGGGATCGATCTCGAGGGAGAGATAGAGGTCGACGGGTCCCTCGCACCCCTCCTCGGGATGGAGGTCGACCTCCCAGTTCTGACGCAGCGAGTAGCTCTCGACGAAGTGGCGTTCGTCGTGCACGTGGAACCCGTGCTCGACCGCGTGGTCCTTGAGGTCGGCGACGAACCCGGCGATGTCTACGACTGCCATCTGCTTCGCTCCAGTCTCAATTACCGGGCTCAATTACTGGGCTCACGCGCCCAGTCGCTCGACGACTCGGAGGCCGTCTGCCAGGGTACGGAACGCGCGGCCCCGGTGCGAGAGGGAGTTCTTGTGCTGTGCCGGCAGCTCGGCGAACGTCCGGCCGTCGCCTTCGTCGGGTACGAACACCGGGTCGTAGCCGAATCCTTCCCCGCCCTTCGGCTCGCTCGCGATGGTTCCGTCGACCGAACCGAACGCCGCGACCTCACGGCCGTCGGGGAACCGCGCGAGCGCGACAGTGGCAAAACGGGCGGTGCGGCGGTCGGGAGCGACGTCGCGCAACAAGTCGAGCAGCTTCACCACGTTGAGGGCGTCCGTCGCGTCGTCGCCCGCGAAGCGCGCCGAACGCACGCCGGGCGCGCCGCCGAGCGCGTCGACTTCGAGCCCGGTGTCATCGGCGATTGCAGGAAGCCCCGTGGCCTCACAGAGGGCGACGGCTTTCAAGCGCGCGTTGTCCTCGAGCGTGGTGGCGGTCTCCTCGATATCGGGCACGCCATCGGGCCGGGGCACGAGCTCGATGTCGAGGCCCGCATCACCCAGCACGTCCGCGATCTCGCGGGCCTTGCCCGCGTTTGCCGTCGCGAGCACGAACTTCACTGGCCGAATGTCACGGGCGGCGCGGCTCCGGCGGTACCGACAGCATCTCGCGCTGGAGGGCGAAGATCTCGATGATTCCCTTCTCGGCCAGACCGATCAGGTCGTCGAGCTCGCTCCGTGAGAACGGCTTGCCCTCCGCGGTTCCCTGTACTTCGACGAATCGGCCCTCGCCGGTCATGACGACGTTCATGTCGACCTCGGCGCGCACGTCTTCGGAGTAGTCGAGATCGAGGTACGGGAGCGCGTCGACGATGCCGACCGAGATCGCGGCGCAGGTGTCCGTGACGGGATGTGCACCCATCTTCTTGGTCGCGACGAGGCGCGAACACGCGTCGTGCAGGGCGACGTAGCCGCCGCAGATCGACGCGGTGCGCGTTCCGCCATCGGCCTGGAGCACGTCGCAGTCGACGGTGATCTGCACCTCGCCCATCATCCGGAGATCGGTGACCGCGCGCAACGATCGGCCGATGAGGCGCTGGATCTCCTGCGTGCGACCCGACAGGCGGCCGCGCGCAGCCTCACGGTCGTTGCGCTCCGAGGTGGACCCCGGGAGCATCGAGTACTCGGCGGTGACCCAGCCGCGGCCCTGCCCCCGCAGCCATCCGGGAATGCGTTCCTCGACTGACGCGGTGCACAGCACTCGCGTGCGGCCGAATTCCACGAGCACCGAACCCGCCGCGAACTCGGTGAAGTCACGCGTGAACGTGATCGGCCGGAGCTCGTCGGGCTCGCGGCCGTCGCGGCGAATCCCCATCAAATGCCGATCATCAAATGCCGGTCATCAAATGCCGACCACGAGGTTCGGCGTGGCGACGGTGACCGGCCCCCCGAACGCTTCGGCACCTTCGGTAGCGGTCTCCCCGTGGTCGTTCATCGGCCAGAGGTGCGTGAGGACGAGCCGCTGCGCGCGGGCCTCGCGTGCGGCCTCGCCGGCTTGCTTCGCCGACAGGTGGATCGGCGCGGGGCGGTTGGCATGAAGATACGTGGCCTCCGAGAGCACGAGGTCGGCACCAGGATCGAACGCTCCGACCGTCCAACCGGGGCCGGTGTCGGCGGTGTAGATCATGCGCTTGCCGTCGGCGCGCGCCTCGACCGCGTACGTGGGCGGCGGGTGATCCGTGCGCGAGAACCGCAGCGCGATGTCGCCGACCTTCTCGGTGTCGCCGTCGCCGACCGCGCGCCAGTCAAATGCGTTGCCGAAGTCGCTCACGAGCGACAGCAGGTAGCCCTCGAGCCCTGCCGGCGCAAACACCGGGACGTTCTCGCGACCGATGCCGTAGCGCAGGAGCACGTGCAGCCCGTAGATGTCGACGCAATGGTCGGGATGACCGTGGGTGAGCACGACCGCGGTGAGGTCCTCGACCGCAACGTGCTCTTGGAGGTGGCCGAAGGTTCCGTTGCCGCAGTCGACCCAGATCGAGGTGTCGCCCGACTCGAGCAGATAGCCGCTGCACGCGCCGCCTCCGGGCGCGCCGTATGAACCTGAGCACCCGAGGACCGTCAGCTCCATTGCCATGCCTCGATCGTGACCACCTCGGGCCCGAGGAACCGCGCCCCGAGCGTCCGGAACGTATCGACCGGTCCACTCGTGAGAAAAAGGTGTTCTTTCGGCCCCGCCTGCGGCACAGCCCGCATCCCCCTGTGACTCAGTAGCTCCCGGACCGCGAACGCGGTCTCGTCGGCGCTCGATACGAGCACCACATCCCTGCCCATCACATCGCCGATCGTACGGGCGAGGAGCGGGTAATGGGTGCAACCGAGGATCAAGGTGTCGACCTGGGCCGCCACCAGGGGTGCCAGGAGCCGTTCGGCGAGCACGTGGACCTGGTCGGAATCGACGTCGCCGGCCTCGACGAACTCCACGAATCCTGGACAAGCGGCGCAGGTGAGCACGATCTCCGCCCCGTTCGCTGAACCGCTCGCGGGCGAGTGCCGCGGGGCCTCGCGCTGGTAGGCACCGGAAGCGATCGTGCCGACGGTGCCGATCACGCCGATTCGCCCCGTCTGCGTCACCGCCATGGCCGCCCGCATCCCGGGCTCGATCACCCCCAGCACGGGGATCTCGAGCCGCTCGTCGAGGGCTTCGAGCGCGGCAGCGGCCGCGCTGTTGCACGCCACCACGAGCGTCTTCACGCCGCGCTCGAGCAGCACGTCGGTGATCTCGAGCGCGTACTTCAAGACGTCCTCTTGCGGCTTCGGCCCGTAGGGAAATCGGCCGGTGTCACCGAAGTAGATCGTGCGCTCGTCGGGGAGCACGTCGATGAGCGCGCGGAGCACCGTGAGCCCACCCACACCGGAGTCGAACACGCCGATCGGACCGTCATGCATCGCGAGCACCCGCGGCGCGCCGCAACCGGTCGCCCACCGCCGCGCCGATCCCGACCTCGGGCGGCGGCACGGCGAGCACCACGTCGAGCTGCTGGTCGTCGGCCGCGCGCAGTAGCCGGTACAGGGACCGCGCGTACTCGTCGGGGTCGGCCGGCGTACCCACGACGACCGCGCTCGGCGGCAAATCGTGTGGCAGTTTCGCGGTAAGCACGCCGACGCGCGCGCCGCTCTCCAGCTCGCGGCGCGTCCGCGTCACCAGCTCCGTTGGCTCCACGACCTCGACACGCGCGCGCGGCGCGTAGTGCGCGGACAGCGTGCCCGGCGCGCGCACCGAACCGTCAGAACGAACCGGGACCGCCCGACCGAGCACGTCTTCGATGCGTTCGCGCGGGATGCCTCCGAGCCGGAGGATGGCCGGTTCGCCGGAGCCGCAGTCGACGATCGTCGACTCCACGCCGACGCGGCACCGTCCACCATCGAGGATCACGTCGACGTCGTCGCCGAGGTCGGCGCGCACGTCGAGCGCCGACGTGGGGCTCACCCGACCGAACCGGTTGGCCGACGGCGCCGCCAGTCCTCCACCGAACGCACGCAACAACGCGAGCGCGACCGGCTGGTCGGGCACGCGCAGCGCCACCGTCGGCAGTCCGCCCGTGGCCTCGTCGGGCACGCGGTCGGTGCGCGGGAGCACGAGCGAGAGCGGGCCCGGCCAGAACGAGTCCGCGAGCGCGCGCGCCTCCTCGGGGACAACAGCTGCCCATTCGGCGAGTTGGTCCGCGGACGCAAGGTGCACGATCACCGGATGGTCGGCGGGACGGCCCTTCACCGCGTAGAGCCGGTGGAGCGCGTCGCGCGAGGACGCGTCGGCGCCGAGGCCGTAGACCGTTTCGGTCGGGAAGCCAACGAGGCCGCCGCTCCGCAACACGTCGGCGGCGCGGGTGATCTCGGCATCGGTTGGCGCAGGCATCCCGACGACTACCAGTAGTTGATCTTGGTGGCCCGTTCGACGACCTCGTCGAGGTCGTCGGTCCACGCGCCGGACGAGAGGTACTTCCATCCGCCGTCGGGGAGCAGGGTGACGATGGTGCCCGAGTCCATCTCTCCGGCCACCCTCGCCGCGCCCGCCACCGCCGCCCCCGACGAGATGCCCGCGAATACCTGGCACCGGTCGAGCAGACTGCGCAGCCACTCGATCGACTCGCGCGGCCGCACGATGAACTTCCGGTCGAGCACATCGGGGTCGAAGATGGGTGGGACGAATCCGTCTTCGAGGTTGCGCAAACCCTGCACGAGCTCACCTGCCGGCGGCTCCACCGCGACGACCTGCACCGACGGCTTCTGCTCCTTCAGGTATCGACCGACGCCCATGAGCGTGCCGCTCGTGCCGAGCCCGGCGACGAAGACGTCGACCTCCGGGCAGTCGCGCCAGATCTCCGGCCCGGTGCCTTCGTAGTGCGCGAGCGGGTTCGCCGGATTGCCGTACTGGAACAGCCGCACGAGCTCGGGCTGGTCGGCGGCGATCTCGGCGGAGAGCCGGATGGCACCGTTGCTCCCCTCAACGCCGGGCGACAGCACCACCT
>CAAGKR010027485.1_pt1 | contig 12930 bp, 13 predicted proteins | sample 2556971 | NCBI WGS metagenome assembly CAAGKR01 (sample SAMEA5207829, study PRJEB30636) | soil metagenome | biome: forest; feature: boreal; material: soil | place: USA | collected 2011-09 | depth 1 m | reverse complement strand
GAGCTGCTCATCCAGGTAGCGAACGCGTACCGAGGCAACCGAGCGCATAATGCCCTGAATGGATCGGCACGAAACCGCTGATTCCCCGATGCTGGGTCCGAGGAGACGTTCGGGACGCCAAACGGCTCCTGAGGCCCTCTCTGCGCCTTCTGACGAGCGGTCCGGGAGTTCCCGGTCAGCCATTCCCATCGAGCAGATCTGCCATGGCGGTGGCGGCTTCCTGATCGCGTTGAGGCAGAAAATGGGCGTAGGTATTGAGAGTCGCGCTCGGGCTGGAGTGCCGTGCTCGACCGGCGACCGTGCGGATGTCTTCGCCCTTCGCCACAAGGCGCGTCACCATGAAATGGCGGGTCGCGTCCTTGAACGTGAAGCCGGTCAGCCCGAGGCGCTTCCGCACCTTGACGAAGGCGTAATCGACGTCCTTCGGCCAGCGGGGAATGCTGCCGTCGGGTTGCGGCGAGAAGACGAACGCGTCCTCCTGAAGGCGAACTCCACAGGCGAACGCGTTCTCGATGCACTTCGTTCGCCAGCCCCGGAGTATCCCGATCGTCTTCGCGTCGACGCTCAGAGTGTCGTGCCGGTTGGTCTTCGTGGTGTCCCGTACGACACGTCGCGAATTCTTGTCGCGGACAACAGACCGACAGATCCTGATGGTCTGGCGGTCAAAGTCGATGTCGCGCCACTGCAGCCCAACTACCTCCCCACGGCGTGCACCGGTCACTACAGCGACTCGGAACAGCACAGAAAACCAGTCATCGGATGCGTCGAGCATCTGCACGACCGATTCCAAGGCGACCGCCTCGACCGGTTTCCGGATGTTCTTTGGAGGCGAGGCGTCGTCCGCGACGTTGACGGCGGTTAGCCCCCACTTTCGCCCCTGGTCGAGTGCGCCGCGAATGATGGCGTGCAGCTTGGCGATCGTGCCCGGCGCGAGGCCTTCGGCAAGGAGAGCCGCGTAATAGCGGTCCAAGTCACGGGCAGTCAGCTTCGCGACTTTCCTTCGTCCCAGCGCGGGAACAAGACGATGCTCGATCACCTGGCGGTACACGTCGACGGTGCTGGGAGAGAGCTTCGGCTCGCGGAGATCGATCCAGTCGCGAACGAGCGATGCGAAGTCCTCGGTGGACTGGCTCAGCGCTCCGGTGTTTCGGCGGTGGCGCATCTCGTCCCGCACCCGCTCGGCATCGCGGCGGGTGCCATGAACTGTTCGGCTCTGCTGGCGGAGTCTTCCGTCGGGGTCCCGCCACGAAACGACAACTTCCCAACGGGATGGGCCGAGCGATCGGATCCCGTCCCTAAACTTTCCCTTCGCCACCGCGTGCTCCCGAGTTTGATGGGATTTTGATGGGATCTGATCAGCCCCTTCCCCTCTACTATACCGCTGACCAGCCGAAACAGCGCAGACTTACTCGTGCCGTGCTGCTCGACTTCTACGGCACGCTCGCGTGCGACACCCACCCCAGCTACCTGATCGAGGACGTGCTCGCCGAGCGCGGGTATGAGCTCGCCGAGCCCTTACGCGACCGATGGTGGAGCGGTGATCTCGACGGGATCGAGCACCTCGGCCAGTCCCGCAGCCGCGAGCACTACGTCGCGTGGCAAGACGAGCGCCTGCTCGCCTTGCTCGCGGAAGCCGATGTGCACCCGGGCGAGTACGAGGTGATCCTGAACGAGCTGCACGCCGGCCGTGCCCATCGGGAGCTGCGCGCCTATCCCGAGGTCCCCGACGCGCTCCGCGAGCTGCGCGCCCGGGGCCTGCAACTCGCCGTGTGCTCGAACTGGGACTGGGATCTCGAGCCGGCGATCGCCGAGGCCGGCCTCGCCGGCGCGTTCGACCTCCTCGTGTCCTCGGCGTGGGCCGGGGCGCGCAAGCCGCACCCTCGGATCTTCCGGCACACCCTCTCGATGCTCGGGCTCGGCGCCGGCGACGTCGTGTTCGTCGGCGACACGTGGGGTCCCGATGTCGAAGGCCCGCGCACCGTGGAGATGTGCACGTTCTATCTGGAGCGCGACGGCCACTGGCCCGACACGACGCTCCCCGCCACTCCGGCGCCCGACGTCGTACGCATCCCCGACCTCGCCGCTCTGCTGGCGCTGCTGTGACGCCCACCACGTGACATCGGCCACCTACCGCGGGCAAGCCGCATTCCTGGAGCACGCCGCCGCGCCTGCGCTCGTCGGGCGGCTGCGCGCGACCTTCGACACGGGCAAGACGCGTCCGCTCGCGTGGCGGCTCGATCAACTCGCGCGCCTCCGAGCGCTGCTCGTCGACGGGGAGACCGAGCTGCTCGACGCGCTGCACGCCGATCTCGGCAAACCTCGCGTTGAAGCCTGGGCCACCGATATCGGGATTGTCGTGAACGCGGTCGACTACACGCGCCGCCACCTGCGCCACTGGACAGTCAGCGAACGCGTCTGGACACCGCTCGCGCAGCGGCCGGGGCAGGCACACGTCGAACGCGGCCCACTCGGTGTCGTGCTCGTGATCGCGCCCTGGAACTACCCGGTGCACTTGCTGCTCTGGCCGATGCTGGGCGCGATCGCCGCCGGCAACTGCGTGGTCGGCAAGCCGTCGGAACTCACACCGCACACTTCCGCGGCGATCGCGAAGCTCGTGAGTCGGTACCTCGATCCCACTGCGGTCGCGATCGTGGAGGGCGGACCCGAAGCGACACAGGTGCTGCTCGCTGAACGCTTCGACCACATCTTCTACACGGGTAGCGGACGCGTGGGGCAGGTCGTGATGGAAGCCGCGGCGCGCCACCTCACGCCGGTCACGCTCGAGCTCGGTGGCAAGAGCCCCGCCATCGTGGCCGCCGATGCCGACATCGAGATCGCGGCGCGCCGTATCGCGTGGGGCAAATTCCTGAACGCGGGCCAAACCTGCATCGCACCCGACTACGCCCTCGTCGCGGCGCCGGTCTTCGATCGCTTCCTCGACCACCTCGTCGCGTCGATTCACGAGTTCTACGGCGACGACCCGTCGCGCAGCCCCGACTACGGCCGTATCGTCGACGACCGCCACTTCCAGCGGCTGTCGGCGCTCCTCGCCGACGGTCGTGTCGTCGTCGGAGGCGACCGCGACGCATCCCGCCGCTATCTCGCGCCCACCGTGCTCACCGATGTCGCACTCGACTCGGCCGCGATGCGCGACGAGATCTTTGGACCCGTACTCCCGGTCCTCCGTATCGAGGATGCCGACGCAGCTGTCCGCTTCGTAAACGCTCGCGATCGACCGCTCGCGCTGTACGTGTTCTCGGAGTCGCGCGCGACCCAGCAGTCGGTGCTCGAAGCCACACAGTCCGGCGCCGCGTGTGTCAATGCGACGATGCTCCACGCCGCAGTTCCGGGACTGCCGTTCGGCGGCGTCGGCGCGAGCGGCACCGGCGCCTATCACGGGCGCGCCACGTTCGAGACCTTCACCCACCGCCGGGCGGTGCTGCGACGACGCAGCCGGCCCGACCCGAGCGTGGCGTACCCGCCGTACTCGAGGTGGAAGGAACGCCTGATCAGACGCTTCCTCTAGGGCCCGATTCCTCTAGCGCCGCACGTCAGACAAGGCGAACGTTCTGCGCCTCTTCACCCTTACGGCCAGGACCGACGTCGAACTCGACCGCCTGCCCTTCCTCCAGGGTGCGGTACCCGCTCCCCTGGATCGCCGAGAAGTGGACGAACACATCGGGTCCGTCCTCGCGAGAGATAAAGCCGAAGCCCTTCTCTGCGTTGAACCATTTCACGGATCCTGTCGCCAACGCCTCGCTCCCTTACAGGTAACTGGGCGGGACGCGCATCGCGTCGGCCCGCGTGTGCGTCGGAGACGGTAGCAGTGCGCGCGGGGATATTGCATTCCGCGACGGCGGGGATGGTGTGCGACCATGGACGAATGCCCGGCACGCTCGTGTCCTTCCACGCGCATCCCGACGACGAGGCGATCCTCACCGGCGGCACGCTCGCGCGCGCGGCCGACGACGGTCATCGCGTCGTGCTCGTGTTCGCCACGCGCGGCGATCACGGCGAGGTCGACGCCGGCGTGCTCTCAGCGTCGGAGGAACTCGGCGACCGACGCGCCGACGAAGCGCGCCGCGCAGCTGAGGTCCTCGGCGTCGCGCGCGTGGAGTTCCTCGGCTACCGCGACTCGGGCATGGTCGATACCCCGACCAACGACGCAGAGGGCTCGTTCTGGTCTGCCGACGTCGAGGACGCGGCGCGACGCCTCGCCGCGATCCTGGAGGAGGAACACGCCGAGGTCGCCACCACCTACGACGAGCGCGGCGGCTACGGCCACCCCGACCACATCCAGGTCCATCGAGTGGGCGTTCGCGCTGCCGAGCTCGCGCAGACCCCACGTCTCTACGCGGCCACGGTGAGCCGGCAGCACTTCCAGACCATGGCCCGCACCCAGTTCGCCGAGCTGCCCGAAGCCGCCGCGCCGCCGGACCCCGACAACTTCGACGTCGGGGTCGACGAGTCACGCATCACCACCACCGTCGACGTCTCGAGCGTCATCGACCGCAAGAAAGCGGCGATGGCCGCACACCCCTCACAGATCGCCGAGGAGTCGTTCTTCCTCGCGCTACCCGACGACGCGTTCCTCGGCGCATTCGGCACCGAGTGGTTCATCCGTCTCGACCACACCCCGCCGCGACCCGAGGCCTGGCTCTTCGACGCGGGCCCGTCCGACTCGGCTCAACGGCTTCCGAAGGTCGGCCGCCGGTAGCGGAGCGAGCGGTCGGACGACCACGGTGCATACGGCGCCATCACGAGCCCGGCGAGGCCGATCAGTACCTGGTCGTAGTTCACGCGCCAGCCGTTGAAGTCACGCCACGCCTGCTCGCGATCGGCGCGGATCGGGATCGACGCGGCGACGAGACGGTCGCACGCGTCGAGGAACTCGTCCTCGCTGATACTCGTCGCGTCGGTGGGCGCCGGATCGGCGTCGAACGGGAGACCGAAATAGCTTGCAACCGCGCGTAGGGAGAACACGCCTCCGCGGATGCAGAACCCCGCCTGCGGATCGAAGGGAAGGTCGACCGCCGCGAGCCGCAGTGAGGCCGCGTCGAGCACCGCACCCGCGGCGGTGACCCACGACCGGTGCGCGAGCGGCGAGCGGAAGAAGCTCAACACCGCGAGTGAGGTGTGCGTCTCTTCGACCTCGGCGAACCACTGCTGCCACTGCACCCACATCTCGTCCAGAAGTTGGAACCGCTCCATCCGCTGTGCACGCGCGAGCACCTCGACGCCAGAAGGTGGCTCTCCGGCGCGCACCGCGAGCTGTGACACCAGCACCTCACGACGCGAGAACGCGCCGTAGATCGTGGGAAGGTACGAGATCAGCAGGGCGAGAAGCGCCAGACCACTCGCCGCCTCGAAGAACGCGAGGGTGGTGGTTGCCAGGTCGGGCGGTCGGACGAACCCCAGCGTGAACGTCGACGAGCCGCTCATCTCGAACGCGCGCTCGAAGCCCCGCACCCCCAACGCGTGGAACATCGCCGTGAACGCGGCCATGACGAGGAGCAACCACACGAACGGCAACACGAGCAACCCGACGGGTGCGTAGAGCGCCATGATCCGGTCGCGGGCCTCGTAGGTCCGGGTCAGCCGCGCCAACCGGTTGAACACCCCGCGCAGACCGACGAAGACCGCCCGCGTCGTGATCGCCGCCTCGCCCCGAGGCAGCATGAACGTGCGGACCGCCGAATCGATGACGAGCACGACCAAGACGACGCCGCCCGCGAACCACAGCACCTTCATGACGACGTCCACGGCCGGTCAGCTTCGCAGACTCTTGCTACTCGTGGTCAGGTCGAGGTGGACGGCGGTCGCGCTTGCGCACCGACTGCCGCCGCTTGGCGTCGAGTCGCCGAGCGCGCGCCGCCTTCGTGGGCTTGGTCGCACGCCGGGGGCGTTCGACCCGAAGCCCGACGGCGAGGCGCGCCCGCAACCGTTCGAGGGCCACCTCGCGGTTCCGCGCCTGTGAGCGGGTGTCGGACGCCGTGGCCCGCACCACGGGCCCGAGGCGCTCGAGGAGCCGGGCGCGCTGGCGGGGACCGAGCGAGCGGGACTCGGCCACGTTGAAACGAACCTCGACACGGGTGTCGGAGGTGTTGGCGTGCTGGCCGCCCGGGCCACCCGACCGGGTCGTCTGCCAGGCGAGCTCGTCGAGGGCGATCACACAGCTGGGTGTGACGCGGAGCTGTCCGTCCACGCCCTGACGGTACAGACCAGCTGACGCTGGGTACGCTTACCGACCAGTAACCCGTGTGCCACCAGCGCGCGTGGAGCCAGCCCAGGGGGGGGCGAACAGAATGCACGTTCGAGCCACAACTGTCCCGAGACGCGCCGGCGTCCGCGCCCTGGTGATCACCGTCGTCGTCGCACTCGGCACGACGCTCCTCGTGGGCAGCGCCGCCGCCGCGCCCCGGAAGGCGAAGGCTGCCGCCGCGCCGAAGGAGGGTGGCTCGATCACCTATGGCCTCGAGGCGGAGACCGGCGGCGGGTGGTGCCCCACCTCCGAGCGCCTCGCCGCCTCCGGGATCATGGTGGAAGCGGCAATCTACGACCCGCTCGTCGCGCCGAACGACAAGAACGAGATGGTGCCGTACCTGGCCAAGTCGGTCGAGCACAACGCCGACTACACCCAGTGGACCATCACGCTGCGTGACGGCATCAAGTTCCACGACGGCACGCCGCTCACCGCGGACGCGGTGAAGCAGAACGTCGAGGCGTGGCGCGTCGGGCAGCTCTACAGCTCGATCTACAAGGACATCACCGACGTCACGGTGAACGGCCCGCTCACGCTCACCATCACCGTGTCTCGGCCCTGGTTGGCGTTCGCGAGCTACCTCTACCTCGACGGTCGCCAGGGCATCGTGGCCCCGGCGCAGCTCGCCAACCCCGACACGTGCAACAGCAACCTGATCGGGACGGGCCCGTTCGAGCTCGACCACTGGACCGTCAACCAGGAGCTCGTCGTCAACAAGAACCCCGACTACTGGCAGAAGGATTCGAAGGGCAAGCAGCTCCCGTACCTCGACAAGATCACGTTCAAGCCGATCGCCGAAGCGGGCCAGCGCGTGAACTCGCTCGTCGGCAAGCAGCTCGACGTGATGCACACGTCCGACGGCCAGCAGGTCGACGCCCTCGACCAGATGGCGGGTCAGTTCAACCTGATGAAGGAGCCAAAGGGCCGCCGCGAGACCCGCTACTACCTCATGAACGTGGCGAAGGCGCCACTCGACGACATCGACGCCCGGATGGCCGTCGCCCAGGCGATCGACCGCGACCAGATCAACCAGATCCGGAACAACGGCGTCTACGACATCTCCAACGGGCCGTTCGACTTCAAGGTGCCGGGATACGTGAAGAACCCGGGCTTTCCGAAGTACAACCTGAAGAAGGCAACTGCGCTGGCCAAGAAGTACAAGGACGCGCACGGCGGCGAGTTCAGTGTGGTGCTCGAGCACACCAACGACCCCGCCAACAGCGCCGAGGCGCAGCTCATCAAGGAACAGCTGGCCAAGGCCGGGATCGACGCGACCTTGAAGCAGGACGACCAGACGGCGTTCATCACCGCCGCGATCTCGGGGAACTTCAGCATCATGCTGTGGCGCCAGCACCCCGGGGACGACCCCGACGGGCAGTACGTATGGTGGAACACGGGGTCGCTCGTGAACTTCGGCAAGATCGCCGACCCGGAACTGCAGACGCTGATCGACCAGGGCCGGGGCGAAACCGATCCCGCCAAGCGCAAGGCGATCTACCAGCAGGTCGACAAGCTGTTCGGGAAGAAGGTCTACGACGTCTGGGCCTACTACGCCGACTGGACTGTCGCCGCCCAGAAGAACGTGCAGGGGCTGGCCGGGCCGCCGCTTCCCGACGGCGGGGGCAAGCCGGAGTTCATCTACGGCCGTCACCCATTGCTCGGCATCTACAAGACGGGGTAGACCCTCAGGTACCCGGGTAGCCCTTCGTGGGCGCCGCGTCCCGGCAGCTGCATCATTGGGGGGCTCGGAACATGCGGAACATCGCGCGCCGGCTGCTCCAGCTCGTGCTGGTGGTCGTGCTGTCGACGCTGTTCGCGTTCAGCCTGCTGCGGCTCTTCCCCGGCGACATCTCCGACGCGGTGCTCCCCCTCGGCACGAAGCAACAGAAGCAGCAATTCCGCGAGGACAACGGTCTCGACAAGCCGTTCTTCGAGCAGTACGCGACCTGGCTCGCAAACCTGGTGCAGGGCGACCTCGGCAAGGACTACCAGTCGAACACCGAGGTGAGCACCAAGCTCGAGGCCGCGCTCCCGGTCTCGCTCCAGCTCATGCTCTACGCGCAGATCCTGGCGCTGCTCGTCGCGGTCCCCCTCGGCGTGCTCACCGCGTACCGCGCCAACACCAAGACCGACCGCGGCCTGAACGCCGGCGCGTTCGCACTGCTCGCGCTCCCGAGCTTCGTGGTCGCGCTCGCGCTCGCGTACTTCGTCGGGGTGAAATGGCAACCCGACATACCCTGGATCGGTCAGATCCCGGTGGCGGGTTACGAACCGGGCTGGCTGGAGCCGCTGTTCGGTCAACCGAGCGGTAACCTCGGCCAGCACTTCGCCACGATGCTCCTCCCCGCGATCTCCCTGGCCGCCGGCTTGATCGCGGTGTACATGCGGTTGCTCCGCAGCGACATGATCGCGACGCTCCAGGAGAACTACATCACGATGGCGCGCGCCAAGGGACTTTCCGACCGGCGCATCCTGTGGCGCCACGCGCTCCGCCCATCCAGCCTCACCTTGCTCACCGTGGCCGGCCTCAACTTCGGCACGCTCATCGGCGGCGCGGTCGCGGTGGAAGTGATCTTCCAGATACCGGGGATGGGCACCCTGATCTACGAGGCGATCAACGCGCGTCAGTTCGTCGAGCTGCAGAGTTACATCGCGATCATCGCCATCGGCTACGTGCTCCTGAACTTCGTCATCGACTCGCTCTACGTGGTGCTCGACCCGAGGATTCGCCGTGCCCACGCCTGAGCAGCCCGACGCGCTCCGCGAGCTCGTCGGCGACGCGACTACGCGCGGCATGCCCGTCGATGCGGGCACGATCGAGATCGCCGCGGTCGAGACGGGTCCTCAAGTCCGACGCCGGCGCAAGGGGTTGGGCTTCGCCGCGTGGCTGTCGATCGCGTGGATCGTGTTCGTCGTGGGCGGGGCGCTGCTCGCGCCGTACCTCCCACTCGACGACCCGAAGGCGAGCATCACCGAGATCGCACGGCGCGGCCCGTTCTCCGAGACGGGCACCGCTCCCGGCCACCTCCTCGGCGGCGACTTCAACGGGCGCGACATGCTGTCGCGCCTGCTCTGGGGCGGACGCGTCACGCTGGTCGTCGCGACCGCGGCGGTGTTGCTCGGCTTCGTGCTCGGGGGCGCCCTCGGCCTCGTGGGCGGCTATTTCCGCGGGAAGACCGACACCGTCGTGAGCTTGCTGCTCGACGTCTTCCTCGCCATCCCGGCGGTGATCCTCGCGCTCGCCCTCGTCACGATCCTGCGCACCCAACCGGGCTCCGGCAGTCAAGCTGGACTCGATCCGGAGGTCGCGCTCATCCTCGCGCTCGGGATCGTGTCGATTCCGGTGCTCGGGCGCATCACGCGCGCGAGCACGCTGTCGTGGTCGGAACGCGAGTTCGTGCTCGCGGCGAAGGCGCAGGGCGCGAAACACCGGCGCATCCTGTTCCGCGAGGTGCTGCCGAACGTTCTCCCCGCGATGTACTCGATCGCGCTGCTCGGCATCGCAGTGGCAATCGTCGCCGAAGGCACCCTGAGCATCCTCGGCGCGAGCGTCGAGGCCGACACCCCCACGTGGGGCAACATGATCGCGGTCGGGCGCCAGTACATCCAGCGAGCCCCGCACATCGTGTTCGAGCCCGCGCTCATGATCTTCTTCACCGTGCTCGCGCTCAACATGTTGGGCGACGTCGTGCGGGCCCGCTTCGACGTACGGGAGGGGGCCTTGTGACCGAGGACTCCGTGGCAACCGGCACCGCGGCGGCGACCTCCGACGCGCCGCTGCTCGTGGTCGAGGACGTCGCCACGCACTTCGACACCGACCGCGGCCTCGTACGCGCCGTCGACGGCGTGTCGTTCACCCTCGAGCGAGGCAAGACGCTCGGCATCGTCGGTGAGTCGGGCTCGGGGAAGACGGTGCTGTCGCGCTCGATCATGGGGCTGCTCCCGAAGAAGGGAGTGGTTCGTCACGGCTCGATCCACTTCGAGGGCACCGAGATCGGGCACCTCGGCCCGAGAAAGATGCGCGCGTACTGGGGCTCGCACATGGCGATGATCTTCCAGGACCCGATGACGTCGTTGAACCCGGTGATGAAGATTGGGAAGCAGATCACCGAGTCGATCCACACGCATCTCGACGTCACGCGCGATTTCGCCAACGAGCTTGCAGTCTCCCTGCTCGCTTCCGCGCGCGTCTCCGATCCAGAGCGGCGCATGGACGACTATCCGCACCAACTCTCGGGCGGCTTGCGCCAGCGGGTGTGCATCGCGGTCGCGCTCGCAGCCGGGCCGCAGATTCTCTTCGCGGACGAGCCCACCACTGCGCTCGACGTCACGGTGCAGGCGCAAGTGCTCGACCTACTCGAGACGCAACAGCGCGAGCGCTTCATGGCACTGGTGCTCGTCACCCACAACCTCGGCGTCGTCGCCGGCCGCACCGACGACGTGATCGTCATGTACGCCGGCCAGGTGGTGGAGCAGGCGCCAACCGCCACGCTGTTCGAACACATGCGGATGCCCTACACCGAGGCGCTCCTGCGCTCGATCCCGAAGATCGGTGACCCGAGCCACACGCGCCTCGTCGCGATCCCGGGGCGGCCGCCCGACCTGGTCGCGCCTCCCCCGGGCTGCCGGTTCGCCGACCGGTGCGCGTACGTCCAGGACAAGTGCCGGGAGGAGCAGCCGCCCCTCCTCGACGGCCCGACGCCGGGTCACAAGTACCGCTGCTGGTTCCCCGTGGGAACACCCGACGGTGCGGCGGCGTTCGAGCGCAACCGCGCCGCCGGGGACGCCCCTACCGGCGAAGTCGCGACGCCAGAGGAAGCCTGATGGCCGGCACCGGCACCGCGCACCTCCGTACCGACGACAACGTGCTGTTGCGCGTCGAAGACCTCGTCGTCGAATTCGGCACCGCCGGCGGCAAGCGCGTGCACGCGGTATCGGGGATCAGCCTCGACCTGCTCGATGGAGAAACCCTCGGGCTCGTCGGCGAGTCGGGGTGCGGCAAGTCCACGACCGGGCGGGCGATCATGCAGCTGCCCCCGCCGACTTCGGGAAGCGTCCGCTTCGAGGGCACCGATCTCACCGAACTACACGGCAACAACCTGCGGCGGATCCGCCCGCGCATGCAGATGATCTTCCAAGACCCGATCTCGTCGCTCAACCCCAGACGGAAGGTTGGCGACATCGTCGCCGAGGGGCTCGACATCTGGGAGATCGGCGACAAGGCGTCGCGCAAGGAGAAGGTCGACGACCTCCTCGCGACCGTGGGCCTCGACCCCGAGGCCGCGCGCGGGCGGCGGCCGCACGAGTTCTCCGGTGGACAGTGCCAGCGCATCTCGATCGCGCGCGCCCTGATCACCGAACCCAAGCTCATCATCTGCGACGAGCCCGTGTCCGCGCTCGACGTATCGGTACAGGCGCAGATTCTCAACCTGCTCGAGGACATGAAGGCGCGCTACCAGCTCACCATGGTGTTCATCGCGCACGATCTCGCGGTCGTGAAGAACGTGAGCGATCGCGTCGCGGTGATGTACCTCGGCAAGCTTTGCGAAGTCGGTCCGCCGGACGACCTCTACGCGCATCCGGCACACCCGTACACCGCCGCCTTGCTCGCGGCGATCCCCGAGCCCGATCCCGAGGCGCGGCGCGAACACGCCGGCGTGCTCGGCGGCGAGATCCCCTCCCCGACCGATCCGCCGTCAGGCTGCCGGTTCCGCACCCGCTGTCCGCGAGCTCAGGAGCGGTGCGCGGAAGAGGAGCCACAGCTCCGCGAACAAGAGGCCGGGCAGTACGTGGCCTGTCACTTCCCGCTCGAAGCCGGCGAGCACATCGAATTCCGCACGACGGCGGCCTGATCACGCACCGCGCGCTACATCCGGATTTCGCTGATCTGCACCTGCGGAGTGGTGTTCGTGAAATTGACGACGTCGGCGCGCGTTTCGGTGGCACCGCCCATTCCTGCGAAGAAGTCGTCGACCGAATCGAACATGAGGTAACCGACGCAGTGGTACGGCGCCGGATGATCGCCACCGACCCCCTCGTCGACACCGGCGCCCTCGAGCGCGTCGCCGAGCTCCCGTTGTAAGAGCGGGATGTGCGTCGTCAGGTAGTAGTCCATGTCGAATGTGCTGTCGTCGGATCGCGGGTACATGATGGTGACTCTGATCATGGCGAGGAAGACTACTCACACGAGGATCAGAAATACCCCGCCATGAGCTCGGGGACCAGTCCGGCTGACGCACGGGCGTGCGCGGCGCGAACTCCTGCATGTACGGCGTGAGGTCGAGCACCGGCGTGCCGGCGATCGCGTCGAGGCCGCGCACGAACACGCGACCCGCTTCGACGTCACCCCAGTCGTCGTCGAACCCTTGCCTCCCGCTCCGATCGCGATCGAACGGACGGTCAACGGCTGCCGCGACTCGTCTTCTTCTACCCCGAAAGTTTCGCACCCGCGTGCGCCGAGTGCGCGGCCCACTGGTGCTGGGGCTCCCAACCCAGCACCTCACGTGCTCGCGACGTGTCGACGAGGGCGTCGGTGCCGTGCTCGGCGAGGCTCCGCCGGCCTCTCCATTCGACGTCGGGCAGTAGCTGCGCGACCAGAGCCGCGGCGGGTTTCGTCGCCGCCATGTCGCCGGCGCACAGGCTGACCGCGACGGAACCCGCCGAATCGG
>CAAGKR010060411.1_pt1 | contig 12931 bp, 9 predicted proteins | sample 2556971 | NCBI WGS metagenome assembly CAAGKR01 (sample SAMEA5207829, study PRJEB30636) | soil metagenome | biome: forest; feature: boreal; material: soil | place: USA | collected 2011-09 | depth 1 m | reverse complement strand
GCAGCGAATAAGCCCTTTCACGGCGGCGACACGGGTTCGACTCCCGTACGGGACGCCATATTTCATTGAAGGCCGGCTTTTTCCTCGCGCGGAGCCTCGGGCCTAAGAGCGGTTTAGAACAGTTTATGGCCTGACCAACCGCTAATCTCACCAGGGCATCAAATCGATGACTTTCGGCATACCGCATATCGAATTTATGAGAACTACTATTATTGGACTGCGCAACGGGTTGGTACTGGCACTATTGTTGGTCGTGTGTTCGACAACTTCCCTCGGTCAGAACGCTGCCGGTAGCGACGTGGTGATGGTTCTGCCTTTTGAAAACACGTCGAATCGTCCTGAATACAACTGGGTGGGAGAAAGTTTCGCTGATTCACTTGCTGAACTGCTCAATAAGCCGGGTTTACTCGTGGTGTCGAGCGACGAGCGCGAGCTCGCCTATCAACGTCTTCGGCTTCCTGAAACCGTCATCCCTTCGCGAGCCACGGCAATCAAGCTGGCGCGCGAAGCGAGAGCTTCTTTGATAGTGATTGGCACTTATTCAGTCATCCCCGCTGAAGGTGACAGCAAACCCTCCGATGCAAAGCCGGAGAAAGACAAGTCGTCGGCTGAGGCTTATGTACAGCTAACGGCCCGCGTGATCAAAGTTAACGAAGGACGCACGCTGGGTGAGATGTTTGACGGCAGCTGGGCCACACGGCAGTTTGATTTCGGCGGTCCGCTTACAACCCTTCAAAACATTCAGGGTCGTCTGGCTTACCAGATTCTTTATCAACGAGACAAGGCTCTTCCCTTCTCTCAAAATCAGTTGGTCCAGGAAGCGACAAAGGTCCCGCAGCGCGCTTTTGAGTCATATGTTAAAGGTGTTCAGTTGAACGAGCGTGATTCCAAGCGTGCAAACTACCTGAAGAATGCCTTGCACTTTTACGCAGACGCGAACGGCGGAGCAATTTACCCTCAAGCGGCCTTTGAGTTGGGCCGTTTCTACATGCTTGAGGGAAAGTGGAAAGACGCGACGGAATATTTCACGAAGCTGCAGAAGAAAGATCCACATTACGCTGAGGCCGCTTTTTACGCGGGCCTTGGGTTCGCCAAGATGGGCGACCTGGGGCATGCGCTTGCAGCGCTCGTCCCACTTTCGTCTGACGTTCCCTTAATCGGAATCTACAACAATGCCGGAGCGGTGGCTGTGCAAGCCTCGCGTGAAGAAAAGAAAGAAGATGAGCGCTCCAAACTTCTGGCCCAGGGAACTTCTTTTCTGGCTCGCGCTGCCGAGTCGGCGCCAGACGATCCGATGGTCCATTTCAATTACGCGCTTGCCCTGTTTCTGTCAGGTAAATACATCGAGGCCGCTGACCAACTTAAGCCGGTGATTACTGCTGATCCAAAAGACGGCCAGGCATATTTTCTTTACGCCAAATCTCTCGAGAAAACGGGCAAGACGGAAACCGCCAACGCGGCCGACGATCAAGCACGCCGCTATTTGCAAACCTATGCAAAATGGCAAACGGAATGGCAAAAGTCGCAGACCGTAAACTTTGTCTCGCTGCGTATGCGCGACGTCTTGAATCGCGATGATGTATCTGACCTGATGAGAAAGAACGCGCTTGCGGCGAACACGAATGCAGGTTCGGGGACGGAGGATTTGCTTGCCAAAGCACGCGATCTTTATCAAGCAGGACGTGATGATGAGGCTTTACCCGAATTGCACCGCGTTGTCATGCTGGAGCCTACTAATGCCGAGGCTTACCTCCTTAACGGACGTATCAATCAACGTCGCGGCGATCAAGAGGCGGCAATAGCGGCACTCAAGACTGCAATCTTCTGGGATCCGAAATTGATTGACGCCCACATTTTGCTTGGCAGGATTTTCCTTGAGCGAGGTGATCGTGGTGAAGCGACAAAGTATGCCACGAGCGCTATGACCATAGATTCCAACAATCAGGAAGCCATCGCTCTGCAGCGGCAGGTGACAATGGGGAAGAACTGAGCGAGGTTGACGGAGACGCTTATGAGACAATTCTCGGCGAGGATTGCCTCATTTGTTTTTTAGTAGCTCTGGAGGGTCGGAGATGAGACTCATGTTCGCCATTGCAATCGGTACCATGCTTTCGACACTAGTAGCAGTAGCAATTGCAGCGTTGTCGCGCCACAAGAAAGCAAGTCTTGGGGATATCAAATTGCTAGGCGAGATCGCTCACGTTGATAAGAAACTTGATCCTGAGGGAACCGTGCTTGTCTCCGGCGAGTTGTGGCGGGCAAAATCAAGCAACGGAGCGAACATCTCTTCTCGTGCCCAGGTACGTGTCGTCGGATTTCAGGATCACATTGTGCTAGTGAAAGTTTGCGATTAGTTTTTTCAAAATCTATCGCGTGATTTTGAGCAGTTCTCCGACTGCGGCCTAACACTCAATCATCCCCATATTCCAAAAAAATCTTTTTTCTGGCACGCGAGGTGCTCTAAGGATAACCGGCATGCACGGGAGACCAAAGTAAAGTCAAAACGTGCCCCCGCCGCCAACTTCCCTCTGAGCGCCGCCTGCCGCTGCGCCAGCCACCCGCCGAGCTACCCTTCAGTGCTCCCCCCGAAACATGGAACCCAGTCAGCAATGGCTGGGTTCTCCCGCATTTAGAGATTCGATTATTTCGCAGCTTTGTCAGTTTGTTTAATTGTGGATCTGTGTTCTTTTATAAACGTCTGACAGCCCATCCTTTTTTATCAGAAAGAGTTTTGGACCTCGGTCATCCTGCGACGGAATTTGTCACTTTGACTGTGACGTTTTCTGGCTTTCTGACTCATTTCGTGACTGTTTCGGTAGCCTGTACCTATTTAGGTTAACCGGTTCAAAAAATTTTCCTCCAAATTTATTTGCCTGAGTCCAACGACGAGCCCACGCTCCGATTGGCGAAGCTTTAGCTCGCAAATCAGGCTTTTGGTAAACTCGCCACAATGGAGGACGTAGTTTCTACACCGTCGCGTGTCGCCGGGGGATGGCTTTCAGTATTCGCGCTCCGGGTTCGATCTGAAGCGCCCTCACTGACCGACTGCAGCTTAGCGGTGGTATCGGCGGCACTTCTCATTCTTTCATTTCCAGATTTCGATCTTTGGCCCCTTGCCTGGGTCGGCCTGGTCCCATTATTTGTGGTCGTGGCCCGCGGAACTCAGCCATGGCGGGCGTTTCTTTTGGGGTGGCTGTTCGGCTCAGTTTTCTTTTACGGCTCCTGTTATTGGCTCACGTATTCAATGATCCACTTCGGTGGAATCCCACCACTCGTGGCTTTTGTATTACTGACACCCGGGGCACTTCTGCTCGGCATCTTTCCGGGACTTTTTACGATAGTCCTCGCTCGCGCGATTAGGAAGTGGGGAGTTATTGCTTTGGTTGTCGCTCCGCCGCTTTGGTCTGCGCTCGAATGGGCACGATTGGCGACTACAGGCCAGCTATGGAACGCCGTCGCTTATTCGCAGGCTTACCATCCCCTTCTCATACAATCAGCACGTTGGGCCGGTATCTACGGGGTGGGGTTTTTGATCATTTCCGTTAACGCTGCAACTGCCTTCCTTGTTCTGAGATACAGCGTAAGGGTTTTAGTGATCGTGGCCGCGACGATCTCGATGATAGCCATTGTAATTTTCGTGGCCGACCAAACAGCACCCGCAAAACAATGGAAAGTTGACGAACAGGCAGACGCCGTTGTCGTAGCTATCCAGCCGAATGTCCCGATGGACCTGGTCAAGTCGGATGAGGACATGCGGAAGCTTACCGCTCGACACTTCGAAATGAGTGAATCGGCGCTGGGAGCACTCTCGCAGGACGGGAAACCTCGATTAGTCATCTGGCCTGAGTCGCCCATGAACTTTGCTTATGGTGGCGATGATCAGCTTCAAGAAAGGCTGGCCAGATTCGCGCAGTCCAACAACACCTCAATCCTTCTGAATTCTCAGGAACTTGCGCCGAACGACGGCATCTACAACTCGGCGCTGCTCATAAATCAAGACGGTAAGCTCGTCGCTCAATATGATAAGATTCGCCTGCTGCCCTTTGGTGAATATGTTCCGCTGCCGCAATGGTTGCCGGGAGCGGGTTTGATAAGAGCGATAGTCGGGGATTTCACTCCCGGCACCGACTACCGACTGATGCCCGTAGGAAATGTGCGCGCAGGAGTCTTCATCTGCATTGAGTCGGCATATCCATCTGTCGCACGAAGATTCACTGGCGAAGGCGCCGACGTGCTAATCAATATCTCAAACGATGGATATCTCGGACCGACAGCAGTTATGCGACAACACCTGGCAAATGCGGTTTTCCGAGCTGTTGAAAACGGTCGTGCCTTACTGAGTGTTACTAATGCCGGTATCACGGCTTTTATTACGCCCAGTGGCGAAGTGAAAGATACGACCGAGGGTTTCAAGCCGGAAGTTAGAACTTGGAAAATCGGACGCGCCAGGAATGCTCAGACCTTCTATACGGCTCACGGGGATGTATTTGCCGCCGCGTGCGCTATGTGCAGCCTTTTGACTTTGGTATTTTCGTTTAAGAGAAAGGGCAGCGAGGGTCGTCCGTCGCCTTATCGTCGTCCTTAATTATTAAGCAGCTACGTTGGGAGGATCAATGATTGAAACGTTATCAATTCAGGAATTAAAAATATCTATTGAAGAACTACGCATCCGCGTTGAACAGCTCGGGAGGTTTCTTTGATGTTGCTGCGTGCAAGGAAGATCTAAGGCGCATCGAAAACCAAGCTTCGTCGCCAGATTTTTGGAACGATCAGGACGCGGCGCAGAAACTTTTGCAAAAGCGCACAATAGTGGAGAAAAAGATTCAGCGCCAGGAGCATTTTGAATCCCAGATTGCAGACGCTGGCGTGCTTTTCGAATTTGCCGAGGAAGATGAAGAGTCTTTGAAGGAACTTCGCGCGCTTGTTGACCGTCTTGAGCATGAAATCAGCATTGCGGAAACGGAAATGCTTCTCGGAGGCGACAACGACCTGCTAAATGCCATTTGCACTATTCATCCAGGCGCGGGCGGCACCGAGTCGCAGGACTGGGCAGAAATGCTTTTGCGAATGTATCTGAAATGGGCGGAGCAACGGGGATTCAAAACCGAGATTATTGATTATCAGCCAGGCGAAGAAGCTGGACTCAAGGGAGTGACGTTCAGAATAGAAGGAGAATATGCCTATGGTTTGCTATCGGCCGAAGCAGGCGTGCATCGCCTGGTTCGCATTTCTCCTTTTGACCAGGCAGCGCGACGACACACTTCATTTGCTTCGCTATTCGTTTATCCTGAAGTGGACGAAAACATAGAAGTTGAAATAAACGAAAAGGATCTGCGTGTGGACACATATCGTGCAACAGGTGCCGGCGGTCAACACATTAACACGACAGATTCGGCTGTCCGCATAACGCACATCCCCACAAACATTGTGGTGCAATGCCAGAATCAACGCTCCCAACATCAAAATCGCGCGGTCGCAATGCAAGTTTTGCGCTCCCGTTTATATGAGCTCGAACTTGAGAAGCGAAGAGCCGAGACTGCTGAGTTGGAAGCCAACAAAGCTGACATTTCTTTTGGATCTCAGATCAGGAGTTATGTACTCGCACCATATCGCCTGGTTAAGGATACGCGCACAAAGCTCGAGCGAGGCAATGTCGACGCCGTGCTTGCCGGCGACCTGGATGACTTCATTAAGGCTTATCTCTTGTCGAAGAAAGCGGCATAATCATTACTCGTTTTAAAGTTCAAGCTTTAATCTTGTTTTGGTCTGATGACAACCTGAACGTTGAGCTCTAAACCTTGGTCTCGTCTCGGGGTCTAAATGGCAACTACTGAGTTTGAGGAGAAGCCCAGGATAATCACTCCGCGAAACAGTCGTCGGAATGAGATCGTGGCGATTTTGCTTCTCGCGTTTGGATTGTTACTCACGCTATGTCTCGTGTCCGGGGCCTTTTATCCAAGCGATCCTTCCTGGAATTCGGCGGGTCAAGCTGAAACACGCAACTGGGCAGGAGCGATCGGCGCAAATGTCGCTGCGCTGCTGTTTCAGTCGATTGGGCTCGCTGCCTATCTCCTGCCCTGTCTTTTGTTGGCGGCATCATGGCGTCGATTTAGAACGCGTAGCTTTCGCGCGCCCTTTTACCGCTTGCTCGGCCTTGGCCTTCTGACTCTGGCAGCTTCAGCGCTACTCTCCATCTCCAATATCCACCCTATTTTTGATTCCAGCGTTCAGCCGGGTGGGCTGGTAGGTACACTGATCTCACGAGCTCTCGCGAGTGGTCTTAATACTGTCGGTGCGGTAGTTCTATTGATCGCCGTGGCGGCAAGTGGGTTGCTGCTGGCAACAAACTTCTCTTTCATTCGTCTCTACGAAAAGATCGCCAATCTGATTACCCAACGCTTCGCGTTCGTGGGTAGCCTACCTCATAGATTGACAGCATGGCGCGAAGCTCGTCGAGAACGTTCACGTTTGCGCAAGGAAAAGCGCGAGATCCTCAAGGCGGAGCAACTGGCTGCCCGCACCGCACTGAAAGGTTCGCTTGACTTGAGTCCTGAGCAACGCATTGCCGAGTTTATGAAGGCAAGTGGCTCAACGGGAGTGAATGCAGAATCCATCAGTCGCGGCGAAACTCGCCTGACGCAACAATCCATAGCGATGGAAGGCACCACTGAACCGGCGCGCGCCGCGGCGGCCGGTGCTGGAGTACAGGGAGCAACCATAGTCGAAAGCAGGTCAGGTCGCCGCTCGATCTTTCCTGGCTCGCGCGGGGGAACTGCTGTGGCCGACGAGGAGCCCGAAATCGAAGAGATGGTCAAAGGCGCCTCAGTGTTACGCCCCAAGGGCGAGGCGCCCGCCACCGGAAAACTTCCCTTTGACGCTGACCGCACGCGTCAGGTTTCGTACACCGACTATTCCATGCCGCCGCTCGAGTTTTTGAATGAAGCGCCCCCTCACAGTGAACAGGCGGACACCGAGTTGTTGAGCCTGGCGACGCGACTAGCTGAAAAATGCAAGGAATTTAATGTTACAGGACAAATCAAGCATATCTGTCCCGGTCCTGTGGTAACCACTTACGAATTCAAACCCGACCCGGGCGTGAAATACTCGCGCGTGGTTTCTCTGGTGGATGATCTCTGTCTGGCACTGAAGGCTGAGTCTATTCGCATCGATCGTATGCCCGGCAAGCCTCATGTCGGCATCGAGGTGCCTAACCCGCGGCGTGAAACAATCTTCTTGCGAGAAGTCATTGAGTCTCGCGCGTATCGTGAGTCGTCTTCCAAACTCACGATTGCACTGGGCAAGACAATAGACGGGCTTAATTACGTGGCCGATCTGGCAAAGATGCCGCACCTTCTAATAGCAGGAACGACAGGGTCGGGTAAATCCGTCGGCGTTAATGCGCTGATCGTTTCGATTCTTTACCGGGCGCGCCCGGATGAAGTTAAGTTTATTCTAATCGACCCGAAGCGGCTTGAGCTGGGGCTTTACGAGGATATTCCTCACCTCGCTGCTCCCATCATCACCGATCCAAAACTTGCCTCTCGCTCTTTGAAGTGGGCCGTCGCTGAGATGGAGCGTCGGTACCGCGATCTTGCCGGCTGGGGCGTACGCAACATCGATGGTTACAACACGGAAATCATGCGCCGCAATCTCATCAAGGAATACGACGAAAAGGGCGAGCCGCACAAACCTCTGCCATACATCGTGATCATCATTGACGAGCTGGCCGACTTGATGATGACGTCCGGGCGCGAAGTAGAAGAATCGATAACGAGGCTGGCACAAATGGCCCGCGCGGTCGGCATCCATCTGGTACTGGCAACGCAGCGTCCTTCGGTTGATGTGATCACCGGCTTGATTAAGGCAAACTTCCCTTCGCGCATCTCGTTCCGTGTCTCTTCAAAAGTGGACTCGCGCACAATCATCGACACAAACGGCGCCGAACATCTACTCGGCCGCGGCGATATGTTGTTTCTTCCGCCGGGCACGTCGCGCCTCATACGCGTTCATGGCGCCTACATTGACGAGAATGAGATTGGCCGTATCGTCGCCCACGCCAAGGCACAGGGTAAGCCTGAATACAACGAAACGATTACGCAGTCGGAAGAAGAAGTCCTGGGTTTGGAAGCTACTGACGGCGAGCACGACGAACTTTTTGAAGAGGCACTGCGAATTTGCGTTGAGATGAAGCGGGCATCTACGTCCGTCCTGCAACGCCGGCTGCGCATTGGTTATGGGCGCGCGGCTGCAATTCTTGACATCATGGAGCGCGAAGGACTGATTGGCCAAGCCGACGGCTCACGTCCTCGGCCAGTACTCGGCCGCGCTTACGAGATGGTGGCGCAGTGGGATGAAACGGGCGCTGAAGAATAGTTGACCGTAAGATTTCTGAATTGAATGAGCCACAGATGAACCCAGATAATACTGATCAGCAAAGTTGCCGCATGTTATCCGAGTTATCCGCGTTTACCTGTGGCTAATTAGTGCCTGACCAGGTCGCTACCGCTCCCGATTCTGAAGTTCACTCACCTCGCTCGCAAATGTTTCGAAACATTTCCACGCGGGCTGTGGAAAAATCTGTGGACAAGGCTCAATAAAACATACGAAGTTTTTGAAACTGTTGGACTTCCAGCAAAGTGCACACTTGAGCGGCAACGTCTTAAAGCCTTCACAACCATTTACTTGCATACGTGAAACAGAATCCACCAGCAAACGCCTCGACGCAGTTAATCGTTTTCCTTATGGTGGCGCTTGCCCTCTTTAGTTCAGCCTGCTATACGATGCCCCGACGGGCTTTGTCTGGAGCCCAATCAAGCCTCGAGGCACCCCGCGCCGAAAATGGTGTGCGCATAAACATCAATACGGCTTCGGCGCAGGAGCTGGAAAAGCTTCCCGGAGTCGGCACGGTTATCGCTGAGCGAATCGTCGCCCACCGCGGGCAATACGGGCCTTTTCGCCGCCCAGAACATCTGATGATGGTGCGCGGCATTAGCGATCGGAAGTTTCGTGAAATTCGAGCAATGATCGTTGTGGAATAGCTCGCGCCCTGCCCTCACGCACGCTATGTGCGGCGACCCGCCGTGTTACAATGGAGTTCTTAATTTAGACTAAGGAGACATAGGACATGCCATATTCGGAACTAATGATTCGCCCGATGCGCGAGGAATTGACTCGCATAGGGGTCGAAGAGTGGAGAACGCCCGGAGACGTCGAAAAGAACCTTGGCGACAGCGAGGGGACGGTAATGGTGGTTGTAAACTCCATTTGCGGCTGTGCGGCGGGAAAAGCGCGGCCGGGCATCGCGCGCGCGCTGCAACACAGTGTGCGGCCAGACAAAGTTGCGACTGTGTTTGCCGGAGCTGATATTGAGGCCACCGAGAAAGCGCGAAGCTACTTCACCGGCTACGAGCCGTCCTCCCCTTCCATCGCACTGTTGAAGGACGGCAAGCTTGTCTACATGTTGGAGCGCCGTCAGATTGAGGGCAAAGACGCCTCACAAGTTGCCAGCGAACTCACGCAGGCTTTTGACGAGCATTGTGCCAAAGCTGAAGTGACCTCAAATTAGGAAAGCTGCTATTGCTTTTGAGTCTAGCCTGATGGTGCAAAAGAATTAGCCAAAGATCCATACAGACAACACAAATCTGAGAACAGCCACGACTCGAAGTGAGACTACGGGGTCTGATTCCCGTTTGTGTGAATTTAGATCTATCTCTGCTTAGTGAATCTGTTTTGACAGTCTCGCTGGACCGAGCAGCCTGGCAAACTCTGAATGGGCCAATACCACCTCATGGGATTGCTGAACTGACGCGAAGTATTTCTGCTGAAATTCATTGCCTGATTCGGTGGGAGTAAGCAGTATTCTTGACTGCTCGATCAAAGCAAGGGCCGTGCTTTCGCTCGGCGTTTCGCGGGCACCCAAAAGTTCATCCATCTCCACGATAAGCTCAGAGAGGTGTCGGAGCCATGCAAACCAGGGGTTGTGCATTGCCAGGTTGAGAAATTCATAGCTATTGCTGATTTTGCCGTGTTCGCGTTCATAAGCCTGGCGCTCGAAATCAAGAAGCGTCTTGTGTAACCGAAGTAAGACCTCGCGCACCTTTCGGAGCCGCTCGCGCGTGCTTTCCGTTATTTGGTGTTCAGAACTCATCCCATTATTCCTCCCTGGTTCGCTCGGTCTGCCTAATTGAATTTCGGTTTAAGTGCCGGCCCAGTTATCGCCTCGACGGCGTTGTCAGCGTCGATTTGACGCCGATGAAAGACGGTAGCAGGAGCTTTCAGATTGTAAATCCTGATTCGCTGATTTAGGTCAGTTACTTTCTCTCGAAACTCTCCCAGGCTTCGTTCCCATTCCGCAGAGGAGGCAGCGTCCCTCCCGAAGAGAGCCCATGCGCGCGACAACTTGGTTTCGGCCTTTTCCAACTGCGCATCAATATCCTTTCGCTCTTCAATCCACGCCGGGGCGAAACCGGCATTACGCAATAGACGATGCACAACTCGCAGATCTGGATCTTCAAAGGGGTTCTCCTTTAGATCAATGGGCTCGCCCTTGCCCGGCAAGTCATCAAACTCGCCATTCTCGATGGCTTCTCTAATCTTTTTCTCCGTAAGGGATTCCAGTCTACTCATTTATACCTTCGCTCCCACAGATCCGCTTGTTCTCAACAGGTAGAACGTTAATGCAGAATAGTTGGTTCGCTCAAGTCTTCAGACTCCCCATGCGTCGCCGATTCGCTATGCTATGATCGGGCGCAATGCCGACCTTTTTCAGCCTCAACACGTCTATTGAGCAGTTATACAAATACCGGCTTGCCAGTTTGGGCCAGACGCTTTCGCATAAACTTGCCGTATCACTCGCCAGTCACTTCGCCAGAAGGGATTATAACAAGGCGACGGTTGAGGATCTGCTCGCATATCTGCCGATGCGCTACGAAGATCGTTCCAAGCCAGCACGCATAAGCGATCTTACCCATGGAATGGAAGCGTCGCTGGAGCTTTATGTGAAAGTCGCTGGAGGCTTTCAGGTGAGACACCGGCCGTCCTTTGGACGTTCAAGACTTTTCATATTCGAAGTCACCGCGACTGATCCGGACAAAACCGGGCGTCCTGTGGTTGTTTGGTGGTTCGTTTCCGGATCCCGTGCGCATGACATCCTTAGGTATTACGACAAACGTTTTAGACGTGGAGCGCGCTTCATTACTTTCGGCAGATGGGAATGGAGCCAGCGTCGCGGCACCTTCGCTTTGCGTCTTAATAAGCCTGCAGATGAACTGGAAATGCTGCCCTCTCCACACGCACAGGGAGACACGGCCTCAGAGGTAAGCGGGGAAAACAAAACAGCTGACGAAATCGGAATTGATGAAAGTGATAGCGGTGATCCGGCGCTGGCCGTGATTCATGTAGGCCGGCGTGTCCCAATCTATCGAAAACTCGGCGAGTTTAGCTCCAAACGTTTGCGTGAGATCGTCTATGCTGCGCTTGCTCTCCTCCCCGACTCAGCGATTCCAGAATCCCTTCCCGCTGACATGCGAAGAAGACAAAAACTTATTGGTCGGGCCGAAGCTTTGCGCCACATTCACTTTCCTTCCGAAGAGACTCCCCTATCGTTATATGAGCAAGCGAGAAGTCCCGCTCATCTCCGGATGATTTTTGAAGAGTTTTTCTGGGTTATGCTGGGGATGAGCCTGAAACGCAGCCAGCGAACAAAAGAAGCCAAAGGTGCCGTGATGCAGATTGATCAGGCAACCAAACTAAGGATCGCTAGCGTGCTTCCGTTTAAGCTCACTGAGGCCCAGCGCCGTGTGGTCAAAGAGATATTCAAGGATTTGAAGTCGGACGCGCCTATGAATCGTCTGCTTCAAGGCGACGTTGGCAGCGGCAAAACAATAGTCGCCTTGATTGCGATGCTGGCGACGATGGAAAACGGTTATCAGACGGCGCTGATGGCTCCGACAGAGATTCTCGCGGAGCAACACGCGCGTAACATCAAACGGCTGCTGGCGAAAACGCCGTATCGCGTTGAATTGCTAACCGGTTCGCTGCGCGCTGCTGAGAAAAGAAAACTTCAAGTGGATCTATCTGCCGGTGAGATTCATGCCTGCGTCGGCACTCACGCTGTGATCCAGGAATCGGTGTCGTTCAAAAAGCTGGGTCTGGCTGTTATTGACGAACAACATCGCTTTGGTGTTATGCAGCGGGCTGCGTTGCGCCAGCGCGGCTTCAATCCCGACGTGCTGGTGATGACTGCGACCCCAATCCCACGCTCACTTACAATGACGATTTATGGGGACCTGGATGTTTCCGTAATCGACCAAATGCCGCCGGGGAGGACACCAGTTGAAACAAAGGTCCTCGGCGAGGAACAACGACTCGAGGTGAAAAAACTAATTTCTCGAGAAGTGCAGGCGGGTCGCCAGGTATATGTCGTATATCCACTTGTGGAGGAGTCGGAGAAGATGGATCTCAAAGACGCCACGCGCAGATACGAGTACCTACGCGACACCGTCTTCCCCAAGTTTTCTATCGGCCTCGTACACGGCAAAATGAAGACGGCTGAAAAGGACGAAGCAATGAGGCGATTCGTGGCGGGCGACATCGACATACTGGGTTCGACAACTGTGATTGAAGTTGGCGTGGATGTTCCCAACGCAACGGTGATGGTAGTGGAACACGCCGAGCGTTTCGGGCTGGCGCAACTGCATCAGCTTCGCGGACGCATCGGCCGCGGCGCCGCCAAGTCATACTGTGTCCTGATGACCGGAGGCAAAGTCTCGCCCGACGCCGACACCAGACTAAAAACCATGGTCCGCACGCAGAACGGTTTTGAAATCGCCGAGCTGGACCTGGAACTGCGCGGCCCCGGAGAATTCTTTGGCACGAAACAGGCAGGCATGCCGGGATTGCGCGTTGCCAATCTTGTGCGTGACCGCCAATT
>CAAGKR010438994.1_pt1 | contig 12934 bp, 9 predicted proteins | sample 2556971 | NCBI WGS metagenome assembly CAAGKR01 (sample SAMEA5207829, study PRJEB30636) | soil metagenome | biome: forest; feature: boreal; material: soil | place: USA | collected 2011-09 | depth 1 m | reverse complement strand
GGCGGGCCGCCTCGTGACGATCCGCGACATGGGCAAGAGCCAGTTCGTCAAGATCCTGGACCAGCAGGGCGAGCTGCAGCTCTATATAAAGAAGGATGTCTTGGGCGACGACGGCTACGCGGCGTTCAAGAAGCTCGACCTGGGCGACATCATCGGCGCCAAGGGGACCCTGTTCAAGACGAAGACCGGGGAGATCACGGTGCGAGTCGAGTCCTGCGTCCTCCTCGCGAAGGCGCTGAGGCCTCTGCCAGAGAAGTGGCACGGCCTCGCCGACCCCGAGACGGTCTACCGCCAGCGCTACCTTGACCTGGTCGTCAACCGGGAGTCCCGCCACAGGCTGCTCCTTCGTTCCCGGGTCGTCTCGGTCATCCGGAAGTTCCTGGAGGAGCGCAAGTACATCGAGGTCGAGACCCCCGTCCTGCAGACGGTTGCCGGCGGCGCGGCCGCAAGGCCCTTCACGACCCACCACAACGCGCTCGGCATGGACTTCTTCCTGAGGATATCGCTCGAGCTTTACCTGAAGCGGATGCTGGTCGGCGGAATCGACCGCGTCTTCGAGATGGGGCGCATCTTCCGAAACGAGGGGATTTCCCGGAAGCACAACCCGGAATTCACAATGCTCGAGCTGTACGAGGCGTACAGCGACCATCGCGGGATGATGGCCCTGATAAAGGACATGCTGAGGGCGGTGTGCCGCGAGGTGCTCGCAACGGACAAGATCCTCCATCCGGCGAGCGGCCAGACGATAGACTTCGGCGGATCCTGGCGCGAGGTCACCTACAAGGACCTGATCCGCGCCGAGATCGGGGACCCGGACTGGTTCAGCAAGGGGAAGGCCGAGCACATCGCGGCGGCCGAGAAGCTCGGCCTCAGGGTCGAGTCGGGCTGGGAGGACTTCGAGGTCACGAACGAGATCTTCTCGAAGCGCATCGAGCCCGGGCTCATCCAGCCGACGTTTGTCCTCAACCTCCCGAAGGAGCTCTGCCCGCTCGCGAAGATCAACCTCGAGGACCCGGCCACGCTCGACGTCTTCGAGCTCTGCATCGGCGGCATGGAGATCGCGCCCGCGTACTCCGAGCAGAACGACCCCGACGTCCAGCGCGAGATGTTCGAGAGGCAGGCCGGCGGCGAGCCGCAGAGCATCGACAACGACTTCCTCTTCGCGCTTGAGCACGGCATGCCGCCCGCGGGCGGCATGGGCGTCGGCATCGACCGCCTCTGCATGCTCCTGACCGGCGCGGAGAGCATCCGGGACGTCATCCTCTTCCCCCAGCTTCGCCCCTCCGAGGCGAAGCCGGACGGCGCCTGACCCCGTGCCCTGGTACCTCCACCTCGCGCTGCGGCAGCTTTTCCCGACGGGGCGGAAGTTTCCCTTCTTCACGGTGATCTCGGCGCTGGGGGTGACGCTCGGCGTCGCGCTCCTCATCATCGTCATGGGCGTCATGGGCGGCTTCGCCTACGAGACCCGGCACAAGATCGTGGACACCGAGGGCGACGTGCAGATCAAGGCCCGCGGATGGATCTCGAACTACCCCGACGTGATCAAGCGGGTCGAGGCGGTGCCCGGCGTCGCCGCGGCGACCCCCTACGCGAGCGACGCGGTCATGATCATGTCGGGGGACAAGAGCGAATTCCCGATGCTCCGCGGCATCGACCTGGACAGCGTCGGGAGCGTGACGCCCCTGGACAAGTACATGCTGGTCGGTTCGCTGGACAACATGGACGACGACTCGATCGTCCTCAGCGCGCAGCTCGCGGCCAGCATCGGCGCCAGCGTCGGCAGCACGATCGAGGTCTATTCGCCGCTCATCATAAGGAAGATGGGCCAGGACGAGGTCTTCCTGCCCCGGCAGGTCAGGGTCGTCGGCATCGTCGAGTTCGGAAAGCAGCAGCTCGACAGCAGCACGGTCTACGGGACCCTCCGGCTGGCGCAGGACCTCTACGGGCTCGGCTCGACCGTCCACGGCATTGACGTCCGCCTCAAGGAGGGCGTGAACGAGGACGACGCGGCCGCCCGCATCAACGCGGTGCTTCCCCCTGACATCCGCGCGTTCTCGTGGGAGGACAGCTTCTCCGACTTCCTCTGGGTCCTGAACCTCGAGAGGAACATGATCTTCTTCCTCCTCCTCTTCATCGTGATCGTGGCCGCGTTCTCGGTCATGAGCTCGCTGCTGATCTCCGTGGTTCGAAAGACGCGCGAGATCGGCCTCCTTGGCGCGCTGGGCGGCCGGCCGGTCGAGGTGGCCGCGTGCTTCTGCGCCCAGGGGCTCATCATAGGGATCCTGGGCACCGCGGCCGGCCTCGTCCTAGGGTTCACGGCGCTCGCCTTCCGCAACAACGTGGTCATGTGGATCACCCGCGTGACGCAGCGCCAGGAGGTCATGAGGCGCTACTATGAATTCAGCGAGCTCCCGTCCCACACCTCGGGCTCGACGGTCGCCCTGATCGTCGTGATGACGATCGTCATCTCGACCCTCGCCGGGCTTCTCCCTGCGTGGAAGGCAGCGAGCCTCAAACCGGTGGAGGCGCTCCGCAGTGAGTGAGCTGATCCTAAGCGCCCGCGCGCTCCGCAAGAACTTCAAGAGCGGCGACGCCACGCTTGAGGTGCTCCGCGGCGTCGACATCGACATCGCCGCGGGCGAGAGCGTCAGCATCCGCGGCGAGTCCGGCTCCGGCAAGTCGACGCTCCTGAACCTCCTCGCCGGCCTCGATGCTCCCGACTCGGGCACCGTCGCCTGGGACGGCTCAAGTGATACCGGGGCGCGCCGCCGGGCCGCCTACCTGGGTATGGTCTTCCAGTCCTTTTACCTTGTCCCGGAGCTCGACGCGCTGGGGAACGTACTCCTCGCGCGCCGCATACTCGGCGGCGTCGACGCCGCGGCCCGCTCGAGGGCGCGCGACCTCCTGGCCCATGTCGGGCTCGCCGACCGCTCGCATCACCTCCCGGCCCACCTTTCGGGCGGCGAGAGGCAGCGCGTGGCGCTCGCCCGCGCGCTCATGAACGGCCCGAAGCTCATCGTCGCGGACGAGCCGACCGGCAACCTGGACGAGCGGACCGGCAACGCCGTGGTCGAGCTCCTCCTTGGCCTCTGCTCCTCGGCGAACACGGCCCTCGTTCTCGTGACCCACAACGCGGCGCATGCAGCAAAGACGCGCCGGAGCCTGGTCCTCACCCAAGGGGTCCTCGGGTGATAGGTTGTGGCTCGCCCCGCGAACGGCCGTCGCCAACGATCTGCGCCATGCCCGCCCCCAAGATTCGATGCGGCGTCGCCGGAGTAGGCTCGCTCGGCCAGCACCACGCCCGGATCTATGCCTCGATTCCCGGCGCCGAGCTCGTGGGCATCTACGACACTTCGGATGCGCGCGCCGCGGAGATCTGCGCCAAGTTCGGCTGCCGCAAATTCACGTCGATCGACGAGCTCGGGACGGCGTGCGAGGCGGTCTCTGTCGTGGTGCCGACAGACCTGCATGAAAAGGTCGCGCTTCCGCTCCTCGCCCGGGGCTGCCACCTGCTGATCGAGAAGCCCCTGTGCGCCTCCCTGGACGAGGCCGAGCGCGTGCTGGCCGCGGCCCAGGCGAACAAATGCCTGGTCCAGGTCGGCCATGTGGAGCACTTCAACCCGGTTATGGGGTTCCTCGAGAAGGAGGCGAACCGCCCCCAGTACATCACGGCCGAGAGACTTGCCTCGTACCAGGTCCGCGGGACGGAGGTCGGCGTCGTGCTCGACCTCATGATCCACGACATCGGGATCGTCCTCGCGCTCGTGAAGTCGCCGATCTCCAAGATAGACAGCGTGGGGATCAGCGTGCTGTCGAAGACCGAGGACATCGCCAATGCGCGCATCGAGTTTGAGAACGGCTGCGTCGCCAACCTGAGCGCGAGCCGGATGAGCCTGAAGAAGGTCAGGGAAATCCGGATCTTCCAGGACAACGCCTACCTCTCCCTCGATTTCATGAACCAGTCGGGCCATCTTGTCCGAAAGAGCGACATCATCGCCTTCGGGCTGAAGATGAAGATCGGCCTCGTGAAGGCGGGAGACACGAGCTCGATCCCCGTCCACCAGATCCCGATTGAGAAGGGCGAGCCGCTCGCGCTCGAGCTGGCCCACTTTGTCGAGAGCGTCGCCCGCTCTCGCCAGCCCAAGGTGGGCGCCGCCCTCGGGAAAAGCGCGCTCGAGGTCGCGATAGCGATCACCGAGCAGATTCGAAAGAAGAAATGACGGGTGAAACGCGCTTCCGGCTGCCGCCGCCCCGGGGCGGGGCGACCGACCTCCTCGTGGTCGCCGGTGAACACTCCGGGGACGAGCACGCGGCCCGGCTTGTGGCCGGGCTCCTGGGACGCAGGCCGGCCCTCCGGGTCGCAGCCCTTGGCGGCCCCAGGCTCGCGGCGGCTGGCGCCCAGCTCCTCTATGACCGGACAAAGGTCTCGGTCGTCGGCCTCGGCGAGGTCGTCAGGAACCTGTCCTACTTCCGCGAGATCATCGCCGAGACCGTTCGGTGGATCGGCGAGCACCGGCCGCGGGCGGTGTGCTTCGTCGACAACTCAGGCGTCAACCTGCGCATCGCCGAGGCGCTCCGACTGGCCGGCATAAGCTCCAAGGGTGGGGGAACCGTGCGGACATTCTATTACATAAGCCCCCAGATCTGGGCCTCGCGGGCCGGCCGCCGTTTTGAGATGGCCCGCAACCTCGACGCGCTTGCCGTCATATTCCCGTTCGAGATCGGATGCTATGCGGACACCGGCCTCGACGTGGAATTCGTGGGCCACCCGTTCATGGCGCCGGACTATTTGCCGCCTGTGCGCCTTGACTCCGCGGGCCCGGTGCTTCTTCTCCCGGGCAGCCGCCCAAAGGCGGTCGGGCTCATTGCCCCTGTGCTCCTCGCCGGCTACCGGGAATTCGCGCGCACGTTCCCGGGGCGGGGCGCGGTGATCCTCTACCCAAGCGCCGCCCTGCGTTCCCAGCTTGAGGCCGCGGGCGTTCCGAAGGATGTCCGCCTCCAGCAGAGGGGCGAGCCGGCCGCGGCGAGCGCCGTTCTCACGAGCAGCGGGACCATGTCGATGCACTGCGCGCTTGCCGGCATCCCCGGCGCGATCGCGTACCGCACCGATGCCCTGACCTACCTCATGGCCCGTTGGCTTGTGCGCGTTCCTTATCTCGGGATCGCCAACATCCTCCTGGACGAGCCCATGTACCCTGAATTCATCCAGAGGGCGGCGACGCCGGCCTCGCTTGCCGCCGAACTTTCGGACTGCATCAACAGCCCGGACCGCAACAGCCGAACGGCCGCGCAGTCGGCCCTCCTCCGGTCGATGCTCGTGAACCCTGCGGGCGTCACCGAGGCCGACTGGCTGTCGCGCAAGCTGGCCTAATTAGCGCGCCTTCAGGGCGCCGCCGCTTGACCGGCCGCTCCGGCGCCGCGTCCCGTCGGGTCCAAAGGCGGCGTTGTTACCGACGCCAGGTAGGGCTTCAGGTGGTTCCACAGCCCGTCGGCACGATGGGCCAGCATCGACTTGCACCGCGCGATCTCCTCCTGGCGCGCCGTCCGGTTGGCGTCCGCGATCTTTGCCAGGTCATCGAGGTTGTAGAGGAATACGTTCTGGAGGTCGGCCGCGGACGCCTCGACATCGCGCGGGAGCGCCAGGTCGATGACGAGGAGGGGCCGGGCCGGACGCCTCTTCATCGCCGCCGCAATGGCGGTGGTCAACAGCACGGCGTCGGGCGCCGCCGTCGAGCACACGACGATGTCGAAGTCGGCGAGGCGGGAGTCGCGCTCGTCAAAATGAACCGTTCCGGCGCCGAGGCCCGAGGCGACCTCCGCCGCCTTTTCCGGCCGGCGGCCCGCCACGGCGAGGTCGGCCGCCCCGCGGCTCTTGAACGCCTTCGCAGTTCCCTCTCCGATCTCACCCGTTCCAAGGACGAGGACCTTGGAACTGGCCAGGCTTCCGAAGATGTTGGCCGCAAGGTCGACGGCGACATTGGCCACACTCACGGTCCCGGACGAGATTCCCGTGTGGGTGCGCACGTGCTTCGCCGCCTGGAACGCCTTCTGAAAAACGCGGTTCAATACGGCGCCGGTCGTCCCGCTCGCCTGGGCGACGGCATAGGCCTGCTTCACCTGCCCGAAGATTTCGTTCTCGCCCAGCAGCTGGGAATCGAGGCCGCTCGCCACCTCGAACAGATGCAGCGCAGCCTCGCGGCCCGTGAGCCGGAGCATGATCCGCCTGAATTCAGCGGGGTCAAAATTCTGCCGGGCGCAGTAGGCGGCCTGCACGCAGTCCGCGGCGGTCCCATCGGAGTCGACACCATAGAATTCCACCCGGTTGCAGGTGCTGAGCACGGCAAACTCGGTCAGGCTGGCGACGCCCCCGAGATCGCGCCGTATCCCGCTCTCCGAGGCGAGGACCAGCCGTTCGCGGACCTCGAGGGGGGCGTTGTGATGGGTCGCCCCGATCACGAATAGGGCGGGAGCGCTCATGGCGCGGACCTTTCCGCCTGCACGGCTTCGGGATGCCGACTTTCATCGACGGCCTGGAGGGAAAGAAGGGCCGCGGCGAAGAGCGCGAGGCAGGTCCAGGCGAACTTCCTTGAGAGCAGGCGGCCGCTGACCCTGAGGACGAGGGCGATGACGCCCACCGCCCAGACGGCCACCGTCGCGGCCAGCTTGGCGTGCCCGACCGTGGCCGTGTCCCGCGTCCAGTAGACCGACCCGAAAAGGAGCGCCAGCGTGAGGAGCGTCACCCCGGCCCCGAGGAGCCGCAACTCGATGTGGTCCAGGTCGAGCATCGAGGGGAGGAACGAGAACCAGCCCCCGAGGTGCTTCGACTTGAGTGAAAAATGACGCAGGAGGAAGAGCGCCGAAGTCAGCGCAAGCAGGCCAAAGACCCCGTAGCTGAAGATCGCCAGGGCCGCGTGGAGCTCGATCCAGGGGTTGCCGCCAAAGATGTGCGTGCGGCGCACCGCGTCCCATGCCGGAATTGAGAGCGACAAAAGGGTGAGGGCCGCGCCAAGGCACGACGTGAAATAGCCAAGGAGGCTCGACCGGAACGTCACCCCCACGACGAGGTAGAGGGTGATTGCGGACCAGGCCGTGAACTGGAAGATCTCAAACCGGTTCCCCAATGGGCAGCCCCCGGTGGCATGGCCGCGGATCCCGAGCCCGACGTTCTGAAGGACGTAGCCGGCCAGGATCGCGAGAAAGATGAGGACCCCGGATGTCCGCTGGCCCCGGATGAGCGAGACTGTGCCCAGCAGGAGTCCCGCGAAGTAGAAACCCGCGGCGCACCAAAGCCATTGCCGGTCTGACAGCTCTGCAAACATGGAGGGAAGACGCTGCCAAAAACCAGGTGTCCGGGCAAGCCTAGGAGTGGGCCGGGAGCGCCCACTGGGCGAGGAACGCCTTTATCTTGGTAGGGCTGTGCCCGTCGCCCTCCTCCAGCTCTCCCGAATCCTTCGTCGTCAACTGCTTGCCATCGGAGTCGAGCACGACCAGCACGGGGATCCCGTGCACGATCGGGTTGCCATACTTCTCGTTCACCGCGGCGTTTCGCTTGTCGCCGTTCCGGGTGTTCACGTCGACCATCACGACGATGAAACCATCGGCCAGGGCCTTTGAGACCCCGGGATCGCCTTCAAAGGTGGCATGGAGCCGGTGGCACCAGATGCACCAGTTTGCCCCAAAATCGAGGATCACCCGTTTCTTCTCCACGGCCGCGGTGGCGACCGCGGCGGCAATCTGTGTCGAGGCATCGGCCCGCACGTCGTAGACGTTGGCGCCCATCTTCGGGTATTCGGGATCGGCCTTCAGTCCGGTGGCCGGGAGCAGGGCCAGTGCGGACAGGGAAAGAATCAGGCGAAGGGTGGAAGGGTTCATTGGCTCTACATTAGGATCTGCCAAATGCTCGGGGTCGCAAGGGCGATTCCCGGAATGGAGCGCTATCTGAGGCGCTTCCAGGCCGCGATGAACATCCCGTTGGCATCGAGGTCCTGTGGACTGAGCACACTCCTGCTGGCGCCCCTGGCGATCGCGAGCGGCGCGGGCTCAAAGTCGGTATGGGCCGCCTCGAAGCCGTCGGCGACGGCGGCGGTCTCGGTGCTCGTGAGCGTGCACACCGCGTAGACCAGCCTGCCGCCGGGCTTGACGGAGTGGGCGGCCAGCGCGAGGAGCCCGGACTGGACGCCAGCCAATTCCCGGACATCCCCGATCGAGGTCGTCCAGCGCGCGTGGGGATTGCGCTGCCAGGTCCCGACACCGCTGCACGGGGCATCGACCAGCACGCCGTCGCATTTCGTCCGGAAAGGTGCGGGACCGGTTCCCGTCCACACGGCCGGCCGATAGTTGAACATTCCGGCCCGCGCGGCCCTTTTCTTCAGCAGTGAAAGCCTTCGGGTCGACCTGTCGGTGGCCCAGAGGAGACCCTTGTTGCGCATGAGGTCCGAGAGGTGCAGCGCCTTGCCGCCCTCTCCGGCGCAGGCATCCCACCATGTCTCGCCGGGCATCGGGGCGCAGGCGTGGCTGACGAGCTGCGAGGCCAGGTCCTGGATCTCGAACGTGCCCGATTGGAAACCGGGGGTCTTGTGCAGGTCCGAAGGCCCGCGGTAGCGAAGCGCCGCGAGATCCGGGGGCCGGGTGATAGAAGCAGGAATTGACGGCGCCTCGGTGTTGCCCAAGGCCCGCGCGACGTCCGCCGCCGTTCCCACCTTGGCGCGGATCCAGAGGGAGGGCTCGCGCTGGAGCTGGCGCAGGTATCCCGCCGGGAGTTCCATCTCGCCCGCGAGCCACGCGGGCACCGCGCGGGCGGCGAGGGCCTCGACCTTGATGCATGAGGGGTCGCGGTCGAAGCGCGCCTGGAAATCGAGGGCCCGGATGACGCGCTTCTGGGCCGACGCTTCGGGCTCGAGCCAGTTGAGCCAGCGGAAATACGCGAACACCGCCCGGCTCACCGAGCGTTTGCCCACCGCACCCAGGGTGCGGTTGCCCGCGAGGTATTCCCGGAGCGCTGCGTCCGCGGGAAGTCCCGGCCGGAGCGATCCCAGGACCCGGGCTGCGTGGTTTTCTAGCGTTTCGCCCATCGCGCTTCCGGCTTCAGCTCGAGCGGGCGTGTCTCGATCCTGACGCCCGCGACGCAGGGATGGGTTCTAAGCTCCTGGAAGGCCGGGGCATTGAGGCGCCAGGAGAGGGCCGCGCTCGCCTCGGCGATCGGCGCGACGCCGCCCCCGAGGACGACGGCAAACTCCATCCTCGTGTCTCCCGGCTCGCGGACGATCGTCTCGCGGAGCTTCCTCAGGAACGGCTCCAGGTCGGGTCCTTCCGGCCTGATGAGCCAGGTCACCTTGCGCACGGTCCGGCACACCGCGGGATCGAGCAGGTAGCATTCCTTCACGTTCACCCGGGGGCCCTCGGCCCCGCGGATGATGTTTCCCTGAATGAGGACCGGCGCGTTCTCGGAGAGCACGGCGCCATAATTGGCGAACGCGTCCGCGAACATGTTGAGCGCGATCGTCGCCTTGCGGGTCGCCAGGGTGAAGGCGACCCACGGCCGGTTGTCCTTCTTCGCGTACTTCTTGACGAGGTTGCCCGCGATGCCGCAGAGCCTGAACTCGCCCCTGTCGGGGAGCGTGGAAAGCTCCTCCGCCGGCGCGGTGTCAATCGCCTGCCAGAGCCCCTCGTAGATGTTCATCGGATGGCCAGAGACGTAGAACCCGAGGAGCTCCTTCTCGAACGAGAGGCGCTCGTGGGGGCTGAAGTCCGCCGGCGAGCTTCCGTTGGCGTGGCGAAACCCCTTCCTCTCCGCCGCCGGGGTCGCGAACGTCCCCAGGAAGTTGTCCTGGCCGGCGGCCTTGTCGCGCGCCTGCGCAAAACTTGAGGCGATCGCGGCGTCGATGCGGTCAAAGAGATGCCTCCGTCCCTCGCGCCCGAACTCAAATGCGCCCGTCTTCACCAGGTGCTCCAGGACCCGCTTGTTGACCGCGCGCCCGTCGACCCGCGCCGCAAAGTCGTCGAAGTCCGCAAAGGGGCCGTTGGCCTCGCGCTCGGCGATGATCCGCTGTGCCGCCAGCTCTCCGACGCCCTTTATTCCGGCGAGCCCGAACCGGATCTTCCCGGCGACCGGCGTGAACATCTCCCGCGACTCGTTGACGTCGGGGCCGAGGACGCCGAGGCCCATCGACTCGCATTCCGCGACGAAGTGGGCGACCTTGTCCGAGTTGCCGAGCTCGGAGCTCAGCATGGCGGCCATGAACTGGACGGGGTAGTTCGCCTTGAGGAAGGCCGTCTGGTAGCTCAGGAGCGCATAGGCCGCCGAGTGCGACTTGTTGAAGCCATAGCCCGCGAACTTGTTCAGGATGTCGAAGATCGCGTCAGAGGTCTTCTCGTCGATCCCATGGAGCCTCTTTGCCCCCGCGACGAACTTTCCGCGCTCCGCGGCCATCGCGACCGGGTCCTTCTTGCCCATCGCCCTGCGCAGCATGTCGGCCCCGCCGAGCGAGTAGCCGGCGATGATCTTCGCGGCCTCCATGACCTGCTCCTGGTAGACCATGACGCCGTAAGTCTCGCTGCAGACATCCTCGAGGAGCTTGTGGGGGTACCGGACCATGCTCGGGTCCTTCTTGCCCCGGATATAGTCGGGAATCCATTCCATCGGACCGGGCCGGAAAAGCGCGATGAGGGCGATGATCTCGTCGATGGACGAAAGCTGGAGCTGGCGGCAGAGGTTCTGCATCCCGCCGGATTCCAGCTGGAAGACCCCCGTCGTCCGCCCGGTGTTGAGGAGCGCGAACGTCTTGGCGTCGTCGATCGGGATCTTCTCGATGTCGAACGCCGGGTCGGCGCTTCGCCGGATGTTGTCCACGGCGTCCGCGATCACGGTCAGCGTCTTAAGCCCCAGGAAATCCATCTTCAGGAGGCCGAGCTTGCCGACCGCGTTCATGTCGAATTGGACGGTGACGTCGCCCTCCTGGAGGGTGAGGGGGACGAACTCCTCGAGCGGCCGGTCCGTGATGATGATGCCGGCCGCGTGCTTGCCCGTGTTCCTCACCATGCCCTCGAGGACGCGGGCCTGGTCGAAGATCTTCTTCGCCGCGGGGTTCCTGGTCACCTCGTCCCGCAGTTCGGCGGACTTGGCAACGGCCTGCTCGAGCGTGATGTTCAGCTCGTCGGGAATCATCTTCGCCAGCCTGTCGGCCTCGGCGTACGGCAGGTTGTGGACTCTCGACACGTCGCGGATCACCATCTTTGCGCCCATCGTCCCATACGTGACGATGTTGGCCACGCAGGCGTCGCCGTATTTCTTGCGCACATAGTCGATCACCTCGCCCCTGCGCCGCATGCAGAAGTCGATGTCGAAGTCCGGCGGCGACACCCGCTCGGGGTTCAGGAAGCGCTCGAAGAGCAGCTTGTAGCGCAGGGGGTCCAGGTTGGTGATCCCGAGCAGGTAGGCGACGAGGCATCCCGCGCCGGAGCCGCGCCCCGGGCCCACCGGGATCCCCTGTTTCTTGGCCCAGTCTATGAAATCCCAGACGACGAGGAAATAGTCGATGAAGCCGGTCTTCGCGATGACTCCGAGTTCGAAGTCGAGCCTGTCGACAAGGACGCGCGCCAGCGCGGGGTCCGCGGCCTTCTCCGGTTCGCCGTGGTCAACGCCGTACCGCGCCCTCAGCCCGGCGACGCAGAGGTCCCTCAGGAACCCCACCTTGTCCGTCACCACCTCCGCGGGAAGGGGGTACCTCGGGTACCGCTCGCTTCCCTTGGGAAAAGGGATCGTGAGGTCGCACATCTCAGCCACGGCCTCCGTGTTGATGAGCGACTCGGGCACCTCGACAAACAGCCTCTCCATCTCCGCGCGCGATTTCAGGTAGAACTGCTGCCCCTCGAAACGCATCCGCTTCTCGTCCTCGATCTTCGCCCCCGTCTGGATGCAGAGCATCGCGTCATGGGAACCGGCATCCGAGGCATGGACGTAGTGGACGTCATTCGAGCAGACGACCTTGAGCCCGAACTCCTTGGCGAGCTTCAGGAGTCCGGGGATGATCTTGCGCTGCTCCGCGATCCCGTGGTCCTGGATCTCCACGAAGTAGTTCTCTCGCCCGAAGATGTCGACGAACCGCGCGGTCGCCTTCCGGGCATCCTCCCAGCGGTCATTCAGCAGGTGCTGGGGCACCAGGGACGCCAGGCAGCCGGTGAAGCCGATCAGGCCCCTGGCGTGCCGTGCAAGGGTGTCCAAATCGGTCCGGGGCTTGTAATAGAAACCCTTCAGGTGGGCGTCGCTCACGAGCTTCAATAGGTTCTGGTAGCCCTCGATGTTCCGGGCCAGGAGTCCCAGGTGAAAGATGCTGCGTCCCTCGTCGCTCCGGCCCTGTTTTTCAAGCCGGGAGCCCTCCGACAGGTAGAGCTCGCAGCCCACGAGGGGCTTGATGCCCTTTTCCTTTGCCGACGTGTAGAAGTCAATGGCACCAAACAGGTTCCCATGGTCCGTCAACGCCAATGCGGTCATCCCGAGCTCGCCGGCCCTCTCGGTCAACTGGTCTATCCGGCAGGCCCCGTCCAGCAGGCTATAGTCCGAATGGACGTGGAGATGGACGAAATTCTTGTCGGCTGAAGGCACGCGTGGGTTAACCAAGATCAGGCCAACGCATGCGCAAGCCGGAAGCGCCGAATGTCACCGACGTCGCCCCTTTTAACCGTTGACGGAGGCGCCTTCGCGTGGCCTATTAGCCGGCTTTTCCCAAAGCAAGCAGACCATGTCCATCGAAATCAAGATCCGCAAGAACGAGCCCATCGACCGTGCGCTCCGTCGCATGAAGAAGAAGCTCGACCGCGAGAACATTATCAAGGGAACCCGCGCGAAGCGTTACTACGAGAAGCCCTGCGAGAAGCGCCGCCGCAAGGATAAGGTCATGGCCTTCACCGCGATGCTGCGCCGCCGCTACGACAGCTG
>CAAGKR010076397.1_pt1 | contig 12935 bp, 12 predicted proteins | sample 2556971 | NCBI WGS metagenome assembly CAAGKR01 (sample SAMEA5207829, study PRJEB30636) | soil metagenome | biome: forest; feature: boreal; material: soil | place: USA | collected 2011-09 | depth 1 m | reverse complement strand
TTTACAGGATACGCGGAATTTGCGAGCCCCGTTACTGACGGTGCCGTCACGCTCATCGGCGCGGGGATGTTCTATTGCCACGCTCCCCACACAAGGGCACCGTTTGACGTGGTGGGGGTCCGGCGGAACGCCGGTTGGACGACTTAATGAACGGCGTCGACTTGCCGGTGCTGCAATGGCTTGCTAATAGTGAGAAAACTGCGCAGCTGGGGAACTCGATGTTGTGATCCTTACGCCCGGGAAACTTCGCCATTGCCGGACTCGCTGGGTATTGAACCACTCATTTGTAAGGAGGGCCGCGTGCTCGATTGAAAAACAGTTAAAAGGGATGAAGGCCGGTCTTATCTTACCGTTGGTGTTTTGCTTCCTTATCGCCGGCGCGCAGGCGGCGCGAGCCGACGATTTCCACGCGACCCTCACGACGATAGCCGGCAACGGAAGCATCGGTTTCGATGATGCGGTGTCGAAATCGGCGGCCTTCGTGTATCCTGCCGGAGTAACGCGGGGTCCTGACGGAACGATCTATGTCACGGACGCGGGAGCTCAACGGATCCGTGCGATTCGAAACGGGCGCGTCACGACAATCGCAGGATCGGGCGGCCTCGATGGAAACGGGCTTTGGGTTCAGGGCGGGTATCGGGATGGTCCCGCTCTGGAGGCGCAGTTCGACACGCCCGGAGGAATAGCGGTCGACGCTTTGGGCCGGATTTTCGTGAGCGACAGCAACAATCATTGCATTCGTTTGATCGAAGGCGGACAAGTCTCGACCTACGCCGGCCAAGCGAGAGAATCGGGCTTTGCCGACGGTACTCGTCTACACGCGATGTTCAATACGCCGCTCGAACTTGCGCTCGGCCCGGACGGCTCGCTCTATGTTGCGGACTTCGGAAACGGCATCAGAAAGATCGATGCCGCCGGAAACGTGACCACGTTGTACCGGTCAAAAACGGCTATGGGAGTCTCGATTAGCCCCGGCGCCGAGCATGCGATTTTCATCGCGCAGGGGACGGGAGTCGTCTGGCTGCTTCGAGGCAACACCTATCTGATCCCAAACAGTGAAAACCGGACCTCGATTCTTCGTCCCTTCATGGACGTTGGGCATCCGTACATGATTGCGGCGCTCGATGACAATCACGCGGTGTACACCGATGCGTGGACCGGCGCAATCCGGTACGCCGAGGGCTACGAATGGGGCTTGCGCCCGATCGTTGGTGACGGGGGAGACGATGTCCTGAACGGTCAGGCGGGATTCCGCGACGGCCCGCTGTCCTCGGCACAGGTCTCCGATCCCGTGGGGATCGCAAACGGTGGACGCGCCGGAATTCTCATTGCCGATGCGGGCAACCGCCGTGTGCGTGTCATTCGTGGTTTGAATATCCGCAGCGCTTTCGAGCCAGGCAACAGCAGCCTTTTCCCGACCACCGATCCGCCTAGCAGCGCGCTGCGGATCGGAGTTATCGGCAACTCCCTCGTCTGGACCGATGCCATCTGGGACGATTCTTTCGAGGGTGCGCTGGAGGACAAGCTTCAAAACCGTTTAGGCCGTCGCGTTTGGGTTGAGGGAATTCGGATGTCGGCGGTTTCGCTGCCCGCGGCGCTGGATTATCTGGACAACGTGGTAGCGATGACGAAGCGATACGACGTGGTCGTGTTGTTGATGAATCACGGATACTTTGTCAGCGACGGGAACGGTTTTGAAACGTTACTGCAAAGCAGGCTTCCGTCGACTGCGCAACTGCTCCATAAAGCCGGCGTGCGATTTTTTGTAGCATACCTCCCGATGGATTGGGATCTTAAATGGGGAGAGTTAAACCCGTTCGGCACGGCGCAAAGGTTTGCTCCCGATCGCGAAATCAACCCTTATCCTGTATTCTCTTTACCCATACTACTACTACCGAGTTATAAGCGGGTCCTTGCAGATCTTTCTCGCGCCGGCGCCCCCGTCATGGATCTCTGGCCGGCATTTATCGCGGCTAACAAGTCTTCTGGCCACAAGCCGCTTTTCGGCACCGAGGACGAGCATTTTTCGCCGGCGGGCCGCCGGCTGCTGGGGCAAACGCTCGCGTCGCTTCTGGAGCCGTACCTCAAGCCGTGAGTTTACAGCGTCTGCAGTCGCGTAGATCGTAACGCGGCGCCAAGGGGGAACGAGTTCCGGTACGATCGTGCTGGCGCGTCCCCGGCGATGGTTCGGAAGGTGCGCGCAAGGGGTATCGGGTTGTGGGAGTCGGCTCGCGCCCGGATTCGGCAGTGCGGCGGGTCGGTGTGGTAGCGATCGCAAGCGCCGGCGGCTCCGGCACCTTGCGAACGAATCGTTCAGGATGTTTCTCATAGGCTGCGCGCAGCACTTCACGTCGCGTATCGCGTATCGCGTCAACGTTGCCGTGATGAACTGTCGCGGGAGTGAGCAGCCCGGTGCCGCTGTGGCGATGCTGGTCGTTGTACCAGGGGAGGAAATCGTTGCAGAATCGGTACGCCTCCGCGAGCGAATCAAACCGCTCCGGGAACTCCGGGCGAATGCTTTTCCGTTGTGGAGAAACGCCCGGACCCACCAAGACGTTTACTGTCTAGGGACAAGATAAACACGTCATCTCCCAGGAGTAGTCGCCCATGACAAAGTTCCTACTGCGTTTCAATATGGTCCTCGTGTGCTCGCTCTTTCTCGCTGGACCTTCGCTACCTTTGCTGGCTGCAGATGAGGTTCCCGGACACGCCGTGCTCGCAAAATCGGATGGCTACGCACTGATCATCTGGGATGCGAGTCCCGTCGTTGCGTCGATTGTCAAGAACAAGATGAACGATGCCGACGCTAACGACCTGCTCGAGCGTGATGCCATGCGAAAGCTCGCTAAGATCTCGCGGAATGTCGATGGGTCGGCAAAGACGGTCACGGTTAGGGTGGTTTACATCAAGAACGGTGCCGTCAGCCCGGTTTACGGCACCCCGACTTTTCTGGGTGTCGAGCGTTACGCCACGCTGACGGTAAGCGGCGCTGATGCGAAATCGGACAAGGGCAAATGGAAAGAGCTGGATGCAAAAGCAGCCATTCCCAACTGGTTTGCATACAAGGTAACGGGACTTCTGCCGCCGCGCTGAACGCTAAGACCGCTTCGATCTAGTGCTCATTTACAGAGTTCAGCGTAAGTATGGTTTGGTTTGCTGGCATGGACGGTGATTGCCTTCCATTAGTCCGCCCGATCGGCGCAAGCCGCTGCTGTCCGCAGCGGACCCGGCAGCCTTACGGATGTTCGCTCTCAAAGACTATACAATCGCTCTTGCCGGCGATCCGTTCGTGTGGTACGACACCGATTGGCAAAGCTCGACGGACCACCGCCGCCGACGCTCGACGCTCGTGATCACTTCGATTTGTTGGGTATTTCAACATAGTCACAAACCTAGGCGTACGGCTAGGCCCCTAAGCTATGCCACGCGTCCGGTCAAACGGGGGCCGCTCCACTGTAACCGATTAGTGCTACGCCGAATTCTTTAGGCACCGCCCCTCGAAGGGACAGGAGAGTATGCCGAAGTGCCTGTAGATTCTTACATGAGCGCTCGCAAATTAGTCTCGGTTTTCGCCATTGTATCAATCTACGCAACAGGCATTGCTTTCGCATCGAAAGATACGCCCGAGCGTCCGTCGGTTAGCACTCTCGCAGGTAGCGGCCGGCTGGACAGCAGCGATGGCCGAAACGCGAGTTTTACAATGCCTGTAGGGCTTGCGTATGATTCATCCGGTCGCTTATTTGTATCCGATTCGGCGGCTCAGCGCATTCGCGTTATTGAAACCGATGGTTCGGTCCGAACGTTTGCGGGGCCGAACGCACCGACAAATGGTATGCCTTGGATTGCGGGCGGTTACCGTGATGGTGCGGCGGCAGTTGCGAAGTTTAACTGGCCACTGGGCCTCCTTGTCGGCCCCGCAGGAAATGCATCGGCCGCGCGGCTCGGAAGGCACGCGGCAAAAGCGAATATTGCGCAACAACAAGCCGAAAGCAATTTCATACCATGCGGCTATTTCTCGCGGCCGGACGCGATTTCCGCTTTGCCGGAAAGAGGCGATAGGCTCGCTTAGCGCAGACGCTGCCAATAAAAACACGGGCGGTCGACTTGAACCAGCGGCTCGGTGATGCCGCGCGACGAGCGAAACTCGTCGACCGCTTGGCGGCAATAGGTCCACGTGTCTTCGCCGTAATCGTCGATGATTGCATAACCCCCGATTGAGAGTTTGTCATAGAGGTTCGATAAAGAGTCCATCGTTGATTCGTAGAAGTCGCCGTCAAGACGCATGACCGCCAGCCGTTCGATTGGAGCGGTCGGAAGCGTGTCTTTGAACCAGCCTTCCAAGAACCGCACCTGATCGTCCAGTAAGCCGAACGCTTCGAAATTGGCTTCCACGGCTTCGCGGCTTGCAGCAAGATGCTTGAACCCTTTCTGCATCACCGGGCCGTGATAGGCCGCGGCCTCGTTCGGAAATCGCTCTGCGTCCGGCTCCGGGAGGCCCTCAAACGAGTCTGCTACCCATACGAGCCGGTCGCCGATGTCGAGCGCCTTCAAGATCGCACGCATAAAAATCGTGGCACCGCCGCGCCAAACGCCGGTTTCGATCAGATCACCCGGAACTTCGTTCGCCACGACGTCCATCACGAGGGTTTGCAAATTGTCCATTCGTGCGAGCGGAAGCATCGTTATCGCCGGACCGCGAACGTAATGATCCAAAAACTTCATGACGAACGTTTCCTGTTTTTCGTTGACGTCGGGTTCGACGCGCCCCAAGAGCGTGTTCGTCAAGACTTTTTTCAAAAGGTCGAGGTAAAGTTCGGTTCCCGTGTTCATTCCCGCGGGTCTGATCATTCTGCGGGAGGATGTTTTTGGGTGTCCGCACGAACTCCTGGACAAGAGAGAACATGCCGCTTGAGGCCGTTTATAGCAAGCTCACGGACATTCTTCGGGACGTGTTCGACGACGATACCATCGTCGCCGTGCCCGATCTCACCGCCGACAAGGTCGACGGCTGGGACAGCTTCGGACACCTTCGCTTGATTTTTGCGATAGAGAAGTCGTTTGGCGTCGATTTCGCAGCGTCGGAGATATCGTCGCTGAAAAGCCTGGGCGAGCTCGCCGAATTGGTTCACTCGAAAACCGGACGCTGATCTTCGAAATGGGCACCGACCTGTACGCGGACTTGGCATGGCTGCCGAAGCCGCCTGCCGATTTTCGGGCGCGATGTCGCGAGCTCGGCGAATCGTCGCAATCCGACGGACGCGCCGTTTCAAAGCTCGCAAGATACGCTCTTGACGAAAATCAGTTGCTGCACCTGGCAAATGGAATCGAAAAATTGCGCGCCGGCGGGACATCGCTATCTCCGCTCGTGCCCTTCAAACTTGGCCTGCTGGGAAATGCGATGCTGGAGCCGCTGGTGCCGGCGCTGATTGCGACCGCGGCGCGGCACGGCGTTGCTTTGAAATGCGTGCGCGCCGACTACGGGCAAACCGTCCAGGAGGCCTTGTCGCCCGACTCTGTGATCAATCGCGCCAAACCGGACGCGGTACTGCTGGCCATCGATCACCGCGGCCTACTATTGACGGCCGATCTGCGCGAGGGGCTATCCGCGTCGTCGACCGTCGCGAATGCCGTTGCGTTCATGCACACGCTTCGCTCGGGTCTTCGCGCAAACGGCAATGCGCTGTGCATCGTGCAGACGCTTGCGCCGCGGCCGGAAAGTCTGTTCGGTAGTTTCGATTGCGTATCACCGGGAACGATGCGGAGTCTGATCGCGACCTTCAATTCAGCGCTCGTCGAAAGCGTTCGCGGGACGAACGACCTCATTTTCGATGTCGCCTCTTTGGCGCAGACCGTCGGCCTGGGAAACTGGCATTCGCCGACCCAATGGAATCTCGGCAAGTTTCCTTTCGAGGCTAGATTTCTGCCGCTCTATGCGGATCACGTCGCGCGCATTCTCGGTGCGCTGCGTGGCAAGAGCCGCCGCTGCCTAATCCTGGACCTCGACGACACGGTCTGGGGCGGCGTGATCGGGGACGACGGTTTGGAAGGCATCGTCATCGGCCAAGGTGACGCCACCGGCGAGGCGTACTTGGACGTGCAGCGCACTGCGCTGGACCTTCGCGATCGCGGTATCGTGCTCGCAGTTTCCTCGAAGAACGAGCACGACGTCGCACGCGCGGCGTTTTTGAAGCACCCCGAGATGCTGCTGCGGGAAAACCACATAGCGGTCTTTCAGGTGAATTGGAACGACAAAGCCAGCAACATAGCCGCCATTGCCTCCGAGCTGTCGCTTGGTTTGGACGCGATGGTTTTCTTGGACGACAACCCCGTCGAACGCGGCTTCATTCGTGAAGCGCTTCCCGAGGTGGCAGTTCCGGAGCTTCCGCCGAATCCCGCGCTTTACGGACGCACACTGCTGGCGGCGGGATATTTCGAAGCGGTCGCGTTTTCGGAGGAAGACCGAAAACGCGCGGACTTCTATGAGGAGAATGCCAAGCGCGTTGCGCTTGCGAGCGAAGTCGGCGATCTCGCCGGTTATTTGGCATCGCTGAAGATGAGGATCGGCTTTCGGCCCTTCGACCCCACGGGAAGAAGCCGCGTCACGCAGTTGATCAACAAATCCAATCAGTTCAATCTGACGACGCGCCGGTACACCGAGCTGGAAGTCGCCGAGATTGAAGCGGATCCGTCCTGCTTCACTCTGCAAGTACGGCTGGCCGACGTCTTCGGCGACAACGGCGTGATCAGCGTAGTGATCTGCCGCCCGCGGTCCGCGGCGGAATGGGAGATCGACACGTGGCTGATGAGCTGCCGCGTTTTGGGCCGCGGCGTCGAGCAAATGATGCTCAACGAAATTTTGCGGCAGGCTCGCAACAAAGGCATCGAGCGGCTCATCGGTGTGTATCTGCCGACGCAGCGCAACGGTCTGGTTCGGGACCACTACGCGAAGCTCGGCTTCAGGCTCGTCTTCGAGGACGCGTCCGGCGTAACGACGTGGGAGCTCCCTGCCGATAGCGAGATCGCAACGCCCGCAATGGAAGTCGAGCGGTGAACGTTCCATCGTTCGAATTCCTGGCTTTCGCCGGGATCGTGGCCATTGCGATCAATATCTCGAAAGCGCCTGCTTGGCGGCGCGCCGTGCTGTTGATCGCAAACTTTGCCTTCGTGCTGAGTTTTACCAGAAGCCCCGGGCAGCTCGCGCCCTTCGCCGGACTACTGCTTCTCGGTTTCGCATCCGTGAAGTTGATGGAGCGGCACAAGCGCAAAGCGTCCTTCGTCGTGGTCACCGTGGCGCTCGTGCTGGCCTTTTGCACCCTCAAGCGCTACGCCTTTCTGCCCGATGCAATGTTCCTGCCGTTCGCGTACTTCACGGTCGGGATGTCGTACGTGTTTTTCAAGATCCTTCACTTGGTGATCGACGCCTACCAAGAAGCGCTTCCCGAACGGATCGGCATCGTCGCCTATGTCAATTACACGCTCAACTTCACGAGTTTGGTTTCCGGGCCGATTCCGTTCTACCGTGAGTACCGCCGCACCGAAAGCGAGAAACTCGCGTCGCTCGACGCGGCGGCCGTCGTGCGCGCCGTCGAACGAATCATCACCGGATTTTTCAAAGTCGCCATCGTCTCGCCGCTGCTCTACGCCGCGTTTGCGCGGTCCGTGGGTCTGCTTCCGGCTACGCCTTCACTACCGGAACGCGCCTTTTACGGATCGGTCATTTTGGCGGCGTTTCTCGTCTACGTCTACGTGAACTTCTCCGGATACATGGATTTCGTCATCGGAACGGCTCGTTTTCTGCGGCTGGAGCTGCCGGAAAATTTCAACCGGCCATTCGTTTCCGGCGGCTTCATCGAGTTTTGGGCTCGCTGGCACATGACGTTGTCGAATTGGATCAAGACCTACGTCTACTCGCCGCTGCTGCTGGCATTGATGCGCCGCTTCACGTCGCGGCGAGTCGAACCCTGGCTGGGCGTCTTCGCGTATTTCGTTGCATTTTTCGTAATCGGCGTTTGGCATGGGCAAACGTCTATGTTCATCGTGCTCGGCGTGCTGCTTGGTTTGGGCGTCAGCCTGAACAAGTGGTATGAAATCGCGATGACGAGCCGGCTCGGGCGCGCAGGCTATCGCGCGCTTTGCGTAAATTCGTTCCATTTGGTTTTTGCACGCGGCTTGACGTTTGCGTGGTTTGCATTTAGCGCGCTGTGGTTCTGGGCCACGTGGGGCGATCTCGACCGGCTGGTTTTGCTGTTGGGAGTGTTCGGAACGGTGGCGTCGCTCCTGATGCTGTGGGTCGGCGCCGCGATCGTGTTGACGGTCTACACGAGCGCCGCCGAGAGACTGAGCATCGCTTCTCCATACCTGCGAACCGCTTGGAGCACCGCGATCGCCGTGATCACGTTGTCCGTAACGGTGCTGTTGAGCGCGCCGGCTCCTCACGTAGTGTACAAGGGCTTTTGAAACCGCTGGTCTGCGCGGCGATCGCCGTCTTGACTGCGGCCGCAATCATGGTGCTGCAGAACGTTGCGGTCGCAGCGTTGTTCGCGCAGCTCCCCCGTCTGACGACGGATTTCTCGGCGGCATATCTGCAGCGCGAGCTGAGCGCCATGGCATCGCAGACGCCGCAAACGGTTTTCTTGGGAGATTCAGTGCTGTGGGGATACCGTTTGCCGCCGGAACGAACGGCGGTTTCGATCTTGGCTTCGCAGGGCTGCGCATGCCGCAATCTTTCCTTTAAAACCGGCAATCCTCCGAACGACTATTTCTTGATGCGGTTGTTCCTGGCGAACGGCGTCCGGCCGCGAGCGGTGGTTCTGGAGCTCAATCAGGCCGTCTTCAACGAGGCAAACGATTACTATCAAACGCTGCATCCGGGCATTGCGGCCCTCGCAGACGCCTTCCTGACGCCGCGCGATCGCGCCTCACTGACGTTGCCTGCGCATGCGAACGCGAACAGCATAGGAGCAAGCACGGATCGCGTACTCTCGTCCGTGTCCCTGCTCTACGCAATGCGTACCGACATTAGAGAGGCGCTGTACGGCGGTCCGCCGCCTGCGCCCATGCGTTCTTTGACGCCCGACCTGTTCGAAGCCACCTACAATCTCTCGCCGCTGACGGAGAAGAACGTCGGGGTCCGGTATTTGAAAGCCACCGCCGATCTGCTTTCCAAAGCGCATGTTCCGGTGCTGGCCTTCTTGACACCGACGAACCACGTGCTTCTCCACGACTACATCGACAATTCGCATTATCGTGCGAACGGCGCGTTTCTTGCGGGGCTGCTAACGCGGCGCGGAGCCTGCGTGCTCGATCTCGATGCCGCCTTCCCGCAGCGAGAATTCATCGACGAAACGCATCTGACTGCAGCCGGACAACGCCGTCTGGCCGAGGTGCTCGGCGCTGCGTTAGCTCGCTATCGCGCCGGCAGGTACAGCCGCTGCCAACTCGGAAAACGGCGACCGCCATGACCGCTATGACCGGCATCAAGCGTGTTGGGCGGGCGCACGTCTTAGTGCGTCGTTACCTAGCGATTGCGTTTGCAATCGTTTCGACGGCCGCGGCATTTCCCGCAGCCTCTTTCGCACTCTCCGACTATCCGTATGTATCGACGTGGGCCGGAACCGGCGCCGCCGGGATACGGGACGGCGCCGCGCGCAACGCCGAATTCGTTGCGCCGTACGGGATCGCATTCGATGCGGCGGGCAATTTGTATGTCGCGGACGCCGGCGCGCAGCGTATTCGCCGCATATCGCGCGACGGGATCGTCTCGCTTCTTGCCGGTGCGCAGCACGGCGTGCTCCCGCAAACAAGTCGAGAAACATGCGCTCACGGGCCCACGTTATCGAAGGAGATCTGACGAAACCGTAAGCGCGTGAGAGCGGAACGATAGCGCCACAAGCCCCTCTCATTCGCTCTTGCGAGCTCGACGGGCGAGCACTCAATGCCGCAAGTCTTGCATGTAATCATCGATGACCGTGCTTGCGCGTCACCTCGAAACGATGCACGGTCTCCCCGCGCTGAGGAACGATCTTAGTCGTTCTGCACCCGATCGCGATGATTCTCATGTGGATCAACGTGATCGGACGCGAGGACCTCAGTTCGCAGCAGAAGATCGTATGGGTCATCGTCGGCATAGTCTGGGGCCTGGGCCCGATCGCCTATATCCTAGGGCCGATTCCCGCTTGCGTTCACGCTTGGAATTGGCCGCCGGATAGCACGAGCCTGATGGCGGTCAGCAGCCCTATGCTCGCTCTATGGGAAAAGGCGTTCGTAAGATTCAAGATGTCGCTTTACTTCAGAAAGGCTGAACCACACAGGGCGTAGCTCTCGGCGCGCAAGAAGCGGAATTTGATCGCCGAAGTGGGGAGATGTCGGTTCGCTACTGTTGCCGTAAACCAACAGCGCCCTGGCGACTAATGGGTTGGAAAATTCCACGGCGAAGCTCATCGCCTCGCCTGAAACCGGCTCGTAAACGCCGTCTGCACTCTTTTCGTAATCGAGCGCTTCAAACGTTCCGACAGGATCGCCGCTTCCACCAAATCCGGGAAAATTGTATTTGCCGTAACGGAGTCGGTAAGCCAGACCTGGCGGAACATCCGCAGTGCCAAACTCCGATTGCACTTCCGAGGCGGCTTCACGCAAATTTTGCACGGCTGCCTCCGGATCCTGAATGCCGGACGGTGTGGTTAACGGAAAGACTCTGTCGAATGGCCTCGCAAATCCCGCGCTGGATTCGGGGTATAGGAATTTCATGTGCCTGACCCAGGAAGCAAATAATATCGCTCCGCGGCTATTCTCTTCAAAATGACGGTCCCAATGTAGCAGCACGTCTGCCGCCGAGCGAGCCCGATCATCCCCGGAGTTCATTGCTGCCTTAATTAGATCGGGCAGAACAAGATCAGCCAAATGCGATTCCGTTGAGAATTTATCTTTGGTTACTTGTTCAAACGTGAGTAAGCCCTGTGAAGCAAGCATTTCGACAGAGCGCTGTTCACGGAATCCCAGCCAGTCTGCTGTCATGTCCGAGGGGTACTTATTAGGGTCCAATACTGCGGGTAAGGTCGCGAACCACGGCGGGCTATTTGAATTTTGCACCCATCCGGAAGGAGGGTCGACCACCCGAGGCAAGCGGTCTACTGGGTAGGCGCTTGTCCAGAGATTTGATGAGGTATCACCGGGAGCTTCAGCATGTTCCCAATAGGCGAAGTCGCCAACTGGGTGCATGGGGACCGACCCGCTAAACGCATACATGATGTGCCCTTGGCGATCGGCATAGGTAACATTGAAAGGGATAATCTGCAGCGCAGCGAGAGCGCGCTGGAAGTCGCCGATGCCTGATGCCGTAGCAAATGCCCAAAATTCATCTAGCACCCCAACGGCGGGAAACTGGTCGACGCTGGTCATGCGGATTGCGAACGCCGATTGGAATGCAATGATAACGGGTCCGTGAACCGAACGGCGGAGGGTGAAATCTTCCTCACGAAACGTGCCGCCCGGCGAAAGGACCTTTAGTCTCGCGGTGCGGATCTCAAAACGCTTTTTTTGACCGTCAAAAAGGTACGTTTCATCACCCGGAAGATACGATGTTTCATCACCTACCGGTCGGAGCTTATAAAGGTCGCAGGTGTCTTTAAACCCGGAAGATATCGTCCAAGCGACCAGATTGTTAAAGCCGGCGATAAAGACGGGCAACCCGACAAACGTCGCGCCGTAGACATTAAGATGAGGGGCGGTCAGTTGCGCATCGGTCAACCTGACTTGATCGTCGTTCCATGGCAAATGGAGCGAGCCGGATAGAATTGCGTGCCCATCCACTGTGTCGGACGGCGAAATCGCCCAAGCGTTAGATCCCGCCGCCGATCCGACGTTAACCGGGGCAGCGCACCTACGCCCGGTATTCGAAAACCTGTAGAGTATTTGTTCGACACGCGCCATTACGTCAGTCGCATGGACCGGCAACACGACTCTATTCGAGGGGTCGATCACGCTTTTATGGGCGCTCGCATAAGCATTCATTCCGGCAACGAACCAATCTATGTGGCCCTTAAAGCTCGGCGTCTGCATCGCATACCACCGACGAGAGGATTCGCCAAAACCCATGATGGCGGCAACACGATCGGACTGTAGATACGTCGGTCCCCAATACTCGGCCGCGCGACCACGGGCTTCTCCATACAGTTTGAGTAGTAGATTCGGGTGCAGCCGCATTTGCGCCCAACCGAGCCCCCAAAACGCATCATTCTGGGTTGTTGTAGCATAAACGTGAGGCACACCCCACGTGTCCCAAAATATTTCCACCGAATGCCGCTTGGGCGGAGTGATCGCCGTCGAGTTCGCTCGAAGCGCGACCGTGGGTCCAATAAAAAATGTAAATGCGAGCCCCAGGCACGCCAACCGCCTCGTCACCGCCAGGGCGCGACGGTTGCCAAACGGTGAGACGATCCGCCAGGTCTTCTTCGTCTTGCGGAGCGCGGGCGAATCAACTTTGCTTAGTGCGCTTTGAAGACCTATACGAACATCATCTCCGGCCATCCATCTAACCTTTCGTGGTCACCCTTTGGTCACCCACATTCGAGCAATTTAAGAAAAACGCCCGTAAAATAAGGAAGAAATTGGTAGCCCCAACGGGAATCGAATCGGTCAAGTAAGGGTTACTGAGGGTCACCATAGGCTTCTGACGAGCGTGAGATCGAGGCTTTGTGGTCGCACTGAGGCACGACTGGACACTGGCGGTTGCAACCGACTGCAACCAAACTGCAACCGACTTCCTTGTGCGCCATTTTTGCAAACGCCGCGCGCGAGAGCGTAATCTCGCAACCGACGTGAGCGCTACATCAAGGGGTCTGAAACCGGACATCGCGCCGTTCCCGCTGTGCGCTGAGCCGACCACGGCGATGCGAGGCGAACCAGGCGTGGCTAACTCGCAACGCGTCGGCGGATCA
>CAAGKR010332713.1_pt1 | contig 12936 bp, 7 predicted proteins | sample 2556971 | NCBI WGS metagenome assembly CAAGKR01 (sample SAMEA5207829, study PRJEB30636) | soil metagenome | biome: forest; feature: boreal; material: soil | place: USA | collected 2011-09 | depth 1 m | reverse complement strand
TGGGGCCTCAAGCTTCCGGAATCAATGCTGGTCCTGCCATTGCTGATCGACGCCTTTCCTCACGCGAAGGTGGTCCACCTGACCCGCCATCCGGTGTCATCATCGCTGCGGCGTACGCACATGACTTCCAGGTTGGACAATCCAGTCGGCGCTGCGGCGCTCCCGGCTGCGTACCAGTACTCGAACCGCGATCTCGAGAAGATAGCGACTGACGAGCCATACCTGCACAATGCCTATTCGTGGAATTTCCAGATCGCCCGAGTCCTGCATTATGCTCGGGAAGCGCTCGGTGAAGCGCGATATCTCGAAGTCAAGTACGAGGACCTGTGTACCAGGCCGGATCGTGTGTTCGCGGTTGTCCGATCCTATTTGGGCCATGTCGACCATCGTGCCGGAACGTCGATTCAGGTGGATCCATCGAGGGCGGGCACGTGGGACCTGCGTGATGCGCGGGTCCAGACGATTTGGGAGATATGCCGCAACACTGCCGAGCTTCTTGGCTACACGCGAGTCCCGGACGGATCGGCACACACTCGCGTGAGTCAGTGAGGCCCGGCGGCCCACGACAGCCCGTGAGTAACTCGATCGGTGGCCGAGAGTTGGCGTCGATCCTTTCGATCCCGGGATCCACGGATTCGGAGGAAGTATCGCTCCTGTACGAGCTGGCACGCCACGTGACGCGGGGATGCATCGTCGAGGTCGGCAGCGCGAAGGGCCGCTCGACCGTGACGTGGGCGCTGGGTGCCAAGAGTGGAGCCGGGGCGGCCGTCTACGCCATCGAGCCCCACGAGCATTGCCAGGGGGTGCTCGGCGGCGTGTTCACGCCAAGAAACCGCGCGACGTTCTTCGAGAGTGTACTCCGTTCGGATACGATCGAGATCGTCCGGCTCGTCAACCTGAGTTCGGAGGTCGTGGCACCGGGATGGCGGGAAGAGGGGGAATGGGTTTTCATCGATGGGGATCATCGCTTCGAGGGCGTACTGCGTGACGTCGAGGGCTGGACGGCCCACCTCGTGGAGGGCGGCCGCATGGTCCTGCACGATTCCATCGATCCGAGGCTGGGGCCGTCCAGAGTCATCGAGCTGGCGCTGACGTCGGGAGAGTACGACACGCCGGGGGTGATGTCCAGGGCCACGATCCTCCGCCGCATCAGACCGGCGAAGCGCGAAATCGTAGGGACGAGGCTGTGAAGGCCTGGTTCGGACGGCCGCGGCTCTCCGTGGTCGTCATCGTCTACAACATGCCTCGTGAGGCACGGCGGACGCTCTACTCGCTGTCAAGGACATATCAGCAAGGAGTCAGCGCCGGTGATTACGAGGTCATTGTGGTCGACAACGGATCGGTGCCGCCATTTTCGCCCGAGTACGTCAACGAGCAGGAGGGCCGGTTCGCGTACTTCTATATGGACAAGGCGCGACCATCACCCGCGCGCGCGGTGAATTTCGGCGTCCGCCAGTCGCGCGGTGAATATGTGGGCATATTGATCGACGGCGCGAGAATCCTGTCGCCCGGACTTCTGCAGTATGCTCTGCGGGCCTTCCGGGCATTTCGGAATCCGGTCGTTACGACCCTCGCGTGGCATTTGGGGCCGGATATCCATCGCCGGGCGGTTGAAACGCACGGCTACGACCGCCAGGTGGAAGATCAATTGCTCGAGCGCATCAGATGGCCGGAGGACGGCTACCGCATGTTTGAAATCGCGACGCTGGCGGGGTCGAGCCAGGACGGGTGGTTTGCGCCGAAGTCGGAAAGCTCCAGTCTCTTCCTGCGCAGGAAGAGTTTCGACCGTCTGGGCGGCTATGACGAGCGATTTGACCAACCCGGTGGCGGACTCGTGAACATGGACACGTACATTCGAGCGTGCGAGATGCCCGACTCGGAGCTCGTCATGTTGCTGGGCGAGGGGACATTTCACCAGATGCACGGCGGCGTGATGACGGGGGCGACGGAGGACGAGAGCAAGAAGAAACTTGCGGCATGGACCGCGGAGTACTCAGCCATTCGGAACACGCCGCTCAGGATGCCGCAAAAGGCGCCGCGCTATATTGGACACGTGCCGCCATCGGCACTCCAGAGTATCCTCGTCTCGGCTCAGCTTGCGACGACTCGCCTGGCAAACCTCGGTGACACGCGACAACACAGTGCGGAGGACATGCGGTAGGTCACCACGCGATCGAAAGCTCAGACCGGAGGGAGGGTAAGGGACATCGCCGCTAAGATAACTTCGATGATCCGAGCCAGTGTCTCGAATCACTGCTGTCCACGTTCGCCGCTCAGTGGCCCAATTGGCCGGGCGAAACCATTGAAAACACGTGCTCCAGTGGCGATCGCCGACACCAGGCCCCCGGTCCTCGGAGATGCTGTCCAAATTGGCGCCGGCCTCGTGACCGCAATCGGACGCGGCCCGCGGGCACAGTTGAAGCCCTCCAGACGCCGCTCCGGGCACCCGCAGGCCTCTCCGAGCGCCACGCGGGATCACGGTGCTGTCCAAGTTGCCATCCGCCGAAACCTAATTTGGACAAGAGTGAAATTCCATGTAGAATTGATCTTGATAAGGAGACATATTATGAAACCTTATGGTGCAGTCGGGTTGTCGATTCTCTTGATGATAGGTATCTCTTTAGTTTCATGTTCCGAAAAAAACTCTGAGAAGATCCATGCCGAAAATTTCAAGACAGACTCTGTTAATACTTTGCCGCAAGGCAATCTGGATACAGTTCGGTATGAAAAGGGAATTTTGTCGGCTAACGGATGGTGCTCCGATGCGGAAGACGGAACTCCTGTTCAAAGAGTGATGATATATGTCGACAATAAATTGCTTGGCCAGGCGAAGCTTGATAGCGAGAGACCGGATGTCGCCAAGTACTTCAACAATCAGAAGTGGATCAAGTCCGGCTGGGAAATAAAGGCTGAACTCCCTTTATCCAAACGTCAACATACGCTTTTTGCTTTTTGTTACGACAAAATGGAGGCGCCCGCGAAGCTGGGAGATAAAGAATTTGTTGTAAATTGATGATCCGAAAGAGGGTTAGCTCTCCTCTAGCCTGGCCCTTGCAGAGGGCAAGGTGCTCGGCCGCGATCCGGATTCTAAGTCTTCCTGCCAGTCACGATCAAGCCCTCCTTGATCCGGCGCTTTCGCCCTCACGATGGGGTCGAGCTCGTATTGGTCATGTACCATCGTCTGGACACGCAGAACTTCCAGTGGCCCAATCTTAGACGTTAGCTGATGAGAAATTGCATATGTGTTCTAGTGTCCTGAGTTAGAAATTCGATCTCATTGTCGAAAGTGAAAAACACAGAAACACAAAGGCACAGAGGCACAAAGAAGGCCGCAACAAATAAAACGTTGAATACGGCCTTCTTTGTGCCTCTGTGCCTTTGCGTCTCTGTGTTCTTAATTCACGCCAAGAATAGTGATAGAACTTCCGATTCGGGACGCTACGACTCGTGATCAGCGCTCTTGATAATCGCTGCCCCACCGGCTGGAGTCATTTCGTGCAGCTTAGAAATCTGGTCTCGTCCGTCCATTGAAATCCGGTCTCAGCAATGAACTCAAAGAGTTCGGCATGCGTCTTTGCGAAGCTCTGTCCTCGTGAACGATCAAGGTCGTTTGTGAACAGCATCAGATTTCGTAGCAGCGCCATATCACACTGGTCGCCGGTTGGCTCGGTTTCCCGCGCAAGACCGAGAATCATCTCTCGATTGTTCTGCCGGCAATCGCTCGTGGCATATTGACGCAGCCGCTCTGCCGCGGCGGCCCGAGCACGGGGAGGCAGCGCAGCCACAGTAAGATGTCTCGGGGATGCAATCGGATAGGCATAAAAGCCCATGTCAATGGAGTCGAGATATCGAAAGAGCTCGACAATGTTCAGTGCGTTATATAGCTGCAACGTGACTGCTGCACCGACAGATGTCTTGGGCAATTTCCGAAAGGAGTCGATGTTCCTGGCCAGCGTGGGCCACTTCGCAGGGTAACGGATGTAATCGTAATACGGACCAAATCCGTCTATGCTGATGGCGATCGAAATCTCCTTGAAGTGTCGGGCCAGCGAGAGACATTGGGATTTGGTGGTGCTGCCGTTGGTAACGAATGAGAGCATGATGTTATGTGCGACTCTCATGTCCACCAGATACTGCAAGACCTCATCGACTTCCTTGATGATTAAGGTCTCGCCCCCGAGGAAATAGATACGTTTTATCCTCGCGACGTTCCGCAGGATCTCGTTTTTGTCTAGCGCGGATTTTGTCAGCCATGATCCTGTCAAATGGGGTGGCGCTGGTGGACCGTCCATGCCGGGATCGGCGGCGGCAATGTGAACGGGATCGGCCGCCCATCGGCGATGCACCGGATCCTCATCGATCCGTGAGCTCGATTCAGCGTGACACATACGACATTTGAGGTTGCAGAGATTACCGACGTCTATCTCGTAACTCACAGGTGTCGTGGATAGATAGTAATCGCTCTGCTTGGAATCGGCGATGAGCTTCGCTAAGGACACGTTCTCTTCATTCAACCACCCGTTCGACCAATACTCGGTGTCACGCTTGCGCATGCTGAACCCGCCAGACCTTTCCTCGTTGTAACATTCCTGGCACCCTGCGACAGGTCGCCCCTCGACCATATCGCGGCGAATCGCTCGCATCTGCTCCGAGTTCCAGATCGCGTCCAGCGAGTGGTCGCTGATCGACATGGGCGACCTGTCCTTTTCGATGCTTCCGCCGAATTTACAGCAAACACGTGCGACTCCGGTTGGAAGCACCTGAAGGTGGAACCACGGATATATGCAAAAGGTATCCGACCCAGGCTTGTCGTCTTGGGGTGTCGGAAACGTAGCCTCGCGTTGTGGTGTTGGCGGCGTAGCCCCGTGTTGTGCCGTCGGAGATGTCGTGTCGAGTGGTTCGGTGAATGGCAGTTGAACTCTCGCTGGTTCTTCTCTATTGCCCCCGCAAGAAGAAAGGATGGATTCCAGGTCGCGGCGAATCGCGGCGAAAAATCGTCGGGCGGGCGAAGCTTGGGAGGGTTGCTTCCGGATACGTTTCAGCATCGTTGTCCTCCAGCGTGAGCTATTCTAGATTCGATCGTTGGAATCACAACCTATGGTACATCATGGACACTATGGGCAGGACAGCCGAATGCGACCACATCCGAGTATCGGACCAACCCGGTTCCATGTACAGATAAAATGCGTATTCCACGTATCTCCTCCAGGCTTGTATCATTACGTGTCGCTTTACCAAGGAAATCCTGTGGGTTCCTGAAAACAATGGAAACGACGCTCAGCCAACACAGAGCGCAACTGCATTCCATCGATCGGCCGCTGTTTGAATTCTTTTTCTGAGAGTCGGCCACAATGCCAAAGCCCAAGTACGATTGGGCTGAACGTAGGCCCAGGCTGCAACCGTATTCTGTCATCCTGAACTTGCGGATTTACCATCAGCGTGTGAGACTTTAAAGCCCTGTGATTGGCCCTTCAATTCGGAATATGGATGCGATGTCAGCGTCATGAAAAAACGTGCCGGCAAGAACCCAAAGTTCCCGATAAGTCCGTACGAAGCGAGCTCGCTGACTTGTGATCGAGTCGATGTCAGGCAATGAGTTATTCCTGAAGTTGTTGGGGCGCGCCAGCGTCTTCACCAGGGCGCCGCGCAAGGAAATCGCGGAGGTTCGCGTGTCGGGCCTTGTCGATCCCGAGTGGTACCTCGATGTTTATGAGGATGTGCGTAAGGCGCGTAAAGATCCTTGCAAACATCTCTGCACGTTTGGTTGGAAGGAGGAGCGGAGTCCGAATCGGTATTTTGATGTCGCCTTCTACAAAGCTCAGCTAGTCTCGTGAGTCCGAAGAAGTTGGAACAACTTCTACGCGCTGAGTGGTCTCAGAGTAGAAAGGAGAACACTCATGCGCATTGGCCGACCGATCCCGCCCTTGGTGCTGACCGACGACGAACGCGAGACGTTGGGACGGTGGACGCGGCGGCCAACGACGGCGCAGGCGCTCGCGCAGCAGGCGCGCGTCATTCTGGAGTGTGCGGCGGGCGAGGCGAACACGCGCGTCGCCCGGACGCTGCGGCTGACGAAAGAAACAGTGGGAAAATGGCGCAGCCGGTTCCTCGACAAGCGGCTGGACGGACTGCTCGATGACCCACGCCCGGGCGCACCGCGCACGGTCAGCGATGCCCAGGTGGAAGAAGTCGTGGCGTTGACGCTGGAGACGAAGCCACGCGACGCCACGCACTGGAGCACGCGGGCCATGGCCGGGCGCTGTGGCCTGAGTCAGACCACCGTCTCGCGCATCTGGCGGGCGTTTGGACTGCAGCCGCATCGCACGGAGACTTTTAAGCTCTCGCCGGATCCCCTGTTTGTGGAAAAGGTCCGCGACATGGTCGGCCTGTACCTCGATCCGCCGGCGCGCGCCCTGGTCCTCTGCGTCGACGAGAAGTCGCAGATCCAGGCCCTGGACCGGACGCAGCCGCTGCTGCCCATGCGCCCCGGCCAGCCGGAGCGCAGCACGCACGACTATGTCCGCCACGGGACGACGTCGCTCTTTGCCGCGCTCGAGGTTGTGAGCGGCAAGATCATTGGCCAGTGTCTTCGCCGGCACCGCGCCGTGGAGTTCCGACGCTTCCTCGAAACCATTGAGGCCGCCGTCCCCACGGACCTGGAGATCCACCTCATTCTCGACAACTACGCGACCCAAAAGGCCCCCGCGATTCGGCGCTGGCTGGCACAGCGGCCGCGTTACCATTTGCACTTCACGCCGATCGGCGCGTCGTGGATCAACCTCGTGGAGCGGTGGTTTGCGCTGCTCACCCAGAAGCAGCTCCGGCGCGGCGTGCACCGCAGCACGCGAGCCCTGGAAACCGCGATCTTGGCGTATATCGCGCTCAGCAACACCCATCCCAAACCCTTTGTCTGGACCAAGTCCGCCGACGACATCCTGGCCAGCGTGCAGCGATTTTGTCGGCGGATCTCAAACTCACGAGACTAGCTCCTGGAGAGGCTATGCTTGAGTTTGCCAATTGAATGATCAAACAGGAACGGGAGGTTGCAAGCAACCATGATTACCTTATTCAATACTAAATTGCGGGAAATTGATGCAGTTTTGGCGTCAGCTCAGCCAGCTGATATACCAGACCTGTTTAGAGAAATTCCTCTCGACATATTCGGGGAGCTTTTATTGGAAGCCCCACCTCGATTCCCGAATATCAAAAGATTCCTCCCGTCCATGCCTTCAAAAGATGTCCAGTTGCATTGGACTGGAGCTTACGGAGAGGGCCTGCAAGCCCAATCCGTGGCATTTGTCAGGTCTCTGGTCTTTGGTTTTACGGACCTCTCGGGGGAGTCCCTGAAAAAAGCGAAGATTTTGGATTTTGGATGCGGTTGGGGACGACTGATCCGTCTGCTTTATAAGTATACTTCTTATCAAAACATTTATGGTGTAGACCCTTGGGAAGGGCCCATCAAAGAGTGTCGGGACCACGGGATCAAAGCTCATCTGGCACTTTCTGATTCTGTGCCCCATTCACTGCCTTTTGCTTGCGCGTTCGACTTGATTTTTGCCTTCTCCGTATTTACGCATCTCAGTGAAAAGACCATGCGGGTTGCACTCGGAACGTTACGGAACTACATCTCGGCTAATGGTGTACTTGCTATTACCATTCGCCCGGTCGAATATTGGCGGTATCACAAAAACGGCGCGATGGCATCACAGATGGTAAGAGCACATGAGGAAAAGGGGTTTGCATTTGCCGCCAGCGCCAGCGCCCCAATAGACGGGGACGTTACATTTGGCGACACCTCGATTTCAATAGAGTACTTGAAAAGGAATTTGCCTCAATGGGACCTTGTGAGTATCGATTACAACTTGATAGATAGTTATCAAGTTATCCTGTTTCTGAAGCCCGTCTAATACTTTCTGACTACGTTGGCATTCTGCTGGTATTTACTTTATTTACCACTTCCAAAAACCTCAATCCATGTTTGAGGTCAGGCTCAAGGTGATTGCCCTCAGCCCACTCATTCCAGGCATTGATAAAGATCAGCCGGTCGTCATAAGGCTTGGACTGGACGGCCTGAACCATCTCGACTAGAGCGGCGGCAAAAAGCTCAGGCGTGTTGTCGGTGACAATGATCCCGCGGGCCCCGCGGCGGGGGGTATTATCCCAGCCTACAAAAATGCACGGGTAGCAGGCCGGAAAATCGGGTTTGACCTTAATCATCCACTGGCGCGCCTGGGCGTAGTCATATATTTTGAGCTTTGGATTAAGCTCATCGGAACCGGTCTCCTCGACAAAAGCATCAGGTAACAGGCCCAGCTTAGGTTCGAAATCAAGCGTGCCATCAAAGCCAAACGTTCGACAATCAACCCCCAGGCAATGGGCGTTAATTCCTAGCAGATACGGCTCAGGCAACCCCGCTCGCAGACACTCCTGGCGTAAAATCGCGGTGGTTCGCCGTGGGTCCGGCAAGTGAGTAGGCCGATAAATCAGAAATAGCGGTCGTCCTTGCACCCGAATATATCTGGTGTCGGCAAAAGCTAGGGTCAACCAGCGGGCATGCGCCACATCATCTTCCGGCGAATAAGTTTGTTCCAATAGAATATCGCGTTCCTCGCCCAGCCAGCGGCGCGACCAGCTCTCGTTGGCCCAAGCCAGACAAAATGGAAAATCAGGCTGACCCGAGGCCAGAACTTCATTGAACGGTCTTTCGAGCAATCGTTTCCCATTAAACCAGTAATGCCAATAACAAAAACCTTCAATCGAGTGTGTTTTTGCCAGTTCAGCCTGAGCTAAACGAACTTCTGGTAGGCGCAAATCGTAGAACCCTAAATTTCCCGGAAGATGAGGCTGGTAATGGTCAGGGAAAAGGGACATAGCTTTGGTCACATTGGTCCACTCGGTAAAATCTTTACCCCACCAGCGGTCATTTTCGGCAATGGGGTGAAATTGGGGCAAGTAAAAAGCAAGCAAGCGGGCACAAGTAGGGAAGGCCGGTCCAGGGCGAACTGTATCCTGGACGGGGGTGACTTCGGTGGCCGGGGAGGGCAGAGTTTGAGCTGGCTGGTTTGCCTCTTGCCCTGGTCGGGGTTGAGGACGCATGGAAATATGGTTTTCCAGGTTGAACTCTGTTAAGTTCACCGTCTCAATTTGACCACGTTCAACTACAGCGAAACCTGTGGTGATTTCGTTTAGCATGGCGACATCCGGCGCTGCGTCCGAACGCAGCGCGAAATACTCGTAGAGCTGCTGCGCATAGTCACGCGCTTTCACCGTCACGATGGGGTCGAGCTCGTACTGGTCACGTACCATCTTCTGGACACGCAGAACTTCCAGTAGGTGTGGAAGATTGTCTGAGCCGATCGTAACGGAGGACTGATGGCGGCGATGCCGGCTCAGGGCACGTGGCGTATAGGCGATGCTTCCGCTCTTGAGTAGCTCAAGATAGGCGATCCAGTCCCCGGCGATGCGATATTCGAGGATATTGCCAAGGCGACTCTCGAGCGCGCGCAGCAGTGGTTCGCGGCGGAATACCACCGCGCTGACGTTCGGAATGGTGTTCTTGATGGCCAGGCAGGTGCGAATCTCTTCGATACCGCGGGCGGTGTACGCCTGGGTCCAGCGTTCCTGCGAAACATCGGCTGTGTAATCTAAATAGTGCTCGGCTAAGATCTCGCCTGCAGAGCCGATCTGCTTGGACTGGCAGTAGCTCATGACGACGTCGGGGTCGGCAAATGACGCCGTCACCGCCGCAAGAAACCCCGGCTCGGCTATATCATCGGCCTCAGCGATCCAGACGAAGTCGCCGCGCGCCATACCGACACCCCTCCTCCACTGGAGGAAAGGCGACGCCGAGTTCTCGCTGTTGCGGACAACGCGAATCTCCACGCCCAGTTCAACTTGGAGTGCGTCGATCACGTCAAGGCTCTCATCCGAAGATGCATCGTCGAGCACGATCAGCTCGAAGAAGGGAAGGGTTTGATGGACGATCGAGCGTATCCGGTCGCCGAGGTAGCGCGCATAGTTGTAGTTCGGCACGATCACGGACACCCTGTTCATGCGCATCTGCCCCATGTCCATCAGGTCGAACAGATAGTGCCGGAAACTGTACTCGTCCCGCACGAGCTCCCGGCCGCGCTCGCCCAGCGACAGTGCACGATCGGGGTTCCCCAGCAGATCGAGCACTTCGCGAGCGGCGGCCGTGGTATCGAATGCCGGGACGAGCCGGCCACATCCGCTGCGCAGCAGGGGGGCGAAACCGCCCACGCCTTCGAACGCGATGACGGGTACGCCGACCTGCAGGGATTCCAGCACCACCGCGGGGAACGGGTCCTCGCGCGACGTCAGCACGTACAGGTCGGATCCCGCATAGTAGATGTCGGTATCCGGATCATGGCCGGCGAAATGGAAACGGTCGGCGAAGCCGGAACGGTCGACGGCACGACGGATATCGGGCTCCAGCGAAGGGTGGAAATGGCCTAACCAGAGGAAATGCACACCCTGTGAGGCTCGTGCCACGTGTATGCCGATGTCGACAAACAGGTCGACACCCTTGCGGCGATCGGCGTGACCAACACAGAGAACGATTCGTGCCCGGTCCGGTAGCCCGAGCCGGCGGCGCAACTCCTGCCGGGCCCATGTACGGGCACGCGGTGTCTGATAGCGGTTCTGCTTGTACACCCCCTGTGGGCGTATCCGGACGCGACGCTCGTCCAGTTGGGCGAAGCGGGTGAATCCGTCGCGAACCTCCGGCGCCGGAAAGACCACGAGGTCCGCCTGCGAGGCGACGGTTCGTGCCCGATCGGCGAGACCATTATCTTCGATAACGCCCGGGAGCTCGTGGATCAGCGAGATGACGCGGATACCGGCCGTCTTAAGGGCCGGAGCGAATGCGCCGGAGACGGTCGTGTTGACGATCGCCAGGCGGACACCGCGGGCCGCCATCGCCTTGGCGAGCGCGACCGCCTCTTCGCCGACTGGATCCATGTCTCCCAAACGATGGACGGTCGCGTACTTAGCGAACTCCGCCTCGAGTACGCCTTCGCCCAGCAAGACCACTTCCACGCCGCAGGCGAACGTCCTGCTGAGTTCTCGAGCGATGTTCAGGGCGAGATATTGGGCGCCGTGCGGATGCGCATCATGGGCGACCACGGCAATGCGTTCGGCGCGGACGGCGCCAGCCCCAGCAGTAAGGGCGTCGCGCGTGGCCTGCAAATAGGCATAGCCGTAGCGACGGTCGGGCTCGAGGTGTGCGCCCTCGGCCCACTCGTTCCAGGCGTTGATGAACACCATCCGTTCCCCGGAAACGGGGTGTCGCTCCGCATACTCGATCGCCATGCGCAGCCAGTCGCCGTAGCGCTCAGGGGAGGAGAATGCGAACGTATAACCTCGCCCGGGGTTGCGCGCCTCGTTGTCCCACGACGGGAAGACGGTGCGAAACAGAGGGTAGTCCGGCTCGGGACGTGCACGCGCGGCTTCAACCACCGCTTGGTAAGCGGTGACCTGCCCGGCGTAATCCGGGTTGACGATGCTGAGCGACTCGTTGATCGACGGAAGCCCGCGCGCGAGCTTGTGCGGAGGGAATTCGATGGCGGCATCGAAGCCATAGACGCGGGGATCCTCGACGTCAAACTGCGCCATCGCGAGGAAGAGCTCGCCCTGGCCCGTCGCTCGGTAGTGTGCGCGCCAGCGCTCCAGCGTCTCCCGCGCATCTGGAAAGATGGAGGGCCGGTACACGATGAGTAACGGCTTGCCGTCAACACGGATATACCGCGGATCGCGCAGGAGGGGTTCGACGTCGCGAATGAAAGCCAAATCGTGCTCTTTGGAATGCTCCTGTGCAACCAAAATCTCCTCGTCGGAGCCGTCCCACCGGCGCGTCCAGTTCTCGTTCGCCCAGCAGATGCAAAACGGGAAGTCTCTGTCCTTGGCGGCCACGAACTGGTCCAGCGGCCGCTCCAGCAGTCGGCGACCAGCGAACCAGTAGTAGTAGAAGCAAAAGCCCCCGATGCCGTAGAGGCGCGCCAGCTCCACCTGCCGCGCCATCACGTCGGGTAGGCGAAGGTCGTAGAAACCGAGCTCACCAGGCAGGTGCGGCTGGTAGTGGCCGAGGAACTGCGGTACAGCCTTTGAGACGTTGATCCACTCGGTAAAGCCCTTTCCCCACGAACGGTCGTTCTCCGGAATCGGATGGAACTGCGGTAGGTAGAAGGCAATCAACTTGGTATCCGGCAATGCCGGAAGCGGCACGGTGGCGCATGACACATAAGGTACGTGTTCGCCAGACCCTGAGGTCGCGAACAAGTCTGCAACATAAGTCTGGAGTACCGGTTCCGACGAACCGAGATGGTTCTTCCGGAGCGCCACGCGCTCGCCCCGCATGGATTTGACAGCTCGCCACAGCCGGTTGTAGGTATCGACCCCGTAAATGCCTGGTGTGAGCGCGAACAATATCAAATCCTTAACGAGGAGCTTCCTCCTAGCGGACAAAGGAAGCCCATCAAAGGCACTTCTGAGCGCGTTTATAACGCGACGCCCCCAGTCGAGGTAGCGCTCACGAGACGCGGAGCATGGCCCCCAAAGACGAGCCCGCGCCCGCTTGGTCCTAGTCGCTCGTTCGTGTAGACGAGATCGGAGGGTACCCGATAGGAAACCCGTGAACTTTCGATTCTTGAGAATCTTGTCCTTGATGTTCGTCGGGGGAATCATACCCGGACCACGCCCTTTGATTCTTCTCAGCTGATGACCGATGAGTCGTAATGGTTTGGTTATGCGCCAGCTGTTTGAATTTTGGTAAACTGCCACGGCTTGGTGGAGGCTGGCGATCTGCCCGTCGCGCTCGGTCACGGCTTGGTGGAAGCTGGCGATCTGCCCGTCGCGCTCGGTCACGGCTTGGTGGAGGCTGGCGATCTGCCCGTCGCGCTCGGTCACGGCTTGGTGGAG
>CAAGKR010031981.1_pt1 | contig 12936 bp, 13 predicted proteins | sample 2556971 | NCBI WGS metagenome assembly CAAGKR01 (sample SAMEA5207829, study PRJEB30636) | soil metagenome | biome: forest; feature: boreal; material: soil | place: USA | collected 2011-09 | depth 1 m | reverse complement strand
GGCGAGATCGTGGGCGGTCACCAAACCGTCGCGTTTCTGGATCGCTGCGGCGATGGCCGCCCCGATCTCCCCCCGATAGAAGCCGTTGATCCCGCCGCGCCCGGTGTCGCGTAAAACTGATGCCAGGTCCGGGTTGCGCAACAGCATCCCGGCCTCCATCGGTGGATACAGCTCCTGCGCGGCCCGCTCCTTTCCGAGCAACTCTGCGTACTCCTTGAGGGAGTCCGACAGGTGCTCGGTGATGATGTAACCGTCCTGGGCCAGGGCCGCTGCGGGCTCCAGTACCGGCGCCATGCCCAATGTCCCGTACCGCTCGATCAGGCGGCCCCACGCTTCGACGGTACCTGGCACCGTCACCGTGAGGGAGCCCCGCTCCGGCATCGTCTGATGGCCTCTGGCCCGAACCGAATCAATGGTGGCGAGCTCGCCGGAGCGCCCGGCTCCGATCAGGCCGACAGGTGAGGCAGCGCCCGCCGGCCACACGATCGCCATCAGGTCCCCTCCCACCGAGGTCATGTGCGGGTAGACCACACACAGGACCGCGTCGGCGGCGATCGCCGCGTCCACAGCATTGCCACCGTCGCGCAGGACCTGGGCTCCCGCCTCGCTCGCGAGGCGGTGCGGGGTGGCGATGACCCCCCTGGTCACACCGGCGCCAGGAACTCGATCGCGCCCTCCTGCATTTCGAACAGGGCGGGCAGCATGCCGGGATCCTCACCATCGAGGTCGAGGCGCACTGGTTCCGTTGAAGAGACCGCGATGCGCTTGCCGTACATCAGCTGGATCTTGGGGTTGCGGTCATCAAGGTGCGTGCCGCTCCGGATCCTACCCATCCCGCGCACGCTTTCGAGTTTCCCGACGTCGCCGATCAGGATCACATCGAACACGCCATCCGTCGGCGACGCCGATGGCGCCATCCGCATGCCACCCCCGAAATACTGGCAGTTGGCAATCACCACCTGCTGCGCCACGAGCTGATGGGAATTGCCGTCGACGACCACCGTCATGGGCTTGTTCTTCCATCCCAGAAACGTCAGTGCCGACGCCAACACGAACGTCGTCGCTCCACCAAGCCGCTTGGAACCCTTGTTGACGCGATGAACGACTTCGCCTGCGAAGCCCGCATCCGCGATGTTGATGAAGTGGCGCATGGCCGTGGATCCGTCGCTGGCCTGGTACGTGACGCACCCTGCATCCAGGCGCCTCGGCGTGCCGGACGTGATGACATCAACCGCTGCCTTGTAATCGAGCGGGATCCTCAACGTCCGCCGAAAGTCGCCTCCGGTGCCGAGCGGTAGCATCGCGAGCCGTGACGTGGTCGGTATGGGTGCCCCGTTGTGGAAGAACCCGTTGACGACCTCGTTCAGAGTGCCGTCGCCACCAACAGCCACCACGACCGGGCGGGACTCCCTGACCGCTCGTCCGGCGATCTCGATCGCCTCAAGTGGGCGCGTGGTCATAGCGGCCTCGAACCCAAGGCCCGTCGTCGAAAGCCAGCTGGCGATTCCAGACCACTCGCGTCCTGTCCGGCCCGCCCCAGAGGAGGGATTAACGATGAACAAGACGGGAGCGCCTGTCCGGGCGGCTATGGTGTGCCTCCGAGCGCTCGCGGGTTCATGATCCCCATAGGGTCGATCCCTTCTTTGACCGCCCGCCACGCACGCATCCAACCGCCCATCTCGTCCGCCACCCATCGGGCGCGCGCTTGGCCCGTGCCGTGGTGATGACTGATGGTCGCCCCCAGCTCCAATGCCGCGGTCATCGCACCCTCCCAGGCCCGGCCGTACGCGGCACGAGCCTCTTCTTCAGTGTCGGCCGATCCGCCAAACGAGAAATACGCGCAGCAGCCCTGCTCGTAGGCGTGACTGAAATGGCATAACGCCAGACCGCCCACCCCTATTGCGGTCCTGACCCGGGCGTGGAGCTCGGGAAGCACGGTCCATGGCGCGGCCAGCTCGATGGTGTCGAGATACGAACCAGGCGGGCCGAGCAGGGCCTTGAGTCGCTCGGCGGAGAGGCTGAATCGATGGGTTTTCCATCGCTCCCACGGCTCCTCGCCGAGGTCCGAGGCGGCGCCGGCGAACCGCTTCACCGCGTCGGCTTCGGCCTTCGCCAGCTCGGCGAGGCCCGCGGTCGCGACCACGAGGAGACAGCCGCCGGCCGGGAGGTCATAGCCGTTGAACGTGGTGTCATCCGCGTCATAGAGCCGCATCACGAGGGGCCGGATGCCCGACTGCATGCCCGCCCGCATCGCCTCCAGGCCGGCGGCAAGGTCGGCAAACGCGTAGCCCCGCCCCACCACCGACTCCGGCAGCCGGTGGACACGGAGGACGGCTCCTAATATGACGCCAAGCGCGCCCTCTGATCCCACCCACAGCTGGTGCAGTGCTGGACCGACCGCGGATCTCGGGCCAGGTCTCGGCCCGGCGAACGTTCCGTCCGGGAGCACCACGGCAAGGCCAAGCACCATGTCCTCGATGCTGCCGTAGCGACTGGACTCCTGGCCGGAGGACCGCGTCGCGACGAGTCCTCCGATGGTGGTCCCCGGCAGTGAGCTCGGGAAGTGCCCAAGGGTGAGGCCGCGCTCGCTGAGGTGCTTCTCCAGGACGAGGCCGTTCACCCCCGATTCGCAGCGACAGATCAGGTTGGTTTCATCGAGGTCGAGGATGCGGTCGAACGCGCCCATGTCGAGCACGACCTCCCCAGCGCGAGGGGCCACTGCGCCGCACACACCAGTCCCTCCTCCCAACGGGGTCACCACCACGCCATTGGTCCCGGCCCAGCGCAGGATCGCGATCACCTGCTCGCGACCCGACGGCCGTGCCACCAGCACCTTGGGCCGCTCGAGCCCGGCGCGTTCATCCATGAGCCCGAGCGGCCAGAGATCCCGCACGGCGCGCTCGTCGAGCGCCGCACTCCCGACGATGTGCTCCAAGTCCGCCCTCATTCGACCAATACCAGCACGGCAGGGGCGGCCGGGGTCCCCCCGGCCGCAACTTTGTCCATTTCCAACCGCCGCCACACATTGCCGGGGGAAACCAATTCAGACAATCCCATCCCGGGAATGGGCGCAGGCGCGTCGGCGAAGCCGACCCGCCGATGAGGGAAAACCGACTGGTTTTCCCTCATATGTCTTTCGCCGCCCAGCGGCCGGCAAGCCATCCCGTGAGGATTGGAACCCCGAAGCCGCACGATCCCGCGTAGTCGTAGCCTCCCAAGACCGCGCCGGCGGCGAACAGGTTCGCGTAAGGTACTGCGCCCTGCTCATCCAGCGGGTGCAGGCGGGTGTCGGTCACGAGGCCGCTGCGCAGCTCTTGGGCGGCGTCCAGGTACTGCAGGTGACGGAGGCGTGCTTCGCCGGCCCGCACCGATTGGCCCTCGTTGAAGACGCCCAGGCCCAGGAGTGGCTCGGTGGTGAGGCGCCCACCATCGAGCCCACCACCGATGTGGTGCCCGGTGGCGAGAACGAAAGCGTCCGCGCGAAGCTTCCGGTCTCCTGCCAGCGCTGACGTGATTCGTCCCCGCGCCGACTCGAACGACCGGACCACGCCCTTGACCACGCCCAGCGCGATCACCTGCTGAAGGCGCCAACCGTGAGGTGAGGGAGGCGCCGCGAGCAGCTCGAAGCTGTCCGGCGGGAGACCGGTGAACCCGGGCGGATATGCGATCGACGCCGCTCGCGCCCGGGTGATGGTGGGCGCCCGCCGCCCGTAGAGATCTGTAAGCGCCGCGGACTCGGGCAGATCCGCAATCGTCACGTCCTCCGCGAACGCGTCGATGCCATGAAGCTCTTTCAGCGCGAGCGCCGTCGCGGCCGCGTCATAGTCGCCGATCTGTTGCACCCCGACCACAGCGACCCTGCGGCCCGCGAGGGCGCGCAGCTCGCCACCGGCCACGGTGGCGGGCACCAAGTTCGCCGGTCGCGCGAGCCCATGAATGTCCGCGTACAGGCCGCGAGTGCGCCAGCCACCCTCGAACTTGAGCTCGTCCTTTTCGAGCGCGAGGTGCAGCGCCTGGATCGCGGTGTCCAGCTCGGTGGCCAGACGCAACGAGTCGAGGCCGAGTCTTGTGAAGGGGTGGTGAGGCTCTGTCTTGAGAAGGGACTCGAGGTCGTCCACCACCTCCATCGCTCCGGCGTACAGGGCAGTCGCGCCGGGCGCCCTCGCCACCACAGTCACCTCGGCTCCCTCACGACGCGCTCCAAGTGCTGCGCAGTAGCCCGCGATGCCGCCGCCGACAACCAGGACGCGGCTCACGGCTTTGCGATCCGGCGCGTGTCCGCGACGTCGCGCTTCAGCTGGGCCACGAGCTCATCGGTGGTTGGGAACGTGATGTCCCCGTGTAGGTAGCGCACGAAGCGGAGCTCCAACCGCTGCTGGTAGAGGTCGCCCTCGAAATCGAGGAGGAATGCCTCCACTCGCAGCTGGGTGCCCCCGAAGGTGGGGCGGTAGCCCACCGACAGCGCAGCCACAAAGTCGCCTTCCGGAGCGCGTGCACGGCCTGCGTAAGCGCCCAAGGCAGGCACCAGCTTGTTCGGTTCGATGCCGATGTTGGCGGTCGGAAAGCCCAGGCGCCGTCCCACCTTGTCCCCCGACTCGACCGGGCCCGCCATCGAATACTCACGTCCCAGGAGCTGGTTCGCCTCCTCGATCTCACCGATGGTCACGAGCCTGCGCACGTCTGAGCTGTGCAGCTCCCGTCCGCCCGCCATGAAGGGCGGCACGACATCGACCGTGTGTCCATTCACGCGCAGCCACTCAGCGTTGCCGCGTCGCTCGCGCCCGAAGGCGAAGTCGAATCCGACCACCCAGCGGCGCACCTCCACGGTGCCCGCAAGCAGGTCCGTGAACTCCTGAGGGGATAGCCCGGCCAGGGCACGATCGAATCGGAGCACGATTGCGTGCTCGATCCCCAACGACTCCACCAGCGCCAGCTTCTCCTGCAGGGTCGTGATCGACTGCGGGCAGTTGGCGGGGTCGAGGACGCACCGCGGGTGAGGCTCGAACGTGACCAGGGCAGGCTGCGCGCCATCTGCCGCAGCCGCGGCCACGGTGCGCCGGATGACGTCCAGGTGACCGAGATGCACGCCGTCGAAGCTGCCGATGGTGAGGGTCGCGGCCCCGATCGGGCTCGTGGGGAGCCCCAGGTGGACTTTCAGGTGAGCCCTCCCACCTCAGGTGAGCACCTCGGCGCGGCGGCGTCTCACCTCTAGGTGAGCACCTTTTCGGGAACGAAGGTGCGCCGCAGTGGATCCCGGTGACCGAGAGCGACCAGCCGACCCCCGGCGTCGTGAGCCCTGATCAGTCCTGGACCGGGCTCCGGCAGAACGCGCACGGAGCGTCCCTGCCGGACCATCGCCTCCTGCTCGACGTTGAGCCGGACCCGCTCCATGTCCGGCAGTATGACTTCGGCCGGCAGCAGCCGGTCGCGCACGGCCTCTGCAGTCGTCAGCCCGTCAACCGTCATCGCCGATTCGATCACGAGCGTCCCGTACGCGGTGCGGATCAGCCTCCCCAGGTATCCCCCAACACCAAGCCGCCGGCCGAGATCGCGGGCGATGGAACGTAGGTAGGTGCCGCTTCCGCAGCGGATCTCGACCCTGGCGACAGCCTCAGGGCCGGGCGTGAAGCCAAGCGTTCGCGCTTCGTAGACCTCGACCTCGCGCGCGTGCGGTCTGGGCTCCTCGCCGCGCCGAGCGAGCTTGTATGCGCGCTTGCCGTCGACTTTGACTGCGGAGAAGGCCGGCGGCTCCTGGAGGATTCGCCCGGCAAAGGCCTCCAGCGCGGTCGCGATGTCCGTCGCGGTCAGGGCGCTGGGATCGCCGACGGGCTCGCGTTGCGCCTCCGCGTCGTCGGTCGCGGTTGTGAACCCGAGATGGATGTCGGCGACATACGTCTTGGGCAGCTGTAGCGCGAACTCGGCCAGCCGCGTGGCGGACTCGAAGAGGATGGGCAGCACGCCGGTCGCAAGCGGGTCAAGAGTGCCGGCGTGACCAACGCGATGCGCCCCGGTCAGCCGGCGGAGACGGTTCACGACCGTGAATGAGGTCTCTCCGGCGGCTTTGTCGACATTGAGGACCCCGCTCGGGAAACCGCTCGGCTCAGCTCGGCGGCGAGGCGGCAACAATCGCCTCCTTAGCAGCCGCCAGCACCAGCCGAATCGCTTCCTCCATGGGCTTTTCGATCTCGGCGCCGGCCGCGCGGATGTGGCCTCCGCCTCCGAAACCGGCGCACATCGCCGCCGCGTCGACAGCGCCTCGGCTCCGAACGCTGATCTTGGTCAGCTCGCCCTGCACTTCCTTGAAGAGGATGGCGAGCTCCAACCCGGCGATGCTGTTGAGGGTGTCGATGATGCCCTCAGACTCGGCCATGACCGCTGCGGCCTCGCGCAGCATCCGGCGCGTCACCTTGGCCCACGCCAGCCTGCCCTCGAGCTCCACGCGCATTGTCGCCAGGGCCATGCCACTCAGCTTCAGGGTCGTCTCCGGCCTCGTCTTGTAAACGAGGGTCGCGATGCGCCCTGGGTCGGCTCCAAGCCGGGCCAGCCTCGCAGCGTCCTCGAGAGCGCCCGGCGTGGTGTTCTCGTGGCGGAAGCCACCAGTATCCGTCAGCAGTGCGACATAGAGATTGGTGGCGATCGTGGGGGTGATCGGATAGCCGAAGTGGTCGAGCATGTCCGTGACGATCTGGCCGACAGCGGAAGCGTCCGGGTCGATGACATTCAGATCGCCGAACCGTGAATTCGAGGGATGGTGGTCGACGTTGACGATCGTGGCGTGCGAGGCGATGCGCTTCACGCTGTCCCCTGACCGCTCCAGGTTGCCGGAGTCGAAGAAGAAAACGAGGTGTGCATCGATGCCATGCGGAGGCTCTGCCTGGATGTCGTCAAAGCCGGGCAGGAACTCGTACATGTTCGGCAGAGGCGGCGGGATGAGCACCCACACCTTCTTGCCCGCGGAGCCGAGCGCCTCCGCAAATGCAAGGCTGCAGCCAAGCGTGTCCCCATCCGCGTCCTTGTGACCGAAGATAAGGATCTCCTGGTTGGCGTCGATGAGATCCTTGATCTCGTCGAACTGGTGGGAGGTCTTGCCCTTGGCGGTGGCTATGGCGCACCCCCCTGAGCAGGGGGGACGTCACCCCTAGAGGCACCGGGCCTGGCGGAGCCAGATCCCGGCGCACCCGCCTCAGCAGGGGGGACGTCCCCCCTAGAGGCACCGGGCCTGGCGGAGCCAACTCCCGGCGCACCCCCCTCGTCTTCAGTGGCAGCGACGGGAGGCAGGACCTCTTTGAGCAGCTCGGCGATGCGCACGCTGTACTCGATCGAGGGGTCGAGCTCGAAGCGCAGGTCTGGCGAGAACTTGAGGTTCTGAAGCCTGCGGCCGAGCTCGTGGCGGATCACGCCTTTGGCTGAGACGAGGCCGGCAATGGACGCCTTCTTCTCTTCGGGATTGCCGAGCACGCTGACGCGCACGCGAGCCTGTCGCAGGTCGGGCGACATGCGCACCGCCGTGATGCTCACGAACCCGATCCGCGGATCCTTTAGATCGCGCCGGATGATTGACATTATCTCCTCGCGCACCTGCTCGCCGACCTGGTCGGCGCGGTAGCTGGTCATGACGACCTCCGCTGTCAGCAAGACACGCCTTGCCTAGATTTCTTCCCGCTCGAGGCGGTACGTCTCCATCGCGTCACCGGTTTCGAACGCCTCGAAGCCTTCGAGCCCGATGCCACACTCCTGGCCGGCGGGCATCTCACGCGCGTCCTCCTTGAAGTGTTTCAGCGAGTTGATCCTCCCTTCGAAGACCAGCTCCTTCCCCCGGAACAGCTTGACCCAACCGCCACGACTGACCTTGCCTTCGACCACGCGGCTGCCGGCGATGACACCGAACCGCGGGATCTTGATCGGGGTGATGACCTCGACCTTGCCCTCGCGGATCTGACGGTATGTCGGTTCGCGCAAACCCTTCGCGGCCCGCTCGACGTCTTCGGTCAGCTTGTAGATGACGTCGTAGTACCGGACCTCGACCTTGGCCCGCTCGGCGGCGGCCGCGGCGGCCGGCGTGGCCTTGAGGTTGAAGCAGACGATGATCGCGTTCGAGACGCCGGCGAGAAGCAGGTCCGAGTCGCTGACCGCCCCCACTCCCTGCCCGACGATCTTGATCGCCACCACCGGGTCCTCGATCTTCTGCAGTGCGCTGAGCACCGCTTCGAGCGTGCCCTGGGCGTCGGCCTTGACCACGAGGCTGAGTTCCTTGACCTCGCCCTCCTTGGCGCGCCGCGCAAGGTCCTCCAGAGTGATCCGGGGCGCGAAGTCTCTCGCCGCCTCTTGCGTGCGCCGTTCCGTGAGTTTGGTGAGGGCGATCTGGCGCGCAGCCTTTTCCGAACCCACGACCTGGAAGATGTCGCCGGCCTGCGGGACCTCGCTCATGCCCGACACCACCACAGGGGTCGCGGGCGGGGCCGAGCTCACGCTGCCGCCCCGGTCGTCAGCGAGGGCTCGCACGCGGCCGTAGATATGACCGCATACGAAGTCGTCGCCAACCTTCAACGTCCCGGCCTGGACGAGCACGGTGGCGACCGGGCCCCGCCCACGCTCCAGGTGGGCGTCGACGATGGTGCCGATTGCGTTCCGGTCCGGGTTCGCCTTCAACTCGAGGATGTCCGACGACAGCACGATCGTCGTGAGGAGGTCGTCGATACCCTGCCCGGTCTTGGCGCTCAGGTGCACGCATTCGTGCTCGCCGCCGTAATGGCGCGTGACGATGCCCTGCGCGGCAAGCTCCTGGTGGACGCGGTCAGGATTGGCGTTGTCCTTGTCCATCTTGTTGATCGCAACGATGATGGGCACCTTGGCGGCGTGGGCATGCTGGATGGCCTCGACCGTCTGCGGCATGACTCCGTCATCCGCCGCGACGACCAGCACAACGAGGTCGGTGACCTGCGCCCCGCGTGCCCGCATTGCGGTGAAGGCCTCGTGACCGGGCGTATCGACGAACACGACGGGGTGGCCGTCCGCGGTCTCGATCTTGTACGCGCCGATCCTTTGGGTGATGCCGCCGGCCTCGCCCGCGGCGACACGCGTCTTCCGAATCGCGTCCAGGATGGACGTCTTGCCATGGTCGACATGGCCCAGGACGGTCACGATCGGTGGCCGGGGGACCAGCTTGCTGGGGTCCTCGTTGGCGAGCGAAAACAATTCCCCGCGAGAGGTGGTCACGACAGCGCCTTCGCCCTCGGTGGACTCGACCGCCACCACGTCCTCGCTCTTCACAGGCTCGACGGTGAAGCCGAACTCGTCGGCGACGATCTCGGCCGTCGCGAAGTCGATGACCTGGTTGATGGTGGCCAGGATCTTCGACGCCATGAGCTTCTTGATGACCTCGACGGGGCTCACGCCAAGCTTCTCGGCCAGGTCCTTGACCGAGAGCGTCGGCGGCAGCACTACACGGCGGTCCCCGTTGGCCTCGATCTTCACCGTGACCGACGCCGGCTTGAACGCCGAGCGGGCGGCCTCGATCGCTCCCGGCGCGAGCGGCGCGGCGGCATTGCGCGTCAGCCGCCTCTGCTGGAGGAAGTTCACCAGCTCCTTTTGGCTGATCCCGAGTTCGCGTGCGAGTTCGTGTGTCTTCATGCCCGAACTTATGATTATCCCTTAGCACGAGGGAGTCAGGCCTCCGAGCACGGAGGAGGCAGGCCTCCCCCGTGGTGCCCCCACCGGTGTGATGCGACGCGCAGAGGCGCCTTGATAGGGCATACGTGACGGCCGGAATGAATCCGGCCTACCGCTCAATTTCAGGTATTGGTCTTAAGCAATTCGTCCCAGAAGTTTGGTGTGAGCGTTGTGTTCAAGGCTCGTTCGACAGCCTTGCGTTTGCGGGCGCTTGCTATGCACGCGAGGTCCAGGTGAATGTATGCGCCGCGACCCGCGGCGTGACCCGTCCGGTCGACGGCTGCGCCGCTCGCGCCACGGACGATGCGCACCATGGTCCTTTTGTCCGCCTCCGCGCGACAGGCGACGCAGGTGCGCACCGGCTCATGGCGCTGCTTCGGCATCGCCTTGAACGTCGGCGTCGCTCGCCTTGATGTCGACGCGGTAACCGGTGAGCTTTGCGGCAAGCCGGGCGTTCTGACCATCGCGCCCGATCGCCAGCGACAGCTGGGCGCGCGGTACCAGGACCGTTGCGGTCCTGGTACCGCGGTCGATGGTCACGCCCTCGGCTTTCGCCGGTCCCAGCGATGCCGCCACGAATGCTTCGGGATCGTCCGACCAGGGGACGATGTCCACATGCTCGGTGGCGAGCTCGCTGAGGATGGCGCGGTGGCGCACCCCCTTCGGCCCGACGCACGCACCCACAGGGTCGATGCCGGGTTCGCTCGAGGACACGGCAATCTTCGTTCGCAAGCCGGGCTCTCGCGCGATCGCGCGCACCTGGACGGTTCCAGCCTTGATCTCGGGCACCTCGGCCTCCAGCAGCCGGTGCACGAACATGCGCGCCGCGCGCGACACCCGGACCTGAGCCTGGCGCGTGTTTCGTTGTGCGTCCATGATGACCACGAGCACCGGGCGGCCGGGATGAAGCTGCTCGCCCGGGATCTGCTCTTCGGGCGGCATCACGCCCTCTGCGCGGCCCAGGTCGATGTAGACCGTCCCCGCTTCGATGCGATCCACGATGCCGCTGGCCAGCTCGCCTCTGTGCTCGGCGACGTCGCGCAGGACCTTGTCGCGCTCGAGATCATGGATGTGCCGCAGCACGGCGTGCTTGGCCGTCTGGGCGGCCATGCGCATGAAATCCTCGGACGGCAGCATCTCCACCATCTCGCTCCCGTCCTCTCGTACCACACGGCTGCGCACTTCGAGCGCCCCGGTTTGCGTGTCGAGCTTGACGCTCACCTGGCCCGCCGGGCTGAAGGCTCGCGCATACGCGACGGCGAGCGCGCCTTCCACCGTGTGCAGCATCTCCTCGAAGGGGATGCCCACCTCGCCGCACAGGGCCGTCAGCGCGTCGGCGAGGCTCTCCGTGGACGGTTCAGAGTGCGACCGCGAGCCTGCCCGCGACAATGTCATCCCATGCGATGTGCAGGATCACAGGTGCGCGCCCGCGCGCGCCCAGTGACTGCACGGCTATGCCGGCGCCGTCGACGGCGACCAGCTGACCCTCGACGACCGTGTCCGAATCACCGCTGCGGTAGCGGATGTTGACCCGCCTGCCGTTGAAACGCTCGTAGTCATGTGGACCCCGGAGCGGGCGCTCCGCGCCAGGTGAAGAAACCTCGAGGTGGTAGGGCCCTTCGATCAGGTTCGCATGATCGACCAGTGGTCCTGCGACCCGGCTCACCCGTTCGCAGTCCTCGATGGTGATCGGTTCGATGTGGTCGATGGAGATTCGAAGAGTACGACCCGACTGCCCCGACTGCTCGAGTGAGTACAGCTCATAACCCATGTGGTTGAGCGTGGGCTCGAGCAGCTCCCTGATGGACGGTATGGGCCAGGTCGGCATGTGCGGCTATCTCAATCCAACGATAGCTGGAACGCGCGCCTTCTCGCTGACAACCTTCACGCCTCCCCACGGTGTTCTGGAGTGGTGGAGCGGAAGCCCGAATTCACTTCGGGATACCCCCGCTACCACGAAGCGGGGACCCCGGTGAGGAAGATTCATGCCACCACGCTTTGCAACCGAGTCGTCCCCACGGGTGAGATCGCCAGATCGTCACCCGTTTAACGGAGAGGCTGCAGTCTCCGCCAGACGACCAGCAGCGGGACGGCGTTGAAGATCGAGCTGTAGGTGCCCGAGACGATGCCGATTATCAGCGCGAGCGCGAAGCCCTTCAAGGTGTCGCCACCGGAAATGAGGATCGCGGCCAGCACCAGCACGACGGTGAAGCTCGTGATGATCGACCGCGCCGCCGTCTGCATGATGCTGAGGTTCACGACCTGCTCGAACGAGAGCCGCTGGCTGACACGCAGGTTCTCGCGGATCCGGTCGAAGACGACGATCGTGTCGTGGACCGAGAAACCCACCACGGTCAGGACCGCGGTCACGAAGAGGCTGTCGATCTCGCCGATGCGCAGGTGGAAGAAGTTGCCGAGGATCGAGAAGATGCCGGTGAGCAGGAAGACGTCGTGGAGCAGTGCGGCGAGAGCCGACCCGCCGAACTGGAAGCCGGCCCGCCAGCCTCCCGGGACGTTGCGGAATCGGATGGCGAGCAGGAAAAGAATGGCGACCGCGGCCAGGACCACAGCGAGCAGGGCGAACTTGATCGTCTCCCCGGCGATGGTGCCGCCCACTTCGAGCACGGACTGCACGACCATCGGACCGAGCTTGGTCTGCAGGTCATCTTCGACCGCCTTCTGCCTGGCGGGCAGCAGCGCTAGCGCTCGGATGATATAGCCGCCGCTGCCCGTTTGGATGACCGATCCATTGATGTTCTCCGCCGCCACCGCGTTCTGCACCTGCTGAGCGGTCGGCTTGTTGGTAAAGCTGACCGTGAACTCGGTGCCACCGGCGAAGTCGATCCCGAGCCGGAAGCCGCCTCCGGGTCGCGCCATGGAGATGATGCCGGGGACGATGATGAGCAGCGAGACCAGGAAGAACCAGTTGCGGTGGCTGACGATGTCCAGCTTCCGCACACGCGGCTCCGCGCGGGGCTGTTCCTTGGGGGGCTCGATGGGGATCTCCTTGCGGACCTCGGCCGGGACCTCTTCCGGTCCCTCGTCCAACGGCAGAGCGCTGTCGTCAGATGATTCGGGCACGGTCCACCCCCAGCAGGGTCGGCCGCCTTAGACCACTGGCGGTGAGGACGATCGCGAGCAGGTTGTGGGTGACGACGATCGACGAGATGAGGCTGGCGACGACGCCGATGCCGAGCGTGATCGCAAACCCCTTCACCTGCGCTGGACCGACGAAGCCGAGGATCACGCAGGTGATGAAAGTCGAGG
>CAAGKR010458863.1_pt1 | contig 12940 bp, 13 predicted proteins | sample 2556971 | NCBI WGS metagenome assembly CAAGKR01 (sample SAMEA5207829, study PRJEB30636) | soil metagenome | biome: forest; feature: boreal; material: soil | place: USA | collected 2011-09 | depth 1 m | reverse complement strand
CTGGGCGTTCATCGAACTTCTGACGACTGCGATCTAGAATCACGAAGCCCGGCTTCGGGTCCCCCCAAGCATGCGGCGACCACTTCGGCGCAAGCGACGGTCGAGGCGACGCCTGAACCACTCTGGGTTTCCTGGAGACTCCGCGGTTTGGTTTCACGCGACGGCCGGCGCCGCGCGCTCTCGATAGTAAGCCGACTCGAACTCCGCTGGTGGCACGTCACCGATGGAGCTGTGAAGGCGGCGATTGTTGTACCACTCGACCCAGCGTGCCGTCGCTAGCTCGAGCTGCTCGAATGATCGCCAGGGTCCTTGCTTGCGGATGACCTCCGTCTTGTAGGGACCGATGACGGACTCGGCCAGGGCATTGTCATAGGAGTCGCCGCGGGAACCGACCGAGCAGACCGCGCCGGCGTCGGCCAGCCGTTCGGTGTAGCGAATAGCGAGGTCTGCACCCCACGGTCGGAGTGATGAACCAGACCCTTGAGGTCGGTCGAGCCTCTTGACCAGAGCGCCATTTCCAGAGCGTCGAGAGCCATCTCCGCGCGGAGATTGGTCGAGACTTTCCAACCCACGATGTATCGGCTGAACACGTCGGTGACGAAAGCGGCATAGACGACGCCAGGCCAGGTGCTGACGTAGGTGAGGTCGGCCATACGTAGTAGCTCTGCCTGGTGATCCCGAAGTAGCGGCAGGTCTTCGCGACGTTGTCGGTCACCTCTTCGGCGTGCCGGATGATGGCCAGCCGGCGTGCTGCGTTTCTCACCAACTCTCGCTCAGTCATGCGGTCTCCTCCTCTGTGCTCAGAGATCCCATATCTAGGTCAGCCAATCGGATTGGGCTAACCTCTAAAATGCTCATAATCTAAGTTGCCTTGGAGATTGAGCCGATCCAACGCACGCGCGCCTACGAGGAGGTGATCCGCCAGCTCCAGGGTCTGATGCTGATGGAGCGGCTGCGGCCTGGTGACCGACTGCCACCCGAAAGGGAGTTGGCTGAGCGATTTCGCGTCAGCCGAGTGACAGTGAGACAGGCGCTATCCGTGCTTCAAGCTATGGGTCTGATCGAGAGCCGTGTTGGAGACGGTACGTATGCTCGCGGTGCGAACCACCTCGCAGTGACGCCCCTCGCATCGGTGTTGCACGGTGCCCCAGGCACGTTTGGTGAACAGACTGAGCTTCGCCGTCTAATCGAACCGGAGGTGGCCCGCCTTGCGGCCGAACGAGCTGGCGAAACTGAAATTAATGACATCGCGAAATATGTACACCTTCAGGAACGAAAACTAGCCAAAGGACTCCACTTCGTCGAGGAGGACAGCGCAATGCACCTGGCAATTGCCAGCGCTTCCAGGAACTCGCTCCTCATGCGGATGATGGAGGGAATCCACGGGCTGCTTGATGAGAGCCGAGTTGAATCCCTGCAAACGAAAGAGGGTATGATGCGCTCCCTTGATGGCCATAGGCGTATCGTTCAGGCTATTCAGGTGCACGACGGAAGTGCCGCCTATCGGGCAATGCTCGACCATGTGCGAGATGTCGAGAGTCTCATCCTGAAAGGACGAGCTGACGTAAAGAGGGATGAGCTGCGGCCTACCCACCGGAAGCGCAGCCAGCGCAGTTCGTCGGCGTCTTGAACCGGCCTCGAGATTGTCTTTGACACGGTCGACGGGGTCCGGTCCTTCAAGCAGCGACGCACCGGCACTAGCGCCAGTGAACTGCTGGTCGTCTTGGGCGCTTCGCGCCCTGCCCCGGCTTCATGTGGTCAAGCTACTACCCTGCAGAGAAGCGTTAACTCCGTCGGGCTGATAGCCCAAGTGTTTCACCGACGGGTCATGAAGTAGACAGTCAGACCCACTCCCAGCAGGATCACCGTAGTTCGTACCACGCGTCTCGGGAGGACCAGGCTAAGGCGTGCTCCGGCGTAGCCGCCGAGAATCGACCCCACCATGGTGACGAGTGCCGCCGGCCAGTTCACGACACCCTCGATCACCAGATACGTCACCGCGGCCGTGTTGATCAACACGCTCAAAAGGTTCTTCTTAGCATTCGCGGCCCGGATATCCGTCTCACCAGTCACGGACAGGGCGGCCAGAAGCATGATGCCGAGACCCGCTCCGAAATACCCTCCGTACGCCGCGCTCGGGAAGAGACCGACGAGGAAGCCGGCCCGGTTCTGGGCCCGGCCGTGGCCGCCCAGTCCACCCTGCAGCCACGGGGCTACGGCGAACAGCATTGTCCCGGCCAGGATCAAGAGCGGGATGATCCGGACGAACACGCCCGGCGGAGTGAGAACCAGGAGAACCGCTCCGAGCGCCCCACCCGCGATCGACACCACGCAGGGAACGATTAGTGCCCTCGGCTGGCCGAGCCAGGAGCGGAGCGCAGGAACGGAGGACAAGTAGCCGGGCCATAGCGCGAGCGAATTGGTGGCGTTGGCAGTGATGGGCGGCAGGCCCACAAGCACAAGAGCCGGAAACGATATGAGGCTGCCGCCGCCTGCGATGGCGTTAACGATGCCCGCGACCGCTCCGGCCGCAACAAGCGCAACGTCGCGGATCAGGGACTGGGACAAGGTAACGAGGACGCCGATCAGATGGGCGGAGACGCGAATCGGAACGGGTCCTGGCGATCACCCGACGAAACCGTCCTTTCGCGAAGCCGTATCGAGCATTCGATCTCAACTTCCGCCCGTGCCCCACAAGCCGCAACCCTTTCATCCAGTTCGACAAGCGCATGGAACGAGAACTGACGATTCCATTGACGTCGCATGGTCCAATATGTTAAAGGTTAGTCCAATTGGCGCCAAGTTCCCGGTCGTTACGGCGTCTGCGAGATCGCCAAGCGGGCCCCGACGATGCCGAGGCAGTCGGGGCTCTACTTGGAAAAGGGGTTGTCGCCCCAGGCAGGAGGCGTAGGAGGAGCAATGAGGCACTGCGTGAACAGCAGCCGTCCAAAGTCGGCAACGCTATGAAGGGAGAGCGGAAATGAACATATCGCATAGGTGGCTAATAGGTCTGCTCACGGCCTGCGGACTGGTCCTTACCGCATGCGGCGGTTCGTCCAGTTCGCAACAAGGCTCATCGGCATCGACATCTCAATCAAGTGCTTGCAAGTCCGCAGGCGCGAAAGTAAAAGGTCGAACGCTGCAGATCGCCATCGCGCCAACATCACCGCCGTACGAGACTATCGACCCCAATAATGCAGACCACCTGGTTGGGCTGGACCCTGACCTGATCGACGCGGTAACCAACTGCTTGGGGGTCAAATACACTTACACGACCATGACATTTGATGGCCTCGTCGCAGCGCTTGAGACTAAGCGTGTCGATCTCATCTGGTCGTCCATGCTAGCAACACCTGCTAGGGCTAAGCAGGTGAATTACGTCCTCTATCAAAAGGCAGCGAGCGGAACGGATGTCAGGAAAGGAAATCCGAAGAACCTCAACACACTTGCGGATATCTGCGGGACAACGGCTGCAGAGGTCACCGGCACAGTGGAAGCCACGTTCTTCCAGCAGCAAAGCGACAAGTGCGTGGCCCAGGGCAAACCTGCGGTCAACATCACGTACTACCCGGACAACAATGCATGCGTGCTAGCAATCAAAACCGGGCGTGCCGATATCTTCTCAACCGATACCGCCCTAACTGCTGCTCTGGCTAAGAAGTTCCCTGACTTTCTCCAAACGTCGTTTGACATCACCACCGGGCTTAACTTTGGCGTGGGAGTCAACAAGAGCGACAACGACCTCCTTAACGCCATATTCGAAGCCGTGACGGAGATTCAGTCTGACGGAACTGAAGTCAAATTGCTCACAAAGTGGGGCTTCGCCGCCGCACAGGTCCAGGCCGCACAGATTGTGACCTCGTAGGTAGGCACCGAACTAGTGGAGGGCAAGGGCCGAGCCTCGGGCCCAGGTTCGTTTGGTTGGCGCGTTTGCCTCGGCCTTTGCCTGGCGCCGCTCCCTAAGTTCGATGCAGTCGGCGGCCGCAGCCAGTGTCGGAACTGCTAACGGAGGAGATGAGTTGACCGGCGTATGGCATTACGTCACGTCATCAATACTTTGGCAGGGCGCTCTTGTGGCGATCGAGATTTCTTCGGTGTCCATGCTCGTCGCATTGGTTCTGGGTCTGATCCTCGCACTCATGCGCCTCTCGCCCGTTAAGCCCTTGAGCGGAGCGGCGTGGGTGTATATCTGGTTTGTCCGCGGAACGCCTCTGCTCTTGCAGTTGGTCTTCATGTTCGACGCGCTGCCATCAGTCGGAATAACTCTTCCTCCTATTCCGACGGCGATCATAACGTTCGCGCTTAACGAAGCAGCATTCGCTGCTGAGATTATTCGAGGCGGGATCCTGTCGGTGAACCGCAATCAGACCATTGCGGCTCATTCACTTGGCATGGGACCCTACCTAACAATGCGCCGCATAGTGCTGCCGCAAGCCATGCGAGCCATCATGCCCACCCTCGGGAACGAGACCATCTCCATGGTCAAGGGCACGTCTTTGGCCTCTGTTATCGCTGTGAACGAGTTGACTTTCCGCAGTGAACAACTCGTGGCACAAAGTTTCGAGTTCTTCACCGTGTTCGCCGCGGCGGGCATCATTTACCTCGCTATAACGTCGATACTCACCGGCGGTCAGATGATCCTTGAGAGATACTTCAGCATTGAGCATGATTCAGTTAGCGTACCTTCCGAGTTCGGGCGGTACTTCGGTTTTGACCTGCGGTTTCACCGGCCCGCATCTAAAAGAGTCGCCCCACCGGTTATCGTGGGCGCTGCCCTGCCGCCCGTGCCGACTTCCGATCCGAATAGCACGGCTCAGGAAACCAATGCACCTCGCTTCAGCAGACTGAAAGAAGTTCTTTCTCTACAAGGCGCGACTGCTACACCGCAGCGCAACTTCGTAGTCTGCAAGAACGTCTGTAAATCCTACGGCCGTCGCCCCATACTCCGCGGGATCAACCTAACGGTGCAGACCGGGGAAGTGGTGGCCATCATGGGTCCGAGTGGCTCTGGTAAGAGCACGCTCCTTCGAATGATCAATCATCTCGAGCACATCGACAGTGGCGAAATCCTGGTCGACGGTAGATACGTAGGCTATAAACAGGTGAAATCGCAACTTCGGCCTGTTCGCAATCTAGCCAAGGCGCGTGCTGGGGCGCGAATCGGAATGGTGTTCCAGCATTTCAATCTTTTCGAGCATCTGACTGTAATGGACAACGTGACAGTCGCACCTATCTTCGTCTACGGGGAGCGCAGGGAGGAGGCTTGTACTCGAGCCGTCCGCCTCCTAAATGGCGTAGGTTTGGCACAGCACACTAGCCATCTGCCGCATCGTTTGTCGGGAGGTCAGCAGCAGCGGGTAGCCATTGCAAGAGCTCTCGCGACCGAGCCTAGGCTGATGCTGTTCGATGAGCCTACCTCGGCCTTGGACCCGGAGTTGGTAGGAGAGGTACTCGCCGTAATCCGCCGTCTTGCCGAAGCGGGCATGACTATGATTGTTGTAACACACGAAGTTTCCTTCGCTCGGGATGTCGCAGACAAGGTGATCTTCATGGATGACGGTCGGGTTGTGGAGGAAGGCTCGCCCGCCGACGTGCTAGATCGACCTCGTGAAGAGCGGACGCGACAGTTCTTGAGGCTCGTCAGCCGTGAGCAGCGGACGACACAGATGTAGGCAGCACGGCGGCGCATTCGCGCCGCCAGCCGATGCGTGTGGGGCGGCAGTATAGGTGTCGGAAAGGATGGTTAATTGCTAGCCGGATACTGGCGTTAGTGAGGATAGGAAATGAGAAGTGTGCTTATGGAGGAGCTGACATGGCCTGAAGTCAAGCAGGCCATCGCGGAGGGCGTTACCTCGGTGATTGTGCCCGTCGGCGCAACTGAACAACATGGTCCGCATCTGCCGCTCGCAACGGACTCCTTGCATACGGTTGCGATGTTGAAAGAAGTCGCGGTGCGGCTGCCGGCTCTATTAGCCCCATTAATGCCGGTAGGGTGCTCTCAACATCACATGGCGTTTCCGGGGACTATGACGGTGCGCCAGTCGACGCTGGCGGCGGTTCTCCGCGATTGGTGCCAAAGCCTATCGCGTCACGGCTTTCATTACATTCTGATCTATTCGGGCCACGGAGGAAATGCCAAGCCACTTGGGGAAATCATCGCGAACCTCCAGGCTAAGTTTGGGCCAACGCGAATCATCGGGTGTACGGATTGGAGAGTCTATGACGACACGCTATTTGCTGAGGCTTCTCGCCACGGAATTGATCGGCCGACAGCCGGAGGACACTCCGGCGAGTTGGAGACTTCAATGATGCTGGCACTACGGCCAGAACTCGTGCGGATGGATATCGCACGCCCCGGCTACATGGGAGATCCGGAAGCGATCCGGCCGGCGATCTTCAAGCGGGGAACCGGCAGCGTCGCTGAAGATGGAGTGCTTGGGGATCCCACCCCTGGCGATGGTATCCGCGGTGGGGTCTACCTCGAGGCTATGGTCGACAAGCTCACAGAGTTCTTCCGGGCAGCAATGACCGTGTCGGCTTGAAAGGAAAGGAGTCCCTCCATGCAGTTTGACACCGTAATAGCCGGTGGCCTTGTAGTGACCTCCACCGCCTCGTTTGTGGCAGACATAGGGGTTATCGACGGAAAGGTGGCGGCGATTGGCAATAACCTTCCCAGAGGCAATGCTAAGCTGGTGGATGCATCTGGGTTAATTGTGGTTCCCGGTGCAGTAGACGTTCACACTCATTTCCACACAGAAGTCGGGAATTTTGGGCGGACTGCCGACGACTACGACAGCGGTTCTCGTGCCGCAGCTGCCGGCGGGATAACGACCATCGTGAACTTCGCATTCCAGCAGCGGGGAGCCTCGTTGCGCGCCGCTATCGAGAAGGAACACGCGAAGGCCGACGGTCAATCACTTGTGGACTATGGATTTCATGTTGTCGTCCATGACCTGGGCGTCCCCGGCGTCTTGGAGGAGATTGGGCCTCTGGCGGATGATGGCTATTCGAGTCTCAAGATCTTCACGATGGGCGAACACTACTTGAACGATCTAGATACGTTGCGCCTGTTGCGCGCCGCTCGAGAGCAGGGTGTGATGGTTAACGTGCATGCTGAGGACGAGGCCATCATTTCGTATCTGACGGCCAACCGCCTCGCTCAGGGTGCCAAGTCGGTCGCTGAGCTGCCTCTGGTTCGTCCTCCGATATCGGAGTCGTTGGCGACCTGGAGAGTTGCGACATATGCGAGGGTCGCCGGGGCAGCGGTCTACATCGTCCACTTATCGTGTCGTGCGGCAATCGACGCGGTTCGCCAAGCACGCTCGGAGGGGGCCGAAGTCTACGTCGAGACCAGGCCGGCATATCTGTATCTGGACGAGAGTCGTTACGCCCTACCTGGCGCGCAAGGCAACAAGTATGTGTGCACGCCTCCGCTTAGAACGCCGGACGACCAACTAGCCCTATGGGACGGGCTAAGAAATGGGGAAATCCAAGCGTATGCGACGGATCATACGACATGGCTGGCGGCCCAGAAGATGGATGACCGACTGAGTTTTGCTGACATTCCAGGCGGTATAGCCAATGTGCAGACTAGTATCGGCATGCTCTATGCCGAGGGTGCGAAGAAGGGAAGGATTTCTTTGAACCAGTTTGTAGCGGTTACATCGACGAACCCGGCAAAGCTTTTCGGGATGTGGCCGCGAAAAGGGACACTAGCGGTGGGTTCGGATGCCGATGTTCTTATCATCGATCCGAATCAGCCACATCGCATTTCAGGCGAAGTACGCGAGTCTCGTTCAGACTTCGATCCATATGAAGGGTATGAGTGCGTCGGGTGGCCTGTCATGACGTTCCTGCGAGGCGAGCTTATCGTTGACCACGGGAAGATCACGGACGCCAGCCGCCGCGGCGGCCGCTATCTCAAGCGCGATCGCTATCAGCCATTGTGAGGATCGCCGACCACGCCGCGTGGTTATGTGAAGGGAGGTATTGAATGGGACGATTGGAGGGCAAAGTTGCCTTCATTACTGGCGGCGCTCGGGGAATAGGCAGAGCCGAGGCGCTTATCCTGGCGGAGGAGGGAGCGGACGTTGCGATAGTCGATATTGCGGTCAGCAGCACGGCTAGGTCGAAGTTCGCGACCCGCGAGAGTCTTGAGGAGACGGTTAGTGAGGTGCGCGCCCTTGGCAGGAAGGCTATCGGTCTGATCGCAGACGTTAGTAAGGATGAGGAGGTGCGTTCCGCTGCGGAGACGGTGACCAGGGAATTTGGTCAGATTGATGTTTTGGTGGCGACCGCTGGTATCGGCTTGCCCTTCCAGTACGCTTGGGAGGTTAGCGAGGAGACTTGGGATCGGGTTGTTGACATAGATCTCAAGGGGGCGTGGCTTACAGCAAAGTATGTTGTTCCGCACATGATAACCCGCGGCTCTGGCCGTGTGATCTTCATCTCTTCCCAGGCAGGACTGAAGGGATATCCCGGAATCGCTCCTTACTGTGCAGCCAAGTTCGGTGTCATTGGACTGATGAAAAGTCTAGCCATCGAGCTGGCCCCGCACGGCATCAACGTCAATGCGGTCTGTCCGGGCAGCGTCGACACAGAGGGCAACCGACAAGTGGCAACCGAGATGGGTGTGTCCTTTGAGGAGATGGTCAGCACCTTCACCTCAAAGCAGCTCATAGGCAGCGTAATGCAGCCGGAGATGATAGCCCGAGCCGTTCTCTACTTGGCCTCCCCCGATGGAGACTTCATTACCGGCCATGCACTTGCCGTGGATGGGGGTGCGACGACGAAATAGCGGCCGCTTAAGCAACTCAGGTGGGTGATGGCCACTACGCTGCGACTGATCTCTCGGGAAAGACGATGGCGATCGTCGGACTGGGCGGGATTGGGAGGGCCATAGCGCTGTGCTCACACGCCTTTGGATTGGACGTTGTCGGTGTACGCGGAGCTGAAGGCCCGGTGCATATCGAACGGATCGTCTCCTCAAACGCTCGTGATCCGTCGAGCCCAATACCCGTAACCGTATTTCCCATTTCGGCAATCGACGAGGTCCTTTCAATGTCCGACGTGGTTGTCCTGGCATTGCCCTTGACCGATCAGTCGAAGATGCTGATCGACCGGAAGCGAATCTCGAGACTCCCGCGCGGATGCATACTGATCAATGTCTCACGAGGACCAATCGTGGACGAAGATGCGTTGATCGAGGCGCTCAATACCGGTCGCACAGGAGGCGCTGGTCTAGACGTCTTTGTTTCTGAGCCGCTCACCTCGAGCAGTCCGCTATGGTCCTCGCCTTCAGTGATCATCACGCCACACGTCGCTGGAGTCAGTGAAAGCATCGGCGGTCGCGTTCTCAACTTCTTCCGCGGCAATCTCCTTCGGTTTCTGGCTGGAAGGGAACTCGAGAATGTTGTCCGAATCTAGGCAAACCGCTTCGGGGCGTAACGCATCCCCTACTCGGGTGGCGCAAGCCTCCGCCTAGGTGGCATTGATCCGCATATGAGAATTCACCGGGTGAAGACTTATGTCTTGAAGGCTGCACTGCCCGATCCCTTCTTCTTCTCCCAGCCCGGTTGGGTGCGCCAGCGGGCCAGCACCGTGGTGGAGATCACGACTGATGACGGTCTGAGTGGATTCGGCGAAGCGCTTTGCCATGGTCTGCAGCCGCCCGAAATCGCGTGCTCGGTCATTGACGACTGCCTGGGCGAGATGATCGTGGGAGCGGACCCATTTGATGTGGGCGTCTTGTTCGAGCTCATGTACAACCGTGTGAAGGATTTTGGGCCCAAGGGAGTGACCATCGCGGCGCTCAGCGCAATCGACATCGCGATATGGGACCTGATGGGTAAGGCCACCGGCAAGCCCGTTCATAAGCTCCTGGGGGGCGCCTTTAGGTGCGAGGTCGAACCGTATGCCACCGGCTTCTATCGAACCGCAGGCGGTACCTATCCGCACGACCTTGTGCTGGAGGCAGTCCGGCACGTTCATGCCGGCTTTCGCGCCATGAAAGTTAAGATCGGGTTCGGCCTGCATGAGGACATCGAGGCGGTTGCGGCGGTCCGCAAGGCGATCGGTCCGGATATACGCCTCATGGTAGACGCGAACCATGCCTACAACAGAGCGGTTGCGCGGAGGCTCATCAAGGACTTGGACGAATACGACGTTTACTGGCTCGAAGAGCCGATCTCACCGGAGGACCTCGAAGGTTATGTCGATCTCAGGGCGATCGATCGCCGATTGATGATCGCAGCGGGTGAAAATGAGTTCACCAGGCATGGCTTCTGGCCATGGGTTACCAATCGGGCAGTCGACATCCTTCAGCCCGACATCACTGCCAGTGGGGGATTCACCGGGCTCCGCCAGATATCCGACATAGCGCTCGCCGGAGGAACCTTTCTGAACCCGCACGTCTGGGGAACTGCTATCGGGCTGGCCGCATCACTGCAATTCTTGGCGGCGATTCCGTCGGTACCCATCTCGCGCGGCGCCACCGAGCCGCTTCTCGAGTTCGACCAGTCCGCCCACCCGTTTCGAGCGCATCTGGTCACCAATCCGATTGAGATGCGTGACGGCCGCGTGGCAATACCAGACCGGCCGGGGATCGGTGTCGATATCGACCGCGACGTGCTTGAGAGACTGAGCGGAAGAGCTGAGTAATGGGCCGTTACTACGAGGAGGAACTCCCGGCCATGATCGATCGCATCTCAACCGCCTACTACCGGCTGCCTCTCGACATCTCCGGAGATGCTGGACACGGGATTATCGACACCGAAGAGTTGGTGACCGTTACCGTCGAGGCCGATGGGCTTACGGGCCAGGGCTACGCCTATACGATCGGCAAGGGTGGTCGCGGCATCCATGCACTGATCGAGCACGACCTCGCCCCGATGCTAGTCGGCCAGGATGCCAGCGACGTCGAAAGCCTGTGGGATGCCATGTGGGGCCGCTTGCTGTACGTGGGCCGAGGCGGTCTCGCGAGCTTCGCGATCGCTGCCGTCGATATCGCGTTGTGGGATCTCCGCGGATTGCGACAAGGCCGGCCGCTTGTTCAACTGCTGGGAGGAACCGCCCGAGAGATCCCTGCATATGGCAGTGGGGTGGACCTTCCCAAGCCGTTGGACGCCCTGCTCAAGCAGGTGGAAGGATTCCTCGACCGAGGCCTTCCGGGCGTCAAGGTCAAGGTTGGGCGATCGGCCGGCGAGGACGAGGCCCGGGTCGCGGCGGTGCGAGACCTTATCGGTGACTCGATAGATCTAATGCTTGACGCGAATATGGGGTGGAACGCCTCGGAGGCTCTGGAACGGGGCCTTGCACTTGAGCGTTTCAGGCCATTCTGGCTTGAAGAGCCCACTGTGCCCGAGGACGTCGCCGGTCACACTGCGCTTGCGGAGGCATTGGTAACTCCGATCGCGGCCGGGGAGAGCCTGCACTCACCGCACGAGTTTCGGCGATACATCGATGCGCACGCCTTGGACGTGGTCCAGGTCGATCCGATTACAAGCGGTGGCATTACGGTTGCGCGCAGAGTGCTCGCCTGGGCGGATGTTGCTGGTTTGCAAACCAGCAGCCACTATGCAGACGAGCTAAGCGCACATCTATTGTGCGCAAGCCAGAACCCGGTGTACTTGGAGAAGCATGCCTTTGCTCTGGACCCATATCTTGAGTCGCCACAGAGCGTGCTGAATGGACATGTCAGACCGACAGACGTGCCTGGAAACGGCCTCCAATTCAACCAACGAGCCCTGGGCCCGTACCGTGAATAGCCTTTCAAGCCCAATTTGCGATCAGGTCAAAAACCAGCCACCGACTTGGTCCGTCCATTCTCGATTAGTCGTGGAGCCGGTGGGAATCTGGGCGGGAGCGGAGCGGCCGTCCCGACCCCGGTGGACGGTTGCAGGGATGTCCGCCGGGCGGCACTTCCACGATCCGGTCGTGAACGCTTTCCTGGCTCACCTCGCCGCCCCTCTGCCTCCTTCACCGGGGTGGGCCATTATCGTCGGAATCCGCAACTAAAGAGCTCCGCATTATGCCGTGACAACTTGGGCAGAAAGAAAAAGAAAGACCCGTTTGGCGTAGGAAAGCTGAACAGCAGCTGCTGGTTGCCACGGACGCGGCGAGCGCCGTGATGGGCCGCGGCCACCGAGCGGCTGACCTCGAGGTCGCAGCGGTTGGCGAGCTCGCGACCCTTGAGGTTGGCCCAAAAGCCTTCGGCCGGGTTGAGATCGGGGGCGTAGGCAGGCAGCCGTTCGACCTCGAGCCAGCGGCTCTGGGTGGCGAGGTAGGCCTGCATGGCCTTGCTGTGGTGGGCGCTGAGGCCATCACAGAGCAAGAGGACGGGCTGGCCGCGGAAGGCACGTCGGAGCTGGCGGAGGAAGCCGATCAGGCTCTGGTCGAGAGCGCTCGGACGGCCTCCGTCCGGTAGGCGGGTGGGTAAGAGGGGGTGAACTTCTGTGGCATCGTGGACCTCCTTGGCGGGACTGTAATCCCAAACGGTTAGGTGTCCACGAAAGCGGGGCGGTCTCATACGGTCAACGCATCATCCTGAGCTGAAAGCCGAGATCGGTTGATCGTGTGGAGGTGCGTGAATGCGTCGAAGAGGCGACAACGCCAAACGTCTCAGCAATGCCGAATGCTTGGACATCCGCCGCAGGGTCGCCGAGGGCGAGACTTTCGAGGCGAAGGCGAAGGCGGTGGGTTGTTCGACCAAGTCGATTCAGCGACTGGTAGCACGCACTGGTGACCGGACCCCAATAACGGATCCACCTGGTATGGCCCCCTCCTATTAGACCCGTGGTATGGCTCCGCGATTCTGATACCCGCGGCGACGGGTGCCACCGCCGGGTGCCGGGCATAGCCCGGTCGGATCGATTGTAGGTTTCGTGTTGCGATGGCGGGCAAGGTGCTGCGGGTCGTGGCGACTCCGTTCCGGGCGTCCTGG
>CAAGKR010046537.1_pt1 | contig 12945 bp, 11 predicted proteins | sample 2556971 | NCBI WGS metagenome assembly CAAGKR01 (sample SAMEA5207829, study PRJEB30636) | soil metagenome | biome: forest; feature: boreal; material: soil | place: USA | collected 2011-09 | depth 1 m | reverse complement strand
GCCGGTGTGCCCGTTCGGGCCAACGCGGGCAGCGAGCAAAGAGTCAGCAAAGCGATCACCCGCGGCGTGAGCAACGGACTCTCCCGCTTTGGGTCCCTGCGGCCGCGCCGCAACGTTCATCCTCTCGCACGCCGTTTTCCATTTCCGCCCACTCTCGCAAACACCGTACCAGCGTTGCTCTCTGCTTTGCAGCGGGTCGAGAGAACGGAGCCCCGCACCGAACACACGAAGCACACCACACACGACCCGGTGTTCGGGGTAAATCCCCCCGCGCCCTTCGTGTGTTACGTTAGCGTCTCAGGGCCAGGGCGGGCGCCCCACCCACAGTCGGACCGCGACAGCGCCGGCCACCGCAACGGCGACCAACGCCGCCACTGTGGCCACCCGCCGATACGGTCGCGCCTGATCGTCTCCCAGGGCCTGGAGCAGGTCGCCCATCGACGAAAAGCGGTGGCTCCGATCGGGTTCGAGGCCGCGCATGAGGGCCCGGCGGAGCCACTGCGGAACCCGAGTCCCGGCCGGCGGCTCTCGCAGCCGCCCGGCCATGACCGCTTCCCGAAGGACGGCCAGCGAGGCCACCGGAACGGGAAACGGCCATTCGCTGTAGAGCGCACGGTAGAGCGCGACGCAAAAGCTGAACTGATCGCTGCGCGCGTCCGTCTGACCCAGAAACTGCTCCGGAGCCATGTAGTACGGGGTCCCGACCAGCATTCCGGTGCGCGTGAGCGCGACGGTCTCGTCCGACACGACGCCGTCAAGCAAGCGGAGGGCCTCGCCAACCTCCGCATTTTCAGACGAAAGCTCCGCCAGCCCGAAGTCCATGATCCGGACCCTGCCATCGCTGCCAATCATGACGTTCTGGGGCTTGAAGTCGCGATGAACGACACCCGCCCGGTGCGCCGCCTCGAGCCCGCGCCCCGCCGCAACGAAAACGCTCCGAACCTCGCTCCACGATCGCGCCTGCGCGGCGAGCCAGGCGCCGAGGGTCTGACCCTCGATGAATTCCATCGAGAGGAAGACGCGACCCTCGATTTCGTCCGCATCGCGAACCGCGACCACATTGGGGTGTGAAACGCGGGCGAGTTTCTTGCCCTCCCCGAGAAGGCGCGCGCGTGCCTCCTCGGCCCGAGAACCCGATCCTCCGACCCGCAACAGCTTGAGCGCAACGTTGCAGTCAAGCCGGCGATCGTATGCCTTGTAAACCTCGCCCATAGCACCTCGACCGGCGAGGTCGAGAATCACGTGACGTTCGCCAATCGTCGTACCCGGGGGGAGGGCGTCCGACGAAGCCCTGACACGCTTCGCCTCTGGCCAGTTGCCGCTGTCGGCCGCGGCAACCCGATCGGCACAGGCGTCGCATGAGGCAAGATGCTCCGTCGCAGCCGCCAGATCCGTACTCTTCAAGCGGCCGTCGACCAACGCGAGCACGGTATCCGACCCCAGACACGACACAGCGGTCAGCCTATCGCAAACGCTGGGGTACGGCGTACCGAAGGCCGCCAGGGTCTCGCACCAACGCAGGAACTCCTCGCGCCCCAATAGCGCGAAGACTCCCCAAGGGGTCTCTCCGCTGTGTGATTCGACCTCAACATCCCGGCAAGAGCGACAGCCGAAAACGTAGCCGCCGGCCGACTCTCTCGCACGGGATTGCGCCTCGGTAGACGGCCATTGGACGCCGTCGAGCACCGTGGAGCTCTCACCGTCGAGGGCCGGCACCGGCCAACGACCTGGTGGGCCAGAACATGAGTCCCCGCGCCAAGGATTTCGGGGCCGTTGGTGCTACCGCACGCCGAGGACGGTTTTCAGGAACGCACGCGGCGCGACGATCTGTACCGGGCGATAGCCGGCCGCCCTAATCACCTTGAGGGGCAGAAGATCCCGACGATCGTCGGTGACGATGTAGTCCGCGGCTCCCTCGAGAGCGCACGCGACAATCGGGTCGTCCTTCGCGTCGGTCGGGACCAGGTAGACATCGAGGTCGCCGGAAGCAAGGACACCGATGCGTCGAAGCAGATCGATACGCTGGGTGATCTCGTCAGGCGGGAACGGGCCGTACCGCTGCACGCGCGGCTCCGACAGGATGGTCGCCGCACGCGTCGCACACGTCGAGGTGCCCGCCCAGGACGGCTGTCCGGCAGGACACGATGTCGCGCATGGCCCGGCGCTCCACTGCGCCGAGCGTGTGGCTATTTCGGTACGCCTCGCTGTGCGCGCGGAAGATGTCCGCGATCTCGACGCGAGGCCGCCGCGGCTCCTGCCCCGGTGGGGCAGGAGGCGGCGCCGCGCAGGCGTGCACCCGGGGCTACCCGAGGACGCGCGCCTTGTCCGTGCCGAGGATGTCGAGCGGGCTCGTGATCCCGAGATTGGTGGTCAGCACGAGGCTGCGGGCTTCGTAGCGGCGGGTGATCACCTCGAAGAGCAGGTCGGCGTTGCGCGCGTCGTAGGAGAGATACCCGATCTCGTCGACGACCAGCAGCCCGACGCGGCTGTATTGCTTGAGGCGTCGGTCGAGTCCGCGCGCCGACTCCTGGCTGCCGAGGTCGAGCAGCATCTGCGCGGCGGTGGTGAAAAGGACGGAGCGGCCGGCGAGGATGGCCTGGTGGGCGATGTTCTTGGCGATCATGGTTTTGCCGAGGCCCTGGTTGGCGACGAGGACGACGTTGCGGGCGCTGTCCAAGAAATCGAGTTGGAGGGCGGCCTCGATAGCCTGGCGCTCGATCTTCTTGGGCCAGGCCCAGTCAAAGTCGGCCATGGGTTTGAAGCGACCAATGCGGGCGTGGGCCAGGCGCCGTTCGAGGCTCTTCTTGGCGCGGTCCTCGGTCTCGATTTCGGCCACGTGTTCGAGCAGCTGGATGTGGCTCCAGCGCTTCTTGGTGGCGAGCGCGACGAGATCGTCGAGGGTGGCACCGGTGTGGCGCAGGCCGATGGCGTTGAGCTGGTCAGCGAGTCGCGGAGTCATCGTCATCCCTTCCTTCCGTGTGGTCGTCGTCGTAGCGGCCCAGGGCGTCGTAAGGGCCGAGGGCGTGCGGGGTGAGTGAGACGTCGCGGGCGCGCACGTCGGCCGAGATGGCCATCTCGATCCGCGGTGGCAGACGGCGGGCGCGGCGCCGCTGGTCCAGGACGTGAGCGACCGAGGCGGCGGAGATGGCGCCGCGGGCGATGACGTCGGCGAGCGCGGCATCGAGCTCGACGGCGCCGTAGCGGTCGAGCAATCGCCCGAGCCTTTGGGTGTGGCCGGCGAGCGGCTCGCCGCGCAGGGCGAGGGCGTCGAGGAGGGCGTCGGCGTGGGAGCACGCTCCGCGCAGGCGGTCGCGTCCGCGCAGATCGTGGGCCGCGCGTTTGTCGCGCGCGAGGGCCGCGATGTGTTCCTGCGCCTCGACGACGCGCCCCCGATCCCAGGTGCGCGCGTGGCGGGCGACCTCGGCCGCGCCGTCGAGAATGCGCACCAGCGCCTCGGACGCGACCAGGGTCAGCGGCTTTCTCACCAGCGTGTGCGGGATCGAGTAGTCGTTGTCGTCGAAGCGGACGTACGGCTGCTTGCCCGAGGCCGCCGGGCGGACGAGGTCGCACTCGAAGGCGTGCTCGGGTAGCGGCAGGAGCCGCGCGCGCTCCTCCTCCAGCGCGTCGCGCACGCTGCGCCCGCTCGGATCGGTGGGCGTCTTGCGCGCGTGCGCCACCTCGTCGATCCAGCGCGCCAGTTGCCGGTTGAGATCCTCAATGGAGACGAAGCGCCGCGCCGCGAAGAAGGAGTGGCGTAGGTACGAGATCGTGCGCTCGACCTTGCCCTTCTCGTTCCCTCGATACGGCGCGCACGGCCGCGGCGCGAAGTGATAGTGGCCCGCCATCTCGAGCACGCGCGGGTGGAAGCGGATGTGATCGGCCACGCGCTCGAGGACGACGCTCTTCAAGTTGTCGTACAGCAGGTTGCGCGGCACCCCACCCAGGGCGGTAAACGCCTCGACGTGACCGCGCACGAAGCTCTCCAGCGTCTGGTCGAGCGCGAAGCGCGCGTACAGCGCCCGCGAAAAGCCCAGCACCAGCACGAAGCACGACAGCGAGCGTTGCGAATGCCCGACGGTGATCTTGCCGAAGTTGCCCCAGTCCACCTGCCCCTGCTCGCCGGGCAGCGTGTCGAGCCGCAGATAGGCCTCGGCGCGCGGAGCCGGGCGCACCGTCGCTACGTAGCGCCGCACCTGTCGCGCCGAGCCGGGAAAGCCTCGGTCGCGGACCATCTCGTAGATGCGCGTCGCACGCAGCCGTGGGTGCTCGCCCAGCGTCGCGATGATGAAATCCTTGTACGCGTCGAGCAGCGTCGGCCGCACCTGTGCGCCCGTGTTGACGAAGCGCTCGGCCTCGATGGCCCGCAGCACCGTGTCGTGGTGGACCCCGACCTCGGCCGCGATGGTCCCCGCCTTCCAGTGCTCGGCGTAAAAGAGTCGGCGGATCCGGGCCACGATCTCCGCCGAGATCATCGCGCCGCTCCGATGATCACGAGCTGACGGCAGTCCCGGAAATCACCCATCCCTTCGGGTCCGTCGTCCTTCGGCGGGCGCGCGCGCGACACCAGCTCGATCTCGAAGAGCGGACCGCGGCTGATGGTTTCGAAGGTTTCGAGCCAGCGTGTCGTGGCGCACCAGGTGTCCGGCCCATCCGCAGCGAGCGCAGCGTAGACCCGCCGCCCGCACCACAGCGCCATCGCCTCGCACAGCGTCGCCAGCGCCCGCGGGTGGTGCGGCGAGTGCGGCATCCGCGCCTTGAGCAGCGTCCGTTCCGGGCCGTCCTGTACCAGGATCCGTGTGTCGCTCGGCCCCGGCGAGATCCCCATCCAGATTGCGCGTGTCGGCATCGGTCGTCTCCTCGGCGCTGGTCGTCGCGGCGGCCGCCATAACCGCCGGCGCCAGCACCACCGCCACGTTGCCGATCGCGGGCACTACCTGTGGACCCTGATGCGTCACGTTTTGCAGTTCGCGCCTCCGGTCGCGGCACCGTTGCTGTCGGTCCGCGTGGTTGCGCCGCCCGAGATACGACCGCTGAAAACGTGCCCCGGCGCCGCGCAGACTCGCCCGCCGTGCAGTGCCCGAGCACCCGCGCGAGCAGTATCGGTTCCCGCGGTCGCAGTGCCGGCACAGAAAGAAAACCTGCGCGCACGCTGGCCGCGCGCAGATTACGAAGCGCAGCGAGCCGGCGACTGCCGCCGCTGCGCGCGCAGCCGATCTATTTCGCGACGCGTGGGTCGAGCCGATCCGCCTGCTTGAGGTACCAGGCGCGCGCACCCGCGTCGACCGTTTGCGTGGCCACCGTCTCCGTCATCGCTGCAGCCAGCCGGTACTGCCTTGCTGCCGCCTTGTCCTCGCCCTTCGCCTCGTAGAGCTGCCCCAGCCGCTCCGTCCCGTCGACGCAATCCGGAAAGCGCACCGCAAGATCGCGGCAAACCTGTTCCGCCTCCTCGAATTCCCCGGCCTCGATGAGGTCAAGCGCGTCGTTCGACAGCTCTTCCAATTCGTCCATCTCGTGCCCGCACTCGGGGCAGAGATGATCGTCGTCGCGTTCGTCGCCCTGGCCATCGTGGTCGTGTTCCACGAAGGCCGCAGTCGCCAGCTCCTGCGCCCTCGCCTCGTCCCCGGCCAGGCAGCACTTCTTGTACTTCTTCCCGCTGCCGCAGTGGCACCGATCGTTGCGCCCGACCTTCGTCATCGCCCAGCGGCGACCCTACCCAACACCCCGACCCCCTTCAACCGGCGCGCAGGTCAGATTCCCGCGATCTCAGGCGGCCACCGACAGGGCGTGTTCAACCCACGGCGAATCCGCTTCGTCGCGTGGACTTCTTCCGGCCGGGAAAGCCGGGTAAGACAGAGGCAGAGCTAGCCCAGCACGCGGAATCGATCGGCAAGCGCCTTGCCTAGCTTCACTCTCAGGCTTTTGGACCCGGGCTTGTCGTGATCCGTCGTAGGTCTGTCGATAGTACGGCGAAGACGACACTCGGCATGGGCTGGGTCATCTTCTTCAGGAAGATCGAGCGGGAACCACTCCCACTCAATCCCGCCATCCGATACGATCGGAGCCGGAAAATTCCCGGGAGCGATCGCTCCGACCGAAGTGCAACCCTTAGCTTTGGCCTGGGCGTCAGCAGGTGACCCGTACTTCGCCCTAACTACTGAGGTTCCTTGAAGGTCGACGGCTTCGAGAAGTACACGAGGTCCATCGACATACTCAGGCTTCAACCCGCGGTAGAGTTCTTCGTCCTGCGGAATCTCCTCGGAAGGTCGCGCCACCCCGTCACCGAGAGACGTGCGATTTGATCCGATCGAGGATCTCGTCGATGAGATCCTCCTCCCCGATCTCCTCGTCTGTCACGCTGCTCTCCTTCGTATCGAGGTCCTCGAGAAGCAATGTCGTGGCACCGTCGTTGTCGAATGCCAGCCGGGCAACCAATTTGTGGGCGCCCGTCGTCGCGAGCCCGGTGCCGAAGAAGTAGATCGCCAGACCGCCGTCGGGAATGGCGACGATTCGATCCGATCGCAGCTCTTCATCCGCACACCGTTCGAGGACGCGCTCTGCCGTGTCGATTACGAAGCGGTTCGGGGGAATCCCGTCATCCGACTCGCCGAGATCGCGAAACCGGCCCAACGGGGACGGCCGCGCGCGAGTCGCGCGCGGTAAAAACTCGGGGGCTATGGTTGAGGCCGAAGCTACAGTCGCCACCTCATCGTCGAGGCTGTAGTCGGAATCCCAGACCTGCAGAGCGGCGGTTTTCACGACGTACCACCGGGGCTCGGCGTAGCGGGAGTGACCTTCTTCAGATGCTCCCCTAGCCAACCGTACAACCGCGTCGCCATGGCGACCGACATGACCAGATTTACCTCGACCTCTCGGGTTATCCCGTCGCGTCCTACGCGAGCGTCGACGAGTTCGTCGCCGAGCGTCCCATCGGTCGTCACGTTGAAGCTGCTCGTCTGGGGAATGGGCAAGCGCTCCGAAAAGAAGGCCGCGTTCAGGAAGCCGCTCGGCGCCGGCCCTCCGAGAACCCCATCGACGTGAATGGTTCTGAAGGCCGGTGCCTTCAGATAGTGAAATTTTATGCGGTCAGACATGGCTCATCCAGGGTGAATCCTCGGTGCCGTACGCCGACTCGATTGCCCTTCCCACTGTGTCTAGCTTTCGCATCTTTCGCTAATTTTGCCAATCGGTGCGGGCGCCCCTGGTCCAAATGCCGAATTTTCTTGGGATAGCTCGACCGTGCGCACGATTCCCCCGACGTTCCCAGCGGGCCCCGCCATCTACCCTACTGATAGCGGCAGGGATGCAAGCACGCAGTAGCGACGCCTCTGCCGAGATCGCGGACGGGCTTTCGACGAGCGAGCCCTGGCGGCTTCGGCGCGGATTCGGCTATCCCGTGGCTCGTGGGCGAGAACTGACGCGCAGACTCGCCGCGTGGGCTCTTGCTCGCACCCCTCGCTTCGCGGACGCTGGCTGTTCTTGCGTATCGTGGGAGGCTGCTTCGTGGCCGCTTTCTACGCGCTTCATGATCGGGTGCTGGGCCTCGTTGGTAGCGGTGGCGTGACGCGCGCGCCGGCGCATCACGTCGCAAGTGAGACGGGCTAGAGGGGATCGGGGCGAGTTCCATCAATATGCGAATCATTACCGCGGGAACTGACGAGAACTGCTGACGTTTCTCCGTCTGCGGTAACGTTTGAGGATCGTAAGTTAATGATTTCGTTACTGTCTGGTCAGAATCGCACTCAGGAGGCCGACGGTTCGATCCCGTTCATCTCCACGACCGAGCGTGGAACTCGCCGAGCGACTGCGGAGTTTTCGGCACTCGCCGCTCGACGGCGACGCGCACCCACTCTGCCGCACGCGCCTCGTCACGCGCGGTTGAGCGCGCTACGGCCCTTTCAGCGCGTCGCGGCTACTTCGGCAGCGAAGAGCGCATCGAGACCCTTGGCATGCTGGCTCGCTCGAAACTCGATGATGCGAAAATCCGCCATTGCGTGGCGATGAAATGGATCCTCGGCCACGATGACCTCGAGCTCCTCGCGCGTCTTGCCGAGCGCCACGATGACGCCGCCCTTGCGTGGGATCTGCCGCCCCGAGACGACGAACGTCCCTGCCACGTAGTGCTTGCGCAGGTACGTCATGTGCGCCCCCATGTGCGCGTCGATCTCGGAGAGATCCACCTTGTAAGTGAGCTCGATGATGAACATGGGCCCGCGAAGTCTGCCAAAAGCGGTGCTCGTTGCCCACCCCCGTCCGTGCTCGCCGCTCCCAACAACCGGCCGCGCGCGGCCGGCCCCTCCCCGGCGCTCGCGGAATCGCACGGGAGGGGTGACGGCAAAAAACGGCATCTCCCGCAGCGAACGCCACTGACAGTATCTGGTAGCACGACGCGGCAGACTGGAACGCGCGCTTGAGAGCCAGCTTGCAGGTCTTTAGGGCCGCTCTGTCGCCACCCATCTTCTCGCCTCGTCCACCCGGAGCTGCGCCTTGTCATGCTTCGCTTCCCTACGCCCTCCACCTCTTCGAGCGGGTTCGCCAGGTCTGCTTGGCCCATACGATCCATTTTTCGCCACCATAAGCAGAAGCAGAGCCCCCTGCGGAAGTCGAACCGGGCGCCTTCGCAGTCAGGATGCAAGGCGAAAGATGGTGAGCAGCGGATCGCTGATCGGCCAGTGAAGGACAAGCACGTCGGGCAGCCATCGCGATATCAGTGCTCGGCAGTCTCCATCACGACTACGGAAGGGCCGCGTGATCCCTTGGTGTTCGGACGGTTGGATTGGGTAGCACGACGGGGCGCTATTCGCGTCGGTGGAGCATGTTGCCGGATTGGGTTCCCGTGTTCACGTTGACCATTCCGCCCCCGAACCACACGTCGTTCGCGCTGGTTCCGCCGATACTCCCGACGCCAGCGGTCGAGCTCCCGCGTAGCGTCGTCCACGAGGCGCCGTCGAAGAACCAGATGGACGGCACCAGGGACTCCTGCCCGACAGCCCAGACGCGATTCGCGCAAGAACCCCATAGGGCGGCGATGGTGCCCACCGCGAAGAACTCGGGACGAGCGAGCCAGCCCATACCGTCGAAGTGCCACATCGCTTCTTGGGTGAGATCGCCGGTCGCTGTCGTGCCTGCAACCCACACATCGTTCGCGGCGGCGGCCCACAGCGTCACGGGGAAGGTGGTCATGGCTGCCGCGGCGGGCAGCGTCACGAGCGGTTCCCAGCCTGTACTCGCCCAGTGCAGGACACTACCGAAGTAGATGCTCGGGACCGTGGGATCAGGCACCAGCAGTCCCAGCAGCCAAACGTCCGCCGGCCCTGTACCGCCAAGTGCGTCTATTTGGGTGAGCTGACCCATCGAAACGGCGGCTGGGGTTCGGTCCACCCACGCCGAACCATCCCAGTGGACCACCGAGGTCGTCAACCCGCGCCCGGCTACCCAGACGTCCTGCGGGCCGCTCCCCCAGATGTGATCCACGATGCCGACTGCGTCCAGCGCGATAGTCGTCCACGTGCTGCCATCCCAGTGTTGTAGGGGAGCGTCGCCCCCGACCCAAACGTCGTTGGTGCCCGATGCCCAAATGCTGGTGAACGTCTGACCGGATAGTACCGCGGTCCAGCTGGTGCCATCCCAATGCTCGACGGCGCTGTCGCTTTGCCGCCAGACGTTCGCGGGCGCGAGCGCTGCGATTCCTCGGATGATGCGCGACGCCGAGGTCAACGACCAGAGCGCCCCAGGCGACGCTGCTGCGCACATGTCGCTGGCCGCCGCGGTGCTGTCCGGAACGCTTTGGCAATTACTTTGGCAAGTCGGAAAGTCGACCGCAGCCGCGGGATCGCATTGCTCTTGCGGGTCGATCAGGCCGTTGCCACACGTTGGTGGAGGCGTGCAGAGATCCCCGCACGGCGTCTCCGGCCCTACCACGCAAGTGGTGCACGCGCACGCTGTATATCCACGCGGGTCAGTGTCGCAGCGCGCGTGGCATTCGGTGCACCCGTTGTGGATGAGGCAGTTGTTGCCGCAGTACAATGCGCTCCCATGGCCCGGGGTCCATCCATTTTCGGGGGGTTCGCAAGTCTCGCCAGGTTCGATGATGCCGTCTCCACAAACGGCGTGGGGCGCGTCGATTCCCGCGTCGGCCCCGCCCAATCCCGCGGCGCCGCCGTCCAAGCCGGCCGCACCGATCGAGCCGCCGCCCACGCCCGCAGTCCCTCTGGCCCCGGCGGCGCCGTCTTCGCCGCCGGCCGAGCCGTCGTTCCCCGGCCCGCCGGTGCCCGCACCACCGCTAGATCCGGCCGCGCCACCTCCCTCACCGCCGCGTGATCCGGTCATACCTGCTTTACCGTGACCGCCTGCGCCCGGTCCGTCCCCAAGGTCGGGCACGCAACGCACGCCCATGGTGAGCGGAATCGCCAGGGTAATGAGGCCCCTCTGAATGACCGACGACCATCGCCCTAAACGCATGCGCGGAGCTCCTTTGCAAATCGACCAGTCGCGATCGACACGCCAGCCCCCCCGCCCGCGTAATCAACTGCCCACCGGACAGTATCGCCTCTGGTCTCCATTGCCAAGTGGTGGTTGGCGAACGAGCCATCACCCGAGGATGTGCGGCCGAAGAGGTGCCCGGCATGCGGAGTCGCGAACTTTCGCGACGTGCCGCCGCTGGCGTCCGCCCTCCCACCAGACGGCGGAAAACCGTGAATCCGAGGGGGTCCCGTCCGTCTTGATGCTGCCGAAGTCGCGTCGGCCTTGTCTCTTACGCGGCATGCCTGCCTCCCGGTGAGTTGAAGACATCGCTGGGTCTAAAATGGCCCAATGAGCCAAGGTGATGGTCTCTGGGATCCGCCGTACGATCCGGAGTTCGAGAACAGCGTCTTGCGGGCGCTGGGGTGGATGGTCGTCCAAGCCGACATGCTCGAGCACGCGCTCGCCGACCTCTATTGGATCTCGTCGGGCAAACAATGGGAGGACGCACGCGAGGACATCCGCGGCAAGACCCTCGGACCCATCTCGGACTTGGCCCTCGCAGAGTACGAGCGGCGCTTTCCGAGCGGGGACCTACGTCAACGCCTCGATTCTGTAAAGCCGGCCCTGAAGCACGCGATCGAAACGCGAAATCAGTTCCTTCACGCCGAATGGATCTTCGACCACTCAAAGAGGGTGATGCACCGGCGCCGCCTGCCAAGAGGAGCTCCGGGCATCCGCGAATACCTGCACTTCTCCGTTGCTGATCTCGAAGCGGCCAGCGACGTCGTTGGCAACATGGCCGAGCGACTATGGGATGAACTCTACGATCCGGCTGAGGTCGCAACTCGGCCGGCGAGCGGGCCGCGAATTCTCTAGGCGGCATTCTCGTCCTCCGTCTCGGTGGACCGGACGAACGCCGCGGTCGGCGAAGCCGCCGAGCCGATCGGTATCACCGGCGCGAGTTGGTCGTGGCCCGCTTCTTTTCTGGTTCATCTGCAGGTAATGAAACGCCGGCTTCCAGTCCGGCGGTCATAAGCGGCGAGAACGTCTTCCGGACGAAGTGCGCGTAGTGGCGCGCCGTCACTGCCGGCGTCGAATGGCCGATCGCCGATGCCACCTCGTCGAGCGGCACGCCGCGTGACGGCGGACATCCGGGCCCTTCAGGGCAAGATATGAGATCGTCCTTCATCCCGACACCGGTGCGCTGAAGAGCGTGGCGATGACGGCCTCGGGTTTAACGCCGAAGCCGGTGGTTTCTAGTGACGCGCGACGGCCAAGTCGGCGCCCGCTGCTGTGAACGCGGACAGCGACAAAGGGGCCATCGGGGGGGTGAAGAAAATCCACCTCGACGAGCTGGAGCGCGAACGGATGATTTTGGAGGAGCAGCAGAAGATCGACAGACTCAAGAACGGTCAGGGCGCCCAGCAATAGGGACTGAGAAGAAAAGGGCTACAACGGGAAGGCCGCTGCGTCCCATATCTCGCGCTCGGGCAGCGATCGCGACCTCGGTTCATGGGCGACGGGCCGCTCTCCCGTGCGCGTCTCCGGTCGTGCCGTCACCCGTGCCGTGGCGACCCGATCCTCCCTGACGCCGGGACGACGTCCCCGCCGCCGACCGCCGTGCCGCAGTCGTGCCGTCACCATGCAGCGCCACCCCGATCTCCCCGTCTCGAACCGTCACCAATCGCCTTTGACTTCCCGGGCACCCGCGCGGACTTACCGGCCAAGGTCGCGTCTCGCTTGGGTTTTCTGGTTTCGGCCTCTTAAGTTTCGACTCCCGGCGCCTCCACTTGAGTGGTCCCCGACTGCTCCATGGACCTCCCCGAGCACCGCGACAGCGGGCGCCCGCCGTCAGCTTCTCTGGAAGACGAGCACGCCCTGTGAGCTCGAGGACGCCCTCGATCCAACATCGTCAAGACGATGGCCAGGTAGCAGGGCTGGGAGCCTGACTTCCGAGCGCGCATCGCGCTCGAACTTCCAACCCACGTCGTCGATCGCAGAGAGGCCAAGCGGGCGCTCGATAGGGACGTGGCGGCCTCACTTTCGACGTTTGGCGAGCACTCCGGCGACTATGTCTCGCGCGTGAAGCAAGACTGCTCTGTGCTCCTCTGTCGAGAACTCGACGAAGCCCAGTCCCCGGAGCAGGAACATTCCTTCGACGGCCAGCAGGGCATGACGAACGTCGCGGGCAGCACCGGATTTGGATAGGAGCGGATCGAGCAGCGCGCGGTAATACCGCCGCGCTGGCTCCATCATATCGGGGGCATGCACCAGCGCGGTTAGAAGAAAGGCAGCCTTGCGCGTCGTCGCGTCGTCCTCATCGAGCGCTTCCTCGATGTGGGCTAGGACCAGTTCGAAAGGCCGAACCGGCTTGCCGCCGAGCCGGTGGCGCACCGCTTCTTGAAAGCGCGTTACTTCTCGCTCTAGCGCCGCGCGAACCAACCCATCCTTGGTCGCGAAGCTATAGACGAGACCGCCCTTGCT
>CAAGKR010482810.1_pt1 | contig 12947 bp, 14 predicted proteins | sample 2556971 | NCBI WGS metagenome assembly CAAGKR01 (sample SAMEA5207829, study PRJEB30636) | soil metagenome | biome: forest; feature: boreal; material: soil | place: USA | collected 2011-09 | depth 1 m | reverse complement strand
TCGGCGGGTCGGACCCGGCCCTCGATCCCGTCACAACACAGGCAAAGCGATTCGCAAGGGCCGGCTCGCCGACGCGCACCCGGCCCTCAATCCCCACTCGGCGAAGGTGTCGCGATTCGCAAGGGCCGGCGCTCTCTTTCCGTGGGATTTGATTTTCGGAGAGTTTCTCCAGGCGACGCTTCGGTGTGATCTGGTGGGAGACAAAGTCGCGGCCGGGGGAGACCCCGTTATCATGCCCGCGGTGGGTGGGCTTCTCTACCTCAGCCGGGCAGACGTAGAGCGCTTGCTGGATATCGATGCGATGCTCGACGCGCTGGGCCACGCGCTGGTCGTGTTCTCGTCCGGCGCCACGTCGGTCCCGCCTAGGACGGGCGCCCGTGTCGGCGATCTCGGGATCATGGGCGCGATGGCAGGCTACGTGCCCGGCGTGGCGCTCGAGGTCAAGTTGGTGTCGGTCTTTCCCGGCAACCACCACCGCGGGCTTCCCTCGCACCAGGCGCTGATCACCCTCTTCGATGAGAAAGATGGAACCCCACTCGCCGTCATGGACGGCACCTACATCACGGCCATCCGCACCGGGGGCACGGCGGCGGTGGCTGCGCGCACGCTGGCTCGCGACGACGCGCAGGTACTCGCCATCTTGGGCGCCGGGGTCCAGGGCGCCTCGCACCTCGAGACCTTCACGCGAGTGAGGGACTTCAAAGAGATACGGGTGGCGTCGCGTGACCAGGCCAAGGCGTCGGCCCTGGCGGCCCAGCACCCGCGCGCCCGCGTGGCCGGGTCTTTCGAGGCGGCCGTACGGGGTGCGGATGTCGTCGCCTGCTGCACGGATGCGCGAGAACCCGTGATCCGTCGCGGATGGCTGAAGCCCGGGGTCCACGTCAGCTCGGTGGGCGGCACGTTCGGGCCTGAGCTGGATCCAGAGACCCTAGCCGCCGGAAGGGTGTTCGTGGAGTGGCGCGGCGCCGCCCTCAACCCGCCTCCGGCCGGCGCGCACGAGCTACAGGGTATGGACGCCGAAAAGCTGACCGAGGTCGGCGAAGTGCTCGCCGGCACGCGGCCCGGACGGACCTCGATCGACGACATCACGGTCTACAAGTCGACGGGCCACGCAGTCGAGGACGCCGCGACGGCGCGCCTCGTCTACGACCGCGCTCGTGCTGAGGGAGCCGGCATCACCCTCCCCCTCTGAGGGAGGTTTCTCCCGGCCATGCTTGGGTGGCCAACGTACGAAGACGCGGCCGGGGGAACCCCGGCCGCCCCTGCCACGCTGGTCGATCGCTAGCTGGGGCTTCGGCTTTCTCCGCCTGCTTAAAGCTAGGTCAAAACCTCGCGTCGCTGCGACAGGTGTTCGATCTCTTCAGCACGCACACGCTCGAACCCGTCGGCCAAGCCCTGCTTCAAGATCCGCGCGATCTGGGGCGCGGAATGGAGCCGCGGAAGATACACGAAGTCGGCCCCGGCCTCGTAGAAGTGGAGCGCCTGCGGGATGTGCTCCGTCGTCAACATCACCTTGGCCTTCGGGCAGTTGGCGCGGATGTTCTTCAGCAGCCTCAGGTTGCTGGTGCCCCGCAGGATGTCATCCGTGATGCTGGAAACAACCAGCTCGGCGCCTTCGATGCCCGCATGCCTGAGGGTGTCCGCGTGCGCCACGTCACCGTAGATGCAGCTGATGCCGCGCACGCGGAGCTCACGCATGACGCTCGGGTTGAAGTCGATCACGAGGATCTTGCTCAGAAACTCCTTGGCCTCCCCCGGCTCCTCGTGACGCTCGAACTCATGGAGGATCGAGCTCGCGTCGCGGAAGAAACCCAAGAAGACCAGCGTCTCGTGCCGAGCCTCGCTTCGCTCCTGGACATTGGTGGCCGAGTCCAGGTCCCTGATCTGGAGGAGCTTCAACCAGGCGCTCATAACCCGCTGGATCCCGTGGCTCGAGTTGATCATGTACGTCGAGGCCACCGAGGTGATCGCAAAAGTGATGATCACGATGGTCAGCACGTCAGGGCTGATCTGGTTACGGGCCAGGCCCAGGGATGCGATCACGATGGAGAACTCGCTCACCTGGGCCAGGTTGATGGCAGGAAGAAGGCTTGCTCGGTGACCCAGCCTCAGGCCGTACAGAATCGGCACCACCGACAGGCGGCTGAGTATGACGAATGCAGAAGCGGCCAGGGCGACCTCGACCACGTGAAGACTCGGCACAGTGATCTGCATGCCGAGAGCGACAAAGAACAACGTCACGAAAAAGTCCCGGATGCTGACCGCCTTGGCCACCACGTCCAGGTTGTAAGGGAAGGTGGAGAGGCTCACTCCGGCGATGAGCGCACCCATCTCGCGTGACAAACCAATGTAGCTCGCGATTCCGGCCAGGAAGAAGCACCACGCGAGAGCGGTGACGAGAACGAGCTCGGGAGCTTTGGCGACCGCTCGAAACAGGTGCGGAAGCACGTACTTGGAGAGGGCCAGTCCTCCGACGACAAGCAGCGCACCCTTCCACAGCGAAAACGCCAGCGGGAGCAGGTCGGGTTTCACGAGGTTGGGCTGCACGGCGATCATGCCGACGGCCCAAAGATCCTGGATGACGAGAACCCCGAGCGTGATGCGTCCCGGCAGCGTGTCCAGCTCGAATTTGTCGTACAGGAGCTTAACGACCACCAGGGTGCTGGAGAGGCTCATGCAAGCGGCCAGGTAGAGCAGCGAGAAATCGCCCTGCACCACCCGCACCCCTATGAGCGAAAAAAAAACCAACCCTAGCGCGACGCAGATCGGGACCTGCAATGCTCCGGTCAGCAGAACCGGCGCGCCGGCGGAGGCCAGCTTCTTGAGGTCGATCTCCAAACCGATGATGAACAGAAGCAGGATCAGCCCGATTTCAGCGACGGTGGCGATGCTGGCCTGGTTGGTCACGATGTTAAGACCGACATGAGGACCGATCACGACCCCGGTCACCAGGTAGGCGAGGATCAGCGGCTGTCGCAGGCGCCAACCGATGAGCGCCAGCAGCGCCGCAGCGGCCACGCAAATCCCGATGCTCCACAGAAGGTCGTCGGTGGGCGCGGTCACTTGAGCGGAGAGATCGTCTCCTCTTTCCTTGCCTGGGGAGCAACGTCGATGTGATCCCATCGGCGCTGCAGAGCAGGCGCCTCGTCGGGCTCACCGAGGATGAGGAACCGAGGGTGGTGCAGAGATTCGATGAGGCCGGTCACGAGTGGATCGAGCAGCCGGGAGCGGTCCTCCGCCTGGTCGGGGCCTCGCAGCCAGCGTCCCATGCCGCGCGACCTGGTGTTCTGGCCGATTCGCGGGCTCTTGGAGCCGGGGCAGTAGAGCGACACGAAGACGCCTGTCCCGTGCAGCTGCCGAGCCAGGCCTTCTGTGAATGCGGCCAGTGCGGCATGCCCGCTGTCGTACGGGATAGTAATCGGATCTCCCGGCAGCAAGCCGCCGTACGAAACGGCGTTGACGATGTGGCCCGAATCGCGCTCAATCATGTGGGGCAGAAAGTTCGTGGTCGTCCGTACCGGGCCGAGCAAGTTCGTGTCCAGCATCCAGCCCCAATCCTGGCTGGATATCCGCTCCAGCTTGCCCTGAAGGAGCACCCCTGCGGCATTGACCAGGATGTCGACCCGCCCCATCGCCTTGATCGAGTCGCGCGCAAGCGAGCGCACGGATGCGTCGCTGCGTACGTCGGTGGACAAGGCGATCGCCGCCTCACAGCTGCCGAGCTTCAGGACCTCCTCAATCGTCCGCTCCATGCGCGGAACGTCGAAATCGGCGACCACCACGTTGGCGCCCTGCCGAGCCACCGCCATCGCCACGGCCCGGCCCACTCCGCTGCCGCCTCCGGTGACAACGACGACCTTGCCCCACAGACCGCCTCGGGGAGCATGCGCCGCCTCAGTGAAAAGGGCTGACACGGCGATTACTATGCACTGCCGGACCTCGCCGCCAGCACCTTGTCCGAGTCGGAGTCCCTCCGCGATAGCCAGGGCCTCAGACCTCCACGAGTCGAGACGGAACAGCATTGACGATCAGCGTGCTGCCCAGCCGGCGTGGGGGCTCGGTCCTGCCGTACGGATGCACATGTCCATGGATGAGGACTTTGGGTGCCAGGTCTTTGATGATCCGGTGGAAGGCGGTGAATCCAACGTGGGCCGCGTCTTCGCGGGCGCCCCAGCCAAAGGGCGGGGCATGCGCGAGCAGGACATCCAGCTTGCTTCCGCCTCGGGCGGCTTTGCGCGCGAGCGCGGGCAGGATGGGCCCAACTGATTTCAAGCGGATGCGAAACCCGAGGCTCAGCCCCCGAAAACGCATCTGCGCCTGCGTGTATTGGTTCGGACCGGGCTTGTAGCGAACGGAGCCGCCCAGCCCCGCGATGCGGAGCCCGGCGGAGTCAAGGACGCGGCCGTCGGCGTTGTCGCAGCCCATGGGACCTAAGGTCGGGACCTGCGGGCGCAGTGGTGTCCACGCCGTATCGGAGGATCGAAGATCCGGATCGTGGTTTCCGGGCACGTAGACCAGCGGCACGTCCACCCGGCTGAGCAAGTTCTCCAAGTAGTCGAACGGCAAATCGCCACACGACACGATGAGATCCGGGCGCAGCCGCGCGAGCTTGTCCCCGTACAGCGCCTCATCAACTTCGTCCGCGACGGCCAGGATTCGGGTCATGAGACCCACGCGGCGGGAGCGGGGGTCACTGTAGCGGGAACGGTGGCTGCCACCACCATGGCACGCCGTCCGCTTCGACCGAGGTCACCCATTTGACCCAGGTGAAGCCGCGCCGGCCCGGGACCACCAGCCGGACGGGGAACCCGTGTCCGGGTTCGAGCGGGCTGCCATTCAGGCGCGTCGCCAACAACATGTGCGGCGCATCCTCGATGGCAAACCTCCGGCTGTAGCCGGTCAACGAGCGGACGTTCAGGCTTGAGCCAACGTTGCCCATCGGCGGCACGAGGCGCTCAAGGAGCACGCCCTCCCATGTCTGCTCGGAGTACCAGCCACCGGTGCAATCGAGAACCGCTGTGACCCGGTCGTCGAAGGTCGCCAGTTCCGCGTACGTCCAGGTCCTGCCGGCGACTTGCAGCCGCCAGTCGTGGACGTCGACCTGCGGCACGACGTCGAACATCCACACCGTCGGGATCGGGTCGGCGGCTCGGAATGAGCCGGTCGGCGCACGGCCGGCGCTGGGCAGCGCCGCCACACCGAGCCCGGACGCCCCCAGGAGCACCGCCCCCTTGAGGAAATTCCGGCGGCTGAGGTCCGCGGCACGCAGCTTCGCGGGCCGGGCCACGACATGCCAGACCACGAATGGAACCACGCACAGCGCGGCCCCGACGTGGAAGTCCATCGCCGTGAGGTAGCCGACGTCAGGGTGGCCGGCACTGTGCAGGAAGCCGAAGACGAGCGACACCAGCACGCCGAGGGCGAGCACCAGCGAAGCCCACCGCATCGGGCGTTGCCGGCCGATTCCGCGGCGGGCGACCAGCGACTTCCACGGGACGAGCAGGACGATCCCAACGCCGGCTGCGGCATGGAGGATGAGGACTGCGCTGGCCGGCCGGCCGCTGAGCTCGAACGCGACCCAGCCAGTGGCGAAGGCCATAGCGAGAAGGAAAAGCAACGCCCAGTTGGTGAGCCGGGGCCCAGCCCCGAGCGGTCTGGTCGAACGTCTCAGCAAACCAGCGGCGTGCCCCATGCTGCTGCCTCGCTTGCCTGGCTCAGAAGCCCGGTGCGGTCATGGTCGGCTTGCCGCCGGCGGTCACCTCGAGATCCGCCCACATGCCGCTCGCCTCGTTGCCTCCAACCAGTGATGCGATCCGGTAGCTCCCTGGATTCGTGGGACTGAAGACGAAGCTCGCGGACTGTCCGGGATCCAGCCCTCGTACCGGGTCTGGCGTTGACCACCCCGGCTCGATCGGTGCCACCTCAGACCTGCCGGAGACCACCGCGCACGAGTTCGGGACCGTGCCCCGGTTCTCACATTGGACGGTCACCTGCCACCCGACCGGAATGGTGACCACGAGGCTGCCGCTGCCGTAGCCGTCGTAGTTGAACTGGTAGTCGCTGGCCGGATAGCCGGCGATCAGGGTCACGACGACAGTGCGCGCCGCCGGATCCACCCGTATGTAACCCTTGGGGTCGGGCGGCGTGCCTGATCCGGTTCCCATCACGGGGTCGCAGCCGGCCACATAAAGAAGGATGGCTCCCAGCACCAGCACCACACGCAACCGCGGCATGGACTCAATGGTCGCTCAAGGCGGGCCCGCCGCACCGAATATGATCCGGTGACGATGAAGCCGGCGGACGATCCTGCCTCCCCAGCCCGTAAGCGACCACCGAAGCTGGTGCTCTGGTGGGAAGGACTGGAGACCTGGAGACAGCTCGCGCTGTCGTTTCCAATCCTCGCCGTGCTCACGCTGCTCATCAACATAGGGCCGTTCAACCAGCCGATCCTTCGCTCGGTCCTCTACGGCTTGTTCGAGGGTGGCGTCCTCAGCGGCTTGCTCGCGGTGGCCACAGTCACCGAACGCGGCCGGCGCCAACCGTAACCATGCACGCTCCCCGCGTGGCGCTCGCGAGCGGCGTCGGAATCCTGCTGCTGTTGGGCAGCAACTGCGCCTTCGGGTCGCCGGGGACCTTCACCCTCAACAACGCCTCGGTGGATTCGAGCTACTCGTGCCCGCGCGGTTCCAACAACGTCTATTACGACATTCAGGCCGCCGCCGATGCTCACAACGGAACGTCGAGCTCGGTGGCGATCAGGACGGTGACGGCGGTGATGACGCTGGCCTCCGTGCACGGCGCCTGGCTGCAGCAGGTCGGGAGCAAGTACGACGCCGGCAAGATCTCGTTCGGGCCCCCCAGCGTCGCAGCGGGAGCGGACGCGAGGCTCATCTTGACCATCCCGAGCGCTTGCACCAACGGCTCGCGCGCGGGCGATACCGCCAGCTATGGCGAGTACTCCCTCACGCTCACGGTGACCTCCTCCGCCGGCACGTTCAAAGTCGACAGCAAGAACCGGCACCGCATCACGGCCGCGTGAGCGAAGGGTCTTATAGGGCCCGCGCCGCGCTACGGAGGCGCTTCAGCTGCTCCGCGAGGTCATCGGGCAGATCCCGGACCGAGTCTGGCAGCGCGGCGTGCAGGCGCTGGCCAAGTGACTGCCGCATGCGTCGCCTGGACACCATGACGCCGAGGCCGAATGCCGCGAGCGCCGTGAGCGTCACAACTACTACGACACCCCCATGGCGTCGAGCGAGCGACTGAGCCCTCGCTTTGAGAAGCTCCACGTTGTCGTCCAGTTCTCGGCGGGACTTCGTCTGCGGATCGATAACATCCGGCATCGTGCTCATTCTACGTTCTCCAACTTGCGGCGTGACCAAAGACGTGACCGCGACCGCAAAGGCGCAGGTGGTCAGGGATCAGATCGAGATCACGGGGAGCCTGTCGATCGACATGACGGACTTCCAGGTCACACCGCCGCAGGTCTCGTTCACATCGGTCGACTCGAAAGTGACCATCGAATTCGACGTCCTTCTCAAGCCGGCCTCTTAACTGAACAGCTGCCTGGCCACGAACAGGACGTTGGCGGGGCGCTCTGCGAGCCGCCGCAGGTACCACGGATACCAGGCCTCGCCGTAGGCGATGAGGTCCTTGACCCGATAGCCATCGCCCACCAGGCGCACCTGCTGCGCCGACTGGATGCCGTAAAGCATGTGTACCTCCATGCTTCCGCGGTCGACACCAAGCGCGTCGCCGAACCGCGTCACGCGGCTGATCATCGGGACGTCATGGGTGCCCATGACCAGGCGCAACCTGTGTCGCTTGACCTCAGGCAGCATTAGGGTGCAGAGAGCCAGGTAGTTCGCATCGACATCAACCTTGGCCGGGAAGGCACGGTCGGCCGGTTCCGCGTATGCACCCTTGACCAGCCTGATCGCGGGCTTGAGCGGCATGAGCCGAGCGATGTCGCCGGCCGTCCGGTACAGGTATGCCTGCAGACACACTCCGATACCGGCGTGCTCACGCAGAAGGCGGCTGTACAGCTCCAGCGTCGAGTCGGTGTACGCGGTGCCCTCCATGTCGACCCACAGAAAACCCTTGGCGTCGGACGCGGACCTCGCCAGGCGTTCGAGATTCGCGTACGCCGCGCCGGAGTCGATGTCGAGGCCCACCTGGGTGGGCTTGACGGAGATCTCAGCATCGACTCCAGCCGAAGCCGCGGCTGCCAGCACAGTCTCGTAGTGCTCGACGACGGCCAGGGCCTCGGACAGCACGTTGATGTTTTCGCCCAGCTGGGTGAAGACCGCTCCCACGCCCTGCGCCTTGAATCCGATCGCCGCTCCAAGGGCGGCGTCGAACGCCTCACCGGGCATGAAACGCTTGGTCGCCCTTCGTACGAATCCCCACCGCGGAACGTGGGATGAAAGCCATCGGTTCTGGGCACACCAGAGCAGCAGGCCTCTCAACATGACCTAGGTCGCTAACTCGTCTTGTAGAGGTGGAGGAGCGTGACTTCCATGTCGGGTAGGTTCCAGGGGGCTGGAGCCGCGAACTGGTCCGACTCGGTTGGCCAGCCCGCAAGGCCCTTCGTCGAGTATTCATACCAGGCGACACTCTCGGTCACCGGGATCACAGGCACATCTTCGAGCATGGCCGCCTCGATCTGGTTCATGAGTTTGTGCTGGCGGGCCGAGTCCGTGGTCGCGCCGAACTGGTCGAACAGGCCGTCGACCGTCTTGTTGACGTACCCGCCGTAGTTGCCAATGTTCGCCGCCGTACCGCTGTGGAGCATGTTGCGAAGCTCGTAGTACGGGTTCGGACCGACCGATGTTGCAAGCGAGCCATATGCAAGCTGGAAATTGCGGGTGAACAGGTCGTTGACGTAGTCGCTGCCGTTCAGGTTCTGCACCGTGATTTCGATCCCGGCCTGCTTGAGGTTGTCCTGTATCACTTGCAGCGAGGCCACCCAGTCGGTGTACCCGCCGATGTTGATGACGTTGAACGACAGCTTCATGCCAGAGCTGTCCTGGAAGATGCCGGAGCTGTTTTTGGTAAAGCCCGCTTGCCGGAGAAGGCTGGTCGCCTTCGCCGTGTCGAACTTGTACTTGAACTTCCCCGCACCCGCGGTGTCGACCCAGTTGCTGAAGGTCGGCGTGAGGACGCCCGTCTGGTTGCCCGCCGGCTCGTAGCCGTACTCGCCCTTCTGAGAGACGCTGCCGCGGTCGATGGCGTACGCGAACGCCTGGCGGACGAGCTTGTTGTCGAGGGGTGGCTTCGTGAGGTTGAACCAGAGATTGACGTTATGGATGGGCGGGAACCAGTAGTGGTTGTGGGCCCTGTCCTTGGCAATGTAGTTCGTGTCGATGTTCGGGATGAACTGGCCGCCCCATTGCGCCTGGCCTGAGGCCAGGTACTGGTTGGCCAGATCGTTGTCCGTGAACGCCGGGTAGTTGACTGTCTGTATGTGGGGAAGGCCCCTCTGCCAGTAGTTGGGGTTGCGGGTGTAGGTGATGTTCTGAGGCGTGCATGAGCTCGCACCCGTAGTGAAGGGACCGGTTCCAACCGGGTTCGGCATGACCGCGGTGACCGGGCCCTTGATGTTCGTCCAGATGTGCTGCGGAACGATCGCAGTCTGGCCGGCGATCTGGTAGAAGTAGGGTACAGCCGGCTGCGCGAAGGTCATCACGACCTTGTCGGTACCCCCCTGCGTCACGCTGGAGAGCACGGTCCAGACCAACTGCAAGTCCAGCGCCGGATTCTGCTTCAGCAGGTTGAACGTGTACACGACGTCGGCGGCGCTGAAGGGCTGACCGTCGCTCCACTGGACGCCCGATCGGATGGTGAAGGTGAGCGTTTTGTTGTCGGTGCTCCACAGATAGGAGCTGGCAAGCCAGGGTGTCTTCTTATCGTTGAGCAGGTTGTCGTATACGAGCGTCTCGTAGATGATTCCGAACGACTCTCCGTTGACGGACGCGTTGTACGGGTTGAAACCGCAGCTCCAGAGCGTCCCGCTTGCGTTGTCGATCGTGACCACGCCGCCAATGGCCGGCTGCCCGGTTCGAGGGGAGCTCGTCGACCCGCTGCAGGCTGCGGAGAGCAATGCGAGCGATGCCAGCAAGCTCATTGCCACGTGACGATGGCGTGTCATCCCTGTGCCTCCTCAGGCCCGAAACTCGTTCATATGCGGCCGGCGGATTCTGTTGAGGGCGAGTTTATGCTGGTATAGAGGTGCGACCGGAGATGCCGACCGGATCTTTGGCCCCCATGCGGCCCCATCTGCGAGCGCATCCCCTGCGCTACTCGCTTACGCATCTACAATGCGCGCGCTCCGTTGCTCGGTGCTGCACTCACATCTGGACCACCTGGTGACCAAATCTCTCGGCCGGCCCTCCGGCCGTACCTCTTGGTGATCCACAGCGACCTCGCCGGCGTCTCGGACGCGGACGCCCGCCGAGCCGTCGAAGGGCTGCCACGCATGGACTACGAGGTGGTGGTGAAGCCGCTCCACTACCGCACGAGCCCGCACCTGGCGGCTCGTTGCGAGTTCGAGGATCGGCGCATCGTGCTCCAGGTGCCCGTGCCGTTTCGGCCCTTCAAGGAGCCCGTGATATTCGCCGCCCGGCGCAAGCGGGGCCTCGGAATGCGCTTCGCGTGGGCCTCAGAGACCGTTGTGTTTCGCTCCCGCCGGGACGTGCTCCGCTTCCTCTACCTGCATGAGTGGATGCACTGGTATCTGAAGGAGGTGCTGGGCAAGCGGTCCGCCGCCGAGACCGCATGCGATCGGTTCGCCTTGAGAAATTTCCGCCGGCGCAGCGTCTCGACAGCCGACGCGGACTCGGCCCTCACGCGGCAAAGCAGGCGGCTAAAGACCGGGTAGAGCTGTCGGTGCCGCGAAGCATGCGTCTTACCCTGCTGCGTACTCCAGTTCGGTGACGGTGACGGTCTTGTGGCTCATCAGCCGTCCCGACACCGACGACTGATACGTCCCCGAGGTCGGCGCAACGTCCGAGTAGTCGCCTCCGACCGCGATCGTCACGTAGCCCAGCCCGCCCCGGCTGGCGTGGGTCGGATCGAAAGCCCAGGCGATCGCCTCGCCCGTCCCGTCACCCACCGGCAGCACGACCTCGACCCACGCGTGTGTGCCGCCCTGGCCGACCATGTGCCCTGAGACGTAACGGGCGGGCAGGCCGCATGCGCGGCACGCGGCGAGCATGACGTGTGCGTAGTCCTGGCACACGCCAAAGCCAAGGGCGAGCGCCTCGGACGCGGTCGTTCGCACCCCGGTCACGCCTACCTGATAGGTCATCGACTGATAGACCCAGTCGTTGATCCGGTCCGCCAGCTCCAGGCCCCACGGCGCCGAGGCCGCCAGCTCGTCCGCAGCCCGGCGGATGCGCGCGTCGGCAGCTGTGAGCCGGGTAGGCTCGAGCAGGTAGCCGTCTCCAAGCCAACCATCAGGCAGCCGGTTGGGCAGGGCGGCGCAACGCTCGACTGAGACCTCGGCCGCGAACTCGATCGCGAACGGCACTCGGGGCGCCACCACGTCCACCACGAAATTGCCGAAGCGATCCTGCGAGTGTTCGATCCGGGCGCCGTCAAGAGCAATCAGTGTGTCCCCTCCTGGCCGCTGCGCCAGCGCGCCGATCGACAGCCGGTGCCGCAGCCGGCGCTGGTCGCCAAACCGCTCTGGGGGGATCACCACGAGGCGATGGTTCAAGTCCGTGACCGGCTCCGGGTACTCGTAGCGAAGGCTCTGGGTGATGAGATACGTGGCCTTGCTCGCATGCGGCCAGTCGACCGCCGAATGGTTGATCGGCATCACGCCCCCTCGGCCAGGTCGGCCCAGACCGTCATCGAGCGGAACTCGGCCGGGCCGAAGGTGGTCAGCATGGCCACGTCGAGGGCGTCGCGACCGCGCCCGATCAGGACCCGGCCGGCACGCCGGGCGTTGTTGCGCGGATCGAAGGTCCACCAACGGTCGCCGAGCCAGACCTCCATCCAGGCGGCGAAATCCATCGGTTCTGGCGGCACCGGGACGTATATGTCGGGCAGGTAGCCGAATACGTAGCGCGCGGGGATGTTCATGGCCCGGCAGAAGCTGACCGCCAGGTGCGCGAAGTCGCGGCAGACGCCGGTTCGGCTCCGGAAGACGTCCGCCGCGGTCGTCCTCGGGTTGCTCGTGCCGTACTGGAAACGGATGTTGTCATGAACCCAGTCGCAGATCGCCTGGACGCGCGCCCAACCCGGCTCCGTCCCGGCGAAAAGCTCCCAGGCCGTGCCCATGAGCTCGTCGGAGAGGCAGTACCGACTCGGCAGAGTGAAGTGGAGCAGCTCGCCGGGAATCTGCTCCACCGGCGGCTGGGTCACGTTCGAGCCGTCCGGGTCGAGCTCATCCGGAACCGCGTAGATGGCGTCGTACTTGAGCACCACGGCGCCCACCGGCATGACCAGCCGCTTGACCGGGTTGCCGTATATGTCGACGTATTCGTCCACCGGGAGCGGCGGCGAGGTGGACCAGCTCTCGGTCACCAACTGATGCCCGGCGTCCGGGCGCGGGCGCACCTGCACTGTCACCGGAGTGGGCGCGCTCACGTCGTAGCTGAACTCGCAGCCGACCCGCAGATCGAGCGTCTTCCCTGATATCCGAATGGCGCAGACACTATAGCGGTGCCTCCTAAGCAGCTCCTGGGTGCCAACTACCAGTCCAACGGCTTCTACGACGAAATGCTTGCGGAGGGCGGCCAGCCCCGGCCCGCCTACCGGCGGATCTACGAGCGCCTGAACCAGCTCGGCCCTGCTGAGCTGGGGCGCCGGCACGACCTCGCTCTACAGATGTTCCGGAACCATGGCATCACGTTCGCCGTCTACCCGGACGAGCAGGGGATCGAGAAGGTGTGGCCGTTCGACATCATCCCGCGCGTGATCTCAGCCCGAAGCTGGAAGCGCCT
>CAAGKR010495450.1_pt1 | contig 12948 bp, 14 predicted proteins | sample 2556971 | NCBI WGS metagenome assembly CAAGKR01 (sample SAMEA5207829, study PRJEB30636) | soil metagenome | biome: forest; feature: boreal; material: soil | place: USA | collected 2011-09 | depth 1 m | reverse complement strand
GGTGAGCAAAGAGACCGCGGGCGCGACCGTATTCGCCGTTCTCGTGGCAGGGCTCGGGGAGACCCTCGCTGGCCTGTGGTGCATCGCCCGCGGTGACGGCTACCTGGCCGGGGTCCTCACCACCTTCGGGCTGTGGCTCGTCGGCTACTACGCCTTCCTCACCACCGGACCCGCCGCTCACCTCTTCAACGCGAAGGCCAATGGGCTTTACATCCTGATGCTGGTCATCCCCGTTGCCCTGATGGCGATCCCCGCCTTCCGCCGGCGTCAGCTCGCCCTGTCTGCCGCATTCGGCTCGCTCATCGTCATGCTGCTCACGATCGGGCTCGGGTCCTACTCCGGCCACGAAACATGGGAGCAAATCGGCGGGGTGTTCGCCTTCACGTCCGCAGCCCTCATCTGGTACCTCGCCTACGAAATGGTCGACGAAGCCACCCGCACCGCCCCGCACGCCGCAGCCGCCGAGACCGGCGCAGGCGCGGAACCGAGAGCGTCCCGGCCAATGGCCCCCGACCCGTCCTAGCGAACTGCACCGCCCACTGAGGAGACACCTTGACCACTACCCTGCCCAAGGACCCGGCGGAGACGGCCACCGCCCCCTCCGCCGCGAGCTGGAAAGAAACCATGGCGGTGTTCCTAGCCCGCCAGATCCGCGACACCGACCGGATCTGCTCCGGAGCACACACCGAGATTTCCTTCGCCGCGACTATGTTGGCGCAGAAGATGCACGCGCCGAACCTCAAGCTGCAGCTCGGTGGAGGGGCGTTCCTGTGCAACGTCGCCGACGTCGAGGTCGAAGAGCTGCCTCGCACCTCAGTCGACTACCGAATCATAAAATGGGCTGAGGCCTACTTCGAACACCACGACACCTTCAACCACTACGGGCCGCCCGGAGGCCGCGACTACTACGAGAACACCGACCGGTGGCGCTCGACCAACAAGTACTTCTTCGCCGACAAGTTCTTCGTCGGCGGAGTACAGGTTGACCTCAATGGCAACGTCAATCTGATCGGTGTCGGTAAAGGCGGCTCGTTCGCGTTCCGCGGTCCAGGCAGCGTCGGAATCAACGATGTCACCACCGTGCGCGATGCGTTCGTCTGCATGACCGCCCACGATCGCCAGCGCTTCGTCAACCAGGTCGACTACATCTCGATGCCCGGCCCGAAGACCTACCGCGAGAAAGATCTCGCCGGGAACGGACCCCAGTTCATCGTGACCCCACGCTGCGTCTTCGACTTCCACGGTCCCGACTCCACGGCGGCACTGGTCGGCCTGTTCCCGGGCCACACCGAGGAAGAGGTCGCCGAGAACACCAGCTGGGACATCGTCCGCTCACCAAACTTCGTCTCGCTCGAAGCGCCCAGCGACGCTGAGCTCGACACCCTCCGCAACGCCATCGACCGCAAGGGAGTGCTGCGAAAGTGACCAGGGGAGCGCAACTGCTGCAAGCTGGGCCCGTCCAGATGCCCAACGGCCGACCGGCCCGCAAGCAGGTCCTCGCCACCGCCGCGGACGTCGTGTCCCGGGTCGAGGACGGTCAGACCGTTGCCATCGGCGGCTTCGTCACCGCGAACCATCCGATGCTGCTCGTCCGGGAACTCATCCGCCAGGGCAAGAGAAACCTCACCCTCATCGGCTCCGCCACCGCCGGGCTGGAGGTCGACCTGCTCCTCGGCGCGGGGGTCGTCGGCAGGCTCATCGCGCCGTACTGCGGAGCCGAGCTCTACGCGCCTGTTGGCAGTTGCTTCCGGACGCTTGTCGAGACCGGCCAAGTCAAACTGTGGGAAAGCTCGGAGTACATCCTTTACGCTGGCCTACAGGCCCGGGCGATGGGCCAGGAGTTCTTCGCCTGGCGGGGCGGCATCGGGAGCAGCATCCCCGAGCTCAACCCGGACCTCAAGGTCTTCACCAGCCCGCTTGGGGACGGCAAGGAGTACATCGCCGTGCCGGCCATCCCCGTCGACTGGACCTTCCTGCACGTCGGAGCGGCGGACAAGTACGGCAACGGACAGCACCCCGGTGCCCGCTTCGGGGACCGCATCATGGCTCGCGCCGCCGACCGGGTGGCTCTCACCACGGAGCGCGTCGTCACCAACGACGAGATCCGGCGGAACCCGATCATGACCTCGGTGCCCTACGCCGACGCCGTGGTGGAGGCTCCGTACGGGTCACACCCCTACGCCTCGCACGGGTACTACGCTGAGGATGCCGAGCACCTCGAGCAATACATTGCCGCGACCGTCGGTTTCCGCAAGGGCGACCGCAGTGGCCTGGAAACGTACCTGGAGAGGTACGTGACCGGACCGGCCAGCCACGAGGAGTACCTCGACGTGGTCGGTCGCGACCGGCTGCGCGCGCTCGAGGCGGAGTACTCGCACATCGACGTCGTCGGTCGTCAGCCGGGACCCCGTGACTAGCGACGGCGCCACCGCACTCGCCACTCCGGCCGGGGAGCGGCTGCTGCCAGAAGCGTGGGAGCAGGGGGACGGTGAGCACGTCCTCCTGCTTGCCACTCGGTGCGAACGCTGCCAGGCACTCACCTTCCCACCAACGACGGCCTGCCCGCAGTGCTGGGAACGGCTCGCCCTGCGGCGCGAGCCGCTGTCCCCGCCTAGCGTGCTGTACGCCTATACCGTCGTGCACGTGCCTGGCCAAGGCATCCCCGCGCCGTACGCCATCGGATGCGTCGACTTCCCCGACGTCGGGGTACGGGTTTGCGGTCGCCTCGCCGAGTGGACCGGGATCGCCGCTGGCGACCCGGTCGAGGCAGTTGCCGGAGTCCTCAGTGAGCAGGCTGAGGGGCCCTTGCTCGGCTGGATGTTCCGAAAGGCACGCCCATGAACCAGCCCTACATCACCGGCGTCGGCATGATCGGCTTCGGCCGCTTCCCCGGCGCCACCCTCGAATCCCTCGCGCTGCCGGCTGCGCTCGACGCCCTTACCGACGCCGGTGCAACCGCGCCCGACATCGACGCCATCTACTGCGGCAACGTCTACGGCGGGATGCTTCCTGCACAACGCATCGCGGGCCAGCTTGGGCTCACCGCACGACCCGGCTACAACGTCGAGGCGGCTTGTTCGAGCTCCGCGCTGGCCCTGCACCTCGCCGTGCAGGCCATCAGAGCTGGTCAGCTCGACACCGCTCTGGTGATCGGCGTCGAGCAACTCTCACCCTTCGGCGGCGGAACGCTACGCCTCAACGCCTCCGACCCGGAGGTGGCGCAAGGCGTCTCCATGCCCGCGGTCTACGCCATGCGTGCCCAGCGCTACCTGGCAGCAACCGGATCCACCGTCGAGGATCTCGCCGCCGTCGCGGTGAAGAACCGCAGCAATGGCTCGCGTAACCCCCGCGCCCAGTTCCGCACGCCCACGACCATCGACGAAGTCCTCACCTCACGACCCATCGCCGACCCCCTGACCCTTCTCCAATGCTGTGGCAGCGGTGACGGGGCCGCAGCCGTCGTGGTCTCCTGCCACCGCAACACGGCCCCCGCATCCAGCCCGGTGGCCGTCGCAGCGTCCGTGTTCAGTGCCGGCACCATCGGCCCGCACGACCTCTCCCGCGAACCGCTTACCGCGCGCGTCGCGCAAGCCGCGTATCAAGAGGCGGGTATCACTGCCTCAGATCTCAACGTCGTCGAGCTGCACGACGCATTCAGCATTGCCGAGTTCCTCTACTACGAAGCACTCGGGCTGTGCGGCTACGGCGAGGCCGCCGACCTCTTGCGAGACGGAATCACGGAGCATAACGGAGCATGCCCGGTGAACCCGAGCGGAGGCCTGCTCGCCCGCGGACACCCGCTCGGAGCAACCGGCATCGCGCAGGTAGTGGAAGTCGTCTCGCATCTGCGTCAGACTGGCGATCTGACCCAGCCGCAGCTCCGGACCGGCCTCACCCACTGTACCGGCGGCGGTATCTCCGGCTACGACCACGCCGTGTGCACGATCCACATTCTCGCAACCGGATCGCCCGCCATCATGTCGACATGACCAAGTCCAACTGTGCCGGTCTTCGGCCCAAGGGGGAGCCGGTCATTGCCAGCGTCGCCGTCCTTGCGCCCATCTCCACCCTCCAGGGTCAACAACTGGAGCACGCCATCGTGAGCGTGACGGCTGCCGCAGACACTATCACCGAGCGACTCCGTTCCCGCATAGCGATCCCGCCACCGACCACGACACAAAGAGGATTGTCAAAATGAGCCTCGATCCCTGCGCCGTCGGGATGATCACCCCACCCACGCCCACCGTCGTTGAGGCAGGACGCATCCGAGAGTTGTGCGCAGTCGTCAACGACCCGAATCCCGCCTTCACCGAGAGCTGGCGGGGTGGGCCGCCCCTGGCACCTCCCACCTTCATTAACTGCTTCCGCGACCTGAAGTCCCAGCTGCTCATCGATGAGCTCGGCGTCGACATGCCGAAGCTGCTGCACGGCGAGCAGGTCATGACCTACTACAAGCCGGTCGTCGCGGGGGATGTCGTGCTGCAGGAAGTGGCGATCGTCGCGGTTGAGAAGAAGCCAACGAAGGCAATGGGCCTCGCAGATTTCTTCAAGGTCCGCATCCGCCTCAAGAGCCCGGAGGGTGAGCTGCTCACTGAGGCCTACCAATCCTTCTTTGTCCGGAGCGAGGCATGAGCAAGAACACCAGCCTCATCGGTTCACTTGTGCCGGGCACCGTGCTGCCCACACCTCCCGCGGAGCCCATTACCCGCGACCGCATTCTGCGTTTCGCTGGCGCCTCCGGCGACTACAACCCGATGCATGTCGACGAGGTGACGAACCTCGACGCCGGCATGGGCGGCGTCTTCGCACACGGCATGCTCGGGACCGGGTTTCTCGGGCGCATGGCCACCGACTGTCTCGGCGATGTGCCGCTGACCTCGCTGAGCGTGCGCTGCACCGAGATCGTCCGCCCGGGGGACTCCCTCTTCGTGGACGGCTCGGTACTGAGCCGGCGGATGACGGAGGCAGCCGCCGAGGTGGTATTTCGGCTGCGAGCAGTCAACCAGAACGGCGACGTGACTCATTACGGCACAGCGACCGCCGTCGTACCAATGACGTTTCTCGAGCCGAAGACGGGCAGGGCGCTGGACCAGTCCCGCCCCTTCGTGACCTGGCGTGCGATCGGATGAGTCTGCCGACGATCGGTGACCTGTTCCGGGTCGCTGCGGAGCGTGAGAAGGTTGCCGTGGCCGTGCTTGACGACGGCAGACCGACGACCTATGCCCAGCTCGGTGCGCGCGTGCGCGTCGGAGCCTCGGCGCTCCGCAAGGACCTCGGACTAGTGAGACCACTAGCGCTCGGGGATCGCGCCGTGATCCTGGCTGGCAACGGCGGCGACTTCTTGGCCGCCGTGCTGAGTTGCGCCACGGCTGGTGTCGTGGCCGTCCCGATGAGCACACAGCTGACTGCCCACGAGATCGCGTACATCCTGGAGAACTGCTGTCCGAGTCTGATCCTGTGCGACCAGGACCACGACGAGGTGGTGCGTGAGGCGCTCGAGATCGCGCAGCTTGACACCGCCCCGAAGTTGCTGGCAATCACGGCGCTGGGGTGCGGCGGCAGCGCAGTCACCGCGGCCGGTCAGGTCACCGACGTGACGCCGGACGACCTGCTCTACCTCGGGTACACGTCCGGCACAACCGGACGCCCCCAGGGCGTGCGAGTGACCCACCGAAACCGCGTGCATGCCGTTTTGCTGCAGGCGGCCGAGTTCCAACTCGGCCGGGGCCAGACACACCTCATCGTCTCTCCCCTCTACCATACAGCGCCCCTCACGTTTGCCATGCTTCACCTGTGTCTCGGCGGCACCGTGGCCGTCCACAAGACGTTCGACGCTGGTCGAACCGCCACTGAGCTCCGCTCGGGGCGTGTAAGCAGCGTCTTCCTTGCGCCGGCGGCCCTACGGCGCGTGCTCGCAGCGGAGCGTTCGGCTGAAGCGCCGCCTCCGCAGCTCCACGCCGTGATTATCGGCGGCTCACCGTGCCCAGTCGACGTCAAGTCGTCTGCGCTGACGTCCTTCCCGGGCCGGCTCTACGAGTTTTACGGGGCGACCGAGGTCGGAATCGTGACCAGCCTTCGGCCAGAGCAGCAGGCCCAGCGGCCCTCCAGCGTCGGGCAGCTCATCCCGGGCACGGCCGTGGAGATCCGCGACCTCGCTGGCACCGGCCTGCTGCCCCAGGGCGAGGTCGGAGCGGTCTGGGTGAGCACCGCCACCGGCTGTGATGGGTACTTCGGCCCCGGCGACCTCCCTACCGCCGACCGCTGGTCGTGCCCAGGGGATGTCGGTTACCTCGACGAGGAGGGTTACCTGCATCTTGTCGACCGCTCGACCGACATCATCATCTCGGGCGGGGTGAACGTGTACTCCCGCGAGGTCGAGGCGGTGCTTGAGGGCCATCCCGCCGTCAGCGACATCGCCGTGCTCGGCGTGCCGGATCCTGAATGGGGAGAAGCGGTCGCTGCCGCCGTCGTGCTGGCACCCGGAGCCTCTGCCTCTGAGGACGAGCTCACTTCATTCTGCCGGGACCAACTGGCTCCCTACAAGCGGCCGAAGCAGGTCCTGTTTTTCGATGCGCTTCCTCGTAGCGAAGCCGGCAAGACCGACAAGCGCGCGCTTCGCGACCGCTTCGCGGAAGCAACAGAGCCCGTCCATCCCTGACCGACGATCGGAGCACGCTCGCATGGCAGCACACTCGGCCGCCCAGGAGACCCTGAGTATCGACACCGATCGCTGGCGTCTGCGAGACGTCGCCTCCTGCGTTCAGGCGTCCCTCATGCACAGCGTGCCGCTCGACATCCAGCAGGGTGCGACGATCGCCCATGGCGTGGCGCCGATGGCCGCCGGCGTGGTGTACGCCGCCGTGTCCTGCGCGCAGCACGAAGATGACGACCCGGTCGCCGCCGCGGCCGCGCACCGCTGCCGCCGGGAGATCCGCGTTCGGTACGGCCCTGAGTCCGCCCGCATTGGCGGCCGGATCGCCCTGGACACGCATGTCGAGGACGACGTCGTGCAGACGACCGTGTACACCGAGGCAGGCGTGATCGCCGAGATCGCCCAGCGGACGTCGCCAAACGCCGTCACGAGTGCCGCGGACCGTCACGGCGAGCCGTCTGCTACAGCGCTCGGGGCAACAGTTGAGGACTTCACCCGCGTGAGGGTAGCCCGTTGGGCCTACGTCAGCGGCGAACTGTGCCCAGCTCACGGCGACCATGTGGCGGCCACGGGCGCCGGCCTACCGGCCGCCATCGTCCCCTCCACGCTACTGCTGGCCATCGCGGAGCACCGACTGTTCCCGGAGGGCCCGCGCGAAGGTGTCGAGCTCGTCCTTGAGCTGCTGGGCAGCGTCTTCGCCGGCGAGCAGGTCTCAGTCAGCCTGGATGAGCGGGCCGCGACGGTGACCTTCGCGGCGAAGCGCGGTTTGCTGGCCCGAGCACACATCATCGGGTCGCGGGCTCCGGCCTCCACTACCACGCAGGGCGACGGGGTGCGATGACTCAGGCAGCGGCGCGCACCCTGGTCGAGAGCAGCCTGCAGACGTTCTTGGAGCAGTTGGACCGCGCGGGGGACCTGGTCCGGGTGAGCGAGGAGGTCGCCATCCATGAGGTCGCCGCCCGGATCGCCGCGTGCGACAAAGGCATCCTGTTCGAACGCGTCCGCGGCTACGACATCCCAGTCGCCGCCAACCTGCTGGCCACGCGTCGGTGCTGGGCTGCAGCGCTCGGTGTCGACGAGCATGAGGTGAGGCAGGAGATCACCCGACGGGCATCGCGCAGGATCCCGCCGCAAATCGTCGACGCCTCTCCGTTGCACGACGTGGTCCGCACCGGCGCGAACGTGGACGTAACGGAGCTCCCCGTCTACCTGCAGCACGCCGAAGACGGCGGTCCGTACATCTCGGCCGCCCTGGACATCAGTCGCTCACTTCGCTCGGGAGAGTACAACCTCGGCGTCCGGCGGCTCATGGTCCGCGGCGCTCGCGAGACGGGGGTCGACGTCGTCGCCCCGTCGGACTTGCGAGCGTACTACCGTGAGGCGCGGGAGGAAGGGCTGCCGTTCGAGGTCGCCTTCGTGGTCGGCGGCCACCCGCTGGACTATCTCGCCAGCCAGCTCAAGCTTGGCCGCGTCGATGATTTCGAGATGGCAGGCGGCCTGCGTGGCGAGCCGATGCCGGTGGTGAAGTGCCAGACGCTGGACCTGCTCGTCCCGGCAGACGCCGACATCGTCCTGGAGGGACGGTTCGTCGGCGACTGGAGCGAGATAGAGGGACCCTACGGGGAGTACCACGGCTGTCTTGGACCGCCGCACCGCAACCCGGTCTTCCAGGTCTCTGCCATCACCCGGCGCGAGGGAGCAGTCTTCCAGAGCGCCACCTGCGGCAATCCCAACCTAGGTCACACCGACACGGCGATGCTGGCGGCACTGAAGTCCGAACTCATGGTGTGGGCGGCTCTCGAGCGGTCCATCGCCCAGCCCCGCGATGTCTACTGCTCTCCCGCGGCCGGTGGCCGCCACCATGTGCGGATGCAGATTGTCAACCGTGACCCGGGAGACTCGAGGAATGCGCTGCTCAGCGCGCTTTCCTGCCAGGCAGACCTGAAGCATGCCGTGGTCGTCGACGAGGACATCGACATCCGCAATGACGCCGCCGTCGAGTGGGCGCTGTCCACGCGCTTTCAGGCCGAGCAGGACACGATCATACTGACCGGTCTGCGCACGCTGCCGCTCGAGCCGTCGCTGGAAAAGCGTCGCGCCGGCGGCGTCGTAACCAGCAAGCTCGGTCTCGACGCAACCCGCGCGCGGGACAAGCCGCGCGAGCTCTATGCCGCCTCACGGGTGCTTGCCGCCGGCACGCTGCCGGCCGAGACCGTGGCTGCGCTGCCTACCGGTCAGCTGGAGCGGTTCCGTCGACTGCTCGAGGTAGCCCTGGACCGCCCGCGGTCCTTTGCTGATCTCGCCTCGGCCATGGTCGGCGTCCACCAACGCGACCTGCTCCGGGCCATCGACGGTCTTCGAGAGGAGGGCAGCCTGCACATGGACGACGAGGGGCGCTACGTCCTGAGCTGAGCCGCGGCCATCCGCGATCGGCGTAACTTTCCGCGACACCGACAGGAGAATCACATGAAGGAGAATCACATGAAGAGGAACCATTCGCACATCTGGCTAGCCGCAGTGCTCGTGCTCGGACTTGCAGCGTGCGGAGGCAATGCCAACTCGCCGGCCTCGCCTGCTGCCGCAGGCGGGGCCGACAAGCCGATGACGACGCTTCGAGTCGCGCACAACTCGAACGCAGGTGTCCTCCCCGTGTGGATCGCCGCCGAAAAAGGCTACTTCAAGGCGCACGGGCTGGACGTCGGGTTCACCAAGGTGGAGAACATCGCGACCCTGCCTCCGGCCCTCGGGACGTCCTTCGACATCGCGCTATCCGTCCCAACGATGGTGATCAGCGCGAAGGCGCACGGCATCGACCTCGTGGCGGTCGCTGGCGCGACGCTCCAGGAGAAGGGTAACCGGCAGTCCGCGGTGATCGCCTCGAAGGCGTCGGGCGTGAAGTCCGCCAAGGACCTCGTGGGTAAGACGATCGGCGTCCAGAACACGACTGGCACCTTCCACCTGGCCACTCGGTACTGGCTTAAGAAGTCGGGCGTCGATCCGGACTCAGTGAAGACGGTGCAGGTCGACCCGCCGGCTCAGGCGGACCAGCTCGCCGCTGGTCGCATCGACGCGGTCGAGGCCGTGGCGCCGTTCAGCACCTCAATGCTCGCAAAGCCTAACAGCGTCGACCTCGGCGACCCGTACGGCTCCATGGCGCCGCAGATCGGTGCGATCGAGTGGGTCTCGCAGAAGAAGTGGGCTGAGCAGCACAAGGCCGTGCTCGACTCGTTCCGGAAGGCGTTGCAGGAGGGCATCGACTTCTCGAAGAACAACAAGGACGAGGCTCGGAAGATCCTCCAGTCCTACACCGGCATCTCGGATCAGGTCCTAGCCACCACCAAGCTCCCGACTTTCACGGTCGACGTCCGAAAGCAGGATTGGGAGCTTTGGCTCAAGGCCATGCGCGAGGTCGGTGGCTTCACGGGGAACGTCAACGTCGACTCCCTGCTGCTGGCGTGACCGAGCCCTACGGCCGGGCGTCCTTCGGCGCTGCTGACAGCCAATGGAATGTGGAAGGAGGTTGGTATGCCGTCCTGGGCTGACGGCTTACCAGCCGGGGAACGTGAGGCTTTGCTGGCACGTGGCCTGGGAGCGTCGTTGACGCCCGGGCTGCGCCCGGCGCTGGTGGTGGTCGACGTAGTCCACGTCTTTCTCGGCAGTGAGCCGGACGGAGCGGCCACGGAAGCGCTGCCGCTGGCCTGTGGGCCGGAAGGGTGGCGGCGGCTGCCGACAGTCATCCGGCTCCTCGAGCACTGCCGGAGCGCGGGCATCCCGCGCGTTCTGACTAAGGGCTCGTGGACCGACGCTCGCGCGGTAGGGGGCGCAATCAAGCTGACGCAGGACCGAGGCGTCGCAGAGCGGGTCCACAACAGTCCCTTCCCGGCTGCACTGACACCAGCGGAGGACGAGTACGTGGTGGAGAAGGCCAAGCCCAGCGCGTTCTTCGGCACACACCTACTGACCTTCCTCACCAGGCACTCTGTGGACAGCCTCATCGTCTGCGGAACGACGACGTCCGGCTGCGTCCGCGCCACCGTCGTGGATGCCCACTCCTATGGGTACCGGGTCACCGTCGTGGAGGACGCATGCTTCGACCGTTCCTCGTTCGCCCACGCGGCGAACCTGTTCGACATGCAGATGAAGTACGCCGAGGTCACGGACTGCGACGGCGCTATGAGCCGGGTGGGCCCAGCCTGACGGCGAGTGGCGGACCTCTGGCGCACGTGCCCACTGCGAACGCTCGGGCCGGCGGTGACGACGTGGCGCTGTCGTGCGACGACCTGCGGGTGACGTTGGTCGGCAGCAGCGGACCCACCGACATCATTGATGGCCTGAGCCTATCGGTACCCCGCGGTGAGTTTGTCTCTGTCCTCGGCGCCTCTGGTTCGGGGAAAACGACGCTTCTACGTGTGCTCGCTGGGCTCCAGCCCGCTTCTGCGGGCACTGTTCGCTGCCACGACTTCCCGGTCTACGGGCCTCCCAAAGGCGTAATCACCGTATTCCAGGACTATGCCCAGTCGTTACTGCAGTGGCGGACGGTCGAGCGGAACGTGGCTCTGGGGATCGAGTCTCGCCTTTCCAAGCAGGAGTGCCGGGACCGAGTCCAGCGGGCGCTGGAGATGGTAGGTCTCCAGGACTGCGCCGGTGAGTACCCATGGCGGCTATCGGGCGGCATGCAGCAGCGCGTGCAGATCGGCCGGGCGCTTGCCATGGAGCCGTCCGTGCTCCTCATGGACGAGCCGTTCGGAGCGCTCGATGCCATAACTAAGGGTTCGCTGCAGGACCAGCTGCAGGAGGTTCACCGGCTCACCGGAACGACGATCGTTTTCGTCACGCACGACATCGAAGAGGCGGTCTACCTCAGCGACCGCGTCGTGGTGCTGGACGGCAAGCCGGCTCGGGTTGGGCTCGACCTCGCGGTCCCGCTCGCCCGCCCCCGGACCCAGGTCGCGACGCGTGAGTCCGCCGATTTCCTGCGCCTACGGCACCGGGCGTACCGGGCACTTGGCGTGGGCGGCGACACATGACCCCCATCACCGGAACGCGTCGAGGCCGTGTGAACCTCGAGGGCCTGGCTACCCTGACGTTGTTCCTCCTGCTGTGGGAAGCGGCGATCCGCACTGGGCTATTGACGTTCGAGTACATCCCGCCGCCGTCGCGAGTCGTAACTGGCTTGCGCGAGATCACCGTGTCCGGAGAACTCCTAACAAATGTGCTCCATACCGTCTCGGTCGCCGTCCTCGGATGGGGTGCCGCTGCCATCGTCGGCGTGACCGTTGGCTGTCTCGTCGGCAGCAGTTGGACGGCGTGGAAGTACTCCGCCGCGAGCCTGGAGACCCTACGAGCACTACCCATCGTGGCATTTGTTCCGGTGTCTGTGCTGCTCTTCGGCTTCACCTCTAGGATGGAGATCGTCATCGCCTTCTACGGGGCAATGTGGCCGATCCTGTTGAACACCGCCTCAGGCGTCCGGTCCGTCAACCGCAACCTGGTGGAGGTCGGGCGCGTGCTCGGTCTCTCGCCGGTGACGCAGATCTGGAAGCTGCGTCTCCCGGCCGCGACTGCTTCAGTGGTGGTCGGGCTGCGGCTCGGTCTGGCGACGGCCTTCGTGCTTACCCTCGTCGCCGAGATGATTGGCAACCCGGCCGGGATCGGCTTCGCACTGATAACCAAGGGCCAGGCCCTGCGGTCCGAGCAGGTGTTCGCTTACATGGTCGTGATCGGCCTTCTCGGTGTGGTGTTGAACTGGCTGCTGGTGCGCGGGGCGAAGGTCTTGTTCAAAGGGCAGATGGCTGCTGCTCGGGAGGTGGACTGAGGTGCTCCGTACCCTCACCATCCGACGGCGCGGGCGGGCAATCGACGCGCGACGCAGCGGGAAGATCCCCCTCCAGGGCCTGTTGCCGTTGGTTGTCGGGCTGACCGCCTGGCAGCTGGCCGGCGACCCAACCTCGCCGTACTTCCCTGTGCCAAGTCGGTGGGTGCAGAGCCTCCATCCGCTGCTGGACAACGGCGAACTGATCGGAGGGATCGGCTCGACGACGTGGACGTTCCTGTCGTCGTTGCTCTCTGCCACGCTTGTGGGGTTCTGTCTCGGCACATTCATCGGCTCAAGCCGGTTGGCCGACCGGGCACTGGGACCGTCGCTCGAGTTCTTGCGCACACTGCCAGCGTCGGCCAGCGTCGGCCCTGGTGCCACTGGCGACCCTCATCCTCGGTTACACCGGTCAGATGAAGATGGCGGTGGTGGTGTTGCCAACAACCTGGCCGATCCTGCTCACCGTGCGCGCAGCCCGTCG
>CAAGKR010390854.1_pt1 | contig 12952 bp, 16 predicted proteins | sample 2556971 | NCBI WGS metagenome assembly CAAGKR01 (sample SAMEA5207829, study PRJEB30636) | soil metagenome | biome: forest; feature: boreal; material: soil | place: USA | collected 2011-09 | depth 1 m | reverse complement strand
GTCGGTTTAAGAGCTCGGTCTGCATGCGAGCCCAGAACGACTCAACGACTGCGTTGTCGAAAGCGTCACCGACCCGACCCATTGAAGGCATCAAGCCCGCCGCCCGGACCCGTTCGGTAAACACCCAGGACGTGAATTGACTGCCATGGTCTGAATGCAGCACAGTACCCGGGGCGGGCTGTCGGTTGGTGATGGCCATGCCGAGAGCGTTGGCGACCAGGGCGGTAGTCTGTGTTGAGTCGATCGACCATCCCACCACGCGCCTTGAGTGCGCGTCCAGCACCACGCAGCAGTAGAGCTTGCCCTCGCGCGTGAAATGCTCGGTGATGTCGGTCATCCATAATGGTTGGGCTTGTCGCGTTGAAAGTTTCGCTGCACCAAGTCGCCACACACTGCTTCGTTCGTCACATGCCTTCGGCTCTTGCGCATCGGCAGGCCGCGCAGTCCGCATTCGGTCATGATCCTTGCTACGAGCTTCTTATTGACGACCAACTTGCGTCCGATCACCAGCTCGGCTCGAATCCGGCGCCGCCCATAAGTGCCACGAGACGCTGCGTGGATCTCAGTGACCAGGCCTGCCAGCCAATGCCGCCGCAGCTCACTCGCAGTAGGCACCCGGCGCACCCAGTGAAAGTCCCCTCCGGGCGCCACTCCGAGGATTCGACAACACAGCTTGGCGCTGTGTCCCTGCCCGGCCAGATATTGGATCACCGGGAACTTCCTTTTGGGCGGATCTTCTCCATGGTCGTGAAGAACTCCGACGCCTTCTTGACCACAGCCAGCTCAGTCTCCAGCTCGCGAATACGTCCCCTCGCTCGCGCTAGCTCGACCTTATCAATGCTGGATAAACCCGCGCTCTCACCGCGGTCGAACGTGGTCCTGTGCTACCCAACGGAAGACCGTAGCCTCAGAGACGCCCAGCTCTGCGCTAACCGTTCTAACTGGGCGGCCGGCTCGGAGGCGTTGGATGACCCGATGCCGGAACTCAGGCGCGTACGACTTGCCCATTCATCCCTCCGATTTGGTGCTCCGACTCTCGCAAGGCGGTCCAATTCTCGGGGGCCAGATCAACTACTTGCAGATGTCGACGCAGAAATAGGACAAGGCCGCTGAGAACACATCTGAGGGCCAGTTCTGCGAAAGCATCAGCTCTTGGGCAGAGATTGACCAACGCGCCCTCAAACCTGATTCACGCTCGCGAACCCGGTAGCCGAACCTGGCATAGCGAGCCGGCTCGGCCAGTAGGCCCGCCGGCCGGCCGGAAGGTCCTGCTGAAAGTACGTTCGAAGCACCATGTGTAGCGCACCCGACAGCTTCAGAACAGTGATAACCCAGACGGATCATTCTTCAGTGCCCTGCTGACGGGTCTATACAGAGCGGCCGGGCCGACCGGCTGCGACCCCGACGACGCTCAGCGGTCCGAACCTGATGGGCACTGTCTAACAGAGGTGATCAGCAAACTCCCAACTGGGCAACGGGTCCAGCAGTCGGACACGACCATCCCCAATTGGTAGCACGTGCCCTAGCCTTACGTATCGTGGCCTGTACGACACACTAACCGTATCGGCACTTGTCGGAACCTTACCTAGGGCCATCTCCAAGACCCTCCTCATCTGGTCGCCGTTGAACATCCCAGGATTGTCGAAGTCGAGCACAAGAGCGATCCGCTGGGCGGGGCTCACCGCGCTCGCGTTCGATAGTATCGAGGTTGGAGCAAACACTCCAGTTGTCACGGCCTTAGCCGTGCATTGCTGTGGGTCGCGCAGAACGCGCTGGACATCTCGTGCAATTGACCTCGTGTCCCGACTATCTAGCTGCACAATCTGGATGTAACGATAAGGTTCTAATCCCTTATCGGTCGCGAGTTTGCCAACCGCTCCTTCACCGGTTGGCCTAGACACAAAACTGGTATTGTGCCACCCCGGTTTGAAAGTATCGCGAACCCCCTGGTAAAGCGGTCCATGCAGTGGATTGCGAAAATACCTCTGCAGCGCCTCCTTGGAAGTTAGGTGCCAAGTGAAGGACAGGTGCCATGGTACGTCCATATCCCTGTTGCACCAGCCGATACACCCGTCCTTGATATCTGGAAGCGCGTGCGCAAATTCAATAATCTGAGCCCTCACCTGCTCGGCCCGTTCCTGGGTTATCTCTGGCTTGAACTCAGTAAACCCACCATAAGTCACGCCGTCCCCATGAGTAGGTATCACTGCAGGGAAGTCGTCAGACGTATCCAAAGTCCCCTCGAAAACAGTCAGTGCCGTGGCGCCCGCTGCGCGTGCCTCTCGTACGCTAGGCTCTTCAACGATTTGGTCGAGGGCGGCCTTGTCGTTAACCTCGCCCACGATGCAGACTTGAACTTGTTCTTCGTTGCCATCCTCTAAGTGGCCCCAGCTCCAGCTTCGAAAGGGGGCAACCCTCCGACCCAATTCTGCCGCGATCTTGGTCATCACCGGCAGATCGGCGGAGGTGTTCGCTCTAAGAATCGCGACCCAGATCAGTGCCATCCCGCTTTCTCCTCCATGTAGCCTGCGCGCAAACCCTTCCCACTCCTACAGATAGGTCTTAAACCAGGCCAGCGCCTCGGCAAAGAAACGGTCGAAATCTGGGGAGTGGTAGGCGTCATAATGGTCGGCTCCCTCCAGAATCATCAGCTTCTTCGGCTCACTCGCTGCCGCATAGTTCTCAAGGGCGTTGTCAATAGGGACGAGGACATCAGCCCCCCCATGTCCAAACAAGATTGGCGGCGTTCCATGGTTGCGCGCGACAGCCGCTGGTTTATATGCGCAGATCTTCTCAGCACTCTCAAGGGGTATGGGGTCCGCACCATCCGGATTTGTCTTATACCCATCTCGATAGTTCTTGTCTGTCACAGGGTCCGGGAGCATTACCTCAAGCGGATGAACCATCTCCCCGCTCCCTTTTACCACCCGGGTTTTGGCGTCTTGCTCCAGCCTGTTACGAAACTCCCGCCACTCCCATTCACGGCGAAGAGATCGCAACCATTTCTCGCCATCAGCGATTCCGCCGAGGCATACGGCACACCGGATCCGCTTGTCAATCGCGCTAACGTAGACGACATGGGCACCGGCGAAACTGGTGCCGTATAGGCCTAAGCGCTTACTGTCCACACCAGGTTGGAGACTTAGGAACGTTATTGCATTGCGGAGGTCTTCAGCCTGCTCCAATGGGAACAATCGTCGCTTGCCCTCGCTGCCGTTAAGGCCTCTATAGTCCAGTTGGACCGTTACGTAGGCCTCGCTCAGGCGCTTAGCCATCATTGAGATATTTGGCCCCTCCTTGCCGCCCATGTAACCGTGGCAAACCACGAGCCCCGGATAAGGTTTGCTGTCAGTGGCGCCATGAGGTGTGCGCACAGTTGACCGCAGCGCAAGTCCATCGGAATAGAAAGTAGTTTCCTTTTCGCTATAAGCTACTGCCACCTTGGGCCTCCTTCTGTGATTAGAGAACAGCATCCTGTGATGAGAGAACAGCATCGGATAAAGTGACGGCCACGGAGTCTGACGAAGAGCCCATTGCCTTCCATTGCGGCAGTGCTTGAAGAGCGCCCGCCATCAGCCGCTGATTTGCCACGTGATTCTCCTGCAGCGGAGGGTCGGCTGTCAATGCGTTGTACTGGTCCAGTACATGCGCGACAATGCGCGGGCTCGCGCAAGCCCCGGGTGGGGAGAGTTTGCCTAAGGGAATGATGATTGGAGCGCTTGCCGAGCTCACACCCCGGATTGTATTGACCGATGCCGCCGTTGGAGCTGTAGACGAGTCCCTCCAAGTTGGGGCTCGACGTAGCACCTTGAGCTCGGGATGGCCGGGCGGCGGGATACGACCGATGCCGCGCTGCCGGTAGATGTCGCAGAAGTCGGCCGTGAACTCGCTGATGCCTACGACCTGGATGCTTTGAGGCGCATCGCTGCGCGGGCGAGCATGCGCTCCAAGCTCTCCTTCGCTTAGCACGCACCGACCCGCATGAACATTTACGGTCCACTAGCTTTTCGATGGCGGCGGGGTGCCGACGCCAAGGACCGTCCTGACCGCAGCTACGATCTTGTCTTTGTTGGGATAAAGCGGCTTTTCCAAGGCCGGGCTGAACGGGATCGGCACGTCAGGGGTGGTGATGCGGCGAATCGGTGCCCTCAAGCTGCTGAAGCCCTCCTCGGCTACGATCGCCGCAATCTCGGCGGCGGCGCCGCACGTGCGATTGGCCGGGTCAGCGATCACTAGTCGCCCCGTCTTGGCCACGGACTTCAAGATGGCGTCACGGTCGAGAGGAACCAGGGTACGGGGGTCGATAACCTCCACCGAGATACCCTCCCCCTTTAGCTCATCTGCCGCTGCTACGGCCTGGAGAACGGCGCCGGCGATCGCTACTACGGTCACGTCGTTGCCTGCGCGCACGAGGCGGGCCACGCCCAGAGGGATAAGGTATTCCTCATCGGGCAGATCCTCCTTGCGCATCCAGAGCGTGGCGTCTTCGAAGATCATTACCGGGTCGTCGGTGCGGACCGCAGTTCGCAAAAGGCCTTTGGCGTCATATGGGCTGGCCGGGGTCACGATTTTGAGGCCGGCTACGTTCATGAACATTGGATACGGACGGTCCGAGTGGTGTGCCGCGGTCGACGACCCATAGAACATGCTCGACCGGTAAACAACAGGGATGTTTGCTTGACCGCCAAACATGTAACGGTTCTTGGCTGCCTGATTAATCAGCTGATCCATCGCGAGGTAGGTGAATGTAGAGTAGGTTAGATCGACGATCGGCCGTAGGCCTGTCATTGCCGCTCCCACGCCGATGCCGCTGAAAGAAGCCTCGGAAATAGGCGTGTTGATCACTCGGCTGGCACCGAATAACTCGACAAAGTTGGGTGCCGTGCCGTAGAGATTGGACTGGACGTCTTCGCCAATCAGAACGACGCGGTCGTCTTCCTTCATTGCCTCCTGTTGGGCGGCTCCAATCGCAGCCAGGTATGTCAGCGTAGGCATTCGCTTACTTCTATCGGACGATCGAGATCGGCTCGGAATACAGATCTTCGAAGGCCTCTTCGAAATCTGGGTAAGGGCTTTCCTTTGCGTAGAGGACGGCTGCCTGTACTTCCGCCCGAACCCCAGCGTCTATCGCGTCCTGGACAGCCTGGTCTGCAACTCCCATCTCCTGCAGCCGGCGGCCGAAGAGCACGAGCGGGTCTCGCTCCACCCATGCCTGGACTTCACCGGGGTCACGGTACGCTGTGGCATGTCGCAGGCCTTCGGCATGAGCCGAGTATCGATACGTCAAGACCTCGACGAACGTGGGGCCTTCGCCTGAGCGGGCGCGCTCCGCGGCTTGCCGGACGGCTTCGTAGACGGCCAGCACGTCCTGGCCGTCCTCGACGGTTACTCCGGGCACGCCGAAGCCGGGCGCCCGCATGGAGATTTGAGGTTCTTTCATGACATCACGTTGGGCGGTCGTCGAAGCATACTGGTTGTTCTCACAGAGGTAGATGATAGGCAGACTCCAGATGGCAGCCATGTTGAGGCACTCGTAGAGCACCCCCTGGTTAGCTGCGCCGTCACCGAAGAAGCAGAGCGTGACCCTGCCATTCTTAAGGATCTTTGCGGTCAGTGCTGAGCCGGTGGCCACGGGAATCGCGGACCCGACCACTCCCGACTCACCAAGACTGCCGCGGCTGAAGTCGGCGAGGTGCATCGACCCGCCCTTGCCCTTACAGATCCCCGTCCGCTTGCCGAGCAGCTCTGCCATCAGTGGAGCCAGCAGCGATCCCTTGCCGATGGGATGGCCATGGGAGCGGTGATTGCCGGTCATGTAGTCGTCGTCCCGGATCGCCATGCACGCTCCCACCACCTCAGCCTCCTGGCCGATGCTGGTATGTGCTGCCCCCGGCAACTCGCCGCGTTTGACTAGGTTTTTGACCGCCTCGTCAAATCGGCGCACCCGAAGCATCCGGCGCTGCATCTCGAGCAGCAGTTCCCGGTTCCACTGCCCGTCCATGGTTGCAGCAAGTGTATTCGTCATCAGCGTCCCGTCTCAATCGCCAGTGTCGATGACTGCCAGCGGCGTGTAAATCTCAACGGTAGTGCCGGCTGCAACTTTGATCTCGACCAGGACCCCAGTCTCGGGTGACTCAAGTTCAGTCTCGACCTTAGCAGTTTCCACCTGAGCAAGGGCTTCCCCCTCGTTCACTTGGTCGCCGACCTGCTTCAGCCACTGGGCGATTGTGCCCTCTGTCATCCCCATTCCCCACTGCGGCAGTCGGACCTCCACTTTCACGCTTACTCCTTCGCCCCCGATTCGACTCCAGATGTGGTTCCACCAGACACGGGCAAGGCCCGCTAGAAGTCCGGCCGAGAAAGGGGCGTTTCCACAACGGCGGTTGCGAATGAGCACCATCGGAGCCACGGACCGGCTGACATAGCCTGGTAAGAATATCCGAACCCCGTGCGCTGGATGAGATTGCTGGCTGAACCATGCCATCCGCTCGAGCTGCCTACCTGAATCCAATCCGACTACTTCCGCATACGGCGCTTCACCGGCACCAGGGTTCATGTCGTCCCGCTCCCTGTGGCGCTGCAAGGCTTCTTGACGGTGAATTCAGGGCACGATCTTTGAGGACTCGCCCATCGCGCTCTCCAAGTGGCTCCCGGCTCTGTGGATGTATTCGGCTTTCAAGAAGAGTGTCTCGTCGCACCAACTCGCGCGAAACCTCGGCGTCACTCAAAAGACGGCGTGGTTCATGTCCCACCGGATTCGTCTCGCTATGGAGATCGGCAACTTCGACCGCCCGCTGTCGGGCGAAGTTGAGGCGGATGAGACGTTCGTCGGCGGTAAGGCTAGGTTCCAGCATGAGCGGAAGCGCAAGCACACATCCGCCCTGATTGTCTGATTGCGGTTTGCCACTGCTGACGGATCGGCCGCAGACGCCTCGCAACGTTGAAAGAGGTCGAGCCTCGATCAAGTGCGGAGGTGGTCCGGGTCCGAGTCGATCGCCGGAAGCTGCGCGCCAAGTTCAACTTTGAGGTCGTGTCGGCCCCCTTGCACTTTTTAGGCGTCGCCGCGGCCAGGAGCGCTGGCGGACGTCGTCTCGTACGGACGACCGCATCGCACGAGTCTATCGCGGCGTCAGGTCACCACAGACCATTGACAACGCCCCCCAACTCAGGCTGCCCGTCGGCGTCACGATTCGTTCGATGGAAATCGTCGGACTTGGGCTGCTGCTGGACGAGGAAAGTCAGCTTGCGACATTCGTCCGCGACGGTTGGGAACCGGGCATGCACATCGAGGCGAATCCCGATGTCGTCATCGATGTAGCGAGCAATGAACCGCCTTCACCGAAGGACGCCTCTGACACCCTCAACATGCGAACGAAGCAAATGATTTGCTGCCGTCGAACTCATCACGAAGGCTTTCGAGCAGACGTACTGACTCGCCTTCCCATCGTCGAGCAGCGTCTCCTCTGAACGCTTGGGCCGAGTCATTCCCGGCCCCGTGGCGTCAGCCTTCCAAGTGCGTCAAGTACATCGTTGCGCTAATTCCCGTCTACCGAGCGGGTCGAGGCCACCGCAATCGTCGTGACCCACTCCCACATGTGACCCCCTCCGGTTGACACATCAGGCCGCGGGTTGTATTGATGATAGCGCCTCCTCGCGCACCTCGAGCGGCGTCCTGTGATTGAGCACCTGATGCGGACGCTCGCGGTTGTAGTCCTCGATCCAGTACTGGACCGCGGCCGGCGCTTGCTGAAGTTTTCGTAGTCGCTAGGCCAGACCTCCTCCTTCTTTGGTTGGGCCGGCTGATGTCAAATGGACGCCCTTGCGCCTTGGGGTGCGGGCGCGGGCGGGCCAAGCTATAGTCCCAGACCTTGAGCAGCCGCTTCACCTTCTTTCGGGGTCACCTCCCCGGCCAGCCAGCTCTTGCCCTGACGCACGCGCTGCCTGAGCTCCACCGCGTCACTTGCCCGAGCTTACGCCTACACCAGCGCCGCCATCTCCCGCTCCAGGTCAGCCTCGCGCGTACGGCCAGGACTCCGACATTTCTCAATGCCCTCCAGCGCCTGCTCCCGCCAGCTTGCCAGCGTCGTCTCGGTGATGCCGTGACGACGACAGGCCTCGGCTGCGGTCACCTGCTTGGTGAGCACGCTAAGGACGATCTCAGCCTTCTGCTTCGACGTGTAGTTGCTGCGACGACCCATGCTGCTTGCCTCCTTGTTCTCGAAGACCGCAGCCATCATCTCTCTACTCAGGCAGGTGTCAACCTCGGCAAGGGGTCGCAGCGCAATGGGAACCGCACCCACTCGCTCAAGCTCTTGGTACAAGTACGGCGCCAGCCAATGTGCGCCGGCTTTGGTGAAGTGATACCTGTCGTAGCGAAGCAGGATTCCATCGATTTTGGGAACACAGAAGTCGCTTGGACACACCACGCTCGACAAGGATATGACACGCATGGTGTCGGGGTGACGCGCCGCCACCCGGTCGATGAGACTATTATACTGAGCCGTGATTTGATCCGACGATCCAGAAACGTGGCAGTCCGGCCGTGCGCCAACCGACTGATTGGAACAGTCGAGGGGCAACTCGGCGGGCAAAATGTCTATGAACACCAGCATTGCACCGCGTGACGTGAGGGCAGCCGCAACATTCTCAAGACCTTGCTCAGTCTCGCGAATATGCGCCGCGGACCCTGCCACTAACAGTTGTCCTGAGTTGCCCAGGAAATCCGACAGCAGAAAGCGCTCCATCGCGATTATCAAGTTGGGCCGGTAAACGTCCAAAAGCTCCTGACGGACGACCGCATCGAGATGCGGACAGAGCGTGTTGTATCGGTGCTCGGCCGTCCCCACCGGCACTCGGTCGATAATCGAACAGCCATCCTGTGCCGCCGCAACGTATGTCCAATCGTACTTCTGACTCAGGTCGGTGATGCCCGAGTCGAGTGAGCGGGCCGTCGAATCGCCAATGACAGCCAAGACAGGGCGTGACCGGGATGAACCGGTATAGCGGGCGCACACGACAGTCAGGTCCGGGCACGTGTATTCCCCGGGCTCGATGGCTTTTGCGGTGGGAGGCGGGACAGCAGTCAGGAGGACGCTCACCACGGCCGTTGTCAGCATCGCGGTGGGCGCCAAACCGAGAACCCACCGATTGGTGAGCCGAAGGCAAAGCAGCTTGCCCCGCCGAATTGGCTGCTCCAGAACGTAGTACGACACCGAAGCGATACCGACAGTCAACAAGATCCTCATCAAATTGACCCAACTGGAGTTCTTCATGAGTGGCGAGACTCGAGATCCGAACAACGCAACCAGAGCCGTGCCTGCGAAGAGAATGACCGGCCAGTGCCACAAATAAAGCCCGTAGGAGATCTGACCAAGCCATCGCAAAGGGGCTAAGCTCAGAATGCGTCCGACCACGCCGAGCGGTCTTGACTCGATTGTCCAGAGTAGGACGGCAACGATCACCGACAGTAGTAGGGAACCACCCCGGTAGTAGCCGGGCCAAGAGTCCGGCACAGCCACGAAAGCCGTTGCAACCGTAAGAGTGCCGACGACGGCCACGAGATCCACTACCTTTCCGCGATCCTGGTTGAGCGAAGGGAGCCAGGTCATACCAAGACCGAGCAGGGCGCCCACGAGCAATTGGTGAGCGCGACTGTCCGTGCCGTAGTACGCGCGCGAAGGAGCGCCAGGATCGAAAAGGACATCCATGACGACCGCGGACCCTATAACTCCCAGAACTACAAGAACCGCGAGCGCCATCTTGGGTGTACGTAGCCATCGGGTAAATAGGACCAGAGCAAGAGGCCACGCTACGTAGAACTGCTCTTCGATTGACAGGGACCACGCGTGTCGCAGCGGTGAAGCGCCCAAGTACCCGGCAAAGTAATTCTGGTCAGATGCAATCAGGTGCCAGTTCATTCCGTAGAAGATGGTCCACAGCAAGTCGGCTTGGCGTTGCGACCAATCTGGCACTGGCCCCATCCAGTGGACCGCCCCGGCAATGGCAATGCACAGGACAAGAACCGCTGGGAGAAGCCGGCGAGCACGACGCGCCCAGAAGGATCCGAGTTGGATTCCCCGCCGATCCAGATTAGACACGAGCATGGACGTGATCAGATAGCCCGACAGCACGAAGAAGATGTCGACGCCCAAGAATCCACCCCGCATCCAGGGATAGCCGAGGTGGTAGGAGATCACTGCAAACACGGCCACAGCCCGGACCCCGTCCAGTGCCGGCCGGTAGCGATGCGGTGCCGACCGCACCGCAGCTGAGGGCTCGGCCGCTGAGCTCTTGATTGCTGCTGTTTCCACGTTCATGCCTGCCACCGTGACTTTAATCAGGCCTGCCGAAGTCTTGAAGTTGGATGCGGACGCCTACCATCGTCGCAGTTGGTCAGGACGAGAAGCGTTGTCGCATCGCGCACGATCACCTTGGGCTGGATGGTAGGCGCGCCGCCTACGAGATGGCTCTGGCCCACGCCCGCAGCCGGGTCCAGGGCGGCCAGCCGCTGATCGAGCACGCCAATGTCGCCTGCCGGCTGGCTGAGATGTACTCGGAATTGGAGGCCGCCCGGAGCCTGGTCTGGCGGGCGGCCTGGGCGGTGGAGAACGATCCCACCTACGACTATGCCATGGGCAGCGCGGCCAAGACCTTCGCCGCCGAGGTGGGGGTCAGGGTCTGCCTGTCAGCGATGGAGATCCATGGCGGGCTGGCGATCATGTATCGCGAGACGGCGGTCGAAAAGTGTCTGCGCGACTGCGTTTCCTTCCTGCACTCCGACGGGGCCCAGGACTCACACCGGCTCCGAATCACCAACATCCTCAAGGGGGCAAGCTAGATGAAGATTGACGTCCACAACCACGCCATCCCGCCGGCGGTCATCGACCTGATGGGGAAGGACCCGGTCTACCGGACCAACGTCGATGCCGACCGGGTCAGCGGGGACAACTACGTCTTCTTCACCATCTTCCCGTCCTTCCGCGACCCCGACGCCAAGGTCCGCGAGCTCGACTCTAAGCGCCTCGACGGAGCGATCATTTCAGCCGCGCCGCCGATCTTCTTCTACGACGTCCCGGCGGCGGCCGGCGAGGCGATCTGCACGGCCGCCAACCAGGGCTTCAAAGAGTTCGTCGCGAGCCAGCCGGATCGTCTCCGCTGAATGGCGCACGTCCCCATGGTGAATCCCCAGAGGGCGGCGGAGGTGCTAACCGAGGCGGTCGCCGCCAGGGCGGTCGGCGTCGAGGTCGGGACCTCCATCGCCGGCAGGCGGCTGGACGAGCCGGAGTTCGAGCCCTTCTGGGATGCGGCCGAGAAGGCGGCGGTGCCGGTGATGTCGCATCCGGCCTACAACGAGGCGAACCCGGCGCTCAACAAGTACTATCTCCAGAACGTGATCGGAAACCTTCTCGAGACGACGATCGCGATCGAACGGCTGATCTTCGCCGGCGTCCTCGACCGCCATCCCGGCCTTCGCCTGTTGCTGGTCCAAGCCGGCGGCTACTACCCGTTCCAGGCCGGACGGCTGCGCCGAGCCAAGACGGTCCGGCAGGAGTTGAAGGACGCACCCGCCGACCCCTGGGCCTACCGCGGCCGGGTTTTCGTCGACACCATCACCCACGACGTCGAGGCGCTGACCTACCTAATCTCGCGGATGGGCGCCGACAACGTGGTGATCGGGACCGACCTTCCCTTCGACATGGCGCCCACCGAGCCGGTCGAGGAGCTGGAGGCGGCGACCGACACCAAGACCGCCCGCCGCGTCTGCGAGGAGAACCCCGCCCGCTTGTACGGATTCGGAGGAGGCTAGGAGAAGAGATGTCGAGCGCCGTCCACAACGCCAACCACTACATGGTCAATATCAGCGACGTCGAGCCCAAGGTGGTCCGCACCGACCAGGGCTGGATCTCGATGGACATCCGCTTCCCGCTGCCGGTCGAGGTCGCCCGCTCCGGCGGCGTCGCCCTCTTCCGGGCCGTGTTCAAGCCGGGCGCCGAGCACCGGGCGCACCGACATCCCAACGCCGACGAGTTCTTCTATGTCATTCGCGGCCGGGCGGCCATCGGCTCCGGCGACGAGGTCCACGAGGTCGGCGCGGGAACCGTCGAGTTCGTGCCCCGCGGCACCGCCCACTGGCTTCGCAACTTGGACTCGGCAACCGAGGTCGAGTTGCTCGGCGGCTACCTCGGTGTGGGCAGCCTGGAGGAGGCCGGCTACATCCCCGTCGCTTAGCGAGGGCTAACAGTAGGCGAGCAGCACCTCCTTCCGGCCTCGGCGATCTGGCGTGCGTTCTCTGCGAGGACGGCTGTTTGGGCAGGGTGCTCCAGGCTGGGCGAAGGTCGCCGTGAAGCGGTACTCGATCGTCGGTTCGGTTCGGCTGGAAGCTCGGGCCGACTCACCTCAGGCGTAGCAGGGAGCACCACGCTCTTAAGCAAGCCTGCTACTTGCAGACGGCCGATGAAGAACAGCCGGTCAGGCCCGAGTTCTGTCGGTGGCGCGAAGGTTCCTGGCTGTGCCGTTAACCCGTCTCAGTCACCTCAGGGGAGGTGTGGGTGCGCTTATTCAGTCGCGATGGCTCTGCCCCTATTAGGCGGAATCGGTTCGGCGGCCGCAGCTTGGAGTTGTCGGGATGGGTGGTCGAACGAACGGCCGCGCAGGCGGTGCGGGAGTACTCGTGCAGGATACTGTGGAGTTCAGAAAGATCCAGGACCTGGCCGAGTCGCTGACGGCATCCGAAACCTTAAGTGTGGGCGTCAGGATGAAGGTTCGAAGTGCGTCCACTAAGGGGACCCAGCGAGCGCAACGCACGCTTGGAGCAGCGGTCGGATCGGTCAGCTGGCCGAGGCGGTATCGGGCGCAGGGTGTAATCAGCCGGGCGTGTGCGCCGGCGCTAGGTCAGCAGCTGCTCAGCCAGAGCCCTCCACTCCTCCATGGGCAGCGCCCTCTGGTCCTCGGC
>CAAGKR010418940.1_pt1 | contig 12956 bp, 11 predicted proteins | sample 2556971 | NCBI WGS metagenome assembly CAAGKR01 (sample SAMEA5207829, study PRJEB30636) | soil metagenome | biome: forest; feature: boreal; material: soil | place: USA | collected 2011-09 | depth 1 m | reverse complement strand
TGCTGCTTGGCTTCTTCTGGCTCTACCGCCGGGCCCTCTCCCCGTTACTCGGACCGCGCTGTCGTTTCGAACCGACCTGCTCGGCCTATGCGGAAGAAGCGCTGCGCGTTCACGGCCCCTGGCGGGGTCTCGGTCTGGCCACCTGGCGGCTTCTCCGCTGCCAACCGTTCGCGCGGGGTGGTATAGACGCGGTTCCCGGGCCGAGGTAGCCCGAGCTCGAGACGAGAATCATGGAGAAGCGGGTCATCATCGCGATCGGTCTCTGCATCGCGGTGCTCATAGTCTGGACGAAGTTGTTCCCGGTGCGGCCTCCCCCGGCTCCGCCCACGCCGGCGGCGCAGGTCGCGGCCGAGACCTGGCATGCACCGGGGTCGGCGCCCTCGACCCCTGGCACGACGGGAGCGCCGGGCGTCAATCGCCCCGAGCAGCAGATCGAGCTCGTCACCCCAGAGGTGCGTTTCGTGTTCTCCAGCCTGGGCGGAACCTTGATTCACGCGCAGCTCCGTCCGGCGAAGTTTCTCGATCGTCCGGAGGACCCGTCGACTGGTCACGATCTCGTGCGGATGTCCGACGGGAAGGAAGCGCCGCTGCGAACCACTTTCCCCAATTCGGGCTTCACGACGCCAGCCGATGGCAGCTGGGAGGTGAGACGTCCAGCTCCTGACACGGTGATCTTCGCGGCCGATGCCGGGACCGTCCACATCGAAAAGCGCTACATTGCAGATACGACCCGCTACCGGGTGCACCTCGACGTGGCGCTCACAAATCGGAGCGACCAACCGGTCGACCACCATCTGGGCGTCTCGTTACCCGGCCGACAGGATCCAGATAAGCGCGGCGGCGGATTCTTTTCCGGATCCACGGCGAGCCTGTCCTCGATGCTCTGTGCGGTCGATGACAAGGTTGAACGCCGCTCCATCGACAAGCTGGCGAAGGATCCCATCGAAAAGCTCGGCGCGGTTCGCTGGGTCGCGTCCGACGAAAAATTCTTCCTGCTCGCGGTCGTTCCGTATCCGGAGTCGCCACCGCTCGAGCGGGGCTGTGCCGCGAAGACGACCGGGGATGGCACCGGCGAGGTGACATTGTCCTTCGCGGAGCGCACGGTGCCGCCGCATGGCACGATCGACTACGCCTTCGCGATCTTCGCGGGGCCGAAGGTCATCACCGATCTCGACGCCGTCCGGCCGGGAAACGAGGATGCCAAGCTCGACCAGGCAGTCGATGTGAGCTTGGCGATTCTTTCGCGCCCGATCTTGTCACTGCTCAAATTCTTCCACAGCTTCGCGCACAACTGGGGCGTCGCGATCATCCTCCTGACGCTGTTCATCAAATCGGTGACCTTCTATCCGACCCAGAAGTCGCTGCTTTCGGCCAAGAAGATGCAGAAGCTGGCGCCGAAGATGAACGCGATCCGGAAGAAATATGAGAACGACCGCCAGCGGCAGTCGGTCGAGACCATGAACCTCTACAAGGCGCACGGCGTCTCGCCGTTCGGCGGCTGCCTGCCGAGCCTGATCCAGATGCCGATCTGGATCGCGCTCTACTCGACCCTCAACTACGCCGTCGAGCTCTATCGAGCGCCGTTCATTTTCCATATCCACGATCTGACCGCGAAAGACCCGTACTACGTCACGCCGCTCATGATGGGGTCGGTCATGTTCCTGCAGATGCGGATGTCGCCGTCGGGCGCCGACCAGCAGCAGCAACAGATGATGTCGATGATGATGCCGGTCATGTTCACGGCGTTCTCGCTGTTCCTGCCGTCGGGGCTGGCCATCTACATGTTGACGAGCTACCTCATCGGCATCTTGCAACAGCTCTACGTCAACCACCTCGATCGCAAGGGCGGCGTCGCGATCTAAAGCCGCGGGCGCCATGAAGCTCTTCCTCGACAGCGCCGACCCGCGCGAGATCCGAGCCAGCATCGAACAGGGAGGCATCCAGGGTGTCTCGCTCGGCGGGTCGCCGGGCGCTCTCGATCAGAGGCCTTTGATCAAAGAGATCTGCGCGATTTTCAAAGGGCCCGTGAACGCAGACGGCCTTGGTGCTGACTTAGCCGGGATGCTGGACAAGGCGCGAGCTCTGGCGCGAATCGCGCCCCAAGTCGTCGTCACGCTCCCGTTCACCCCAAAAAGGCTGCGAGAAGAGCTGGACGATGGGCTGGAGGTCGTGCGCTCCTGCGCGGCCGAGGGGATAAAGACCAACGTCACGGGCTGCCTCTCGCCGGCGCAGGCCATTCGGGCTGCCGGGGCCGGCGCGGCCTATGTATCTCTCTTGGGAGATCGCCTGGAAGACATTGAGGGTCTCGACTTGGTGCGAAAGATTGTTGCTGTCTACAAGACCTATGGAATCGAGACGGAGGTCTTGGTGGCGTCGGTTCGCAGCACCAACGACATTGTCGAGGCCGCGCTGGCGGGTGCGCAGATCGCGACGGTCCCGTTTCACCTCCTGCGACAGATCATCGAGCCGCGGCGATGAGAGTGAGACAGCACGTCAATCCGCTGAAATCCGATCTGCTCGAGATCGCCGAGGTGCCGCGGATCGCCGCGCCGCCTGGACGCGCGATCGAGGTCGAGCTCGGGTCCGCCGAGGCGCACTTCCTCATCGAGCGCGCCCGTGACGATCGGGGGACGCAGTTCATCGGGATCGAGATTCGTCACGAGCTGGTGGGCGCGACCAATCGGGAATGCGCGCGGCTCGGAATCGAGAATGTTCGCTGCGTCTTCGCCAACATGTCGGTCGACATCCCCAGGCTGTTTCCGAGCGGCAGCGTCCGGCGGTTTTTCCTCAATTTTCCCGATCCCTGGTTCAAGAGTCGCCAGCACAAGCGGCGGGTGATCGGTCCCGGCCTGGTGCGCGAGATCGCGCGCGCTCTCGCGGTGGGCGGAGAGCTCTTCGTTCAGACGGACATCTTTGCGCTCGCGCTCGATGCGATGGCCGCGCTGGAGGCAGAGCCGGCGTCGTTCGCCAGCCTTGGTGAGCCCTGGACGTTCTTGCGCGAGAGCCCTTTCGGTGCCAAGTCGCGCCGCGAGCGCCAGTGCGAGCAGGAAGGCGCCCGCGTCTGGCGGCTACTGTACAGGCGCGTCTCGGGCTGAGGCGTCGGCTGGGACCGATCCGTCTGTCGCGGGTGGCTGCGTCGCGCTTGCGGCTCACGCCGTGGTTTCAGCCGCCCAGCGACAGCTGAATCTCTTCAAGATCCTTGATCCGATCGCGCAGCGCCGCGGCCCTTTCGAACTCCAGCCCTTCCGACAGGTCGAACATCTCGCGGCGGAGCGCGGAGATCATCTGGGGGAGGTCTTCCAGCGGGATGTCGCTCGCCTTGGCCTTGATCGCCGGTTTCGCCACGTCCACGTAGTCGTCCTGGGCGGTTCCGGCCAGCGCCTGGATGGCTTTTTCGATGGTCTTGGGTGTGATGCCATGGCGCCGGTTGTGCTCCTCTTGGAGGGCCCGACGTTCGCGGGTCACGCGGATCGCCCGCGCCATCGATTCGGTCTCGCGGTCGGCGTACATGATTACCTTGCCGCGCACGTTTCGCGCGGCGCGGCCAATGGTCTGGACCAGCGATCGCTCGGCGCGGAGGAAACCTTCCTTGTCGGCGTCGAGGATGCCGACCAGCGACACCTCGGGCAGATCCAGCCCTTCACGCAAGAGGTTGATCCCGACCAGGACGTCGAACTCGCCGAGACGCAGGTCGCGCAAAATCTCGATCCGTTCCAACGTCTCGATGTCTGAGTGCAGATAGCGTACGCGGACCCCGAGCTCGCTGTAGTACTCGGTGAGATCCTCGGCCATTCGTTTGGTCAGCGTGGTGACCAGAACGCGATCGCCCCATTTGACGCGCTCGCGGATCTCGCCCAGGAGGTCGTCGACCTGGCTGCCGACCGGGCGGACCTCGATCTCCGGATCCAGAAGGCCCGTCGGTCGGATGATCTGCTCGACGACAACCCCGTCCGCGCGCCGCAGCTCGTATTCGGCCGGCGTGGCGGAGACGAACACCGTCTGGGTCGCGCGCGACTCCCATTCGTCGAAACGCAAAGGGCGGTTGTCGAGCGCCGACGGCAGGCGAAAACCGAACTCGACCAGCGTCTCCTTGCGCGACCGATCGCCCTTGGACATCGCCGAGATCTGCGGGACGGTCTGGTGCGACTCGTCGACGAAAAGAAGGTAGTCTTTAGGAAAGTAATCCAGCAACGTCGGCGGCGGTTCGCCGGGGGCGCGCCCGGAGAGATGGCGCGAGTAGTTCTCGATCCCCTTGCACCGACCCATCTGTTCGAGCATCTCGAGATCGTAGAGCGTTCGCTGCGAGAGCCGCTGCTCCTCCACGAGCTTGTTTTCCGCCTTGAGATCGCCAAGCCGTCCGCGCAGCTCGTCCTTGATCCCGGCCATCGCCTTGGTCAGGCGGTCGGCCGGCGTTACGTAGTGCGATCCGGGGAAGATCGACACCTCGTCAATCTTGCGCAGCACCTTGCCGCGCAGGGGATCGACCTCGGAGATGGCGTCGATCTCGTCGCCGAACCACTCGACCCGGATCGCCTTTTCACGCTCGTAGGCGGGGAAAATCTCCACGGTGTCGCCGCGCACGCGGAAAGTACCGCGGGCGAAGTCGATGTCGTTTCGTTCGTACTGGATCTCGACCAGGCGGCGAAGGACCGCGTCTCGGCGAACCTCCACGCCACACGCCAGGTCCAGCTTCATGCCGAGGTACGCCTCGGCGGCGCCGATGCCATAGATGCAGGAGACCGACGCCACGATCAGCGCGTCGCGCCGTGTGAGGAGAGCATAGGTCGCCGCGTGGCGCATGCGGTCGATCTCCTCGTTGATGAGGGAGTCCTTCTCGATGTACGTGTCGGTCGAGGGAACGTAGGCCTCGGGCTGGTAGTAGTCGTAGTAGCTGACGAAGTAGTGGATGGCGTTGTCGGGGAAGAGCGTTTTGAACTCGGACCAGAGCTGATGCGCCAGCGTCTTGTTGTGGGCGATGACCAGCGTCGGGCGCTGAACCTGCTCCACCACGTGGGCCATTGTGAAGGTCTTGCCGCTGCCCGTGATGCCCAGCAGAACCTGATTTGGATCGCCGCGGTTGACGGCGGTCACCAGCTCGGTGATCGCGCGCGGCTGGTCACCCATCGGCGCAAGATCGGTGGAGAGACGAAACGGCGTCGGCAGAACGCTATAGTGTACGCGATGCTCGGCCTGCGCGGGTTCTATGCGATCCTCGATCTGACGCCCGCGCTTGCGGGGGACGAGCGTCGGGCCCTCGCGTTCGCCGAGCAGCTGCTCACGGCCCGCCCCTGCTGCCTGCAGTTGCGCGCCAAGGACGTGGGTGCGCGCGCGCTCGCGGCCTGGGCGCGTTGTCTGCTTCCGCTCTGCCGCGCCGCCGGCGTCCCGTTTTGCGTGAACGACCGGCTGGATGTTGCGCTGGCCATTGGCGCCGAGGTTGTTCATCTCGGTCAGGATGACCTGCCGCTTGTCGACGCGCGGTGCGTGCGTGCCCAGGCCGGGCGGCCGGACCTCCTCATCGGCATCTCGACCCACAACCGTGCGCAGGCCGTCGCGGCGGCAGAGGCCGGCGCGGACTACCTCGGCTTCGGACCGATCTTCGGCACGGCGAGCAAGGCGAATCCCGATCCGACCGTCGGGTTGAAGGCGCTCGCGGAGATCTGTCGCACGGTGAATGTTCCCGTCGTGGCGATTGGGGGGATCACCCTCGCCGCCGTCGGCTCCGTTGCGCAGGCGGGCGCGAGCGCCGCCGCCCTCATCGCGGCGATTGCGGCAGCCCCCGATCCGACCGCCGCTGGTCAGCAAATCGCCTCCGCGTTTGCCGTCGGTGGCCGGAACTAGGACGCGGGACCCTCCGAGGGTCCCGAACTAGGACGTGCAGGCCGACTTGGGGAGCTTGGCGATGCTCTTGAGCTCGCCCTTGGCGTCCGCGGCGCGCGGCGATCTCGGGTAACGTTTGACGAGATCGCCGAGCAACGAGCGTGCATCGGTGCAGAAATGGAGCTGAACGAACGAGAGCGAAAGTTGCCACATCGCCTCGGGCACCTCGGGCGAGGCTGGAAAGGTGGTGAGCACCTTCTGGAGCTCTCCCACGGCGTTCGCGTACTTGCTCTCTTGAACGAAGGACATCGCGATCGCGAGGTAGGCCTGAGGCGCGCGCGGGTCCTGCGGGAAGCGCTGGATGAAGATACGGTAAAAGCGGCGGCCGTCGTCCCGCTGACCCGATGCGAGGCGTTGACCTGCCTGCGTCCAAAGCTGGTCCTTGTCGGATGGCATTTCGGGCGCCACGCGATCGACGATCTTGTTCTGCGTCTGCTCGAGCGAAGCCAGCCGGGTTTCGAAACGCGTACGCTCGTCGGTCGACTGGTGCTCCGTCTGATCGATGTTATGCGAGATCTCCTCTATCCGCCCCTGGAGCGCGGCGATGTCCTGCTCGGCCTTGGCCGCCTTGGCGCCGACGTCGGCTGAGTTGCGGGTGAGGAGCGCCGTCGCCTCGTCGAGCACCTTCCGCAGGCGGACGACTTGCTCCTTGTACTCCTTGTCGCGCCTATCTATCTCGTCGAGGCGCGTCCGCAGCGCCGAAATGTCGGCCTGCATTTTCTCGCCTTCGGTGCTGGTCACGCAGGCGGGCGGCGCGAGCGCGCCGAGGAGCGCAATCGCCCACAGAACTCGGGCCAGGTCACTTCCAGTTGAAATCGACACGTCGGTCCTGCGCCCAGCTCGGCTCGTTGGTCCCCTTGGCGTCCAGCGACCCGCGCGGCAGGACCGACAACTTGTTCCCGTCCACGCCCAATCGGCCGAGGTGGTCGCGCACCGACTGCGCGCGCTTCTCCGAGAGCGCCAGGTTGTACTCTTGCGTTCCTCGCGGATCGGTGTGGCCGACCAGCGTCGCCACGCGGCCCACTTGCTTGAGACAATCCGCATCGCGCGCCAGGGCCGCCGTGGCCTCCGTGGTGAGGGCCGATTCGTTGAAGTCGAAGAACACCGCTTCGAGCGAGCACTGCGCGGGCGGGGGCGCGGGCGCCTTCTCGGTCGTGCAGAAGCCATCGACGCAGTCTTCGTTCTGCGCGCAGTCGTTCTCGCTCTTGCACGGCTTCTTGGACGTGCAGGTGCCCGCGATGCAGCGCTGACCGCTGGCGCACTCCTTGTCGGCGGCGCAGGCGCGGCAGCGGTTGGCGATGCACTCTTGACGAGCGGGACACTGCGCCTTGCTGTTGCAGTAACCGGAAATCGCGGAGCACTTGCCGGCCTTGCATTCGTTGCCGGCCGGGCAGTCGTTCGACGCGCGACACTGCTGGCACTTGTTCGAGACGCAGAACTCTTTCCCGTGGCAGTCCTTGTCCGTTTCGCAGGAGGGATAATCGGCCTTGCAGCCTGCGGTCAGGGTACCCACGAATACGACGAACGCCAACAGCGCCAGGTGCGCCACGCGCGACAAGTCTCGGCCGTTACGGTCGGCGGGCGCGACAGAACGATGCGTTCGCATGGTGGGGACCCCCTCGACGGGGGAAAACCGTACGTTCGCCAGCGCTCAATGTCAACGCAGTCTCCGTGTTATCCGTCGATCTGCGCCGAGTCGGGGTCACCCCTAGGGCCACCCCGGGGCCTCCCCTTGGGGCCTCCCCTCGGGGCCTCCCCTGACGCGAATTCGGATTTTTGAGGGTGTCCGTGGTATTGGACAAGACCCGGTTCCAGGCCCCCCTCGTGAAGTGGTTCATCGTTCACCTGTCGACCCTGACACCGCTCGGGGCCTACTCCTGGCTCGGGGGGCTTCTGCTCCTGTGCGGTCTCGGCCTTCCGATCCCAGAGGACATTTCGCTCATCGCGGCCGGGTATTTCTCCTGGCGAGGCGCGCTCGAGGTCACCAAGGCCTTCCTGGTCTGTTTCGCGGCAGTCCTGGCGGGCGACTCGATGTCCTTTTTCCTGGGCCGATACTTCGGTCGCCGCGTGCTCGCCACCCGGCTAGCCCGCAAGTACTTCACGCACCGCCGGCAGCTTCGCGTCCGGGCCTACTTCCGGAAGTTCGGCAGCAAAGTGGTGCTGGTGGGACGCTTCACGCCGGGCCTGCGCTTCACGATCTTCTTCACGGCCGGGACGCTTCACCTGCGACCGACGGTGTTTCTGATCTACGACTTCTCGGCGGCCGCCGTCACGGTGCCGCTGCTGGTCTACACGGCCTGGTTCTTCGGGGGCCAGATCGATCGCGTGGTCCGCTATGCGCGTCACACCGAGCGCGGGATTTTCATCGCGATCTGCGTCGCCGGCGTCGTGGCGGGGATGAGAGCCTGGCGCCGCCATCGCCGGATTCTCGAGGCCCGTGCCGCCGGCGCCGCCGAGCCGCCGCCGGAGATCTCAGGGTGACGCGGCCGGTTCCTGCTGCGTCATGCAATGGAGCGTTCCGAGCCCCCAGACGAGATCGACGGAATGGATGCCGACCACCGTCCGGGTCGGGAACAGGCTGGCGAGGATGTCGAGCGCGCGGCGATCGTTCGGGTCATTGAAAGTGGGTACCAGCACGACCGCGTTGCCGATGTAGAAGTTGGCGTAGCTCGCGGGCAGGCGGACGCCATCGAAGAGGAGCGGCGCAGGCATCGGGAGCGCCTGCACGCGCAGGCGCCGTCCGTCGGCGGTGGTCATCGTCTGCAACCGCTCGCGGTTCTCGCGAAGCGGCGCATGGTTGGCGTCGGCGGGGTCGGTCTCTTCGGCGATGACGACCGTGTCCTCGTCGGTGAAGCGGCAGAGGTCGTCGACGTGACCGTGCGTGTCGTCGCCGGCGATGCCTCGGCCGAGCCACAGCACCTTGCGCACGCCGAGGTAGCTGGCGAGGACCTGCTCCAGCCGCTCCCGCGAAAGCCCCGGATTGCGCGCTTGTACCGGGTCGAGGAGACACTCTTCGGTCGCGAGCAGCGTCCCGGCGCCGTTGACGTCGATCGCGCCCCCCTCGAGGACGACACGACAAGGCCGATCCGCGACCTCCACCAGCGGGCGCCACTGGCGCATCCTTAAGCGGGTCGCGATCCGATCGTTGATCGCGTTGTCCCGGCGGTGGTTGGCGTATTTCGCCCAACCGTTGAACCGCCAGTTGGTGATCGCGACCTCGCCGGCGCTGTTCCGGACGAACAGCGGGCAGGTGTCGCGCGTCCAGCTGCGATCGGTCGCCACTCGAACGAAATCGACCTGCGCGAGATTCACCCCCACTCGGTCGAGCCGCGTGCGCGCGCGCCGCGCCATGGCGGTGTCGTTGACCAGGATTCGCACCCGCTCGCCGCCCGCCAGGTGGCGGACGACCTCGCAGGTGACCCAAGGGATTGGCGCCAGCTTGCCCGGCCAGTCGCGCCGCTCGTGCGGCCACGCGATCCAGGTGGCCGCGTGCGGCTCCCACTCCGCCGGCATTCGAAAACCTAGCTCCAGCGGCGTCGCGCCCGTGGAGCCGTCGCGTGGGTTCCGACCGCCTTCAGGGCCCCGAATTGTTGTCGCCCCGATCATCGTCTATCAGCCGCCGCGTCACGGCGCCGTACGCATCGATGCGGCGGTCGCGGAGAAAAGGCCAGTGGCGGCGCACGGTCTCCTGGTGCTGGCGGTCGCAAGTGACGATGAGCGTCTCCTCTTGTATGCGCGAAGCCTCGGCCAGCACGACGCCAAAGGGGTCGGCGACGAAGCTTCCGCCCCAAAACTCGATCCCCGAGCCGCTCGCACCCGGAGATTTCTCGTGTCCGACGCGGTTGACAGCCGCGACGTAGACACCGTTGGCGATCGCATGTGCGCGTTGTGCGGTCTGCCAAGCGGCGGCTTGCGCCGCGCCGAGATCGGCCTTCTCGGATGGATGCCAGCCGATCGCGGTCGGATAGAGGAGCAGGTCCGCCCCCGCCAGGGCCGTCAGCCGCGCGGCCTCCGGGTACCACTGGTCCCAGCAGATGAGCGTGCCGATCCGGCCGCAGGCGGTGTCGAAGGCCCGAAATCCCAGATCGCCGGGCGTGAAATAGAATTTCTCGTAGTAGAGCGGATCGTCGGGGATGTGCATTTTGCGGTAGGAGCCGCAGAGCCGACCATCGGCGTCAATCACCACGGCCGTGTTGTGATAGACGCCAGCTGCGCGCCGCTCGAACAGCGATCCGATGACCACCACGCCGGCGTCGCGCGCCGCCCGCGCGAGCGCGTCGGTGGTCGGACCGGGGATCGGCTCGGCCAGGTCGAAGAACGCGTGATCCTCGATCTGACAGAAGTACTCGGTTCGAAAAAGCTCGGGCAGACAGACCAGCTGCGCGCCGCCGCGTGCGGCGTCGCGAATGCGTCCGAGCGCCCGCGCGACGTTGTCCTCGGGATCGCCCGAGCAGCGCATCTGAACGAGCGCAATCTTGAATTTCACCGGTCCCGCCACGGCCGCTACTATTGTCGGCGCGCGCGCGGTCGTCAATCGGTCGCGAGCAGGAGCTCGATCGCGTTGCCGAGCAGCCGATCCCAGATCGGACGACTCGCCGCATAGTGGCGCTCGGTGTCAGCGACAATCAGCGCGCCGCCGCTGTCGCCGTTCGCCGCGCGTACGAACTCGGCGTCCTCGCGCACCCAGACGGCGATGGTCTCCGCCTCCAGCTCGCAGTGAAATTGGAATCCAAGCTGCCGGCGGCCGAGCCGAAAGGCCTGCTGGCGGCAGATCGGCGTCGACGCCAGGTGGATCGCCCCGGGCGGCAGATCAAAGGTGTCACCGTGCCAGTGAAGCATGAGCGCGCGCGGACCGACGCCCGCCAGCACGGGCTCGCCGAGCCAGTCGAAAAAATCAACCATGCCCCATCCGACTTCGCGGGCGGGCTCGTGCGCGCCGCTCGGTCCCGGGCGGGTGTTCGGATAGACCCGCGCGCCGCCCGCCGCCGCGAGCAGCTGCGCGCCCAGGCAGATGCCGAGAATGGGCGCGCCGTGCGCCACCAGCCTGGTCAAAAGAGCGATCTCCTCCGCCAAAAACGGATAGCGGCGGTCGCCCACGTCGCCCACGCCCATGGGTCCGCCCATGACGATCAGCGGCTCGTTCGGAGCGAGATCGTCGGGCACGGGATCGCCGCGATGGAGGGCGCGCACCTCGCAGGTCACCCCGCGCGCGGCGAGCAGCAAGGCCACCCGTTCCGGGCCCTCCGTCGGAGTGTGCTGAAAGACCAACGCCCGTTTCACACTGCCTCTCATCCACCTATCCTTCACCTATCCTTCTATCCTTGCACCTTTGCCCAAGCTGGGGGCGGCGACTCAATCAGAATCCGAGCGCCGGATTCGGGATGACGGAAGTGGACCGTCGCGGCGTGGAGGTGAAGGCGGCCGGCGGCGCCCGCGCCATAGAGCGAATCGCCGACGATCGGATACCCCGCGGCGGCCAGGTGCGCGCGAACCTGGTGCGTGCGCCCCTTGTGCAGGTGGACGCGCAAGAGCGTGGTCTCCCGGCCCCGCGCGATCACCTCCCAAGTGGTGTGCGCGGCAAGGGGGTTTCGCCCACCGCCCACGGACACCCGCGCGCCGCGCCGGCCGACCCGTCCGATCGGCGCTGAGGACTCGCCCGCGTCGGGCGGCGCTCCGGAGACTTCGGCGAGATAGGTCTTTTCGCAGTCGGGGTCCGAGAGGGCCGCGCGCAGCCGCGGCCAGACCGCCGCGGTGCGGGCCGCGAGCAGAACGCCGCTCGTGCCCGTGTCGAGTCGGTGAACCAGCCCCGCCTCGCGCGGATCGGGCGACGCCGCCGCGCACTCGGGAAATCGTGCCACGATCGCGTTGGCCGCCGTTCCGAGCTCTCCGGGAACTCGGGGGTGCGATGGAACGCCGGCTGGCTTTTCTACCGCCACGAACGCCGGGTCGACCCGCAGAATCGCGACCGTCAGCAGAGGATCGGGAAGCACGTGCGGAGCCTCCGCGTCCAGCCGCGCGCCGCGCGCGTCGTCCACCTCCACGGTTTGACCCGCGGAAAGGTGCTCCCCTTTTCGCGCCAGACGCCCGTCCACGCGCACCGCGCCGCCCGCGATCAACCGGCGTGCGGCGGTGACGCTGAGGCCCGGCAGAGCTGCCGTGACCAGGTGATCGACCCGCTTGCCGGAGGCGGCTGGGTCGACGCGAAAGCGCGCCATGCAGCTCGGGGTCCTGGCCGCTACTTCTTCTTGCCGCCGGTCGTCGCCACGAGCTTCGGCGCCGGTTTGGGAGCCGGCTTGACGGTCGGCTTGGCAGCGGCGACCTGAAGTTTTTTCCTCGGATCGTGCGCCGCGCTCGCGCGCTCCGACGCGGCGCCTTTGCGCGCGGTACTGAGATCGGATTTGCGAGGACCGACGCTGGCTGCTGCGCGTTCTGGCCGCTTCTTGCCCGGCGTCATGCCCATTGTTACGTCGCGGGGCGCGTCACCGGTCGGCGAGTAGACGACGATCCGATCGCCGTCGTGCAACTCCGTGTTGTACGAGAAGCGATTGATACGCGCGAGGTCCCCGGGCGTGAGGCCGTACCGTCGCCCGAGCTTGGCCAGCGTGTCACCCGCTTTCGCGGTGTAAAAAAGCCGCTTTTTGCCGCGGCGAGCGGTCTCGAGCTCCAGGAACTCCTCGGAGCCCAGCGTCACCACGCGCACCAGGCTCGGGTCGAGCAGCAGGACACCCGCCGGGTCGAAATCCTTACGCACGAAAATCTGCAGGACCATCCGGGGGTGAAGCTTGGCGTCGGCGTCGAGGTTGTTCCATTCCACGAGATCTTCGGGGCGCACCCCGAAGACGTCGGCGATCTCGTCGAGGCTATCGGCGTCTCTCGTTCGGTAGAAGACGCGTTCCCGTCCGTCGTAGCTGAAGGCCCGGTCGGGAACCGCCACGATGATCGAGCTGTCGACCGTGGCGGGCTCGACCGTCGCGTCATTGTCCTTGGCTACGCGGTCCTTGGCTACGCGGTCTTTGGCTACGCGGTCTTTGGCCGGAATCGCGCGTCGCGGGACGAGGATCGCCATCCCGCCGCGCAGC
>CAAGKR010274088.1_pt1 | contig 12958 bp, 10 predicted proteins | sample 2556971 | NCBI WGS metagenome assembly CAAGKR01 (sample SAMEA5207829, study PRJEB30636) | soil metagenome | biome: forest; feature: boreal; material: soil | place: USA | collected 2011-09 | depth 1 m | reverse complement strand
CCGGAGCTGTGGCACCAGGGTGGAAGGAGGAGGTTGTTTCAGCAACCAGGAGGACGACGATGAAGGCGCTCGTGTACGAGGGGCCGGGAGCAAAGGCCTGGAAGGACGTGGCCGACCCGGTCATCAAAGACGACAGCGATGCCATTGTCCGCGTCGACGCCACAACGATCTGCGGGACCGACCTGCACATCTTGAAGGGCGATGTGGCCGAGACCGGACCCGGGAGAATCCTCGGTCACGAGGCGGTCGGCACGGTCGCCGAGATCGGCCCTGGGGTGAAGTCCGTTGCCGTGGGCGACCGAGTCCTGGTCTCGTGCATTTCGGCATGTGGACGATGCCGCTTCTGTAGAGAGGGCCACTACGGCCAGTGCATCGGTGGAGGCGGATGGATCCTTGGGCACCTCATCGATGGAACCCAGGCGGAGCTGGTCCGAGTGCCGTTCGCCGATACCTCGACCTATCCGGTGCCAGAAGGAGCGAGCGACGAAGAGGTCCTGATGCTCGCCGACATCCTGCCCACGGCCTACGAGGTGGGGGTACTGAACGGACGGGTCCGGCCAGGTGACACGGTCGCCATCGTGGGCGCCGGGCCGATCGGACTGTCGGCGATACTGAGCGCCAAGTTCTTCTCCCCGAGTCACATCGTCGCGGTCGATCTCGCCGACGCACGCCTGGATGCCGCCAAGCGCTTCGGTGCCGATGTCACGTTGAACAACAGCCGGGAGGACGCGGTCGCCGCCGTGCGCGCGCTGACCGATGGGCTGGGTGCGGACGTGAGCATCGAGGCAGTCGGTGTCCCAGAGAGTTTCGAGCTCTGCACCGAGCTGGTGCGCCCAGGGGGCCACGTGGCCAACATTGGTGTCCACGGGCACCCGGCAACGCTCCATCTCGAATCCCTCTGGATCCGTGACGTGACGGTGACAACGGGACTCGTCGACACCTACTCGACGCCGACACTCCTGCGACTGATGGGATCCCACCAGCTGGATGCGAATCAGTTCATCAGCCATCACTTCTCGCTGAGCCAAATGTTGGAGGCCTATGACGTCTTCGCAAGGGCTTCGGAGACCGGTGCGCTCAAGGTGGTTCTGACTCGCTAGCCACGCTGCGTCCGCGGCCAGGGTCCGTCCCCCATGGGCGTTTTTCGGCCAGGGCGTTGGCGGCGCCCGGCCATCAACACTGCCTCGGCTCGATAATGAGCCGAACGGGACCTACCGGCGCGGCGTGCACACAATGAGAGGACGTTCGGCCCTACCCGGCGCGCTCAAACAGCGGAACGATGACGGTGCGAGGGATCGGCCGATTCCCTAGGAGGGCACGATGACGGTGCGACTGGCAATCAATGGATTCGGGCGAACCGGACGCACGTTCCTACGTGCGGCCCTGTCGTCCTCTCATGATCTCGAGATCGTGGCGATCAACGATCTCGGCCCACCAGAGGCGCTCGCTCGACTCTTCGCACGCGACTCGGTCCACGGCCGCTACGGCGAGCCGGTGTCGGTCGACGGTGACACGATGGTCATCGGCACGCGCAGGATTGCGATGTTCGCCGAACCTCAAGCCAAGGCGCTTCCTTGGAGTGATCTCGCCGTCGATGTGGTGATCGAGTCGACTGGAAAGTACACCAGCCGCCAGAAGGCGACGGCACACCTCGAAGCTGGTGCAACACGAGTGGTGATCTCCGCACCGGCTGAGACAGCCGACGCGACGCTGGTGGTGGGGGTGAACGACGAGACATTCGATCCAGTTCACGACTTCGTCATCTCGAATGCCTCGTGCACCACCAATTGCCTTGCCGTTCTCGCAAAGGTGCTCGACGACAACTTCGGTATCGAGGAAGGGTTCATGACGACGGTGCACGCGTACACCGACGACCAGTGCCTCGTCGACGCGCTCCACAAGGACCCCCGTAGATCCCGAGGCGCGGCGATCAACATAGTTCCGACCACGACCGGTGCGGCTCGGGCAACCGGGCTCGTGCTCTCGACTGTCGCAGGAGTTCTGGACGGGCTGGCCCTCCGGGTACCCGTGCCCGATGGCTCCGTCACCGATTTTGTCGCAAACGTGCGAGCCACTCCAAGCGTCACGGAGATCAACGAGGCGTACCGTGCGGCCGCCACATCAGGTCGCCTCACCGGCATACTCGAGTATTCCGAGGAACCGCTCGTCTCTTCTGACATCGTCGGGTCGCCGGCGTCGTGCATCTTCGACTCGGGACTCACGATGGCGCACGGCCATCTCGTCAAGGTGCTCGGCTGGTACGACAACGAGTCTGGATACTCCAGCCGTCTGGTGGATCTGGCCGCCATCGTCGGCGCCGTCCCCGGTGGGTAGTCGCATACGGCTTCTCGCGATCGAGTCCGACTCGTTCCCGCGGCCGGCACGTTTACGTCTCGGTGCCGGACGCTCGAACGAGTCAGGCCTCTTCGCGGGAACGAAGCGCACGGAACAGCGGGCCAGGACCGCCGTGTCGAGGGGCAAGGCGGGCCTTACAATCAACCACGAGTACGCCGGTCGAAGTGACGAGAATGGGGTTGAGGTCGAGCTCGACCAGTTCGGGCACCGTTTCGGCAATATGACCGATCGTCTCGACGATCGCCACTAAGGCGCGGCGGTCCACGGCCGGAGCGCCTCGATAACCCTCGAGCAGCGGAGCCGCGCGCAGTGACTTGACCATCGCGTCTGCAACGCCGGCGTCGAACGGCGGGACAGCGAAGGCGCGGTCGCCGAGGAGGTCGGTCATGACTCCCCCGACGCCGATCATCACCACCGGTCCAAAGACGGGGTCGGACACCAACCCCACGATCGCTTCGACGCCCGTTGGTGCCATCGGTTGGACCACCGCACCACCCATGTCCGGTCCGAGCCGTGTCGCCATCGCCTCGTATGCCTGGCGCACCGCGTCGGGACTGCTCAAACCCAGCACGACTCCCCCGACATCCGACTTGTGGACAAGATCGCCTGAACGCGCCTTCAACGCCACGGGGAACCCGACGGACTCGGCCACCGAGGCCGCCTCTGCTGCGTTCGCCGCGGCCTTGGTCGCCAACACGGGCACGCCGCATGCCTCGAGAAGGCGCGACGACTCGTCGAGCTCCAGCCAGCCCTCGGCACCGGCGAGCTTGGCCGAGATGATTCCTCGGACCGTCGCCCGGTCGGGTGCCTCCCATGAAGGTTCGGTCGAGACCCGTGGTCGCCGCCGCCACTCGGCGTACCGGCAGACGTGCACCAGTGCCCCCGCCGCTCGTTCAGGAGAGGCAAGCTCGACCACGGTCAATCCGTCGGAGACACCCCGAGAGCCCATGCCCAAGATGCAGGCGATAATCGGCTTGTCCGATCGCTGTGCGACGTGAGCGACCACCTCACGGGCCGCTTTCGCCGATAGGGCGGCGAGATCGGTGACGACCACTATCACCGCATCGATGGCGTCATCCCGAACGACGATGTCGAGCGCGTGTTCCAACGCCTGCGCACCCCCGTCTGCGGTCAGGTCCACGGGGTTCGACACGGCCGCGGCGGGCACCAGGACCCTCTCGAGGGTCTCCTTGGTGGACTCGCCGAGCTCGGGAATGGACAAGCCCCCTGTCTCGCAAGCATCGGCGACGAGGATGAGCGGGCCACCGGAGTTCCCGACGAGCGCCACTCGACGTCCGAGGGGAAGCGGTGCGGCAAGCAGGAACGCCGAAACATCGAGGAGCTCCTCAAGCCGCTCGACCTTGATCACCCCGGCGTCCCGAAGGAGCGCCGAGACAATGACCTCGGGCGTCGCAGCGGCGGCCGTGTGGGATCGTGCCCCCCGAATACCTGCGGGAGTCCTACCCGCCTTGAGCGCCACGATGGGCTTCTTCTCACCGACCCGTCGAGCGATGCGGGCGAACTTGCGCGGGTTTCCGAGGGATTCCAGATAGAGCGCGATGACCGAGGTCCGCTCATCGCGTTCGAAGTAACAGAGCAGATCGTTCCCGCTCACGTCGAGCTTGTTCCCTACCGAGACGAAACTCGACAGACCGAGACCGGCACCGCCAGCCTGCTGCGCCAGCACGATTCCAACCGCGCCGGACTGCGAGATGAGGGCAAGCTCTCCGGGAAGCGCCCCGAGCGAGGCGAAGGTGGCGTTCATCCGGACGTCTGGGTCCGTGTTCACCACCCCAAGGCAGTTCGGGCCGACGATGCGCATACCGTGGCGTCGGGCGACCTTCAGCAGCTCGCTCTCGACCTCGGCACCGGATTGCCCCGTCTCCCCGAAGCCCGCAGTGATAACGATGACCGCGCGCACGCCGGTCGAGGCAGCCTCACCGAGGATGCCGGGAACGACGGTCGATGGAACCGCCACCACCGCGAGATCGATGTGCTCCGGAAGCGACGTGAGTGTGGGGAATGCGGGTACACCACAGACCGATCGGGCCGATGGATTGACCGGATAGACCGCGCCTGAGAAGTCCGACGCGAGAAGAGACCGGACGACTTCGTGACCGACGTTTCCCGGGGATCGGCCCGCTCCGATCACCGCGATCGACTTGGGGCGAAGGATCGCGGCAATGCTCGCCGCCTCGGCCGTGGCCTCCCGCTCGTCGCAACATGCTCGGTACTCGGCCGTCGGCCGAAGATCGAGATCGACCCGAATTGTCCGGCCGTCGTTGTTCGACTCGCAGAGGAGGCCAATTGCCGTAAGGACGTCGAGCATGGCGGCATTCTCGGCCGCAATCTCGGCGCAAAAGCGCGCGATCCCCTTGGTCCGTGCGTACGCCACCAGACTCTCTAGGAGCAGCGTGGCAAGCCCATGGCGCTGGTAGGCCTCGGCCACGACGATGCTGAGATCCGCCACCGACTCGGTCCGGCTAGGGCGGTTGTAGCTTGCCAGTGCCACGGCCTGGTTCGCCATGACCGCCAGGAAGGCCATGCGGGAGTCGTAGTCCACTTCGGCCAAGTGCGATAGGTCGCCAAACCTCAATGCCGACGGCAGTTCGACCAGGTGACTATCCGTGATGCGCGGCGGACTCGTTGTGGAGGTGACGAGTCCTGGCGCCTCAGTCGGCAGGACCGGACGGACAAGAACCGCTTCGCCGGTCGTCAATAGTCCGTCGAACTCCCAGGAAGTTGGGTACTCAGAAGGCAAGCGTGGCTCGCGTGGGACGGCAGTCGCCAGGGGCATCACCACCTCCTCATCGACTCTTCGTAAGTCACCATCTTGTGGCACCGTCAGTCACCGAGCGCGCGTAGCGCCAGTGCGAGCGCCTTCGGTGGAGCTCCGAAGGTCTCGATCACTGTCGCCGAAGGCCATGGATCCATGACGAGGCTCATGGCCACTCTCACCTCAGGCGTCGCCTCGGATGTATCAGCGTGCTCCGCCAGTCGCTGCAGAATTCGTTTGCGGGCCTTGTCGGGAGTGACCTCACAGCACAACTCGACCAAGTCGCTCGACGTCCGCTCGGCAACCGACTGTGCGGCGCCGCGCCATCCCGCGTCGACCCACGAAGCGTCGAGGATCACCGAGTAGCCCGATTCGAGGAGTCGCTCGGCCTGCCGCAGGAGCTCCTGGTAAACCATGGTGGTGATCGCCGGGCTGTAGCGGCCGGTGCGGTAGCCGGATACCGGCTCCGCCAGCCCAATCTCCAGACGGAGCTCGTCGGATCGAAGAACGGTCCAGTCCCGAGCGCTTGCTAGCCCACCGGCCAGGGTCGACTTCCCAGAACCCGGGAGCCCGCCGACAACCACGAGCGTGACCCGCGCTTGACGGAGAAAGCTGAGGGCGAGGTCGTGGAGTTGGCGTGCTGCCGCTTTGGCGCCATCCGCTCCTTGCGCCGAGCGCAGACAAGCCACCTTCGCTCGGACATACGCTCGAGACGCACAGTAGTGATTGACGAGGGAAGCCGGGAAGCGATCGTCGGCCAAGTCCTTGTATTGGAGGAGAAGGCTGGTGGCCGCTTGGTGATGACCCAATCGTTCGAGATCCATGACCAAGAAGGCCACGTCAGCGACCACATCGCAATGGCGCAGCGAGTCGGAGAATTCGACGCAGTCGAGGATCCGCACCCCGTCATCGAGACAGAAGATGTCCTCGGCCTGTAGATCCCCGTGTCCGTCGCACACCCGGCCCAACGCGATCCGCTCACTCAATAGGGCCTCTCGCCCATCGATCCACCGGAGGGCCAGTGCCTGGATCTTCGCCTCGGTGGTCTCATCGAGGATCGGTCCGACAAAGGACGAGGTCTCAGCGAAATTGCGCTCCCAACCGGCCCGCAATGCCGGGCCGGTCGCTGCCGCCGAGATGTCAGGGGAACGTTGTGCTCTACGGTGGAACGAGGCAAGCGCCTTGGCCACCTTCCGAAGCCACTCCTCGAGGTCAGCCCCTTGTTGAGCCACCGCGGACAGTCGGCGGTCCTCTGGCATCCGTCGCATCACGACCATGTGATCGATCGGCTTGCCATCGAATGCGATGGTGGCAACACCCAAGTACACGTCGGGCGCCAGGCGCCGATTCAGCATTACCTCGCGCTGGCAATCTGCTTCACGAGTGGCCCGAAGCCGGAAATCGAGGAACCCGAACTGCACCGGCTTGCGCAACTTGTAGACCCGAGGGCCGAAGAAGAACAGCGTCGAAACATGCGTCTCCACAACGCGGGCCCCGGCATCCCGGAGCTCGTCTGGTTGATCCACTGGCTCCTCACCCACTGCGGACATCCCCAGCAACGGTTTGCCCAGGACTGGTGTTCTGGAAAAACAGGACGGCTTTCCCGACCACCGTGCCGGCGGTAGTCAACCGGCCCCCAGGAACGATTCTCGGCGTCGCGGGCGCCTTGGTGGACGCGGGCACATGCTCCAGCCACGGTGTCCAGACGTCGAAGATCCCGTTGATGTGACCCTCGAGCCTCGCGTGGTGGTCGTATCGGAAGCTGTGAGCGTCCATTGTTGGCCTGGTGCTCCTCCCGCTCCCACGGTTGAGGGCGGATGTGATCCAATTCAAACAATCGCCGCCACCGCTCGGGGCTCCAAAATTGGGTCGATCGGCACTACGCCCACCTCCATGAGCGAGTGCCGCCGCTGTCCTCCCAATGTTCGGTGTTGGCAGACCCATGATCGGGCATGCACCCCCAAAGAGATAGGGCCATAGTGCCCGATGTTCGCATTGGCCTCGCCGTTGAGACCGCTGCCCGGCGCACGGCGCTCACTGGGGAGTGAGCGTGCAGAGCGTGCAAGTGCGAGATCCGCGGGTGACACTTTCGCGACACTTGAGTACCTGCTGAACCGGCGCGCCCTTGCGAATCGAGTCGGACTCAGGTCTCCCATCGAGCCGAGCGGTTGTGATCGCGGATCGGGACTTTCTCCCCTACCGGCCTCGACCCACGCGTGCGACGATCATGATGGGTGGACGCCGGATCCTCCGGCCGAACCCCTAGGGAGGTGAGTCCACCGGACCAGAGATGAGTTTCGGAGGACAACCAGGCCACCCCCGACTGGATCACGACCCTCCGGGTCGCTTCGGTATGCCAGCACGGGGGTGGCCGACCCACATGTGATGGTTGGTCGAACCCGCAGTCGGCAACCCGTAGTCGTCGGCTCGGCGACCGATATGGAGGCAGTAATGAGCGATACGAGCGAGTGGTCTCCAGACGAGCCTTTGGGCACCGAGACCTTCGAGCAAGGTGATGAGGACCTCGATGAAACAAGTCGTCTGGATGCCCGCACCATCGAACAGATCGAGCAGGACCCCGCGCTTGAACCGTCGATGAAGGTCGACGAACGGGAACTCGAAGAGTTGGGCGCCGAACTCGACGATCCTGAGGAAATGGTCACGCTCGATGGAGGTGCCGATGACCCGGATGGACTTGGTGAACCATCGGCTCGGTCCCGTGCTCGACGAGCCGATTGGGGTGGTTGGGATCTCGACAAACCGGTTGCCGATGACCTGACTAGTCGGGACACGCCTATTTAGGCAACGTGCTTCGTGATGGCGAGTCGAAACGTCGCTTCTCCTAAAGCGGTGCGACACATCAGCCAGTCGGCTCCGAAGCAAGCTCGAGCCGACAATCGAGAGACCCTTCACGTCGTTCCGAAGGACGCCAGATCCAATAGCTCGACTCCTAGCTAAGAAGGGTAAGACAAAGATGCCCAAGTCAGCGGAAACACAGCCAAGGATCGTCGTCGGAGTGGACGGCTCCAATGGCGGTGCGCACGCACTCAAGTGGGCCGCCGAAGAGGCAGCGTTCCGCGACGCGCTTTTGGAGATTCACTCGGCGTGGGGGCCCGGCTACGTGTTCGTCACTCCCAAGGAGATACGGAGGGCGCTCAACAGCATCGTGGACGCGGCGGCGGAGAGGGCGATCGAACTCGCCCCTGGAGTGACGATTGCCAAGGCGATCCACGAGGGATCGCCCGGACAGATCCTCGTGGAGGCGAGTGATGGCGCAACGTTGCTCGTCGTCGGCTCACGAGGGCTCGGTCGACTGAAGGGGGCATTCCTCGGCTCGGTGAGCACGGAATGCGCGTTGCACGCACGGTGCCCGGTTCTCGTCGTCCGCGACGCACGCGACGTACGCGACGCACGCGACGCACGCGACGATGAATGACAGCCCTCAACCCGAGGCACACCGGGGAACCGGCGTGGCGATACCGCCATCCCCTCGGGATCATCGCCCCGGTGGCCGTAGCCTCTCGCCTCGATTGAAACGCCGGAGCCCGCCGGGGCAAGCCCGGGCGCTTGACAACGGCGGGCACGGTGTCCGCTCGACTCGACGCAACGCTCCAGCTCGCTGACTGAAGCGGTCGTTGCTGGGAAGAGTTCTCAGCCAGAATCGCTGGCTAGGGTCAGTAGGACCTTTGGCCCTACGACTGGCTGACCCCGGAGTTCAGAGTGGCGAGACGTCCCGAAATGGAGGAACACAGCGGCATGAGCCGTTTGGACTCTGTTCAACCCGATCCCGGCGCGCTTGACACCAGACACGTCTGGAACGTCCAACCGGGGCACGCTCAACCGCTCCCCGAAGGGAGACGCCTCCTTATGCTGGGACGGCCGGGTTCGGGAAAAGGCATTCAGTCGGCTCGCCTGGCCACGGCGCTCGGCGTCACGCACATTGCACTGGGCGACGCTCTTCGCGCTGCTTGGCGAGCCGGCTCGCCCTTGGGGCGGGCGGTCGAACCCTACTTATCGTCAGGCCGCCTCCTACCTGACAGTGTGGTCGCCACGGTGGTCGCCGATGAACTCGACAAGGCTGGATCGGCTGGATATGTTCTCGACGGCTTCCCCCGGACGCTTCGACAGGCCGAGTTGCTCACCACCCTGCTGAAGTCGGAGACAATCGATGCGGCCATAAGCCTCGTTGTCCGCCGTGCTGTCGCGCTGCATCGCCTCAATGCTCGACGGATCTGTAGGGAATGCGGGTTGACCGCCGAGGGAGAAGAACGGGCATGCCGAACCTGCGGTGGCAAGCTCACCCGGCGACCTGACGACTGGACTAACACCATCGCTCGTCGCTTGGCCACATTCGACGCGCAGACACGTCCTCTTACTCGTTGGTATGAGGAGTGGGGACTGGACGGTCATGGGCCGATCGACGAAGTCGCTCGCCGGATGCTCGAGGTCGTCTCCGCTACCAGCTCCAAAACCTCCAATCAATCCGGTGCGAACGGGTCGATCTCACCCCCATGACCAAGCAGGCCAACTCCCCACCCACGAGGGAGAAAGGAGCGCCGGTCGCGCCCCCGTCTCCGCCGGCCTGGCGTCACTACCTCTGGCTGCTCGCGATCGGGATCTTTTTCGCTCTGTTCTTCATTCTGCCCACGACTCAGCACCAGAGCGCAGTGACCCTCAACTATTCGCAGTTCCTTCACGATGTCTCGGGACACAAGGTAAAGACAGTCACTATCGCTCCGAGCGGTAGCGCGACCGGCAAGTTATCCAATGGCAACCAGTTCACGACAGCGATCCCGCCGCAGGCCGGCCAATCGCTTCTCGACCAGCTGCAGAAGTCGGGTGTGCAAATCACAGCGAACACGACCGGGACCTCTTTCGGCAGCGAAGTGTTGTCGTGGTTGATCCTTCTGCTCCCCTTCATCATCCTCGGCTACCTCTGGTGGCGGCTCTCAAAGGGGGTTGGCGGACGCATGCAAGGGGCACTTGGGGTCGGCCGATCGAAGGCGAAAGTATTCGACGAGGAACGGCCGAAGACAACCTTTGCTGACGTGGCAGGGTACGAGGGCGCGAAGTTTGAGATCCGCGAAGTCGTCGACTTCCTCCGACACCCGGAGCGCTACGCCCGGGCCGGCGCGATTGCCCCTCGGGGCATCCTGATGATCGGCCCTCCGGGGACCGGGAAGACCCTCCTGGCGCGCGCGGTGGCCGGTGAGGCGGACGTCCCGTTCTTCTCGGTCACTGGGTCGAGTTTTGTTGAGATGTTCGTGGGTGTTGGAGCGGCCCGCGTCCGCGATCTATTCGAGGAAGCGCGCAAGCGGGCGCCCGCGATCATCTTCGTCGACGAGGTCGACGCCATCGGTCAGCGGAGGGCCGGTACCGGCGTCGTTGTGGCGAACGACGAGCGGGAGCAAACGCTCAACCAGTTGCTCGCCGAGATGGACGGCTTCGACCCGGTGACCGGGATCATCGTCCTTGCGGCGACCAACCGGCCGGAGGTTCTCGATCCCGCGCTGCTTCGGCCGGGCCGGTTCGACCGACAGGTCACTATCCCGCTGCCCACCTTGTCCGAGCGTTCGGCCATCTTGAAGGTCCATAGCCGTGGCAAGCGACTCGACCAGACCGTGGATTTGGAGGTCGTGGCCAGGGGGACACCCGGCTTTTCGGGAGCTGACCTTGCGAATCTCGTCAATGAGGCAGCCATCGTCGCGGTGCGCGCGAACCGAGAGGTGCTCATCGCGACGGACTTCGATGAGGCCCGCGACCGCGTCATTCTCGGCCGGCGCGAAGGCTCGAATGTGCTGCTCCCCGACGAGAAGCACGCGGTGGCGGTCCACGAAGCGGGACACGCGCTCGTCGCCGCATACTCGGACAAGGCCGATCCAATCGCAAAGGTGACGATACTTCCCGCCGGACAATCGCTGGGCGTCACCGAGCAGCTCCCGCTTGTGGAGCGGCACCTCTACGGAGAGGATTATCTCTACGACACCCTGGCGGTCTGCCTTGGGGGGCGTGCGAGTGAGCTCGTCGTTATTGGCCAAGGCTCAACGGGAGCAAGCAACGACCTCGCTAAGGCGACCGACCTCGCGACCAAGATGGTGCGCGAATTCGGCCTATCGCCGGCGGTCGGGCCAGTGGGGTATCCCTCGGGAGGTTCGGTGTTCCTGGATGGGGGAGGCAGCGCACTGTCGAGCCGGCCCTTTGCCGAGCGTACGCAGGCCGTCATCGACAGCGAGGTGTCCCGATTGCTCCGAGAGGCCGAGCAACGGGCGGTCGACGTTCTCAGAGCACACCTCGACGTTCTCGACAAGCTGGTACAGCTGCTGGTGGCCAAGGAGACCGTTGACGGCTCGGAAGTCTACGCGCTGACCGGTCGTCCCGAGCCCCGAGGTGGCACCCGGATGACCCTCGCACCCGACCATGGCGCCTCAGCCAAGGGAACTCCGGACTCCGTTGGAACCTCGAAGGCACAAGAGGACGAACCGGCCGGCTGAAATTTTCTGAGGTCGGTCGTCTCGCAGGCTTCACGACGCCGATGTGCCTGAGTCGCGTTGGCGGTCAGTGTTTGGGCACTTGAAGTGGCGACGTGGCGTCCAGGAGCAGTCGGGTTGCCGTCACTAAAGAGAGCATGCCTTGTGCTTCACCCCGGGGCGTCAGCACGAGAAGATGGCGAATGCCGTGGTTGATCATCATGCTCGCCGCGTCGCGCACCGTCGTGCTGGTGGTTGCCCACACCGGCGCCTTGGTGGCGATCTGTTCAACCGACGCCTGCGCGCCAAGTCCTGCCGCCAGCGCACCGGCGAGATCGTGATCCGTGACGATCCGCGGGGGGTTTGCCCCGACAAGCACGCACGAAGTATGGGCGTCTTCCATGGTCCCAGCTACTTCTCGGAGGCTGGCGCTGCCGGAAACTCGCAGCGGCTTGTCAAGGGATACCTCACCGATCATCGAGTCCACATCAGTCATCCCATCCTCCTCGTTCGGTAAGGCGCTCCTGATCCCACCCAAATCAGCATGAGCGCAACGAGATCAGTTCGGTAGGGCCGTTGGTCCTCCGTGGGGTCGGTCGTCGGCTCTCCAAAATGTGCCAGTTACCAGGGGAAATTCACCGAGCGTTCGCGACGATCGCCCGCGGGGGCTGAGTTTGGGAGGATGGTGACATGACTCTGCGCGTCTTCCTCCTCGATGATCACGAGGTGGTTCGGTCCGGCCTGCGGACATTGCTTGAGGCCACCGACGACCTGGTCGTAGTGGGCGAGGCAGGCACCGCTGCGGACGCGCTGGCCAGAATTCCCGCCGCTCGTCCGGACGTTGCGATCCTCGACGTCCGGCTCCCGGATGCAAGCGGCATCGAGGTGTGTCGAGAAATCCGGTCGAGCTTCCCGGAGATCGCATGCGTGATGCTGACGTCCTACGCCGACGACGAGGCTCTCTTCGCCGCCATCATGGCTGGTGCCGCGGGGTATGTCTTGAAGCAGATTCGGGGCACCGATCTCCTGGACAGCATCCGACGTGCCGGTGCCGGCCAGTCCTTGCTCGACCCGTGGGTCACCAAGCGGGTGCTCGAACAGCTCCACGATCGTCCCGAAGAAGACCCCCGGCTGGTCACCCTCACCAAACAAGAGCGGCGGATCCTCGATCTCATCGCCGAGGGACAGACCAACCGCCAGATTGCCGCCTCGCTCTACCTCGCTGAGAAGACGGTCAAGAACTACGTATCCAACGTTCTTGCCAAGCTCGGGATGGAGCGCCGCACTCAGGCTGCAACCTATGCAGCGCGTCTTTCGGAGAGGTCAGCGCAGGAGTCTCGCCGCGACGTGACCGGGACTT
>CAAGKR010053373.1_pt1 | contig 12961 bp, 11 predicted proteins | sample 2556971 | NCBI WGS metagenome assembly CAAGKR01 (sample SAMEA5207829, study PRJEB30636) | soil metagenome | biome: forest; feature: boreal; material: soil | place: USA | collected 2011-09 | depth 1 m | reverse complement strand
TTCCACACGCCGGTGTACCACGCCTCCCAGAGGTGGCCGTTGCCCGCCTGCCAGTACACCAGCTGCGTTCCGTCGCTGCCAATGGCGACGCTGGGAGCGGATGTGAGCGCGCCGGCGCCTCGCCAGCCGGCGCCGAGGTCGGCGGGCCCGTACCAGCTACCCTGCGCGAACCACGCCTCCATGAGAGTGCCGCCGGCGCCCTGCCAGTACACGACCTGCTGGCCGTTGGGAGCGAGAGCGGCGCTGGGTGCGGACTGAAGCAGCTGTCCACCTGTCCATGCCGTCGAAAGGTCGACGGGAGCTGACCATCCATTGCTGTACACGGCCTGCCACAGGTGCCCCCCGGCCCCTCGCCAGTACACCGTCTGCTGTCCGCTCGGCGCGAAGACGGCGCTCGGTGCGGAGGTCAGCGGCGCCTTGCCTGTCCAGATCGCGGTGAGGTCCATCGGTCCATACCAGGTGCCGGCGACCAACCAGGCTTCACGCAGGTGGTTGTCGGCGCCCTGCCAGAAGAGGTTCTGCTGTCCGTTCGACGATGACGCGCTCAGCTTGGCGCCGCCGTTGATCGACATGACCGGGTTGTGCAACCAGCCGATCACCGGGGTGTAGCCGTTGGCGGTGACGGTGGTTCCGTTGAGGCCGAGGGTGTCCGTCCCGCTCGCGGTGCCGTTCTCCTGGACGATGGTGAGGCTGGACGAAGCCACCGACGTGATCACGGCGACGTGGCCATTGCCGTCGAATGAGCTGCCCAGCCATCCCGGTGCGAAGATGAGCAGGTCACCGCGCTGTGGGAGCACGCCGCCACCCTGCGTGAACTGCTGCAACGGGATGGGGAGCGCAGGCCCCGCCTGCCACATCTGCGCCGCGCTGCCGTTTGCTCCCCCGTACCCGTCCCAGACGGGCGGCTCACCCCAGGCGTAGTACGCGTAGCGCTGACCGAGCTCGGTGCACTGGAACTCGGGGCCGAACATGCAGCCGTTCGGAGCGCCGCACCCCGAGTCGTTTCCTGAGCTTCCGTTGCCGTACACGGTGAGGTTCTGGCAGCGCGAAACCCAGGTCGCCCAGGAGCAGCCGTCGATCAGTGGCGCGCCGTACGCCCCGCTCGACTCTCGATCGACGGCCGAGAGCATCCCCTGCCTGGGCGCGCTCGACGGCGTCGCCGGCGCGGTCTGTGCGGACACGTCGAGGCCGCCTCCCACCGTAATCGCCGTGGTGAGCGCGAGCACGGTCAGCACGCGGCGCAGGCCGCGCGTCATCGATCGAGGAGCCGTTGCTGAACCGCCACAACAGACGCCATGCTTTCATGCGAACGCGGACGGGGCCGTCGCGGCGCCGCAACAAATCAGTGGCCCAATGCCACAGCGTCACACGACCGCGAAGGCGAGAATGGTCAGCCCCGCTGGGTGTGAGCCCTCAGATCCTCTCCACCACCATGGCGATCCCCTGGCCCCCGCCGATGCACATGCCGGCCACCCCGATGGTGGCATCGCGTTGCTGCATGGCGTGGAGCAGCGTGACCATGATCCGCGTCCCGCTGGCCCCGATGGGGTGGCCGATGGCGATCGCACCGCCGTTGACGTTGAGCTTCTCGTCCGGGACCGCCAGCTCTCGCCCTACCGCCACAGACTGGGCGGCGAATGCCTCGTTCAGCTCGAAGAGATCGATGTCGGCGATCGACAGCTCGGCTCGCTGCAGCGCCGCGCGGACCGCGGGCACCGGACCCATACCCATAACCCGCGGGGGGACCCCGGCGCTCGCGTAGGCGCGGATGCGCGCCAACGGAGTGCGTCCCTCAGCCCGCGCACGTGACTCACTCATCACGACCACCGCGGCGCCGCCGTCGTTGATGCCACTGGCGTTCCCTGCGGTGACGCTGCCCTCCTTGTCGAACGCGGGACGCAGGCCCGACAGTGACTCCGCGGTCGTCCCGGCTCGGGGATGCTCGTCGACATCGACAGTGATGGTCTCCTTGCGCTTCTTGACGGGCACGCCGACGATCTCGTCGCGGAAACGACCGGCTGCGATCGCGGCCTCTGCCTTCTGCTGCGACGCGGCGGCGAACGCGTCCTGATCCTCGCGGCTCACCTCGTACTCGTGCGCGATGTTCTCGGCGGTGTTGCCCATGTGGCAGTGCTCGAAGGCGCACCAGAGGCCATCGCGGATCACCTCGTCGACGAGCTGGCCGTCACCGAGCCGGTAGCCATATCGCGCGCTCTCGACGAGGTATGGCGCGCGCGACATGTTCTCCATCCCGCCGGCCAGGATCACCTCGCTGTCGCCGGCTCGGATCGCCTGGGCGGCAAGCGCGATCGTCTTGAGCCCCGAGCCGCACACCTTGTTCACGGTCATCGACGGCGTGCTCTCGGACAGCCCCGCGCCGAGAGCAGCCTGCCGCGCCGGGTTCTGCCCCAGCCCGGCGGAGAGCACGTTGCCCATGAGCACCTCGTCGACGGCGTCCAACCCGGCGCGGCGCAGTGCCTCCTGCACCGCCACTGCCCCGAGCTGCGGAGCGGAGACGTCGACGAATACACCACCTATGGTGCCGACGGGGGTGCGCACAGCGCTGACGATGACGGCGTTCTCCATGCGGAGGACTGTAGCTCGAAGCGACCCGGCGGGCCCTCCCTTGCCGGCTACGTCAGCGCCGCTCCGAACTCCCTGGCGTACCGCGCCGCGAACTCCTCGCGCGTGTAGGCGTGGCTCTGCGGGCCGTGCTGCTCGATGACGTACGTCGCAGCCAGCGCGCCCATGCGCCCGGCCGCCTCGGCGGCGCGGCCCGCGCGCAGCCCGGTCAGGAGGCCGCCGATGTAGGCGTCGCCGGCGCCGGTGGGATCGACGACATTGGTCGCCGCAGCCACGGGGATCCGGTGCACTGCACCCTCGATGTGGAGCTCGCTCCCCTGTCCTCCGCGAGTCCGTGCCACCACCGCACCTGCGGCCGCGAGCGCCTCGACATCACGGCCGGTGCGGCGGTGAATGACCTCCAATTCGTAGTCGTTGCCCACCACCAGCCAGGCGGCATCGAGGCCGGCGTTCACGGTCTCGTCGGTCAAGGAGCTGAGCTGTTGGGCCGGTGCGAAGACCAGCCTCGCCCCCATGCGGGAGGCCTGTTCGATGTGGAGGGCCATGCCGTCAGGGGCGTCCGGTGCAACGACCACGTGCTCGACGCCGGACAGCGTCTGGAGGTTGACCAGCGCCGCCCGTCCCATCGCCCCGGGGTAGAACGCGGTGATCTGGTTGTCGTCGACATCGGTGGTGATGAAGGCCGTCGCGGTGCTGATGTCGTCGCAGAGCAGCGCCCTCGAGGTGTCCACCCCGACTGAGCTCAGGGCGGCGCCGTACTCGGCGAAGTCGTTGCCCACCGCCGCACAGAGCTGGGGCCGCTCGCCGAGCAGGGCCAGGGTGTAGGCGATGTTGGCGGCGGTCCCCCCGCGGCGCCTGTCGAGGCGATCGATCAGGAACGAGACGTTGAGGATGTGCGCCTGGTCGCTGAGGATGTGGTCGGCGAAGCGGCCCCCGAACACCATGATGGTGTCGTAGGCCACCGACCCGGTGACAGCGATGGATCCCATTGCGGGGGGAAGCATAGGGGCGAGCGGTCGAGCCACCGATGGCCGCGGCCGGATGGAGCCGGGTCGCGGGAGAATGGGTGGCATGGCACTCCCCGGCCCCCGCCAAGTCCCCGGTCCATCAGGCCCTCTGGCGTCCTCCCACCCCCCTGACGACGCAGCGCTGGCGGACGCGGTGGAGGTCTACCGCCGCACCTACACCACCGTCCTGCGCAGCACCGGCGAGACCCGCTTGCGCGTGCTCGAGGCGTCGCACAAGGCGATGCACAGCAGCCTGCACGCCCTCGCCGATTCGCCCGAACCCGACCTCGGCGCCTTCCTCTACGCGGTCCGCCGGCTTCCCGACGCGGTGTTCGGCGCCGAGCTGGTGGTGATGGGCCAATCGGCCGAGATCTTCGCTCGCCGTGGGTTCGGCAGCTTCGCCGCGAGGACAGAGATCGGCGCCCCCGGTCGTCGCCGACGCTGGTACGACGACCGCGACGGGACGCTGGCGGTGCTGATCGCCTCCGCATCGGACGTCGACGACCTCGTGCCCACGCTGGTGGCCTTCCAGATCGAGTGGAACAAGCTGCACGCGGTTCTCCACGCCAACGCGGAAAGAGACGGGACGCCCGCCGAGCTGGCCACGGCCTGTGGCGGGTCCCAAGGCGACTGGGCGCAGCTGCAGGAGGTGTGGGGCGCTGCGTTTGCGACGCGGCTGGACCAGGTGCGGCGCCGACGGCTGTCACTGCGGATACGCATGCTCGGCGGCACCCAGGTCGGCTACGCACGGGTCACTCGTCGCTGGTGGCAGCAGGTCACCGGCCTGATGCGCTCTGAGGGCCTCCTCGACCGTCCTGTGTACTTCGTCAGCAGCAACTCGCACAGCCTCGGCAACCTGGTCACCGGGCTGGCCCGGCGCCACCAGGATGAGCTCATCGCGTCGGTGGAGCGCGCCGGCCCCGACGAACTGCGCGACGAGCTGCGTGCCTTCCGCGATGGTCGCGCCGAGGGCAACTGGGACAACCTCCTCTACTACGCGGCGCGGATGTGGCTGCGCGGCGTGCTCACCGATGCTGAGCGTGCCGCCGTGCGGCGCGAGGAGCGCGAGGCCGGTGTGATCGCCGTCGGCAGCCGCACCGCTCTCGACGTCTCCGCCCAGGTCATCGCGCTCGATCGCCTGGACGCGTCCGCGCTCGACGAGCGGCTGGGGCCGGTGCAGCCCGCGGCCCTGCGCGCCAGCAGGGCGGTGATCATCAACGTCGACTACCCGCTCGGCCTGGCTGCGTACAACATCCTGCGCGAGGTCGCCGAGACCGCCGCCGAGCTGCGCGGCGTGTACGTTCTCGGCAAGGCGGCCACCCTCAACGCCGACGTCGGCGATGTGATGATCTCCGGGGTCATCCACGACGAGCACTCGGGCAGCACCTTCTGGCTCGACAACGCCTTCCGCGTCTCCGACATCGCCCCCTACCTCCGCTTCGGCAGCGGTCTCGACAACCAGCGTGCGGTCACCGTCAAGGGCACGTTCCTGCAGAACCGCGGGTACCTCGACTTCTATCACCGCGAGGCGTTCTCGGTGGTGGAGATGGAGGCTGGTCCGTACTGCTGCGCCATGTACGAGATGAGCGAGGCGGCGCGGTACCCCATGGGAGAGCCGGTCAACTTCTCGCGCCTGCCGGTCGATTTCGGAGTCATTCATTACGCCTCGGACACCCCGTTCACCCAGGCGCGTACGCTCGGCGCCCGCGGGCTGTCGTACTTCGGCATGGACTCGACGTACGCATCGTCGGTGGCCATCCTGCGGCGGATCCTCCGCCTCGAAGGCGCGCTCGTCGACAACGCGCAGCCGCTCGACGCGCCTGTGGTCGAGGACGGCGATGAGATGCCCGCGGACGTGCCCGCGTGAGGCGCGGCTGGCTGCTCGTCCTTGGCACGGCGCTCACCCTTCCGGTCAGCAGTTGCGGCGGCGCCGTGGCGTGCGCCGCCGGGGGTTGCGCGCCGTTGGTGCAGCCGCTCAACGTGCAACCGCAGAACAGCACGCTGCTGGTGGGCGTCAACCGCATCTCGATCGCGATCCTCAACGGCCAGGCGACGCCGGTGACCGCCGCCAACGTGTCCGTGGACATCGTCGGTCCCAACGGCGCATCGATCGGCACCCGGCCGCTCGAGGACATCGCCCCGGTATACGGGGGCGTCCCCGTGTACGTCGGCCTGGCGGACTTTCCGAGCGCCGGCCAGTACGACTACCTGGTCAAGGGAACCAACTCTGCCGGGGCGGCGATCAGCGGCAACGCCTTCGTGAACGTCGTCAGCAAGGGCCCGGAGCTGGCCGTCGGGATGACCGTTCCCGCGGTGCAGCAGAAGGTGGTGACCGAACCCGGCGTCACGCTGTCGATGGTGGACAGCGGCGTCCCACCGGACACGTGGCACGACGTGACGGTGGCGCAGGCGCTCGCCGCGCACAAGCCGATGGTGCTGTACTTCGGTGAGCCCGGGTACTGTCCAAGCAAGACCTGCGGGCCGACGGTCGCCATCCTCAAGCAGCTGTGCACCCAGTACTGCACGCAATTCTCCTTCCAGCACATCGAGGACGACATCCCGCCGGGACCAGCGTTCGTCCAACCCAACGCGCTCCCCAACAATCCTGCTTTCCTGGCCTTCGGCCTGCGCAGTGACCCCTGGGTCTTCTTCGTGAACGCTGCGGGCGTGGTCACCGACAGGTTCGAGGGCCCGATCACACTCGACGAGCTGCAGAGCGCTGCGCAGGGCACGCTCGCCGGGCACGTCCCTGCCGTCTCGCTCAGCGCCTGATCGCGTGACCGACGCGTAGAGCATGCCCCTCCTCTCTCTCGACAACGTCGCGGTCGCCTACGGCGCCGAGGTGATCGTCAGTGGCATCACCCTGCGCATCGAACCGCGTGACCGGCTCGCCGTGGTCGGCGCCAACGGCGCCGGCAAGACGTCGGTCCTCGACGTCATCGGTGGCGCGCTCGAGCCCAGTGAGGGCCTGGTGGAGCGAGCGCGCAACCTTCGCATCGCCCACCTGCCCCAGGATGCGCCCGAACCGGTCGGCGCCACCGTCCTCGACGAGGTGCTGGCGTCGCGCGCCGACCTTGTCGCCATGCACGCCGAGCTGAGCCGGCTCGAGGCCGCCATGGGGGCACGACCGGATGACCTCGACGCGGTGATGGCGCAATACGGCGAGCTGCAGCACACCTACCAGGATGCCGGCGGCTACGACGTGGAGGCGCGCGCCCGCGAGGCGCTCGGCGGCCTGGGCATCGACGAATCCCTGCAGGGCCGCGACCCGCGCCAGTTGAGCGGCGGCCAGAAGCGTCGCGTCGAGCTGTCCAAGCTGCTGCTCGCCGACGCCGACCTCCTGCTCATCGACGAGCCCACCAACCATCTCGACCTGGCGTCGATCGAGTGGCTCGAGGGATTCATGGCCGAGGTGCGCTCGACGTTCGTCCTGGTCTCCCACGACCGCCGGTTCCTCGACCGCGTGTGCACCTCGGTCCTCGAGCTCGGTCACGGAGTCGCGGAGGAGTACCCCGGCAACTACACGCAGTACGTGCGGCTGCGCGGCGAGCGCCGCGCGCGACGTCAGAAGGAGTTCGAGTCGCAGCAGGCGCACATCTCCCACCAGGAGGAGTTCATCCGCAAGTACAAGGCGGGGCAGCGCGCCAAGGAGGCGCGCGGACGCCAGAAGCAGCTCGACCGGGTCGAGCGCGTGAGCGCTCCGCCGCGCGACCGGCGTCCGCGGTTGCGCTTCGCGACAGCACCCGTCTCGCAGATCCTGCTCAAGACCAGCGACCTGGAGGTGGGGCGCGGCACGTCCACGCTGTTGCGCCTGCGTCCCCTGAGCATCGCGCCTGGGGAGCGCATCGCCGTCGTCGGGCCCAACGGCTCCGGCAAGTCGACGCTGCTTCACACCCTGGCCGGCGAGCTCCCCCCGGTCAAGGGCAACATCCGACTCGGGCCGCGTACCCACCGCCGGCTGTACCGGCAGGACCTCGGTCACGACGGCGACGGCGACGATGCGCCGACCAGCGCGTACACCAGCGATGACACGCGCACCGTCATGGAGGACCTTCTCGCCGACCACCCGGTTGGTGCGGAACGCGCCCGCACCGTGCTCGGTGCCCTTCTCTTCAGCGGTGACGACGTGCACAAGCTCGTCGGCGAGCTGAGCGGAGGGGAGCGCGCCCGGCTTCTGCTCGGCAAGGTGGCGCTCGAGGAGACCAACCTGCTGCTTCTCGACGAGCCGACCAACCACCTCGACATCCCGGCGCAGGAGGTGCTCGAGCAGGCCTTGATCGGCTACGGCGGCGCCGTGGTGCTGGTCACCCACGACCGGGCGCTCATCGACGCTGTGGCCACCCGGACCTGGGCGATCGAGGACGGCGGGATCCGCGAGGTCCTGGGTGGCTACACGGACCTGCTGCGCGTGCGCGACCGGGAGCGTCGCGACTTCGAGCGGGAGGCGCAGCGTTCTGCCGCTGAACGCGGTCCGCGCGCCGGCCGCGGAGTGCCGGCCGTCACGGCGCCGGCGTCACGAGAGGTGCGACGCATCGAGGAGGAGATCGCGGCCATCGAGACCGAGTTGAAGGCGGCGCGCAACCGGCTGCTCGACCCCGACACATTCGCCGACATCGAGACCGGCGCCGAGGTGGGCCGGGAGCACGACCGGCTCAGCGGCGCGCTTGCCGAGCTGTACGAACGCTGGGAGGCGCTCGCCGGCTCCGCCTGAGCCGATTCCTACACTGTCGCAATGAGCGCATCGATGTCGGGCCTGGGCGAGACGATCGTTGATGCAGAGTCGATCCGGCGTCGGATCGGCGAGCTCGCCGCCGCCATCGACTCGCACTACGCCGATATCGACGGGTCGGTGGTGCTGCTGTGTGTGCTCAAGGGGGCGTTGATATTCACCGCCGACCTGGTGCGACGATTGACCGTTCCCGTCGAGATCGAGTTCGTGGCGATGCGCTCCTACGGTGACGGCACGCGGAGCTCCGGCCGGCCGGCCCTGACCACCGAGGTCGCAGCACAGCTGCGCGGGCGTGATGTGCTCATCGTCGAGGACATCGTGGACACCGGTCACACCGTCGCAGCGCTGCGCGAGCACCTGGCCGAGCTCGGTGCGCGCTCGGTCCGCCTGGTGGTTCTGCTCGACAAGACGTCGCGGCGAGCACGCCCTGTGCACGTCGACTGGAGGGGCTTCGACATCCCGGATCGGTTCGTGGTCGGCTACGGCCTCGACCACGGCGAGCGCTACCGCAACCTCGCCGACGTGCGCGTCCTCGACAGCGCGTGATCAGCCGGCGCGCGGCACCGCTGGCGCTGGTCGGCGCGACCGTTGCTGTATCAGTGTCGGCGATCCTCATCACCGAGGCGCGGACCGATGCCGCAACGGTGGTGTGGCTGCGAATGGCACTGGCGGTCGGGCTGCTCCTCCCGTGGGCCGCGCCACAGCTGCGCGCGCGCACCGTCGGGGGCTCGCGCCGTGATGCGCTGCTCACCGCCGCGGCGGGGACGTTGCTGGCCATTCACTTCCTGACCTGGACCGCATCGCTGGCCTACACATCCGTGGCCGCCAGCGTGCTTCTCGTCTCGCTGCATCCACTCATCGTCACACCACTCGGCGCACGCCTCCACGGTGACGCCGTCGGCGGTCGCGTCATCGCCGGCATCGGCCTGGCGCTGGCCGGCACCGTCGTGACCTGCGCGGGAGCATTCACCACGGGCGGGACCGCGCTGGGCGGCGACCTGCTGGCGCTAGCGGGTGGAGCCGCGCTGGCCGGTTACCTGCTGATCGGCAGAGGCCGTCGTGGGCTTGGTGGCGTGGCCGCGTACTCCGCGGTGGTGTACGGCATCGTCAGCGCTGCGGCGGTCGGGGTCGCGGTCGTGGGCGGGACGCTGCACGCTCCCAGCGCGCGGGCGGTGGTGGCGTGCATCGGACTGGCGGGGGTGTGCACGATCGGCGGTCACACGGTGTTCAACTGGACTCTCGCGCGTCTGCCCGCGAGCACGGTGTCCCTCTCGTTCCTGGGAGAGCCCCCGCTGGCGGCGCTGCTCGCCTTCCTGGTCCTCGGTCAGCGCATTCCACTGACCACGATCGTGGGAGGGGTGCTGATCCTTGCTGGGCTCGCCGCGGCCGTCTCGACGGCAGGCAGCGCGCGGTTGTCGGCCGCACCCGCGGGGTGAGCGGGCGATCTAGATGGCCACTCTGGTGACCAGGTACAGCAGGTGCGCGGGGACCAGGCCCATGACCACGCTGATGATGAGGACGTAGAGCATCGCCGTGGCCGGCTGATTGGCGCGGATCCGCGCGAAGTACAGGGTGAAGGCGTTGACGGCGACCGTGAACAGCACCCCGGAGCCGATGACCAGAAGCCAGAACAGAAACGCCTGGTCACCGGAGAGCAGGCGGTCACGAGCGCCACCCGCCGTGAGCAGGGCTGTGGCGATCACCACGCAATCCACCGCGACCGCGCCGAACACCGCGTAGATCGAGAGACGCAGGGGACGGAACGACATGTTCGGCGTCACCAGGTACCAATGTCCGAGCAGCATGCCGGCCAGCGCACTGCCGCCCAGCAGCGCCGCCGACAGGAACGCCAGCGTCGCCGCGCCCGCTCCGCCGAGTGCGGGCCCGACAGCGATTGCGGCTGTGACAACCGTGACCAGGCCGACCACCACCGTGGCTCCGGCGACCACGCGACGGGAGATCTCCGTTCCGACGGCGGCGAACAGCGTGTCGACGACAAGCAGCACGGTGAACCCGACGGCCAAGTGCACGAACGTAGCCACCGCTCCGCTGTCGACCGGGCCATGCAGCAGTGCGCCGAGGTCCGAGCTTCCGGAGATCACCAGCAGGTCCGCGCCCATGATCAGCGCGCAGATCGCGGCGGTGGTTCCCGAGAAGCCCCGACCCACCCGACCAAAGTGGTCGAGCGCAGCGCTCACCGCCACGGTGCCGACGGCCAGCTCCAGGAGGACGAGGAGGCCGGCCAGGGGAGCGAGGTCGGGCAGCGAGGTGGGCGGCACCGCGCGATGGTACGCAGCGCGCTGTCACCGGCCGGCTCGCTGCGGTACGGTCCCCACCCAATGAACGGGGAGCCAACGTCTCCGCCGGACGACCCGGCGTCGCAGCCCGGTCCGGCTGCGGAGGCCAGCACCCCCGGGCCGTGGACGCCGGCCGCGGCCATGGAACCGGTGCCGCCGCTGGCGCCTCCACCGGCCCGTCCCGGTGCCGGAACGCCGGTGATCGCGGCCACGCGCGCGCCGAGCACCGGGGCGTCCGTGCGCACCGTGGTGGGTCTCGTCGCGCTGGCGCTGTTGATCGTGGCCGTGGTGATCCTGGTGCTCGCGCTCGGCCACTGATGCGGGCCTGAGCGCCTCCGACCGATCAGCCCTCGACCGCGAGTCCCGCCTCCTGCCAGGCTTCGATGCCGCCGACGACATTGATCGCTCGCGGCCGGCCGTGCTCATGGAGAAACTCGACCGCCTTGCCACTGCGCCCACCGAGCCGGCAGTGGACGTAGACATCCCGATCGTCGGGGATCTCGTCGAGACGTTGCGGCACCTCCGCAAGGGGGATGAGCGTGGCGCCGGGGATGCGCAACTGCTCCCATTCCCACGGCTCGCGCACATCGATGAGCACGGCCTCGCCGGAGCTCACCGCATCGTGTGCCTGCTGGGGTGTCGCCTCGCCCTCGTCGACCATGGCGCGAGTATACGGATCGGCATGTTCGCATCCGTCTCAGGCTGGTAGGCTGCCTGCGTGACCGCGACGGCGACCGCTCCCGCGCTCCCGGCCGACGACCCCTGGCTGAACGCGCAGCGGCAGTTCGACAACGCCGCGCAGATCCTCAACCTCTCGCCCGCACTCCGCGCAGTGCTGCGCGAGGTGCGCAGGGAGCTGCTGGTGCGCTTCCCGGTGAAGATGGACGACGGATCGCTGCGCGTGTTCGAGGGCTACCGCGTGCAGCACAACACCACGCGCGGTCCGGCCAAGGGCGGCATCCGTTTTCACCCGGACACCACCCTCGAGGAGGTGAAGGCGCTCTCCATGTGGATGACGTGGAAGTGCGCGCTGATGAACATCCCGTATGGCGGCGCCAAGGGTGGCGTGGTGGTCGATCCGCGCGAGCTGAGTCACCGCGAGCTGGAGCGTCTGAGCCGCCGTTTCGCGAGCGAGATCAGCATGTTGATCGGTCCTGACTCCGACATCCCCGCCCCCGACGTCAACACCAACGCGGAGGTGATGGCGTGGATGATGGACACCATCTCGATGGAGGCGGGCTACTCGATACCCGCGGTGGTGACGGGAAAGCCGCTCGACATCGGCGGTAGCGAGGGACGCGCGAGCGCCACCGGACGCGGGGTGACCATCTCGGCGGTCGAGATCTGCCAGAAACTGAACCGCGACCCCGCGGCCACCACAGTCGCGGTGCAGGGCTTCGGCAATGTCGGCAGTGTCAGTGCCGAGCTCATGGCTCTGGGCGGCTTTCGCATCTGCGCTGTGTCCGATGTCGCCGGTGGCATCTACAACCCCGCAGGACTGGACGTCCCGGCATTGCTCGAGCACCGCCGTCGCACCGGTCTTGTCGCAGAGTTCCCGGGCTCACGACCGATCACCAACAGCGAGCTGCTCGAGCTGCCCGTGGACGTGCTCGTGCCCGCGGCCCTGGAGAACCAGATCACCGCGCGCAACGCCGGTCGCATCCAGGCGTCGGTGATCATCGAGGGAGCCAACGGTCCGACAACGCCTGACGCCGACCTCATGCTCGAGCAGCGCGGCATCGTGGTGGTGCCCGACATCCTCGCCAACGCCGGTGGGGTGACGGTCTCGTACTTCGAGTGGGTGCAGGACCTTCAGTCGTTCTTCTGGGAAGAGGGCGAGATCAACAAGCAGCTCGAGCGCATCCTCAAACGCGCATTTACACAGATGTGCCAGCAGGCCGACCTGCACAAGGTGTCGCTCCGCCTCGGCGCCTACCTGGTGGCGGTCAAACGTGTCGCGGACGCCACCGCGGTCCGTGGCATCTATCCCTGATCCCCCCGGCCACGGCGGGGAGATCGCCGGGCCGGAGGGGGGTGGCGATTACGACGCCGGGGCGACGATTCGCGAGGGCTGGGGCGGCACCATTCACGAGGGCCGCTACCGGCGCACCGGCCTGCGCGTGACCGTGCAGGACGTCCGCCCGGACCTCGCCGCCACCCCGGGACTCATCGACAGGCTCGACCGGTTCGGCCGCGAGGCAGCCGGTGTGCGCGAGCCCCACCCCCTCGCCGTGTACGACCTCGCCGACACCGGAGGCGCTTACCGGCTGATCGCCGAGTGGTGCGACGGCGCTCCTCTTGCCGCCACGCTGCGGCGCGGTTCGCTCCCGCCGGCGCAGGTTGTG
>CAAGKR010392326.1_pt1 | contig 12962 bp, 9 predicted proteins | sample 2556971 | NCBI WGS metagenome assembly CAAGKR01 (sample SAMEA5207829, study PRJEB30636) | soil metagenome | biome: forest; feature: boreal; material: soil | place: USA | collected 2011-09 | depth 1 m | reverse complement strand
GTTGGAGCGCAACGCGCCCGCCATCGATGCGATTAATGTCTTCCCGGTGCCGGATGGCGACACGGGCAGCAACATGGCTGCGACCCTGCGAGATACGATCAGCTCACTCGGCGCCAGTCTACAGCCGGCTGGCGAGGTCACGGCCGCGCTGGCGCGAAGTGCGCTGATGTCTGCGCGGGGCAACTCGGGGGTAATCCTCTCCCAGATCCTGCGAGGATTCGCGGAAGCCACGGCGGGAGTCGAACGGCTGGATGGCCCCGCCCTCGCGAGGGCCCTTGCGGCCGGCAGCCGGGCCGCTTACGCCGCGCTGGAACACCCCGTCGAGGGCACGATTCTCACGGTTGCCCGTGCCGCCGCACAGGCTGCTGAAAAGGTGAAAAGCACCGATCCGCGTGCCGTGCTCGAAGCGGCGCTGGCGGGGGCACGTACCGCCCTGGCACATACGCCCGATCTTCTGCCCGTCCTGAAACAGGCGGGCGTGGTTGACTCCGGCGGCTACGGACTCGTCGTGATGCTCGAAGGAGCTATGCAATTTCTGCGCGGAGAGGTGCAGCCCGAGACGGTGCATCCGATCCAGGCGCCGAGCCGGCAGTGGGTCGAGCACACGAATGCCAAGCACGGAGCCGGGTCGCCGTTCGGCTACTGCACCCAATATCTGCTCGCAGCGCAGGTTGTCGACCTTGACTCGGTCCGGGTGCAGTTGGCCGCAATCGGTGACTCGGTGCTGGTCGTTGGTGATGAAACCGTGCTCCGAGTCCACGTCCATACCGACGATCCAGGGACGGCTCTCCGCTACGGCACGGCACAGGGCGTGCTGACGGGTATCAAGATCGACAATATGCAGGCCCAGTACGACCGCTTCTCCGGCGGCAACGGCGCGTCACGGGAGTTGAGCGACGGCACACCCGCTGGATCACGGGTCGTAGCGCCGGCCATCTCGCTCGTCGCCGTCGTCGCGGGAGATGGCTTTGCCGAGATAGCCAAGAGCCTCGGGGCGACCCGAATCGTGTACGGTGGACAGACGATGAACCCCAGTGTGGAAGAAATTCTCAACGCCATTAACGAGGAATCTTCCCAGCAGGTCATCGTGCTGCCCAATAACAAGAACGTAGTTTTCTCGTCCGAACAGGCGGCATCGCTCGCTTCACGAGCCGTCTCGATCGTAAAGACGTACTCGATTCCGCAGGGGCTAAGCGCTCTGCTCGCCTTCAATAGCGACCGGACGCTTGCAGAGAACGTCGCCGCCATGCAACGTGCCGCCGGTGCCGTGCGAACGATTGAAGTCACGCGCGCAGCGCGAAGCGTGCGGATCGGAGATCTTTCGGTTCGTCAAGGTGAGCCGATTGGCCTGATCGACGACGTTCTCGCCGTCACCGCCGCCACGCCTGAAGAGGTGTTGGTGGCCGCGCTTCGACAGGTGGCCCCGGAGGCCGGCGCGGCGGTGGCGCTGTACTATGGAGCCGCTGTGGGTCCGGAGCGGGTGGCGGACCTGCAAGCGCGGCTTCAAGAATGCTTCCCTGCCCAGGAAGTCGAAACGATTGCGGGTGGACAGCCGCTTTACGACTACATCCTCTCCGTCGAATAGGATGCGCCCGAATGCCGCTGCGAATCGTCACCGACAGCACGGCCGATCTGCCTGATGAGATAGCCCGCGAGCTTGGCATTGCCGTGGTGCCGCTGACCGTCTTTTTTGGTGAGGAGGCGCTTCTTGATCATGTCGAAATCACTTCGCCAGAGTTCTACCGCCGCCTGGTGGCGATGCGCGGGTTCACGCGCACGTCGCAACCCTCCGTCGGTAGCTTTCAGCGCGTCTTCGCCGATCTCGCCGCCTCAGGCGCGACCGAAATCCTGTGCATCACATTGTCGTCGAAGCTCTCCGGCACGCTTGGCTCGGCGCACATGGCGTCCGCGGAGCCACCTCCCGGCTGCACGGTGACCACCCTCGACAGTCTCTCAATTTCCGGCGGGCTTGGCATGATTGCGCGCGTCGCCGCAGGCGTGGCGGCCGGCGGCGGCTCAACCGAGCAGGCATTGAGCGCTGCCACGCGCCTTATCCCCCGCCACCGGATAACACTTATGCTGAATACGCTCGAATACCTGCAGAAGGGCGGGCGGATCGGAAGAGCGCAGGCGCTGCTCGGCGGCCTGCTGAACATCAAGCCACTCATTACGCTCGAGGCGGGCGAAGTGGCGCCCGTCGAGCGCGTTCGCAGCCGGCAACGAGGTATCGAGCGGCTGTTCGAGATCGTGACCGCCACGCCCGAGCTTGACCGGATCATCGTCCAGCACACCGGCTGCAAAGAGGACGCCGCGAGTCTTGCCGAGCGACTCAGGGGCGCTGTTCCAGGTGTTCCCGTCGAAGTCGGCTGGCTCGGGCCGGTCGTCGGGGCATACACGGGGCCCAATTGCCTCGGCGCGGTCACGATTCAGCGGGTTACGGAAACCGGTTGAGCCCCGATGGCCGTTGAACGAATCCCAGCGTCCGACCGGCTGAAGCGCATCCTGCAGTTCGAGCGCGCGCGTGGCTGCGCGGACACCGCCGTGATCGGCGGCATCGACGCGCTGCTGCGTAACCTCCTATCGCCTGCCTCCGGGCCGCCGGCCCCTGCCGTCCACACGGCCGTCAAGCTGCTCGGCAAGCGTGCCTACGCCTCGCTCAGTGCCGAAGCGCGGCGAGCCTGGATCGATGCAGTGCTGAGCCTGGCGCCTGTGCCGGCGCCACCAAGCGCGACCGTCCCGCAGCACACTCTCCCGCTCCACACGGACCGGGCGGCTCGGGCCGAACCACCAGCGCCGCCGCGGGCAGCGGTCGAGGCGCCAGGGAAGCTGCCGAAAGTGGCACGGCCACGTGTACCGGCGGCAGCCCGGACGAGCCCGGGTAAAACGGACGCTACGCCGCCGAGCCTGGACTCGCCTGTTACGCGGCTTCCTGGCGTCGGGTCGAACCGGGCTGAGCTATTCGGCAAGCTGCGCATTGGCACCATTCGCGACTTGCTCTATCACTTTCCGCACAGGTATGACGACTACTCCCGTGTGGTACCGATCAGCGCCCTGCAGGTCGGCGAGCAGCGAACCGTGGTGGCCCGCGTATGGAGCTCAACTGCGGTTGTCATCGGGCGGACGGTGCGCAAATCGACAGAGCTGATCGTCGGCGACGAGACGGGCAACATGCAGGTCGTCTTCTTCAATAACCCGTACCCGGCGCAAAAGCTGCGCACGAATCAACGCGTCACCCTGAGCGGCACGGTCTCCAGCTTCCAGGGTCAGCGCCAGATGCAAAATCCGGAATGGGAGATCATTGAAGAGGGCAGCGACATCGACCAGGCGATCCACACCGGACGGCTCGTGCCGGTCTACCCGCTCACGCAGGGCATCCAGAACCGCGCCATGCGCCAGTTCGTGCGCGCGGCGCTGGACCGCGTTCTCGATCAGCTCCCCGATCCGCTCCCCGCGCACGTCCGGGAGAAGCACGGCTTCCCGGATGTGCGCTCCGCGATCCGTGAGGCGCACTATCCCGACAACGCCGCAACCCTCGAGGCCGCGCGACGCCGGCTCGCCTACGACGAGCTGTTGATCCTCCAGCTATCCGTGCTCGCGCGCAGGACACGACGCGTCAGCACGCTCAGAGCGCCGGCATTGATGCTGCCCGCCGATCTAAGAGACGCCTTCGTCGCGTCGTTGCCTTTTCCGCTGACGGGCGCCCAGCGACGGTCGGTGGATGTCATCCTCAATGACATCGCTTCCACAACGCCGATGGCCCGGCTGCTGCAGGGGGATGTGGGCAGCGGCAAAACGGTCGTCGCCGCTGCCGCGCTGCTCGCGGCCGCTGCCTCCGGCTGCCAGTCTGTGATCATGGCGCCCACCGAGATCCTGGCGGAACAGCACTTCCGCACACTCTGCCGCGCTTTTGGAGCAGACGCGCCGGAAGGCTCGCATATCGCCCGCTGCGATCCGGCCTGGTTCGGCAAGCCATTGCGGCTGGCGCTGCTCCGCGGAGGCCTGCGGGCGAAAGCGAAGCGCGAGGTCCAGGAGTCGATCGCACTTGGCTTGATCGACGTCGCGGTTGGCACTCAGGCGCTCATCCAGGGCGGCGTCAGCTTTGACCGCCTCGGCCTCAGCGTGATTGATGAGCAGCATCGCTTCGGCGTTGAGCAGCGCACGACGCTCTCGGGGAAGGGCGAAAACGCACATCTTCTGGTAATGACGGCCACGCCAATCCCGCGCACGCTCGCTCTCTCTATCTACGGAGATCTCGATATATCGGTCATTGACGAGATGCCCGCCGGCCGGCTGCCCGTCAAGACGCGCATCGTTGAGCCGCACGAACGCGACTTTGCCTATCGGTTTGTGCGCGACCAGGTCGAAAGTGGCTTCCAGGCGTTCGTGATCTGCCCGCTCGTCGAAGAGTCGGAATCGATCGAGGCGAGAGCGGCGACAGAAGAGTACGAACGGCTTCGGTCGGAGATTTTTCCGGATCTCTCGGTCAGCCTCCTGCACGGCCGCATGTCGCCTGCGGCAAAGGACGCGGTGATGCAGGGGTTCAGAGAGCGAACGGCGGACGTGCTCGTGTCCACCGCCGTCGTAGAGGTGGGGATCGATATATCGAATGCCACGGTGATCATGATCGAGGGTGCCGACCGTTTTGGACTGGCGCAGTTGCACCAGTTTCGAGGGCGCGTCGGCCGCAGCGGCGAGCAGAGCTTCTGCCTGCTGCTGTCAGATAGCTCCTCGCCCGAGGTGCGGACGCGACTCAAGTTGTTGGAGGATACCAGCGACGGTCTGGAGCTCGCAGAGGCGGATCTGCGACTGCGCGGTCCAGGCGACTACTTCGGCACGCGACAAAGCGGCCTGCCGACGCTGCGCCAGGCGAGGCTCTCCGATGTCGATATCCTGGAGAGCGCTCGTGAAGACGCCGGTTCTCTCCTCCTGGAGGATCCGGATCTCGCTTCTCCGGCGCTGGCCGAAGTGCGGCGCCGGGTCGAGCAGCTCGCCACGACGGCTGGGGAGGCGAACTGACGCGCTGACCGTACCGACCCGCCGTGGTAGCGTGATAAGACGAAGCGGAGAGATGCGCCCATGATCAGAGACGAGATCGCCGAGCTGGTGCGCACCGCCGCGCTTCGCGCCCAGCAAGCCGGGGAGCTGCCCGATGTCTCGCTGCCCGACGCGCTGATCGAGCGCCCGCAGCGGTCGGAGAACGGTGACTACGCGACCAGCCTGCCACTTCGGCTCAAGAAAGCGGTCGGTGGCCCCGGAGCGCCGATCGAGCTCGCCAGGGCGATCGCGCGGCACTTGGCGCCTGACGAGATGATCCGGGAAGCTGTCCCCGCACTGCCCGGCTTCATCAATTTTTACCTCAACGAGGCGTGGCTGCAGCAGCAGCTTGAAGTGCTTAACACGGCGGGGGATCAGTTCGGCTCAAACGACAGCGGTAAGGGCACGAAGGTCCAAGTCGAGTTCGTCAGCGCTAACCCGACGGGACCGGTCCACGTGGGTAACGGGCGCGGGGCGGTCATGGGCAGCACCCTCGCCAGGCTCCTCGAAGCAGTTGGCTGCGAGGTAGAGCGCGAGTATTATGTCAACGATGCCGGCGCCCAGGCGCAGACCTTCGGACGGACTCTCTACGCGCGTTACCAGCAGCTGTTCGGCCGCGATGTGCCGGTCCCCGAGGATGGCTACCCCGGCAGTTACATGATCGAATTGGCCGGGCGCATCAAGGCGACCGAAGGTGATCGCTTCTTGAGCGCGGAGCCCGCGGAGGCGCCGGCCGAGTTGCGCGAACTGGGTATCACGCTGATGCTCGAGCAGATCCGTGGCGATCTCGCTCTTCTCGGTGTTACCTACGACGAGTGGTTCAGCGAGCGGTCGCTATTCAGCGGGTCCGGACCATATGACCGCACGATGGCGTTGCTGCGCGACCTCGGCCATGTGAGCGAGCGAGATGGTGCCGTCTGGTTCACCTCCAGCGAGCTAGGTCAGGATAAAGATAACGTGCTGGTGCGCACCGGAGGCGCGCCGACATACTTCGCCTCGGACATCGCCTACCACGGCGACAAGTTCGTCCGCCGGCGCTTCGACCGGGTTATCGACATCTGGGGAGCCGACCACCAGGGCCACGTGGCGCGTCTAAAGACAGCGATGAGCGCCCTTAACGTCGATTCGGAGCGGCTGACCATCCTGCTCTACCAGCTCGTCACCCTGCGTCGCGGCGCCGAAATCGTTCGGCTCAGCAAGCGGTCGGGGGAGATCATCACGCTGCGCGAGGTGGTGGAAGAAGTAGGCGCCGATGCGTGCCGCTTCTTCTTCCTAACGCGGTCGCCCGACGCGCCAATGGACTTCGACCTGGAGCTTGCCAAGAAGCAGAGCAACGAAAACCCCGTTTACTACGTGCAATACGCTCACGCGCGCACGGCCGGCATCCTCGGCAAGGCCGCCGAACAGGGCATGGACTACTCTGACGGCGACGTGTCTCTATTGACGCAGCCGTCCGAACTGGCCCTGATCCGGCGCATGCTGCAACTCCCCGAGTTGATTGAGTTTTCGGCGAGGAAGCTGGAGGTTCACCAGTTCCCACACTACGCGCAGGAGTTGGCCTCCGACCTGAATATCTTCTACGACCAGTGCAGGGTGCTGGGCGAAGACACCGGCCTTGCCGCTGCCCGTTTAAAGCTGGTGCGCGGTGCAAAAACCGTCCTCGCCCGCGTGTTGCGCCTGATGGGCATGAATGCGCCCGAACGTATGTAGGGAGATCAGGGCACCCGCTCGAGCTGCTGCTGAAAGAGCCGTCGCGCGAGAGCCCAGTAACGATCGTCGCCACGCTGTTCCAGGAATCGCCACCACTCGGCGCCCCAGAGATAGACGCGGCCAGGCTTCGCCCGCGCCACGAATGCGATGTTCGATTCCAACCTCTCGGGCGAGATGCTGCCAATCATGCCGGGCTCCAGCTCCGGAAGCGGTAAAAGCTCCCACGGCTCTGCCTGCAGTGCCGTGATCCAGAACTGCTTGCCCATCCGTCGCGCCATTGCCGCCTGCAGCAGCAGTCCCGGTCCCAGCGGTCCGAGCGCAAAAGGGCTGCCGTAGTGCCGCGCGTGGCCCGAAACGGGCTTGCGTGTGTACACATCCTGGCCGAGAACGTTTCCGAGGCGAAGGGCTCTGAACCAGCCGGGCTCCAGGATCGAATTCGAGGAGTGGTTGATGACGATCGGGCGGTGACGCGGATCGGAACCGAGCACCGCGCCGATCTCTCGTTGCAATAGCTCCGTATCAAAGCGCCAGCCCACCGTGAGCCCGGCGGCGGGCTGTAAGGGCTCGTTCTCGACCTGCCAGCTGTCGATGACATCGAAGTCGGCGAGCATTGCCACGGCCCGCTCTAACATCAGCAGCAGATGCGCTTTGAGCCGTTGCTGGTCGGAGACGAGGGCGCCATGCGGCGGCTTCCCGGCGGCGACCAGCCATGCAGGCGGATAGAACTCCGGATGCCGTTGCGCCTTGAGTCCCACCGTGAGCAGGACCTTTGCGCGGCGCACCTCCGCCCACTCGAGCATGCGCTGGATGCGGCTGAAGTCGTAGCGCGTTGGGTTCGGCTGGATTTCATCCCAGTACAGCGACATCCGAAAGTAGCGGACGCGGAGATCGTTGAGCAGGGCGCTGAAGGACTCTTCCGCGTCGAGACCCAGCCACTCGGCCTGCCGCGGGCTGAAATTCACACCGAGGATTGGCTGATACATCGTTTGACCTGCGAGGAAGGGCTCGTAATAGTTGAAGCATGCAACGAGCTACCAGTGACGGCAAGACTCCACTGCCGGTGGCACGCGACGGCCGCTCCGCCGGTGCGGTGGCGAGGGACTGCGCCCGCGTCGCCGCGGCGATCATACGATCGGCGTTCGCGACGGAGCGACCGACCTCGCAGAAAGGACGCGGGAACGTCGTGACGGAATATGACGTCGCGGTCGAACACGCCGTGACCGCCGTCCTCAACGATGCCTTCCCTGGCCACGCGCTTCTGGGCGAGGAGACTGCCGACAGCACACCCGCCGAGGGCTACGTGTGGGTGCTGGATCCGATCGATGGCACGAAGAATTTTGCCAGCGGCATCCCCTTCTTTTGCTTCAACCTGGCGCTGACCGTCGACGCCGAGCCGGTGCTCGCTCTCACGCTGGATCCGATACGGGACGAGATGTTCTACGCGGAGAAGGGGGGCGGCCTAACGGTGAACGGGCGCCCGGCCGCCGCCTCCGCTAGGCAGACGGTTCAGGAGTCGGTGCTGGGCCTCGACCTCGGCTACGACGACGGCGGGGGCAAGCAGCAACTTGCCTTCGCGCACCACCTGTATCCGGGGCTGCAATCGTTGCGCATCCCGGGTTGCGCCGCCCTGGGACTAGCCTACGCTGCCTCGGGCCGGTACGACTGCTTTTGCCATCCGTATCTGTTTCCCTGGGATAGCGCGGCGGGATTGCTGCTCGTGGCGGAAGGCGGCGGAGCCGCCACCACGCGCGACGGCGCCCCTGCCGGCATTTTTGATCGGGCGGTGGTCGCAGGAGGGATGGCTGTGCAGGCGGACTTCCTGAGAATCTGGCAGCAATACCTCAACGCTTCATCGGCCCGCTAGTCGCTGCTCTCGCTCCCCGTCTCGACCTCTCGCGCGTGAGCGTCGATCCAGCCAACCAGCAGGTCAAACAGCTCATCGCGACATTGCGTGAGGGCGTGACCGGCGCCCGGGTAGAGCACCAATTCTCTCGGCTCCGCGGCGCGATCGTAAATGATCTGGCTGGCAGTGGCCTCGAGCACCTGATCGTCCAGGCCGTGTATAAGCAGCAGCGGACAGGGCGAGAGCCGCGCCACGTCCGCCGTGCCAAAAAGCTGGCTCGACATGGCCGCCACGCCGGTGACCGATGCTCCTGCCAGCTCCCCGGCTTTGATCACGACCGCGCCGCCAAAGCTGTGGCCAACCAGCACCATGCGCTCGGCGCCGATCCCGCGCAGGAAGCTGACCGCGCCCATCGCGTCGAGTACGCACTCGTCGAACTCGCCCGGCTGCCGGTAGTCCAGCCGCAAGCCGGTCACACCCCGTCTCGCGAGATCAACGGCCAGGTCGTGGAAAATGCCGGCCGCCGGGCCTTCGATACCGCCGCTCGCGCCGCCGGCAAAGATTACTGCCCCGGTGCCACCCTCGCAGGCATTGAGCATCGCGGCAATGTCGCCTCGATTCGTGCGCAGGATCACCATGTGGGCGCCGCCGTCCGCCTCGCGCACGGCCACCTGCTGAATGCTCAGCTCCAGTTCGGCCGGACCGCCGGTTTCCGGTCCATTACCATCGAACATCAGGACCGTTCGGTTCGGCAGCGTGCGACAAAGCGTTCGGTCCGATCCATCGCCTCGACCAGGTCACCATAGGAGGCCGCATAACAGGCGCGAATGTGACCGCGCCCGAACTGACCGAACGCGGAGCCGGGCACAACCGCGACGCGCTCCTCGAAGAGCAGACGCTCGGCAAAAGATTCGTCATCCAGGCCCGTCGCCGTGATATCGGGGAACGCATAGAAAGCGCCGCGCGGCTCGAAGCAGTGTAGCCCCATCCGATTGAAGCGCTCGACCACCAGCTTTCGGCGGCGGTCGTACTCGCCCAGCATGATCTGGACGTCTTCCTCGCCGGAGCGCAGGGCCTCGATCGCGGCGTACTGCGCCACGGTTGGGGCCGACATCATCACGTACTGGTGAACCTTCATCATCGCTTCCAACACCTCGGCGGGTGCCGCCACATAGCCAAGCCGCCAGCCGGTCATCGCGTACGCCTTGGAAAATCCCCCGAGCAGAATCGTCCGTTCTTTCATGCCTTGCAACGCGGCGAAACAAATGTGCTGCTGGCTATAGGACATGCGAGCGTAGATCTCGTCGATCACGACCAGCAGGTCATGGCGTCGTACGAATTCCGCCACGGCTTCCAGGTCTGTGCGGTCCATCACGGCGCCCGTCGGATTGGATGGGAAACCCATCAGCAGCGCCCGTGTGTTCGGCGTGACCAGCTGTTCCATATTCTCGACACGGAGCTTGAATTCGTCGCGCTCGAACGTGGGCACTCCGACAAAGGTGCCGCCGGCCATCATCACATTGGGTGGATAGGCCACGTAGTACGGATCCGGGGACAGTACTTCATCGCCCGGGTCGAGGATCGCCTGGAATGCAACGCCGAGCCCCTCGCTGACACCGGCGACGCACATCAACTCCGTTGCCGGGTCGTAGACCACGCCGTACCGCCGGGAGAGGTCGCGGCTGATCGCTTCGCGCAACTGGATCATGCCGAAGTTGGACGTGTACTTCGTATGTCCTTGCTTGATTGAGCGGACCGCGGCCTCGCGGATCTGCTCAGGCGTGACGAAGTCCGGTTCGCCAACGCCAAGGCTGATCACGTCGTCCATAGTCGCGATGATGTCGAAAAAGCGCCGAATGCCGGAAGCGGGAAGAGCGTCCACTCGCTTCGAGGTCAGCGGCCTTCGCACATGTTCACTGGTCATCATGACAGAGCGGGCCGGCGCGCCGACCAGTCCGTCGCCTGTTCATAGGCGTGCGCCGCCCGCAACATCGTCGCTTCACCGAATGGCTTCGCGAGAAGTTGGAGTCCAACCGGCATTCCCTCTGAGAACCCTGCCGGCACCGAGATACCGGGAATACCGGCAATGTTCGCCGGGAGCGTACACACATCGCTCAGGTACATCTGCATTGGGTCAGCGGCGCGTTCCCCCAGCCGGAAGGCCACCGTCGGCGAGGTCGGCGTGGCCAGCACGTCGTACCGTTCGAAGGCGGCGTCGAATTCGCGTCTGATCAGCGTGCGAACCCGCTGCGCCTTCACGTAGTAGGCATCGTAGTACCCGGACGAGAGCGCGTAGGTGCCGAGCATGATCCGCCGCTTCACCTCGTCGCCGAAACCGAACTGGCGAGTCCGCTCCATGTTCTCCCACATTGACGCGCCGTGCGTATCGGCAAAGCCGTACTTGACCCCGTCGTAGCGGGCCAGGTTCGCGGACGCCTCGCTGGGCGCGATAATGTAGTACACCGCGAGTGCGTGGCCGGTGCTGGGCAGCGAAACGTCGCGATCCACGACAGCGCCAAGCTCCTCCAACTGTTGGATCGCCGCGTCGATACAGTCCCGCACACCCGGCTCCATGCCTTCCACGAAGTACTCTCTGGGTACGCCAATTCGCAGTCCGCGTACGTCTCCGGTAAGCCCGCTCAAGAAATCGGGCACCTGGATGGGCGCGGAGGTTGAATCGAGCGGGTCGGGTCCGCTGATTGCGTTCATCACAGTGGCTGCGTCACGCACATCTCGCGTGAACGGGCCTACCTGGTCGAGTGAGGAGGCGAAGGCGATCAAACCGAAGCGGCTGACACGCCCATAGGTCGGCTTCACGCCCACCACGCCGCATAACGACGCCGGCTGCCGGATACTGCCGCCCGTGTCAGAGCCAAGCGCGAACAGCGCCTCGCCGGCTGCTACACTGGCGGCCGACCCGCCGGACGAGCCTCCCGGCACCCGGTCGAGATCCCAAGGGTTATGCACCGGGTGGAAAGCTGAATTTTCGTTGGAGGAGCCCATGGCGAACTCGTCCATGTTCGCCTTACCGATCATGATCGCGCCGGCGGCCTTCAGCTTCTGTACGACGGTGGCGTCGTACGGAGGGACAAAGTGTTCCAGCATGCGCGAGCCCGCCGTGGTGCGCACGCCCTCCGTGCAAAGCACGTCTTTGATACACACCGGTATCCCCGTGAGGGGCTGGCCCCCACCGGCTTTGAGGCGCGCATCTGCGAGATCAGCGTCGGCCAGGGCTTGATCAGCGACCAGCGTCAGGTAGGCACCGATTCGGTCATCGACGGCACGAACGCGCTGCAACACCGATTCGGTCAGCTCGCGCGACGACAGTTCGCGCCGCGCCAGTCGCTCGGCGGCTTCATGAATAGTGAGGTAGTACGGTTCCAGGGGAGACTCTCCTGGTTTGTCGGGCTATTCGAGCACGCGACGCACGCGAATGAACCCGTTTTCGGTCTGGGGCGCATTGGCGAGCATCGCGGCAGCGGAGAATGAAGGCCGGGCCTCGTCCGCGCGGAAAACGTTAGAGAGAGGCAGCGTGTGCGCCGTCGGCGGCACGCCTTCGGTGTCCAGCGTCCGCAACGCCTCGAACGCATCGAGGATCACCGATAACTGCGCCTGGAAGCGCTCCACGTCCTCGTCGGTGACACCTACACGCGCGAGACGAGCGATGTGTTCCACTTCGGTCCGAGTTAACGACACGCGGCCTCTTCTCCCTGGTGGGTTACCCGACCGATAGCTGGCTTTCAGGTTTTCGCGCGTACCGTGCGGCAAAAGTAAGTATAGCACCCGCTTAGCACGGGTTGATTGAACCGTGATCGGCGCTTTGCTACGATTCAACGTGCATGATCTCACCATCCCTGGCGGCTGCCCAGCCTGCTTTCGACGACGAGCGCGCCGCGCTTGGCAACCCCAGCTTTGTCTGGCGGTTCGGGCAGGATCGCAGGCTTGCGCTGGTCCGGCAGTACGTCCCGCTTGAGGGAAAACGAATCCTCGACATCGGCTGCGGTCTGGGCGCCTACGTGCGGCGCTTTCGCCAGTTCAGTGATCAGGTCTACGGCGTGGATGTCGCATTCGACCGAGTGCGTAAGGGCGCGGAAGAGTTGCCGAACCTGATGCTTGCCGTCAGCGAGCTTCTGCCGTACCGCGAGAGCTCTTTTGACGTCGTCTTTCTAAACGAGGTGATCGAGCACGTCGCGGACGATGGGGCGACGATGGCGGAGATCGCGAGGGTGTTGCGGACGGGCGGGCATGCCGTGTTCTACGCACCGAACAGGTTCTACCCGTTCGAGACGCACGGCATCTACCTGGGCAAGCGGTACGTGTTCGGCAATATTCCCTTTATCAACTACCTGCCTATGACGTTGCGGAACCGGCTTGT
>CAAGKR010088583.1_pt1 | contig 12962 bp, 11 predicted proteins | sample 2556971 | NCBI WGS metagenome assembly CAAGKR01 (sample SAMEA5207829, study PRJEB30636) | soil metagenome | biome: forest; feature: boreal; material: soil | place: USA | collected 2011-09 | depth 1 m | reverse complement strand
CGCACTAACTTTCAGTTTCCGGCGATTGACTCTGCGCGCGGCTTTGACGCCGTCGACGCGCTCGCAGAGATTGCCGAGAAGAAAGGCGCGACGGTGGCGCAGTTGGCGCTGGCCTGGTTGTTAGCTCAGCCGGGCGTCACTTCGATCATCATCGGCGCGAACAAGATGTCGCAGTTGGAAGACAATCTGAAAGCCGCGGAGCTGGAGTTAAGCGAAGAAGAAGTCGCGCAACTTTCGAGCACCACCGCGCCTCCTTCCATGTATCCGCAATGGATGATCGAGTTACAGAATCAGGGTAGGCGGTAGCTCAACGTGCTTCCGGCAAACACCGAAAGCGCAGAAAAAGCAGAGACTCGATTGCTCGAGCCGCTGCTTTTTTCTGCTTACGGCCTACTGCTTTCCGTCACCAGCGATAGTTAATGCCTCCGCGGATGATGTGCCCACGCAGCCCGAGACTATGAGTGAAGACGTTTGAGGGGAACGATTGCACCGGCGTGAACGCAGTTAGATTGGTGCTGGTCGTCGTTGTCCGGCCAAAGTCGAGATAGAGGTATTCGCCCTTGACTGACCAATGCTTGTTAGTAGGGAGCTGATACTCGACACCAAGCCCGCCGGTCCATCCGGTCTTGTGCTGGTTCACGCCGCCCGTCTCACGCGCGGCCGCAAAGGTGTCGGTGAACACCTCCTGGTAATTCACGTTGGTCATGGCCAGGCCGCCCGTGGCGTAAAGCAATGCATGCCCGGTCGTGTATCCGATCCGCGGGCGCGCGGTGAACATCCAACTGGTCTTGAGCGACTGGTTAACGGTGAAGCTCGACGTGGTGCAGCAGGGATAAGTGGCCGTGCTGGTTGCGGCAGCACTCAGTCGCAGAACGTCGAAATCAGCCTCGACGCCGTAGACGATGTGGCCGCTCTGGCCGTTGAAGCCCGCCTCTCCCCCGCCCGTGACGCCGTTCGGCCTCAACTTCTGCCGGCCGGCCGCGCCAATCGCCACCACACTGGTGCCGGCGAAATAGCCGGTAGCAGTGAACACAGTGCTGGTATCCGCAGTTGCTCGGCCAAGGGCGTCCCCAAGATTGCCGCCGGCGTAAAAGCCTTTCCAATCAGTCTGCGCCGAAGCTGCTACAGCAAAAGTCAGGATCATCGCAGATCCCAGTAAAAGCTTTCTGAACATGGAAATTTTCTCCTTTTTGATTTAGAGCGAATTGATTTAGCTCGAGTGCCTGGGTCTCGGCAACATCATGAAAAAAAGTATGGGGAGCGTTAATGCCATTTTCACCGCTGGTCAGGCTACTTTGTTGCGCAGAGGTCGCCGGGCGGTTGCCCCGATACAGAACCGGGAGAGGTTGCGTCCGGCCCTTCACGCTGCAGGCGTGAAAAGTAATCGCCAGCCGTCTGCCCCTGGAAAGGGTTGAATTGGAATTCAAATTGGGCCCTGAAAGGGCGACAGACATTCAGTGGGTCTTTCGAGTGCTGGTCGAACCGCTGTCAACGACGGATATCTTCATCTCTAAAGCAAACGATAACCACAAGGACACAAAATTAACGATCGTCGGTTTGTGTCTTCGTGCTTAATGATTTCAAAATTCCGTGTATTCTGTGGCCAGTCACTTCAACTCGTCCACGAACTCCCGCATCGCCTCGAGCGCCTGCGCCGGCTGATCCAGATGCGGGCTGTGTCCACAATCCGCGAGCAGCACTGTGCGCACTGGACCCTGACAACCGGCCTCGATGGCATTGACCTGCGCCAACGTTCCGTACCGGTCATCTTTTCCCTGAATCAGCAGCACCGGTATCTGAATCTGCGGCAGATACTCTTCAATATTCCAGGACTGAAACCGAGGATTCAGCCAGACATCATTCCATCCCCCAAAAGTCGCGTCGACATTCTCTCCGTGGTAACGCGCCAGGCGTTGCTTCAAGACCGACGGGGCGCCCACCGGAGCGCGCACTGGAGCGCCCGCATCCTGCGGGCGGTTAGCAGGCATCCTGCCTGCGTCTCGCTCGGCCGACGGCACGTTAACGATCGCAGTGCGATATTCTTCGGCAATCGCTCTGATGCTTTCGAGACCGATTTCCTCGACGAAGACATGCGGAGCTTCCAGGATCAAGCCGCCTATTAGAGTTTTCGTCGAAAGCGACCTCGAAGTCCTCTTGCTCTCTTCAGTCTTTGTGCTCTTAGTGTCTTCGTGGTTAAAAATCCCACCCGCGTGTATGAGCGCGATTGATCCGCCGTCGCTGTGCCCAACCAAAATCGCTTTGCGGATCTGAAAAGCATCCAACACCCGCGGCAGCGTCACCAATGCTTCGTCATGCATGAATCGCACTGCGCGCGGTAAGTCACAACTGTCAGAATTGCCATAGCCCGCCCGGCTATAGACGAGCGCGCCGCATCCCGTGGCCTCGGCGAGTCGCTCCGGAAAATCGCGCCACATGGCGACACAGCCGAGACCTTCATGCAGAAAGATGAGCGTCGGCGCCTCTGCCGGCGCCTCGTCAGGCCGAGGCCCATGCCAGACGTACTCAAGCTGCTTATCACCGATTTTCAAATGAGGCATTAGTACGAATATTCCAGCCGGCTCATCTTCCAATTCAAGACGCTTCCTCATGCTGGGAACGCGGGCGCCCTCGTTCGCACGTCATTTGGAAAACAGAGTATAGCTGAGGTTAGTACCACCCGCGTTAGCGGGTGGATCTTTGGAGTGCCCGAGGCGCTTTGGATCTTCACGCTGAAAGCGTGAAATGTAATAGCCGGGGGCATTGCCCCCGGGACGCGAACCACCAAAATCAATCATGACCCTGAAAGGGTCAGACGATCCGCGCAATGTTATGCGACCCTTTCAGGGTCGTGGCAATTTTCGCATGGTGATCCAGGGGCGTCGCTTCGCTCTGCCCCCGGCTATTACCTTGGACGCCTTCGGCGTCCTCCCAAAACATCACCCACGCGCTGCCAATTCTTCGGGTTGAAAGCATCCCATTCTTGTCTTGAAAGTCCGCGTAGCGGACGTCTGAAAATAGCCCAGCGATTTATCGCTGGGAATCGGATGGGGTTGGAGAGCCGAGTCCGCGAAGCGGACGACTGAACTCGTGGTTTGTCTACTCAGCCGTCCGTTTCACGGACCACTTCGATCTGGTTTGGCTCTGATCCCAGCAGTGAACTGCTGGGCTATTATCATTCGTCCGCTGCGCGGACTTACCCGCTCGCTACAACTCGCGGTTCCCGAAACGCGCAACCCCCCGGGCCGTGTCTCTCCGCGGCTCCGCCGCAGCACACTGCGGAAAGCGCGGGATCCCCGGCGCGGCAGCCGCGCTGGGGTGCTCGACTCCGGCTTTCCGGCGCCTTCCCTTTTTCTAACAGAGGCTACGCCTCTGCGGCGAGCCGCAGCCTCGCCCCTCCTTTACCATTTACGATTTACCATTTACGATTTACGAACTATGGCTAAATGGACTTTCGAACCCGGCCACACTGCCGCCGAGTTCCGCGCGCGGCATATGATGGTCACCTATGTCCGTGGACATTTTAAAGACGTGCACGGCTCGCTCAACTTTGATCCGAAAAATCCGGCTGCCTCTTCCGTCGAAGTTACTATCGACGCGCGCAAGATCTGGACCGGAGAGCACGCGCGCGACGCACACTTGCGCAGTGCAGACTTTCTCGACGCGGAGAATTGTCCCGAGATCACTTTTCGCGGCCACCAGGTCATGGTGATTGGTGAGGTTGATTACCGCGTGACGGGTAAGCTCACGATTCGCGGCAAAACCAATCCGGTGGAACTCGACGTCCACTACCTCGGGCAATGGCAAACACCCTGGTGGGAAGACGGCGTCGACAAGGGACCAAAGACCCGCGCCGGCTTCGTCGCCAAGACCTCAATCAACCGGCAGGACTTTGGTGTCAATTGGAACGACACCATGGACCGCGGCGGCATCGTCGTCAGCAACACCGTCGAGATCACGATTGATGCTGAAGCGATCCTGGAAGATGAGTAAGTCGCAAGCGGGTTATCGCCGGGGCACTAGCCCGACCGTGAGGGAGGGCTCCACTCTTCACGCTGAAGGCGTGACATGTAATAGCCAGGGGCAACGCCCCTGGATCCCAGACATTTGTTTTTGCCAGCCCGCGCAGCGGGCGATAGAAACGATCTGCTCGTCAATGCGATCCGACCAATAACGCGGCCTTCGATGAAGATGCGCCACGGCGATCACGACGATCGTGTCCCCGTCGATGCCGTAGATTAGGGCATACGGGAAGCGATGTAACAGACAGCGTCGAATTTCTGATTCGATTTCTGTCGCAGCAAGTGGATGAGATTTTGATCAGGCGGACGCCGCGATCAAGTTCATCCAAGAAATCGCGGCCGAGACTAGCCTGTTGGTCATACCAGCGGACGGACTCATCGACTTCTTTTTGCGCCAGCGTGAGGAAGCGGATGTTCATTCTCGGCTGTGTTTGGCCATCACATCTTCGTAAGGCACGGTCGGAATCGCGCCCGCCTTATAAGCTGCCCATCGCTTACGAGCTTCCTCGGCCCAGATGCGATCAATTTCGGGATCCGGTTTATCAAGGTCAGTGAGGATTGCGTCCACCAGACGCAGCTTTTCCACATCCGGCAAGTCTCGAATCTCCGACGCTAGTTTATCGGCAGTGGTTGACATGATTACCTCCGTCGCTCGTTCGCGATTATAAACTACCGGGTCAAGATTCTGCACTGGCGCCACTTCGAAAGACACGCCAACGGTCGCCCCACATTTATTTTGAGGGTCCGCGAAAGTGGACGTCCGAAAATAGCCCACCGATTCATCGGTGGGCTCAACCCCCAATACAAACCCTGAGTCCGCGAGAGCGGACGACTGATCTCGTAACTAGTCGGCTTCAGCCGTCCGCTTCACGGACTGATTCTATTGATACAACTCTAATCCCCAGCACTGAACTGCTGGGCTTTTATCATTCGTCCGTTGCGCGGACTACCACGTCTACGGATGTTTGTCCTTGCCTTTGCCTCCCGCGGCGGCCGCTGCCGGCGGTTTGCCTTCTTGTTTCGGCGCGCCCTGGACTGCCGGTTTCGCTTGCTTTACAGCTTGCGGCGCCGCTGCAGCCTTACGAGGCGGCGCCGGCTGGGCGCGTGCCTTTGCTGGCTGAGGAGCTGCTACTGCCTTTGCCGGATGTCCTCCTCGTACTCCTTGCGCCTGTGGTGCAGCCTGTCGCTGAGCTCGTGATGCAGCAACTCGCTGAGCTTGTGGTGCAGCCTGTCGCTGGGCTTGCTCTTGTGCCTTTTGTTGCTTCGGCACATCCGTGCGCGCCTGCCCAACAGTCGGCCCGAGCCGGCCCGCATCCTTCGCATCCTTATTACCGCGCGCTGCGTCGCCAGCCTGCGCGTCAATCTGTTGCTTGCGCGCTGCATCGGGCTGCTGAGCTACTTCGCCCTGACGCTCATCTTTCAAATTCAGCTTTTGAGCCCGGGAGTTTTCCGGAACCGTTTCCACCCGCATCGACTTAGCCAGGTCCTTCCTAAACCGCGACTCTCCGGGATCGGCGCTGACCACCACGTGCGTGTCGTTAAGTTTTTTGGCAATGCCCGGCGGCAGGTCAATCTTGCCGCGACCCCAGGCGGAATTCAGCACTGCATGGCGCAGCGGCGTCAGCGTCAAAGGATCGAGCGTTGGCCGCACTGATGCCAACGTCTGCTGATCAATCCGGCGGACACTGCGCGGATCGATGGTCCGGCCGAAAGCATCGAGGGGTACAACCGTGACCGCCCCAGGTGTGGCCAGATTGAAAAGTTGCCCAGGCGCTACATTCGCCCGCGTCAGATATTGCGGCTGCCAATTGTTGTCATAATAGCGCGGCGCATAAACGTCGCCCGGTCCCAGCGGGACCCAGCCGATTTGGTTCGAGTCGCTTAGCGAAACGAAAGCGACGAGCGCCGGAGCATACTGCGGCGTCGTGTTCACGCCATCGGGAATCCAGTACCACTGGTTAGCCACGCTGGCCCAACGTCCATAGTGATACGGCGCATACCCCCAGGTCTCACTTGAAACCCAGGTCGGCCCATACGGATAATCGTTGGTCCAGTAACCCTGCTGATAAGGAATCCAACTTGAATCGACCCGCGGTCTCCACGCATAGCCATAGCCGTTTACGTTTTGCCAGTCGCCGTAAGCATCCAGATCGTTGAGGCCCGGAATGTATGAGCTCGCATACTGGTAACTCGCGTTGCGCCGGTAAGGATCGTAATAGTTAGGATCACTGAGATAGGCGTCGTAGTTGTTGTAACGTCCGTCATAAGAATTCGGATATTGATATCGGTAATAATTGTCGACCTGATATCCGGCATCCTGGCCATTCAAGCGCGACAACGAAGCCGCAGATGCTGACTGGCCCAGCAGAGTAAGCATCTCGCCTTTGTTGATCTGGCTTGAGCCGCCCGAGCCTACAACCCGCGCCAGTCCGCTCAACACTGAGACGAGCACACCGCCGTTGTTATTGAAACCAATGTTGTAAAGCCCGGGCTGATCAAAGTCTACCGCGCCGTTGGGCGTGGCTACTTCGAACAATTCATTAGGTTCTAAATACCCGACGTCGAACATCGCCGAGCCATCGCGGAGCGCCAGCTGAGTGCGGCGGTCGCCACAGGACACCACGTCAAGTGATGTGTTTGGATCGAGCCGCGCGAAATTGCGTCCGTTAAAGGCGAGCGAGGCGTGCGAGTTTTCACGCGTGTAGATGCGATCTCCTACAGAGAAGGGTTGATTTGCAGTCGCGGCTCTCCACTCTGCATTCGCACCATCGGTGTTCGCGGGGCTATTGCTCAAAGCGACTTGGCCATCCACGCGCTGAATGCGCGCGGCACTGGGCAGTGCCTCAGCAGCCACTGTCTGTTCATGTTTTGCATAAAACCACACGCCGAGGCCGGCGATGAGCGCCACCACTACTGCCACGATTGTCGCGTGCGGCCATAATTTGATCCTGTTCATAAAAATCTCCCATCAAGTCCAACCCGGCACTTAGCACCGTGATTTAGTAATTGGAACCGCTTTTTTCAGATGTTGTCGCAATAAGCAGACGCACGGGTGGGGCCACAAAGCGAGTCGAGCCAGGACGAAGTCAGGAACCGGAGACTTAGATCAATGTTCGCAAGGGCTGGAGACGGAGGCCGCCACCATTTAGTCACATTCTTCAAGGATATGGCTAAGAAGGAATCGACGAGTGAAGCGAATAAGGCACTCTATTTGCGGTCAATACGTACCCATTCAGGTCGCTTGAGCAAGCCGGATCAAGGATTTATTTTGATTCAGAACCCGAGCGGCCTACAAATGGGCGTCGAGTCCGCGAAAGCGGACGACTGAGAATAGCCCACCGATTCATAGTTGGGATCACGCCCCAATACCAAATCCTGAGTCCGTGTAAGCGGACGACTGAGGTGGTAGTTAGTCGACTTCAGCCGTCCGCTCCACGGACTAACCCGCTCGCTACAACTCGCGGTTCCCGAAACGCGCAACCCCCCGGGCCGTGTCTCTCCGCGGCTCTGCCGCAGCACATTGCGGAAAGCGCGGGGTCCCCGGCCGAGCATCTCGGCTGGGGTGCCATACGCGCTGGGGTGATCGACTCCGGCTTTCCGGCATCCCCGCTTCCCGCTTCGCGCATGGTTCATATACAATACCAACCGCACAAGGAACCCTTGAGGCGAGGTTAAGCGGCATTCATGTACGAACGCATCGACAAGAATCTTTCAGAAGAAGCCGGCAAGTTCGTGCTGCCCGACCTGGATGTGAACCAGGCGCTCGCATTGCTCCAATCCTGGGACGTTGAAGAATCCCCAGAGCGCGAGGAGCAGCGAGAAACCTGGGAATACCTCAAGCAGGCACTTGATGAAGACCGTCTCTCAGATCGCAAACTCTTTCCATGAGCCGCATCATCCTCCTCGACTCCGGGCCTCTCGGCCTCATCACCAACCCCAGCGCCTCGGAAGAAAACCGTGAATGCAATGCCTGGATTCAGACGCGCCTGCGTGAAGGTGATCGCGTTATGGTGCCGGCGATCTCAGACTATGAAATCCGTCGAGAGTTGTTGCGGGCCGGGAAGACAAAAGGTCTGGCCCGACTAGACGGGCTCAAGAATGTAGTGGGTTACGTTCCTTTGACTTCGGAGGCTTTACTACAGGCGGCTGAATTCTGGGCCGAAGCAAGACGGTCGGGGAAACCCACGGCCGCTGACTCAGCTCTCGATGGCGACGTCATCCTGTGTGCGCAAGCTGCGGAGCTCACCCGTCTCGGCCACGAGACCGTGATCGCCACCACAAACGTGAAGCATCTGGAAATCTTCGCTGACGCTCGTTTGTGGCAAGAAATCAGTTGAGTCTTTTTATTTGCGATTCCACCCTCTCTTTTTTGGAGTGCGCCGACCCGTCGGCGCTTTGGATTTGGCCGCGTAGCGGCCGCCTGAATTTAGGCCGGCCTTTCAAGGCCGGCACCCGATGCACGAGCATTAATCTAGTCGCGTAGCGACGATTGAAATCCCGACTCGACCCTGGCTCATTTCAATCGTCGCTGACGCGACGACTATTTCTTTGACGGGCGTGACCCGGGGCTTGAAAGCCCCGGCTAAACTCACGCTGTCGCTACGCGACGCGTCGATGCTCACCAACCACGGCCCACGCTCCCGACGCGGCTCCGCCGCAGCACATTGCGGAAAGCCTTCGGCTTTCCGACGCTTCTTCCTTTTCTAACAGAGGCTACGCCTCTGTGGCGAGGCACAGCCTCGATGTGAACATCAATGTAAGTAGTAACGGTCAGGCGAAGCATGAGTCCGCGAGAGCGGACGTCCGAAAATAGCCCACCGATTGATCGGTGGGATCAATCCCGAGTACAAATCCTGAGTCCGTGAAGCGGACGACTGATCTCGTAATTAGTCGGCTTCAGCCGTCCGCTTCACGGACTTATCGTCTTGATATGGCGCTGATCCCAGCACTGAAGTGCTGGGCTACTATCATTCGTCCGCTGCGCGGACTTGCAGCGACAAGCGGAATTAGCTCGACCGTAAGGGAGGGCGCGGCTCCGCCGCAGCACATTGCGGAAAGCCTCCGGCTTTCCGGCGCTTTCTCTTTTTCTAGCCGAGGCTACGCCTCTGCGGCGAGGCACAGCCTCGTTACCAGTCGACGATTTGCAAAGATTCGCAGCGAGTTTGAGATGTCCTGACTCTCACGCACGTCTGAACCCTCACTTCACCAATTGACTTAACTCCCCGCACCCGCATACATTGCGCACCGTAGCAATTCTCATAACCAAGATGAACCGCGCATACTACTCCGCCTCAATCAAGGATTTTCAAAACACCTCGACGCACGAGATCCTCGGCTATCTCAACCATGCACACTCTTTCGATTCAGCATCCACTGAGAAGGGAGCCTGGCTTGAAGAGGTGAACATCCTGAAAGGGCTTCTCAACAATCATGAGGGTCGCATCTATTTCGAATTCTCAATTCCACGAATGGGAAGACGAATCGATGCTGTTTTGCTCATCGGTCCGGCTATCTTCGTGCTCGAATTTAAGATCGGCGAAACCGCATTTCCTTCCTATGCGATTGATCAAGTCTGTGACTACGCTCTCGACCTAAAGAACTTTCACGAATCAAGCCACGATCAATTCGTTGCTCCATTGCTGATCGCGACTGAGGCGCGGCAGGCGCCTTCAATTGTTTGCGTTACTCCACAAAATGACAAATTGCTCTCTCCTATTTGCTGTAGCACTTCTTCGCTGCGACAGGCTATAGACGACGTGCTAACTTTTGCGGAAGGCAAAGCTGCGATAGATCCGGAGTGGTGGGAAAGCGGACGCTATTGCCCGACCCCTACCATCATCGAAGCAGCTCTTGCCTTATATAAGGGCCATTCAGTCACCGATATCTCTCGGAACGATGCGGGTGACAACCTCAACCTCACTTCAAATGCGATCGATGAAGTCATTCGCTTCTCGAAAGAGAATTCGCAGAAAGCAATTTGCTTTGTCACAGGTGTTCCCGGTGCCGGAAAGACGCTTGTTGGTCTCAACACGGCAACCAAACACCGCGACGAAAACGACAGCCTCTATAGCGTATTTCTCTCCGGTAATGGCCCGCTCGTGAAGATTCTTTGCGAAGCACTCGCGCGAGATCACTTTGAAACGCAAAAGGCCCAAGGCAAGAAGGGGAGGAAAGGTGAGTCCCGCAGCAAAGTGCAGGCATTCGTTCAAAACGTTCATCACTTCCGGGATGAGTGCCTCAAGGATTTGAGCCGCCCGCCCATTGAACATGTCGCATTGTTCGATGAAGCTCAACGTGCATGGGACTTGCATGAAACGGCGAGTTTCATGCGGCGAAAGAAAGCCACTCCGAATTTCAATCAGTCTGAGCCAGAATTTCTGATCTCTTGTCTTAATCGTCACTATGACTGGGCAGTTGTCGTCTGTCTGGTGGGCGGCGGTCAGGAGATCAATCGAGGCGAAGCCGGAATCAGCGAGTGGGTTAATGCATTGAACCGGTCTTTTCCGGACTGGCATGTATACATATCATCTCGGCTATCGGACAGCGAGTACGCGGCAGGCCACGCGTTAGAGCCTTTAAGAACACGCTCCGATGTGACGATCAAAGATGAACTGCACCTCGCCGTATCAATGCGTTCGTTCCGCGCTGAAAACGTTTCACTGCTGGTCAAGCAACTCCTAGATCTCGAGAAAGAAGAAGCACGCAAGACCCTGGCAAGCATATCGGCAAAATATCCAATCGTGCTTACGCGTGATCTCACCAAGGCAAAACGGTGGCTGAAGGAGCGCGCGCGAGGCACGGAGCGTTACGGAATTATCGTGTCGTCTCAGGCCGAGAGACTAAAGCCACATGCAATCGATGTGAAATCTCCAATGGATCCGATTCATTGGTTTCTCGATGGACCTAAGGATGTACGCTCGTCTTTTTATCTCGAAGATGTCGCCACGGAATTCGACGTTCAAGGGCTTGAACTTGATTGGAGCTGCGTGACGTGGGATGCCGATTTTAGATACGCACCGGACGGTTGGCAGCATAAGTCGTTCTGCGGCGATAGTTGGAATCGCATCAATAAGCGAGAGCGTCAGGTCTACCAAAAGAATGCTTATCGCGTTTTGCTAACTCGTGCGCGGCAGGGAATGGTCATAGTTGTGCCGAGCGGAGATTCAGATGACCCAACCCGCAAGCCTGAATTTTACGATCCGACCTTTGAGTACTTTCGAGAGATCGGCTTTAGGATAATTTGAACGAAACTTGTTTGTGCTACGACTGAGGCTGACGTTTCGTCGGACATTGTAGCGAGAGGGCATCAATTGAGGGCGTTCCGCTGCGCTGCCAAAACGGAATTGCGAAGGTATAAGGCTGTTACGTTGAATAAAATCTCGCAATCGCAGAAGCCACCAAGTTGTTCGAAGTAAGCGAGCGAAGCCGGAATGTCCACGTCGCCCATTGATTGCATAATTACCGTGGCAAGAGCCTTATCCTTTCCGCCCTTGCAGCGCCAAGTTACTTTCCCATTTTCATCTTTCTTGAAATCGCAGCCGTCAGGACCCTCAAGCTTTTTTAGGAATTCTGCCCATCCCGAGTGCCCTGGCCACATCAATCGCTCTCGGTAAGTCGGTCGAGCCTGTTCTTTATGACCGTGCATTCGTCTTCCAATCTTCGCCGCTCTCTCAGTGCGGCCACTGGAACTCGGTAGTTAGATCTACCGCGTCTGGTATTAACTTTACTCGCTTGTTAGTCCTCACCGCTGAACAGAAAAGGAGAATTCATTGGGACAAACGAAATGTACTTCTTTTCCTACTTTCTGTCAGTGTACTCAGCCCGCAAAATTCTTGCAGCCGATAAATCAAAGTTGCCAAGGCTCTTTACATGATTTGCAACGCCACCAAACCACTACTTCGCAAAATATCGTACTTGCCGAATACGCAATGCCTGGGTAGTATCGTCGGCTTTCTGGAGGTCCGAAAGCCTGTTCTGATGATCCCGATTCTCACTAACACCTATTTCTCTGGCGCGGGGCTCATGGACATCGGGCTGCAAGCCGGCGGTCTGACTTTGCAGCAAAGCTTTGAGATCGAGGCTATCTGTTGCGATAGCCTGCGCCGGAACTTCTCTCACGAAGTTGTCCAGTGCGACATCACAAAGAAGCTCGTCAGTTCGGAAAAGGAATGCCAGGTGATGGTGGCGACTTATCCCTGCACAAAGTATTCACCGATCGGCGACATTCACAGGGTGCGCACCGGAGACGATTTGTTCCTGCATTTCTTCCGGCACGTTGCTATCCGCAGGCCCGAGCTTTATGTAGTCGAGAACGTTCCGGGGATGAAGAAATTCCCGGTCGTCATGGAAGCGATGACAAAGCTCCCGGACTACTACGTACATGTTGCCTGTCCGGTCAAATCTTCGATCTGGCTGCCGCAAAAGAGAGATAGGCTAATCATAATTGGCAGCCGGCGAAACTTTGCCTGGCGCGAGCCGAAGTCTGAAAAGCCCGTCACGTTAGCAGAAATACTCGAGCCGGATCCCGCGCCGCATATCCCTGACTATGTGGGCAGGCGCCTCGCCGGCAAGTATCGCGATCGCCCGATTATCAGCGATCCCCAGCGCGGGGACATCGCACCCACCTGCGTGGCGCACTACGCCAAAGACTTGAGCACGAGGCTAGTGGCGGACCGGCGATTTCCGCGCGGCGCGCGGCCGTACACGGTGCGAGAATACGCGCGGCTGCAGGGAGTCCCGGATAGCTTTGAATTCTCAGGCAGCAGCAATGACGCGTATCGAATGATCGGGAATGGCGTGTCTGTTCCGGTGGGCAAATGGATCGGTGCTGAGATTACGCGGTATTTCCGATAACAAGTCAGCCGCACTCCAAACTTCTGTCGCCCGTTAAAGCGGGCTTGTTCCCCCTCTCCCATTGGGAGAGGGGTTAGGGGAGAGGGCCTG
>CAAGKR010034459.1_pt1 | contig 12962 bp, 7 predicted proteins | sample 2556971 | NCBI WGS metagenome assembly CAAGKR01 (sample SAMEA5207829, study PRJEB30636) | soil metagenome | biome: forest; feature: boreal; material: soil | place: USA | collected 2011-09 | depth 1 m | reverse complement strand
GGCAGGACGAGGCCGTGACGCTCGTCACCGAGGCGATCCTGCGCGCCAGGAGCGGCATCAAGGATCCCCGCCGGCCGGTCGGGAGCTTCCTCTTCCTCGGGCCCACCGGAGTCGGCAAGACCGAGCTCGCGAAGGCCCTGGCGGAGACGCTCTTCGACAGCGAGTCCGCCATGGTCCGAATCGACATGTCCGAGTACATGGAGAAGCACGCGGTCTCGCGCCTGATCGGCGCCCCGCCGGGCTACGTCGGCTACGACGAGGGCGGCCAGCTGACAGAGGCCGTCAGGCGCAAGCCCTACGCCGTCGTCCTCTTCGACGAGGTTGAGAAGGCGCACCCGGACGTGTTCAACGTCCTCCTGCAGGTCCTGGACGACGGGAGGATCACGGACGCCCAGGGCAGGACGGTCGATTTCAAGAACACGATCGTCATCATGACATCCAACATCGGCTCGCGCTTCCTCCTGGAGGGCGTCGTCGGGGACACGATCCCGGAGAGCGTGCGCGAGAGCGTGATGGCGGAACTCAGGAGCTCGTTCAGGCCGGAGTTCCTGAACCGGATCGACGAGACCATCCTTTTCAAGCCGCTGACGCTGGAGGAGATCGGCTCCATCGTGGATCTGCTGCTCGTCGACCTGAACAAGAGGCTCCTGGAGCGCCGGGTGACGGTCGCCCTGGACAAGAAGGCCCGCGAATGGGCGGCCGAGAAGGGCTACGACCCTGTGTTCGGCGCGCGGCCTCTCAAGCGCTACCTGCAGCGCCAGATCGAGACCCGGCTTGCCCGGGGCCTCATCTCGGGCGAGATCGCCGAGGGCACGACGGTCACCTTCTCCGTCAAGAACGGGGAATGGGTCGTCTCCTGAGCGGGCCGGCGCCTACTTTGCCGGGGAGGCAGGGGGGATCGTGACCCGAAGCGTAAGGTACACCGGCTCCGCCTCGGCCCCGTCGGTCGTCACCGTCACCGATTGCACCACCACGCCCTCCCGGGCGCCGACCGCGAGATCGACGGCCAGCGCGTCCCTCTCGCCGGGGGCGTAGACCTTCTTGGAGGTGTCGGCGCAGGTGCAGCGGCAGCTCGTCTCGACCGAGACAATCGTGACGGGCTTGTCCCCGGAATTGCGGAAGGGGAACTCGACATGCACCACCTGCTGGCCGGGCAGCGCGGTCACCGCGATGCTCTCCCGCTCCCAGGCGAGCAGCCCGGCGGCCCAGGCGGACGGGACGGTGGAAAAGACGACGAGGGCGAGGAGCACCGGAATGCGGGGGCGTGGCACGGCCCTGATCACTAGGGAACTTCGTACACCTCGACAAGCGCGACGCCGGTGTCATTGGCGGCTCCGGACACCGTCGCCGTGTAGTTTCCCGGCGGAAGCGTCACGAGGATGGCGGAGTCCGGGCTTGAGGGATTGCTCCACAGGAATGCGCCGACTGAGGAGGCGGCGCCTGAAATGTCCGTTTCTCCACCCCACCCGGTGTTCGAGGCCACGACGGCGCCGGTCCCTAGGTCGCTCAGCGTGAGCGCAGGGTCTGAAAGCGTGCCGGGGACGTCGAAGGGGGCGGCCGCGATGGCCGGACCCGAGGCCCGGACAAGGACGGTCCTGGCGGCGGAGCCCCCGATGACGAGTCCCGCGATCAGCACGTTGCTTCCCGTCCCGACCTCGACCCGGGCCGAGAGGTTGACCAGGCGAGGGGAGGACGCGGTGTAGGTGCCTGACGGCGTGGCGTCATAGACCTCCGCAAGGGCGACTCCGCCGTCGCCGTCTGCGCCGGAGATTTCTGCGGTGTAGGGGCCCGCGGGAAGGGAGGCGAGGACCGCGGAGTCCTTGCTTTCCGGGTCAGCCCAGTGAAACGCGCCCACCGCGGCCGCAGCCGAAGAGATCGCCGCGGAGCCGCCCCATCCCGTGTTCGACGCCACGGGCGCGGACGTCGTGCCGGTCAGCATGTCGATCTGGAGCTCCGGATCGGCGAGAGTACCGGGCACGTTGAACGGCGCGGCGGCAATGGCCGGCCCGGAGGCACGGACGAGGACGGGCTCCGAGCCTGACGTGCCGGCGCCGCCCACCGCAAAGCCAGCGATCAGCACGTTCGCCCCGGTCCCGACGGAGGCCCGGCAGGAGAGATTGATCAGCCGCCCGAGGTCGGCCGTCCCCGTCAGGGCGATCGTGGCCGGGCTGCTGGTCGCGGTCCCGGCCGGATTCGTCGCGACGCAGGTGTAGGTTCCCACGGCGGACGAGGCATTGTCGGTAACGAATGCGGCGCCCGTCGCCCCGGGGACCGGCGCTCCGTCCAGCATCCACTGGTACGTCGGCGAATTGCTGGCCGCCGCATCCAGCACAACCGTCCCCCCCGTCACCGACACCGATATGGGCTGCGTCGTGAACGACGGCGCCGCCACAACCGCGGGCGCCGCAAAGGTGGGCCAGTTGCCGGCGTCCCAGTAGAGGTCGCTGATCTGCAGCGTCGGGTTCCCGTTGTTCAGGGCGTCATAAGCGTGGAATGCGATGAGCCAGCCGGTCGCGTCATGGTAGACGCTTTCCCCGCCGGGCCCTATCCAGCGGGGTCCGCTGGAGTCGAGCACGGTGCCCCCGCCATTCAGCATGGCGGCGCCGGACTGGTCCGCATATGGGCCCGTGATGCTGGTCGACCGTCCGTATGCGATCTTGTAGGTGCTGTTGACGCCCTCGCAGCACATGTCGATCGAGGCGAAGAGGTAGTAGTAGCCATTGTTGTACACTATGTTCGTCCCCTCGATCCCGTTTGGGCGGGCCGCGATGGAGGACACCGTGCCGGTGGGCTTCATGGTCGAGGGATCGAGCCTGACCACATGGATCCCGTCGAAGTAGGATCCGAAGACGAGCCACGGGCTGCCGGATGCATCGATCGCCATGTCGGGATCCAGGGCGTTGAAGGTCTGGGCGCCACTCTCCGAGCTGAGCACGACGCCGTCGTCTCGCCAGTCACCCAGGGCGATGCTCGTGCAGGATGTCAGGCCGATCGCCGAGTTGTTCGTGCCGAACTCGGAAACGCAGTAGTAGCACCAGTACCGTCCCGCGAACAGGTGGACGTCCGGCGCCCAGACGTCGTTTTGCCCCATGGTCGGCGCATAGGTGCGCCACCAGGAAAGCTCGGCCGCGAAGATCTGGACTCCCTGGGTCCAGTTGAGCCCGTCGGGCGAGAACTTGACCTGCAGCCCGGGGCCGGTGCTGAAGACCCACCACATGCTTCCCTCCTGGACGATGGTGGGATCATGGGCGCCTAGGTTTCCCGTGAGAGCCCAGCTTGCCGCCGACCCCGTTCGCGCCAGGAAGAGGAGCATGCAGGCGACGGCCAGTCCGCGGCGCAATGGCCGGATCCGGGCAGGCGGCATCACGGGGCAAGCGCGCTGCATTGCCCGGTCGGTGGGATGACCTGAAGGGGTGTGGCTCACGGTGATCGCGCCCGGGTACTGACAGTCCCCGCGACTCGTTGGTTTCCTCACCTATATGCGCCACCAGCCTCCGAAGTCCGACACTTAGGCCGATTCAGCCGATCCGGCGCCGATCTCGGCCTACTGCCAGGTGCTGTGGGGGTCTATGAGCCCCTTGGACTCGCGCAGCAGGATCCGGGCAAACGCCCGGTCGAACCAGAACCCCTGGACGGGCGTCCCCAGGTCAAGGCGGCCCCTCGGCTTGCCCTCGACCAGCTCCTCACCGGCTACGAGGTCGGTGGCGGCTTCCTCGTTGCGGCCCAGCTTCTGAAAAGACATGGCCAGTATTCCCATCGCCGCCGCCGAACGAGGTGCGTTTTTCTCGGGGCAGGACAGGCAACGCCGGGCCCAGTCTGCTGCGTTGGAATAGTTGCCGTTCCGGTACTCCCAAAGCGCGAGCGCCATGGAGTCCCAGGCCGCCTTGAAGACATCCCCGTTGGCATCCGACTCGGCGAACGACTTCGTGGTGTCGCCGGCAATCGACTTGAGCGACGCGAGCACCTTCTCACCTGCCGGCAGGAGCAGGCAGATCTTCAGGATGCGGTCCGGGGCGGGGCACGGGCCGCCCCAGAAGCGCGCGATCGCCTCGTCCCGGAACCGTTCGAATCCCACGGTGTCGCCCATCTCGACGTAGGCTGGGCCAAGCCTCAGATAGTCCAGGGTGAAGACGTCCCAGCCGTCCAGGCTGTCGACCTGCAGCAGGCGCGAGAATCGGTCGGCCGCCGGCTTCCAGTGGCCCTGCACCGCATGCCATTCGCCCAGCGATCGGAGCACGGCCGCGCCCTCGAGCGTGGGATAGTCGAGGGATATCTCGTTCATGAGGCGATCGGCGTCGGGAAATTTCTCCTGGCTTACGAGGAGCGCGGCCTGCGTCATCTTCGCCCTGGCCTCGGCTTCCACGCGCAGGTGTGCCTGCTGCAGTTCCGCGGTCACCGCCCTCTGGCGGGCATCCCTCTCCTTCAGGAACAGCCACGTGGAGGTGCCCAGGCCGAAGACCAGCGCCAGGGCGACCGCGCCCCCGGTCGCGAACACCACGCGGTTCCTCCGGACGAGCTTCCTGAACTGGTAGAAGCCGCTTTGCGGGTGGGCCGTCACCGGCTCGCAGCTGAGGTGGCGCTGTATGTCCATCGCCAGGCCGTTGGCCGTCTCGTACCGCCGCCGGTGGTCCTTTTCGAGCGCCTTCATCACGACCCAGTCAAGGTCATCGCGGAGCAGTGAGCACAGCCGGGAGGGGTCCGTCTGGCGGGACTCGGCCGCGGTCATCAGGTCGGGCCGGGGAATCGTCTGGAGGCGCTCGGACGGGCGCGGCGGCGCGCGCTCCCTCAACGTCTTTCGGAAATCGTCCAGTCCGGAGCCGAGGAGTTCCTTGGTGTCGAAGGGGGTCTTGCCAGTCAGGAGCTCGTAGAGAAGGACGCCCAGACTGTAGATGTCGCTCCGGGTGTCGATATCGAGTCCGCTCATCTCCGCCTGCTCGGGGCTCATGTAGTCGGGCGTCCCTATAAGCTGGGCATAGGCGGTGAAGGATATCCTGTCGGCAAGCCGCGCATCCGTCGCCTTCGAGATGCCGAAGTCTATGACCTTTGGGACCGGCACCCCGTCGTGCAGGGACACCATGATGTTGGACGGCTTGATGTCGCGGTGGATGATCCCCTTCTGATGGGCGTGCTGGATCGCATGGCAGATCTGAATGAACAGGTCCAGGCGCTGGCGGATGTTCAGGTGGTTCTTGTCGCAGTACTTTGTGATCCGGACGCCCCGCACCAGCTCCATCACGAAATACGGCGAGCCCCGGTCGGTCGCGCCCGCGTCGAACACCCTTGCGATATTGGGATGGTCCATCATCGCCAGGGCCTGGCGCTCCGCCTCGAAGCGGGCGATGACACTCTTCGTCTCCATGCCGAGCTTGATGATCTTGAGCGCGACCCGGCGCCTCACCGGCTCCTCCTGCTCGGCCATGTAGACCACGCCGCAGCCGCCCTCGCCGATCTTCTGGACCAGCTTGTACCGGCCGATCCGCGTGCCGACGGACTCCTCGTCCAGCAGGGTGGGCGGAACGGCTTCGGAGGAGGTTGACGAGCTCCATGAGGGCGGCGCGGCTGAACCGGGGAGGCTGAGGGCAAGGCTGCCCTCGGCAAAGAACCGCTCGGCCTCCGCCTCCGTCGCGAGGAGCTCGTCAATCCTCGCGCGGAGCCCGGAGTCGCCGTTGCAGGCCCTCTCGAGAAACGCGCTGCGCTCGTCGGGGTCCTTCAGCTCCCGCGCCGTGTCAAACAGCTCCTCCTCGCCGTGCCTCGTTGCATTCATGCGCGGGTAGCAACCGGGTCGTGGGTCAGAGGATCCCGGGCGCGTTACGCATGCGAGCGGATGCTCTGAAGCAGCCAGACCTTCGCATACGCCCAGTAGCGGTCGACCGTCCGCTCGGTGACCTCCATGCATTCCGCGACCTCCTTGTTGGTGAGGCCCTCGAAAAATTTCAGGATGACAACCCTGGCCTTCTCCGGGTCCTCCGTTTGCAGCCGCTTCAGGGCCTCGTCGATGAGGATGGCCTTCTCGTCGGGCGAAGCCGCGGCGAGATCGATCTTCTCTATGTCAATCCGCTGGGGATTCTCGCCACGTTTCAGCCGGGCTTTGTGGCGCGCCCTCTCGATCAGGATCCGGCGCATCGCCTCCGCGGCGGCGCCGAAGAAATGGGCCCGGTTCTGCCACCTGCGGCTGCCGTTGCCGACCATGCGCAGCCACGCCTCGTGCACGAGAGCAGTCGGCTGCAAGGTCTGCCCCGGGACCTCTCGCGCCATTCTCACCGCCGCGTGCCGACGCAATTCCTTGTATACCATCGGCAGCAGTTCCTCGGATGCACGCTCATCCGCGAGTCCTCCCGCCTGTAGAATTCGCGTGATCTCGCTCATGTGATCTGCCGTTAGGGGGGTATGCTCTGGGCCCGCGGAGGCCGGCCTTCCTTTTTTCAAACCGGGGCCGCGCGAAGGCCGAACCTGCGGCGTTAATTTTCAGAGTCAAGCACGCGAGGAATCTAGCGTTTGCGCAAAAATGCTTATTCGGTGCGCAACGCTTCACGGGCCGTCGCGCTTCGATTGGTCCTCGGCAATGTAGTTGCGAAAGGCGGACGGGGCGCACCGTGAGCGGCCGCGGGCCCGTGCACGGCAGGTATCGCCGCGAATAAAGTGGAAATACAAGGTTATGAAACCTACTGGGTTATGTCGACAGGCCGGTGTTATTTCGGGCTATCTGTCGGAATTCAGGGGCGCACGGCGCATGTAGAGCAGCACCCTAATACCCTGAATTGCGAACCTTACCCTATGACTAACATCGCATGCCCCAACTCCCGAGGAATGATCCCTCCCTGCTTCGAACGAGTCCCGACACTCATTGCCGCTGCGTCTCTGGCGCTGCTGCTTGCATCGAGCACAGCCCATGCGCAGCAGGTGGCTCCGCCGGCCGCACCGGCATCGACCACGACTACAACCACGACGACGACAACCACCGCGGATGCCAATGCATCCACGGCGCCGCTTTCGATGGAGGCGTTCACGGTGACGGGCCTTCGGGCCAGCTTGATTTCCGCCCAGGAGATCAAGGAGAACAGTCCTGAGCTCGTTGACTCCGTCGTGGCCGAGGACATCGGCAAATTCCCTGACAGCACGACGGCCGACGCGCTTGCCCGCGTTCCCGGCGTGCAGGTGTCCCATACGGCGGGCGAGGCCGAGAACGTTGTCGTGCGCGGCCTCCCAAACATCGAGACAACCGTGAACGGCTACGAGGCCTTCACTGGCACGGGTAGGGGAGTTGCATTGGAGGACATCCCCGCCGAGCTGCTCGCGGGCATCGACACCTACAAGTCAGTCGGCGCCGACCAAATCGAGGGCGGCGTCGCCGGTCTCATCGACGTCCGGCTGCACCGTCCCTTCGACTTCGAGGGGCCGGAGTTTGCGGCAACCACCCGTGGCTATTATAGCGACCAGGCGAAGAAGGATAGCTACAACCTGAGTTTTCTGGCCAGCGACCGTTGGAAATATGCCGGCGGGGAATTCGGGGCGCTCATCGACGTCTCCTATTCGAAGCAGCGCTACGAGGACGAGATCGCGGACAACTATGTGCACTTCGGCGCGAACGGCGAGCTGTTCGACATCGCGACGGATCCCTCCGGGACAAAGGGCTACTATGCCGACAACTATGGCCTCCAGTTGATTCCCGGTTCCCGCACGCGCCAGGGCGAATCGGTCATGCTTCAGTGGAAGAACAATGACGGGCTAAGCCTCTACTGGGACAACCTCTACACGGGCTACCAGAACAACCACCAGGTCGACTTCTTCATCGCGATTCCCAGCTTCGGCGGGTTCACCGACAACGTCACTCTCTACCCGGCGGGAAGCGAGGGCTATAATGTTCCCGAGGAGTACGACACGCTTGGGACCCCGGCCCGCTTCGTGCATAGCCTGACGGCCAACAACACGAACACGATCGCCAGCGAGCAGTCCTTCACCGACGCCACCGACACCTACCAGGGAGCATTCGGGGGCGTCTGGGACAAGGACAGGGTCCGGGTGGACGCGGAGGTGAGCTACAACGTCAGCAGCGTCAGGACGCGGGGCGTGATCATGGATACCATCATCATCACCCCGACGATGAACATCACCTACAACCTCAACTCGCCGACGGACGTCAACCTGTCCGGCATCAGCTACACGGACCCGAGCAACTACCACCTGAGCCAGTACTTCGACCAGTGGGACAAGGACCGCAGCATCCAGTACGCCGTGAAGAGCGACGTTCTTGTGCGCCTCGGCAGCTCGATCCTTAATTCCCTGAAGTTCGGCGTTCGCTATTCCGACCGGGACATTGATTCCCACTCGGCCAATCCCGGCAGCTACCCCCTGCCGTTCGCAACGCTCACGTCGTCGATTCCGGGGCTTGAGGCATTGTCGCCGTCAACGCCGTTCGTGTCGTCGACCGAGCTCAACATCCGGCAGTGGCTGGCACCGAGCCCTACGTTCCTCCTGGACGACACGGACGTGATACGCGCGCTCGCCGGTCGGCCCGACGGCCTCCCGCCGGTCGATCCCTCGCGCACTTTCATCGACGAAGAGCAGAATTTTGCCACCTATGCGATGGGGATTTACCACGCGGACCTGGGGGGCATGCCCCTCGATGGCGAGTTCGGCGTGCGCTTCACGGATGCGCACGACGGCCTGGGCGGCTACCAGCAGCAGTCGATAGCCGGCTCGACCACCGGGCCGTTCGTGCTGACAACGGTTCAAACCGCCCGTTGGGATGTGCTGCCCGTCCTGAACGGCCGGCTCAAGCTGCTGGACAACCTGCTCCTGCGGGCCTCGTTCACGAAGACGGTGACCCGTCCTGACTACGTCAACCTGAATCCGGCCGTCTCGTTGACGTCGCCGGGACCGACCATCCGGGGATCCGGATCGGGCGGCAACCCGAACCTGGACCCGATCAGCTCCACGAACTATGACGTGTCGCTCGAGTATTATCCTTCGAAGTCCACGCAGGTCACGGTCGCCGGCTTCTATCGGACGATCGACGGCTACATCCAGAACTATGCCGACCAGGAGACGATCGGGGGCAATTCATACAGCATCACGCGTCCCCAGAGCACGCACGACGGGTCCCTGCAGGGCGTCGAGACGGGATACCAGCAGTTCTTCGACTTCCTCCCTGCAGTCTTCAAGGGACTCGGGATGCAGGCCAACTACACCTACATCGACGGCCATACCCAGGACCCGCTCACGCTCCAGCAGACGCCACTGGCCCAGGTCTCGAAGAACAACATCAACGTCGTTCTCCTCTACGAGCGCGGCCCTGTGTCGGCGCGCCTGGCTTACAATTGGCGCGACAAGTTCATCGACAGCTTCAACCAGCCCGGCATCCAGCCGACGACGGTCTGGGTGCAGCCCAATGACCGCCTCGATTTCTCATTGGACTACAGCATTACGAAGAACTTCACCCTCACATTCGACGCGACGAACATCCTGGGGCACTATTACCATGATGACTTTGGCGACCTCCCGATGTTCACGCGCGATACGAGAAGTTACGACAGGACCATCGGTGTCGGCCTAAGATATCGCTACTAACGGTCGTGCGGGGGGCGTCCTGATTAGGACCGGGACGCCCCTTCCGCGCCCGCGACAGTGCCTGACCGGCTGCCAGCTAGGATGCTGGCGCCGGTCTTTCTCATAATCCCCGCTCATTTCGCTGCCCGATTGACATCGCGACCGGCCTAAACCCCCTTTCTAACACCCATGAAAACGAGGAGATCTCTTCCTTTTGCCCTTCTGCTCATGGCGAGTGCGGCTGCCCTTTCTGCTGCGACCGTGAACGTGGACGCCGGTCGGCCGGGCGCGCTCATCAACCCGGCGATGTGGGGGGTTTTCTTCGAGGATATCAACTTTGGGGCTGACGGGGGCCTCTACGCTGAGCTCGTCAAGAACCGGGGATTTGAGTTTCCGGAGCCGCTGATGGGCTGGATCAGAATCAATCCGTCCCTATCCAAGGGTGAGGTGTCCGTGCGCGACGACTCGCCATTCGACGCAGCGAACCCCCACTACGTGCGGATCCAGTCCGAAGGGACGGCTCCCTTCGGGCTGTCAAACGAGGGATTCCGCGGCATGGGCGTACGCAAGGGCGACGCTTATGACTTTTCGGCCGAGTTGCGCGACGTATCCGGCGGTTCCAGGCTTTCGGTCCGCCTTTACGGCGGGGACGGCACGCTCCTGGATTCCGTCACACTGCAGGGCTTCACTGGAACCTGGGCCAAGTACACGGCCACGCTTCACCCCTCCGACACCGACCCCAAGGCGCGTCTGGCTGTCCTAGTCGAAAACAAGGGGACGCTGGACGTGGACTTCGTCTCCCTCTTCCCGGAGAACACCTGGAAGCACCGCCCGGGCGGCCTCCGTGCCGACATGGTGCAGGCCCTGGCGGACATGCATCCGGGGTTCATGCGCTTCCCGGGAGGCTGCATCGTCGAGGGAAGCATCCTTGCGCGCCGCTACCAGTGGAAGAACACGATCGGGCCGGTCGAGGACCGGCATGTCCTCATCAACCGCTGGAACTACGAATTCGTCCACAGGCCCACGCCCGACTACTTCCAGTCGTTTGGCCTCGGGTTCTTCGAGTACTTCCAGATGTGCGAGGACATGGGCGCCCAGCCTCTGCCGATCCTCAACTGCGGGATGGCCTGCCAGTTCAACTCCGGCGAGCTATGCCCGATGGACCAGCTCGACACCTACATTCAGGACGCTCTCGACCTGATCGAGTTCGCCAACGGGCCCGCGGACAGCACGTGGGGTGCGAAGCGGGCCGCGATGGGCCACCCGCAGCCGTTCAACTTGCGTATGCTCGGAATAGGCAACGAGCAATGGGGCGTCCAGTACTTCGAGCGCTATGAGAGGTTCTCGAAAGTCCTGAAGGCAAGGCACCCGGAGATCTCGCTCGTGGCGGCGGCTGGCCCGGACCCGGCGGATCCGCGCTTCAGGCTGGCGTGGGCGAGACTGCGCGAGCTGCACGCGGACATCATCGACGAGCACTGCTACGCGGCTCCCGACTGGTTTTTTTCCAACTCACACCGCTACGATCACTACGATCGCAACGGACCCAAGGTTTTCATGGGCGAATACGCCGCCCAGAGCGTCGCCACGGTCAGCACGAAGAACCGCAACAACCTGGAGTGCGCCCTGGCCGAGGCAGCCTACATGACCGGTCTTGAGCGGAACGCAGATGTTGTGCGGATGGCGTCCTATGCGCCTCTCTTCGCGAACACTGAGGCCTGGCAATGGACGCCGGATCTCATTTGGGTCAACAGCCTGCAGGTCGTCCGCACCCCGAGCTACTACGTCCAGAAGCTCTTTGCCCGAAATCGGGGCGACCGCGTCCTTCCTGTGTCGATGGGACTTGCCGACGGCGAGGATGGGAAACGGCTGTTTGCATCGGCGACCCTCGATGATTCGTCGGGCGACGTCATCGTTAAGCTCGTCAACGCGACGGCGAAGGATTCGACGGCCACTCTGGACGTGGGGGGCGCAGGGGACATCAAGGGGGCATCCTGGACAATCCTCGGGTCCGGTGACCTGAAGGACGAGAACACGGTCGATTCGCCGGACAGGGTGGTGCCCCAGGCCCGCAACTTGTCGCCCGTCGGCGGGAAGCTAATCCTCGATCTGCCGGCCAACTCGTTCAGCGTCGTCCGCGTGAGCGTCGCCAAGTGACCCGTTCGAAAGCCGAAAGGCTCCCATGAAATGGCTCGTTCTGCTCCTTGCGGTGTCCTCGCTTGGGGCGCAGACGTCAGGTCCCGCCACGGCGATCACGGACGTTCCAATGCACGATCCGGTCATGTACCGCCAGGACGGCATCTACTACATTTTCGCCACCGGCTTTGGGGTCGCGGTTTGGTCGTCGCCCGACATGGTGCGATGGACGCGGGAAAAGCCGGTCTTTGGCACTCCACCGGCGTGGGCCGTGAAGGCGGTTCCGACGTTTCGTGGGGCCATCTGGGCGCCCGATATCAGCTACTTCGCGGGCAGGTATTACCTGTTCTATGCGGTCTCCGCATTTGGCAAGAACACCTCATGCATAGGAGTCGCGACGAATGCCACACTGGATCCGCGGGCGCCAAACTTCAAATGGGTCGATCACGGCAGCGTGATCCAATCCATACCCGGGGTGACCAACTGGAATGCGATCGATCCCAACATCATCGTCGCGGATGACGGCACGGCCTATATGACCTTCGGCTCCTTCTGGGAGGGCATCAAGATCGTGAGGCTGACGCCGGACAGGCTGGGCGTTGCCGAACCGCTGGACCACCTCCTGACGATCGCCAGCCGGAAGTCCGATCCCGCGACTCCCAATCCGCCGGCTCCGGCCGGCAATCCGGTGGACGCCGGGGGCAATGCGATAGAGGCGCCGTTCATATTCAGGCACGCCGGCTACTACTACCTATTCGCGTCCATCGACTACTGCTGCCGGGGACCGAAGAGCAATTACAAGATGATTATCGGCCGCTCGACATCGATCACTGGACCCTACGCCGACGAAGCCGGCGTGCCGCTCGCGCGCGGCGGTGGAACGATTCTGCTGGCCGGCGATTCGAAGTGGTACGGCGTCGGCCACAACGGCGTCAACTCGTTCGACGGGGTCGATTACATAGTCTTCCACGGATACGATGCGTCGGACCCGCATGGCCGCTCCAAGCTCCGGATCGACAGGCTGAAATGGACGGAAGACGGGTGGCCTGTCGTTGTCGTCGAGGGCAGCCCGAAGCCGTAGGCCGCTATCCCGGCCCGGGCGGTTGACATGGCCGCGGGGCTGGGGTTTTGTTTGGGGTCCGCCGCCCCCGCATGCGAGGGCTTGCGTTCCCAACCCCGACAGGCCGCCCGGAACGGGCGTCAACTGAGCAACACACTAATGGACATTGAATTGAACCTGCGCCGAACCGGAAAGATTGCGCTCCTTCTCGCCATGACCCTCG
>CAAGKR010504847.1_pt1 | contig 12964 bp, 14 predicted proteins | sample 2556971 | NCBI WGS metagenome assembly CAAGKR01 (sample SAMEA5207829, study PRJEB30636) | soil metagenome | biome: forest; feature: boreal; material: soil | place: USA | collected 2011-09 | depth 1 m | reverse complement strand
CGGCCCCCGCCGGTCCGACCTGCGCGCCCGCGGCAGGCGAATTCGGGGGGAGGAAGGGCGACGACGGCGCAAGGTCCGCGCGCAGCGGGCCGGCAAGGCCGATGGCGGCCGACAGGATTGCCCAGCTTGCGCGAAAGGGATGAAAGGTGCCCATGAGATTCCCTACGGTACAGTAGATTGACGCAGCCGGAACGGTCAAGTGACGTCCGACCTGTGAAGGCGGGCGCTTCGGGCGCCTGTCCGCAAAGAGGGATCGGGCACCCCTGCCCGATCCCTCCCTATGCCGCGGAACGCTTCCTGCGGTAGACCACAACCCCAAAAAGAGAGATTCCCACTAGGATCGCGCCGTACGTCGCCGGCTCGGCGGAATTGGGCAGGCCCGCGCTCCAATTGGCCGCCGTGCCCCAGAGGGCTGAGGATGTGCTGGTCCAGTCGTCGACAACCTGGGCGCGCACAGACGGGGTCGCCAGGGCCGCGGCGGCAACCCCCAGGAGCCCGATGATCCCGATGCCAGCCATTCGCCGGGATGCGATTGATCGGGTTCTCACGTCAGGGCGGCCTTGCCGGAATAATTCCGCGTCCTGGATGCATTCTCAACGGGAGCTGCCGGCCGGCCGGCTTCCGCGGACGGGCAGGCGGTGGGCCGGCGGACTGTAGACCAGGTCGGGCGCCTTGAAGACGCGGTGGGAACCGTCCACGTGCCTTGCATGGCGGATGTCGTGCTCGGCAAGAAGGCTGTCGAGGTCTCCGGAATAATTCGAAGCGCGCCGGGGCGCACGGCGATCGCCGTGGCCAAGTTCGACGACCCGCACCCAGGCCCGACGAAAAGCGCCCGCGACGACGGCGATCGGCGTCGGATGGGGCGTTCCGTGCGTTTCTGCTGGGCTGCGTTTCAAAGTAGGGCTAAGCATTGTGGAACTCGATTTTGTTTTCTAGAAAAAGCGTCTTCCATACGTAGTTCCCAAGTGTTTATTGACCAAATTATTACGTCCGCAGTGTTGCGGCGCTTTTCGCGGCCCTGGAAAGGCGCCGATCGCCCCATGAGCCGCGCATTTTCCTGCTTTCCCGGAACCGCGCTCGCGCCGCTCCTTGCGGTCCTCGCGACCGGCGGATGCTCCAGGGAGGCGCCGAAGGCGTGGCAGGGATACCTCGAGGGCGATTTCGTCTACGTCTCCTCCCCTCTCCCTGGAAGGCTCGAGAAGCTTGCCGTGGAGAAGGGCTCGCGTGTCGCCGCCGGGGCCGCGCTGTTTGGGCTCGAGCACGCGGCCGAGACCGACGCGCAGCGCCAGTCGGCGCAGGAGCTCCAGGCCGCGAAGGCCCAGCTCGAGGACCTGAGGAAGGGATCGCGCCCGGCGGAGATCGCGGCCCTCGAGGCCCGGCTCGGCCAGGCGCGCGCGGCAGCGGAGCTTTCCAAGCTCGACCTTGCGCGCCAGGAGAAGCTCTTCAGGGAGGGCGCGGTCGCGGCGAGCGACTTCGACCGCGCCCGCCTGACCCATGAGGCGGACGAGCGGGCGGTCGACGAGGACGCGGCCCGGCTCGACACGGCGCGGCTCGGGGGAAGGCCCGACGCGCTCGCCGCCGCGGAGGCCCTCGTCCGCGCCGGAGCCGACGCCGAGGCCCACGCCCGGTGGAGCGTCGAACAGAAGGCCCAGGCCGCGCCCTGCGCTGCGCTCGTCTACGACACGCTCTACCGCGTGGGCGAGTTCGTCGCGGCGGGAAGCCCGGTCGTGTCGCTCCTCCCCCCTGCGAACATCAAGGCGCGGTTCTTCGTGGCGGAACCCGACTTCGCGCTCCTGAAGGCGGGCGACCGCGTGGCCGTCGGCGTCCCCGGGCTTGCCGCCCCGCTTGAGGCCCGGGTCAGCTACCTGTCTCCACAGCCCGAATACACGCCGCCCGTCCTCTACAACAGGGACAACCGCGCGAAGCTGGTCTACATGATCGAGGCCGTCTTCGCGCCCGGGACCGCGGCCGACCTGCATCCCGGCCAGCCCGTCGACGTTCGTCCGGAGGCGCAATGAGCGCCCCGGGCGGCCTCGCGATCGATGTCTCGGGCGTCACCAAGCGCTTCGGCGCCATCACCGCCGTGAACGGGATCGAGCTGAAGGTCGAGCGCGGGGAGATCTACGGCTTCCTCGGGCCCAATGGCAGCGGGAAGACCACCTTCATAAGGATGCTGTGCGGCCTGCTCACCCCGGACGCGGGATCGGGGACCTGTCTGGGCCACGACTTCATTACGGGCCAGGCGCTCATCAAGCGTGAGGTCGGCTACATGACGCAGCGGTTCAGCTATTACGAGGACCTGAGCATCCGCGAGAACCTCGACTTCATAGCGCGGATCTACGGGCTCGCCGACCGCGCCGGGGCCGTTCGGCGCAGCCTGGAGCGGCTCGGGCTCCAGAACCGGAGCCAGCAGCTGGCCGGCGAACTCTCCGGGGGGTGGAAGCAGCGGCTGGCCCTCGCCGCCTGCCTCATCCACAGCCCGCAGCTGCTGCTCCTCGATGAGCCCACGGCCGGCGTCGACCCGAAGGCCCGGCGGGGATTCTGGGATGAAATCCACCAGCTCGCGGCCGAGGGGATCACCGTCCTTGTGACGACCCATTACATGGACGAGGCGGAGCGGTGCCACAGGATCGCGTGCCTCGCCTACGGCAACATCCTTGTCCGCGGCTCCGTCGCCGACGTCGTCGGGTCCGCCAGGCTCGCGACGTGGTCGGTCACCGGGCCCGAGCTGGGCAGGCTGGCCGCGGCGCTTCGCGGGCGGCCGGGCGTCGAGCAGGTCGTTCCCTTCGGCAACACGCTCCACGTCACCGGCCGCGACACCGCGGGGCTCGACGCGACGGTCGCCGGGCTTCGGGGCCCGGCGCACGAGTGGACCAGGATAAGGCCGGGCCTCGAGGACGTCTTCATCGCGCTCATGGACCAGGCCAAGGACAATTTCGACTGAGGAACCGCCCGTGCGCCACTTCACCTTCCATCGCCTCTGGGCCGTCGTGCTCAAGGAATTCGTCCAGATGCGCCGGGACCGGGTCACGTTCCTCATGATGGTCGGGATCCCGATCCTCCAGCTGACCCTCTTCGGGTATGCGATAAACTCGGACCCGAAGCACCTGCCGACGGCGCTTCGCCTAGCGGACGAGGGTCCCTTCGCGCGCACCCTCGTGGCGGAGATGCGCAACAGCGAATACTTCAGGCTCGTGAGGGTCACTGACTCGGAGGCCGAGGTGGAGCGGCTGCTCCGGCTGGGCGACGTCCAGTTTGTCGTCAACATCCCGGAGGATTTCACGCGAAGGATACTGCGGGGCGAGCGCCCGACCGTTCTCGTCGAGGCCGACGCGACGGATCCCGCGGCAACCGGGCCCGCGATCGCCGCATTCCGCGCCATCGCGGACACCGCGCTCGACCGCGACCTGACCGGGCCGCTGACGCGTCTTCGCGGAAGCCCGGGCCCCGTCGATTTCGAGGTCCACGCGCACTACAACCCGGAGAACATCACCCAGTACAACGTCGTGCCGGGCCTGATGGGCGTCGTGCTGACGATGACGATGGTGATCATCACGGCGCTCGCGATCACGCGCGAGCGGGAGCGGGGAACGATGGAGAACCTGCTCGCGACTCCCGTCCGGCCCTTCGAGGTGATGGTGGGCAAGATCCTCCCGTACATCGCCGTGGGCTACGTGCAGGTCACCCTTATACTCATCGCCGCCCGCTACCTGTTCGAGGTTCCCATGGTCGGGAGCCTTGTCCTGCTCTATGCGACGGCGCTCCTCTTCATCGCCGCGAACCTCGCCATGGGGATAACCTTCTCGACCCTCGCGAAAAACCAGCTCCAGGCCATGCAGATGGCGTTCTTCTTCTTCCTGCCGTCGATCCTGCTGTCGGGCTTCATGTTCCCCTTCCGCGGCATGCCGGGGTGGGCGCAGTGGATCGGCACGTGCCTGCCCCTCACGCATTTCCTCAGGATCATCCGCGGGATACTCCTCAAGGGAAACGGCCTCGGCGAGATCTTCCCCGAGATGTGGCCGATCGCGCTCTTCGTCGCCGTCGCCATGGTCGTCGGCGTGAAGCGCTACCGCCAGACGCTGGACTAGGAGGCTGCGCCGGCGGCCCCCGCCGCGAGGAGGATGAGCAGGAAGCCAATCCAGCGCGCAGTGCACGTGTCCATGGCGCCGGGAAAAAACCGTTCCTGGAGGCCGTCCGCCAGCCGCTGCACGGGACCGGCGGGGGCCGCGGGCAATTCGACGGCGGGCAGGAAGTCCATGTGCGGACATTGCCAAAACCCGCGCCGCCCGCAACGTCAAGCCGGACCTCAAGCGCCCCCAAGGATGCTCCCCCCACCACGAATTGAAGTCGCCGGAGGCCGGCTGCGCGCGAAGGACGCCGTGACCGCGCTGGCCTGCGTCCTCCTGGGCCTCGCGTTTGGTTGCGCCGTCTGGATGCGCCGCGGGGCCGAGCCGGCGCAGCAGTACCTGGCAGGCTACCTGATCGAGCTCAGCCTGAGCGTCGACAACGTCTTCGTGTTCGCGCTCGTCTTCGAGCAGTTTGGCGTGGAGCCGCGGCGCCGCGCACGCCTGCTGTTCTGGGGGATTGCCGGCGCCATCGTCCTTCGCTCGGTGTTCCTCATAGCCGGGATAGGGCTCATCAGCCGCTTCACGTGGATCATTCCCGTCTTTGGGCTGCTCGTCCTGGCCACCGGGATCCGGCTCGTGGCGACAAGGGGCCGGAAGGGGTTTGACCCCGCCGGCAATCCCGCGATCCGTTACCTGACCCGGCACGTTCCGGTGGCCCTTGCGGCGCTCGTGGCCCTCGAGGCGGCGGACATTGTCTTCGCGCTCGACTCCCTACCGGCGGTCCTCGCGGTCACGCACAGCGCGGCCATCGCGGTGGCGTCCAATTTCTTCGCCATCCTCGGCCTGCGCTCGCTCTTCCTTGTCGTGAGCGGGGCCATGCGGAGGCTCCGGTTCCTCAACGCAGGGATCGCGGCCGTTCTCTCCTTCGTCGGCATAAAGATGCTCGCCGAGCCGTGGTTCCGCATCCCCACCGCGGCCTCGCTCGGCGCCATCGCGGCCATCCTAGCCCTCTCGATCGGGGCGTCGCTCCTCCTCAGGGAGAGGAGTCCGTGATGAACCGATCCTTCCATTCGGGCCGGGGAAGCGGCCGGGGCTTCCATTCGCCAAACAGCCGGTACCTGAGCCGCGCGACGAGCCGGTAGGCTCCGTCACGCCAGGACCTTGGAAAAAACCGGATCCACGCGAGCGCCCGGCCGGCGCCGCCGCACGCCGCGAGCGCCGCCACGATCGCATCGGTCCTGAGCGCGTAGCCGCCGTCCCTCGCATTCCCGGCGCCGTCCCAGTCGCGGACAAACACAAGGCTGTCGAAATCGCCGGCCGGGAGCCCGTGCGCCCGAAGCCAAGCCTGCCCCGGCCCGCCCTGCAGCGTGGAGAAGCGGAGGACGCCGCGCCGGTCGATCCTGAGCAGGAACCTGACCGCCCGGTTGCAGAGCCCGCACGTCCCGTCGTACAGCACCACGGGGCCCGCCCGATTTCCCTCTGGTCTTGGGATCATTTGCGTTTCTGGGCGTTTTGCTCCGGCACTCCCGGTCGTCCCAATCCTCGGCAGGCCCCGTCCGTCCGCAAACGCAAAAGGCCGGGGTCCCCAAGCGGGCCCCGGGCCTTTGCAAATGCCTCCTGGACAGGCCGGACCCCGGCGGGCCGAGCCGTCAGTTGACGGATATCTTCCGCGGCTTGGCCGACTCGGCCTTCGCGAGCGACAGCTGAAGGACCCCGTCCTTCAGCTCGGCGCTGATCCTTCCGGCGTCCACCTCGCCGCCATGCGCGAGCACGAGCTCGAACGCGGCGTCGGATGACTCGCGGTGCAGGGCGGTGGCGCCCTCGGGGAGCTTCGCCGCGCGCCTGCCGGTTACCCGGAGCTCGCCGTCCTCGTCTGTGATCTCGAGGCCGTCCTTGGCGACGCCGGGCAGGAATACCGTGACGCCGTAGGCTGCCTCGGTCTCCTCAATCTCGTAATGGGGCCTGCGCGCCGCGCATGATTCGCCGTCGCCGTTCGTGACGGCGCGGCCGAGTGATGGGATGAGTGTGTTCAATAGTGACATGGTATTTTTTCCTTTTTCTTGGAACCCTCGGGTTCAGTTGACGGAGACGTTTATTTTCTTCGGCTTCGCTTCCTCTTTCCTGGGAAGCGTCACGGTCAGGACGCCGTTCTCGTAGGAGGCGGAGACCTTGTCAGCCTGGACCTCGTCCGGGATCCTGACGAGGCGGCTGAACGACACCGTGTTCTCCACCTCGCCCGACTTCTCCTTGCGGGAGGCCTTGATCGAGAGGGAGCCGTCGACGACCTCGACGCCGATCGCGTCACGGGCCACGCCGGGCAGCTCGGCCCGCACGTATGTGTTGTCCTTGTCCCCGTAGAGATCGACGGGGAACTGGCCGCCGCGGGGCGCGCCCGCTAAGCCGGTCAGCGCCGTTCCGAACAGCCAGTCGAGCTGGTTTTCAATGTCAGCCCGCGGACGGCCGCCAAAAACGGAGGTCGGCGCCGCGCTGCGGGTGTAGGGATGGGTGTATTGAATGAATCGCATAGTGACCCCACCATTGCACGCCGGGTGCCGAATGAGGCCGAATCCTAAGTTCCTTGCTGCTCAACCTGTTGAATCGGGACCGCCTTCACCCTGTGTGCTGTTTCTTCCCAGTGTGGGACGCCCCGTGCGCAGGATTAGCACACGGGCCGGCGCCGCTCCAGAATACCTTTGCGCGAATGGGCTTCCGCGCTTCGCTGATCCCCGTGAGCCTCCTTCACGCCGTCCCGTGCGCGCTCCTGGTCGCGCTTGCCGCGGGGTGCGCGCAGGTTGCGCCGCCAGCGACGAACGGGGCCGGCGCGCCCGCGGCGAGGCCGGTTATCCTGGCCGATTTCGACTACGAGCTGCTGGGCACGGCGATCTTTTCCGAGACGAACCGCGTCCGCGCCGCGAACGGCGTCCCGCGGCTGGCCCCCCTCCCGGCCCTCGATGCCGCCGCAGCCGACCAGGCCTCATTCATGGCGCTGATGTTCCGCACGCAGCACGACAATCCGATACGCGGGGAGCACGACGTTGCGGAACGGGTCCGGCACGCCGGCCTCGATGGCTCGCGCGTCGGCGAAAACGTCATCATGATGCCCGCGCAGCGACCCGACGGCTCGCCCCGGCCGGACTACACGTACGCAGAGCTCGCGGCCCTTATCGTGGACAGCTGGATGAATTCGCCGCCCCATCGCCTGAACCTGCTCGACCCCGGGTTTGCCAGTCTCGGGTGCGCCGCGCGGATCGCCCGCGGGGTCGTGCGCGGGGACCTGAGGGTTTTCGCGGCGCAGGTCTTCTACACGCCCGTTCGCAGGCCGCCTCCCAAGGAATAGCCCCGCCGCGACGGGACCGTAACGGCTCGCGTCAGGCGGCCCGAATGCCATAACCGTGGCGGATGGGCCTCACCCGGTTTTCCGTACCACCGCTCCACAGGGTCACGCGCGACCTCGCGGCGGTTGCGATGGGCCGCGAGCCCCCGGATCTCGTCGTCACCGGGGCCCGCGTCCTCTCCACGTACACCGAGCGGATCCTCCCCGGCCGGGAGGTTTGGATCAAGTCGGGCCGGATCGCGGCGGTGAAGGCAGCGGGCGCCTGCAGGGCGCCGAAGGGGTCGGGGGTCCGCTTCTTCGACGCCTGCGGCGGGATCATCGCCCCGGGGCTGGTGGACCCCCACGTCCACATCGAGAGCTCGATGATGACGGCCTGCGCTTACGCGGAACCCGCGCTCCTCAACGGGACAACGACCATCTTCTGCGACAGCCACGAGATTGGGAACGTCTGCGACGCAAAGGGCATCGAGTGGATGCTCGAGGACGCGCGCCGGGCGCCCCTTTCGATCTTTCTCACCGTCCCCAGCACGGTCCCGGCGACGGGCCCGAGATTCGAGACGGCCGGCGGCGACCTCACCCCGCGGAAGATCGGCAGGATCTTTGACCGGTGGCCCGAGGCGGTCGGCCTTGGTGAGAAGATGGACTTCGTGCAGGTGGCGATGGGCGACCGGAGAAGCCATGCCATCCTGGCGCAGGCCCTGAGGCGCGGCCGCCCGGTCTCGGGACACATATACGGCCGCGAATTCGTGGCGGCCGGTGCGGCCTCCGGGATCACGGACACGCATGAGGCGATCGACCGCGACATCGCCGACGACTTCCTTGAATGCGGCGTATGGGTGTTCCTGCGGGGAGGCCCGCCCACGACCCCGTGGAACTCCCTTCCCCTCGCGATAAAGGCGGTGACCGAGCTCGGCGCCAACCCGAAGCGGGTCTGCGTCTGCACGGACGATAGGGACGCCGACGACCTTTTCCTTTTCGGGATGGACTGGGTCACGCGCTCCGCCGTGAAGGCGGGGATGGGGCCGGCGACGGCCTGGAGCATGGGCTCCCTCCACCCGGCGACGCGCTTCGGCATGGACGGCGAATTCGGCGGCCTGGCGCCCGCGCGCCGGGCCGACATGGCGCTCCTTGACGACTCGCTGAGGCCGCAGTGCACATGGCTCGGGGGCGAGCTCGTGGTCAGGCACGGCAAGGTGACTCCGGTGCTCGAGAAGGCGCTGTCGCGCCGCTACAGGTATCCCCGTGCCGCCTATGAAACAGTGAGGCTGCCGAAAAGGCCCGTCCTGGCGCCGGAGCTGCCGCGGGGCCCGGTGACGGCCAACGTCATCCGGACCGCGCCCCGCAGGATCATCCTGTTCCACGAGCGGATTGCCCTCAGTCCCCGCCCAGGCGAGGCGTGGGCCGGCCTTCTCGCCCGCCATCGCCTCTGCTTCGTCACCGTCGTCGAGCGCCACGGCAGGTCGGGCGGGGTCGCGCACGGCCTCCTCAGGGATTTCGGGCTCAGGGAAGGGGCGGTGGGAAGCTCGGTCGGCCATGACGCCCACAACATCCTCCTGGCGGGCAGGAGCGAACCCGACATGCGCCGGGCGCTCGCGGAGATCAAGAGGATGCGCGGGGGGGTGTGCGTCGTGCGCGGCGGCAGGGTCGTCGCCAGGGTTGCCCTGCCGGTCGCGGGCCTCATCTCTGACAAGCGGGCGCCCGCCGTCGCAGCCGAGACGACAAGGCTCAAGCGCGCGTGGAAGGCCGCCGGATGCACGCTCCCCTACATGGGGTTCAACCTGATTCCGCTGGCCGTCATCCCGGAGATTCGGATCACCGACAAGGGCCTGGTAACCGTTCCCGGAATGCGGATCCTGCCCCTGTTTGAGCGCGCCTGAGGGGGCGGCGCCCCCTGCGCCCCCCAAAAAACAATCGGAATCCGCCGGGCGATGTGCTTCTCTCGGCGCCCCCGATGACTTTCAATTTCGACTCGCCACCCGACCGCCGCGGCACCGACTCGCAGAAATGGCAGAAGTATGCCGGCCGCGACGTGCTTCCCATGTGGGTCGCGGACATGGATTTTGAGGCGGCCCCGGTCATCGTCGAGGCCCTCCAGCGCCGCGTGGCCCACGGGATTTTCGGCTACTCGCGGCCCCTCCAGTCGACCGTCGACGCGGTGCTCGCGGACCTCGCGACCCGGCACCGCTGGAAGGTCGACCCCTCGTGGATCGTGTGGCTTCCGGGCCTGGTTTGCGGCCTGAATGTCTCCGTCCTCGCCTTCGCGGATGCGGGAGACGACGTCCTCAGCATGTCGCCGGTGTATCCGCCCTTCGTCACGGCGCCGAAGTACGGGGGCCGGGTGCCCAAGAGCGTCCCGCTCGTGCTCAACGCCTACGAGCCGCTCTGGGACATAGACTGGAAGGCGATGGAGGGCGCCATCACGGATCGCACGAAGATCCTCCTCCTGTGCCACCCGCACAACCCGGTGGCGCGCGTCTGGACCCGCGAGGAGCTCTCGCTGGCCGCCGAATTCTGCACCCGCTTCGACCTCGTGCTCGTCTCCGATGAGATCCACTGCGACCTCCTCCTGCAGCCGGGCGCCGTCCACGAGCCCCTGTGCGTCGCGGCGCCCGCAGCGGCGGCGCGCACGGTGACGCTCATGTCGCCGAGCAAGACCTACAACATCCCGGGCCTAGGGACCTCGTTCGCCATCATTCCCGATCCCGCCCTGCGCGGCCGCTTTGTGAGGGCGGCCGCGGGCATCGTCCCCGAGGTGACCGTCCTGGGCTACACCGCCTGCGAGGCCGCCTACGGCGGCGGCGCGCCGTGGCGGGAGGCCCTTGTCGCCTACCTGCGGGCCAACCGCGATTACCTCACGGAATTCTTCCTGCGCGAGATCCCGGACATCATCCTGGAGGCGCCCGTGGAGGCGACCTACCTCGCGTGGTTGAACGTCAAGGCGCTGGCCCTGGCGAGCCCGGTGAAGCATTTCGAGACCCATGGCGTCGGGCTCAGCGACGGCGTGCCGTTCGGGGCGCGGCCGGGCACCCATGTCCGCATGAATTTCGGGTGCCCGCGGTCCACGCTCGCGGAGGCCCTCAACCGGATGAAGGCCTCACTCGGGGCGCGGTGATCCCGCGCGCGGTCCCCGTCCGGCCCCGACCGCGGCGGCGCGGCGCCCCCCGGAATACAAGATGCTCATCGGGAAGATAGAAACAGAGTCCAACCTCTTCCTGTCGCCCCTGGCGGGCTACACGAACCTGCCGATGAGGCTCACCCTGCGCGAGATCGGGGGACTGGGCTGGGTCACGACGGACCTCGTCAACGCCCGCTCGCTCATCGAGCGCAATCCGGTCGCGCTCAAGCTCGTCGAGTCGTGCGCGGCCGACCGGCCGCTGTCGATACAGCTCTTCGGCAGCGTCCCCGGGGAAATGCGCGACGCGGCGCTGATGTGCCAGGACATGGGGGCGCAGGCGGTCGACATCAACATGGGCTGTCCCGTGAGGAAGGTGACGCAGATCGGCGGCGGCTCGGCGATGATGACGGAGCTTGCGAAGACGGCCGCGCTCGTCCGCGGCATGGTCGGCGCGGTCGCGATCCCCGTGACGGCAAAGATGCGCCTCGGCTGGGACTCGGAAAACATCACGGCCCCCGACCTTGCGCGGGCGCTCGAGGACGCGGGCGCCGCGGCGATCTTCGTCCACGGCCGCACGCGCGCCCAGGGATTCTCCGGAGCGGTCAACCTTGCCGGGATTCGCGCCGTCGTGGAGGCCGTGCGGTCGATACCGGTCGTCGGCAACGGCGACATCACGACCCCGGAGGCCGCCCGGCACATGATTGCCGAGACCGGGTGCGCCGGCGTCAGCATCGGGCGCGGCGCGTTCTACGATCCCTGGATTTTTCGCAGGACCGACCACTACCTCCGGACAGGCGAGCTCCTGCCGGAGCCCGGCTTCGCTGAGCGAATCCGGGTCATGAGGCTCCACTTCGACCGCTACTGTGAATTCTACGGCGAGGCCAGGGGGCCAAGGCTCTTCCGGAAGGTCGCTCCGTGGTATGCCAAGCGGTTCGGCCCCGCCAAGCCCTTCAAGCAGCGGGTCCTAACCATTGAGTCCAAGGCGGACTTCGAGGCCGTGATCTCCGAGTATGTCGCTTGGCGCGCGGCCTTCTGCGATCCATTGGGCGAGCTCCTTCCAAAATACCGGCCCGCCCCGATGTCCCCCTCATTCATCGGCGGCGACGAAGCCGGCGTGTTCAGCCGCGAGGGGATCCCCGTGCCGCGCGGCCCCGTCGAGACCTGGTGACGCAACGCAGGCTTCCCGCGGGTCCGTCAATAATTCTTGGAGACCACGGCGCCGGTGTAGTCCTTGAAATAGATGACCTTCTTGTCGGCATCGATGTGCCCGAAGACGACGCCGAGCTGGCTGTCCACCGTCTGGCCCTCCCGGAAGACCGTGCCGTTGATGAGGGCCTTCGCGGGGGCGCCCTGGAAAACGCCGCCTATCGTGGCGCTGGCGACGAAGGCCCGGAACGCCGCGCTCGCGGCCGGAGCCGCGTCAATCGGCGTGTTGCCCACCTTGACGTCCTTGCTGATGCTGGCGTCGCCCATCACCGACTCGGTGATGTCGGTGACGGGAGTCGGAGTCGGCGTCACCGTCGGCTCATCCTGGCCATTCCCGGTCCCGTCCGCCTTGGCCTGATCGTCGCCGCGCTGGGTCCCGACCGCGTCCTTGCCCTTGTCGGCCGGCTGGCCCGGGACCCCGGCGCCCTTGGGCAGCGCATCCGATTTCTTTGCGTCGGGAACCCCGACGGGCTTCGCGACCAACCTGATCTTCACGATCGGAAGCTGCTCGGGGAAGAATATCCTGTAGCTGTAGAAGCCGCCGACGGCGATGCAGATGAAGACAACCGTTAGGCCCACCTTCGCCATGGGGCTCAGCGCCGCCCTTCTTCGCAGGACCGACGCCGTCTTTCCCGGCTTCACGGCAATCTTCTTGCCTCCGATCTTCGGCAGCTTGTCCGCCAGCCTGCCCAGGCTGCCCTTTACGGCCGGGGGTTTGTCCGGAGTTGTCGAAAGCGAAAGGCGCGGGATGGATCCCGGGGGAGCCGGCGCCTCCACGGGGGCTCCCAACGCCGGAGGCAGCGGGGCGGCGAGGATCGACATGGGCGGCAGGAGGGCGGAAGGACGGTCCGGCGGCGGCGGCGGCTCTTCCGGCACCGGCATGCGCATCGGAGGAAGGGGCACCGGCGGAGGAGGCGGGGGCGGGGGGACGCCCTCTGCCAATGCCTGAGGCTTCGCCGCCGCCGGCGCGGCCTTGGGCCTCAGCTTGAATTTCGGAACGGCCTCGTCCGGCTCGGGATCCGCGATCGCGGCCAGCTCAGGAATCGGGATACTTCCCGACGGCGGAGGGGGAGGCGGTACAAACGGCGCCGGGGCGGACTGCGCCGGCGTTTCCTCGGGAAGGCTCAATCGGGGCTTCAGGCGCAGCCGCGAGGTCGCGTCAGCCGGTTCGGCGCCCGCCGCGGGAGGCGGCGGCGGCTCGGGCGCGGGCGGCAACCCCCCCGCCGACGGCAGGCGCGGGTT
>CAAGKR010515911.1_pt1 | contig 12968 bp, 11 predicted proteins | sample 2556971 | NCBI WGS metagenome assembly CAAGKR01 (sample SAMEA5207829, study PRJEB30636) | soil metagenome | biome: forest; feature: boreal; material: soil | place: USA | collected 2011-09 | depth 1 m | reverse complement strand
CGACGCCGCCGGTGGCTGCGCCTCCGCTTCCGCCGGTGCCAGGGGTCGAGGTGGTGCTGCTCGAACAACCGAAGGCAGCGATCGTCAGCGTCAAGAATGGAACGGCGAGCTTCTTTATCATGTCATCTCCTTGGGAATGTTAGGTAGCGCCGCCGCATCGGGCGGCCGCCAATTGAGAGGTGACTCTAACCGAAGTGGGCAACTTCGTCTACTTCCGTCTACTTCCGCCGTTCACCCTACGTACACTTACCTCCCCGGGGTGTTTGGAGCGGTCCCGATTCGATGGCCGGGGCTGCGCTTAGGGGCTGCGCTCAGGGGAGGCGTTTTTCGCGGCGGAGACGCTTGCGTACGACCGCGGCGGCGCGCCGCTCGATCGTCGCCTGGGTCGGCTTGCGTCCCTTGAGCGGCTCCTGCTCGGCGTGGGGCTCGACAAAATCGCCCGGCGCGCAGCCGAGCTCGAACATCGTCACCTCCCGTTTGCCGCGCTCGCCGATCCGGAAGGGGAGCACCGCCGCGCCAATCCCGGCGCCGACGTAGACCGCGCCTTCAGGCTGCGGCCGCCCGCGCCGATCGGCGTGGTCGCGCGATCCATAGAGGCCGTGCACGTACTTGTGGCCGCCGATCATGCCGAGCGCCAGCTCGTGCAACCGCGCCACCGTCACCTGCCCGCCGTGGGTGTGCCCGGACAGAACCAGGGGTATGCCGTGACGCCACAGACCGTCCGCCTCCTCGGCGATGTGCGACAGCGCGATCGTGGGGAGATCCTTGCGCAGCCCCTTGACCGCCGCGGCGCGGTCGGCGTGACCGGTGTACGCGTCGTCCAGGCCGACGACCTGCAGTTTTTGGTCGCGCAGGGTGAGCACCGTGTTGCGGTTCTGAAGCACCTCCACGCCGCCGCGCTCGAGGGCGCGCCGCACCTCATCGGCGCCCGACCAGTGGTCGTGATTGCCGAGCACCGCGATCACGGGCGCTTTGAAGGCGCGCATGACCTCGGTGAGCTGATCGAGGTAGAGCTGGCTGTGGCAGACGAAATCGCCGGTCAGGAACACCACGTCGGGGCTCTCGGCGTTGGTGATCTCCACGGCCGCCATTTGGACCTCGAACGGCGTGATGCGCCCGATGTGCTGATCGGTGAGGTGCGCGATGCGGAGATGGCTGATCTGATCGCGGTAGATTGCCGGTCCCGCGAAACGACGCAGGCGGATGCCATAGCGCCGCGCGCCGCGCGATGGTCGCCAGCTCGCGTGGGCGCGCCGGGCTGCCATGCGCGCCGTCCAGGCGGCAGCTTCGTCGACCGTGGGCGGAGCGGAAAGAGAAAGAGGCGTAGCGGGCGTGACGCTCACCGAACGTTCTCATTATAAACGCCCGCGCGCCTTCGACCCACTAAATCGTCGCGTAAATCGTCGCGCACTTGTCCCCACATCGATCTATTCCCCTGCGTGGCTATGCCGCTGTTTGGATGAGCTCCAGGAAGGCGCGGGCGGCGTGGCTGAGCGTCCGGGCTTTGGCATAGAGAAGACGAACCTTGCGCTCGACGTGCAGCTCCTTGACCGTCACCTCGCGTACGACGCCGCTGGCCACGTCCTGCCGGACGCACATGCGCGGCAGGAAGGCGACGCCTTGATCGTTCTGCACCAGCTGCCGGATGGTCTCTAAGGTCGGCATCTCGACGTCCATCTTGAGCGGCACCTTGTGGCGTCGGAACTCGCGCAACACGACCTCGCGATAGGGGGAGATGACGTTGTGGGCGATGAACGTCTCCTCGCCGAGCTCGGTGATGGCGACCGAGCGGCGGCGGGCGAAGCGGTGCTTGGCAGAAACGATGAACGCGAGCGCGTCGGTATAGATGACCTTGGCGACGAGCCGGTCGTCGCCCGGGTCGTAGCTCGCGACCCCCAGCTCCAAATCGCCTTCCAGGAGCTCGATGGGGATCTTGCTGGATTGGCTGCGGCGGACTTGAATCTTGATCTTGGGGAAGCGGCTACGGTAACGCTCGATGTGGGGCAGGAGGTAGAGCGTCGAGGATTCGTTGGCCCCGATGACCAGACGTCCCGCCGATTTGTCGCGCAGCTCGGCCAGCGCGTCCTGCAGCTCTTCTTCGAGGTTGTGGAAACGGCGCGCATAGTCGAGGACCGTCCGCCCGGTGTCGGTGGGGACCAGCTCCTTGGCGCCGCGATCGATCAGCTTCTCGCCGATCTCGTTCTCCAGGCGCTGCACGGCGAGCGAGACCGCGGGCTGCGTTCGGTAAAGTTTCTCCGCGGCGCGGGAGAAGCTGCGTTCACCGACGACGGTCGCGAAGACCTGGAGAGCATGGAGATCCATGCTCCAATCCTACGCAGGTTGCACGACTGATGTATAAGTTTTGCATATCTAACGCAGAACAATTATAAATTTGCGATATCGCGCGGCCAGCTTCAAGGTTGTTCCATGACGGTTCGAGCGGCCCCCACCAAGGTTCACATCTTCGACACCACCCTGCGCGACGGCGAGCAGTCGCCGGGTTGCAGCATGACCGTGAGCGAGAAGCTGCGCCTGGCGCACAAGCTCTGCGACCTCGGCGTCGACATCATGGAGGCGGGGTTCCCGATCGCCTCAGCGGGCGATTTCGAAGCGGTCCAGAAGGTCGGCCGCGAGGTCTCCGTCAAGGTCGCGGCGTTGGCCCGCTGCACCGCGCTCGACATCGAGCGGGCGGCCCGGGCGCTCGAGGGATCGAAGGTGGCGCCTCGTATTCACGCTTTTCTGGCCACCAGCGACGTGCACCTCAAGTACAAGCTGAAGAAAACCCGGGCACAGGTGCTGGAGGAGGCGGCCAAGGCGGTGGAGCTGGCGCGCCGCTACGTCGAAGACGTGGAGTTTTCCGCCGAGGACGGCGGGCGAACGCCGGTCGAATATTTGATCGAGGTCGCGCGGGCGGTGGTCGGCGCGGGCGCCGCCACCGTGAACATCCCCGACACGGTCGGGTACGGGATCCCCGAGGAGTACGGCGCGCTGATCGGACAGGTCGCACGCGCGCTTGGGTCGTCTGCCGTCGTGAGCGTCCACTGCCACAACGACCTCGGCCTGGCAGTCGCGAACTCGCTGGCGGCGATCCAGAACGGCGCGCGCCAGGTCGAGTGCACGATCAACGGAATTGGCGAGCGCGCCGGCAACTGCTCGCTGGAAGAGATCGTCATGTTGCTCAAGACCCGGGCCGACAGGCTGCCGTTTTCGACCGGCATCAAGACGGAGGAGCTCTTCCCGGCCAGCCAGCTCCTGACCGAGATCATCGGTGTCGGCGTCCAGCCGAACAAGGCGATCGTCGGACGGAACGCGTTCGCGCATGAGGCCGGCATTCATCAGGACGGCTTCCTCAAGGAGCGGACCACCTACGAGATCATCGAGCCGCACAGCGTGGGAGTGCCCGAGAGCCGCCTGGTGCTCGGCAAACACAGCGGACGCCACGCGCTCCATGCGCGCTGCGCGGACCTGGGCCTGACCCTCGACAAGGCCGAGCTCGACGAGGTCTACGCCCGCTTCTCGGCTTTCACCGACACCAAAAAGGGGATCTTGGACGAAGAGATCCGCAAGCTGGTGAACGAAGTCCTGGCAGGTGGACCCGCCCGCAAGAGCGCCTAGCGGAGCGCGGGATGGGCTGCGCCGCTGTCGTGGGCCCACCCCGACGCGACGACAGTCGGAGCCGGATCGGGTCGGCAAGCAAGTCTCCGGTGACCGATGATCGCGCGGGAGAAGCGTTGAAACTTCTGCCGGGATGACTATGCTGCGCCAGCGAATATCATGGCCACCGTCGACGTACCGTTAGAAAGAGTTCGCTTCGGCCGCACCGCCCGCAAGGACGGCTGGTGGCTCATGCCGCTCACGACGCTCGTGGTGTTCAGCTCTTTCATTGTTTATGTCACCTGGGCGCTCCTTCAGGGCGACAACTACTGGTACGGCAACTACCTCTCGCCGCTCTACTCGCCAGAGCTTTTTGGCGCCTCCCCCCACGCGGTGTTCGGTCCGTGGCGCTGGCCCTGGCTGCCGTTCGTGAAGTATTCGCCGGCGATGCTGATCCTGATCTTCCCGCTCGCGTTCCGCATGACCTGCTACTACTACCGCGGCGCCTACTACAAGGCGTTCTGGGCCGATCCGCCAGCCTGCACCGTCGGTGAGCCGCGCCACGACTACCGCGGAGAGGCCAAGTGGCCGCTTTTGATCCAGAACCTGCACCGCTACGCGCTCTACTTCGCGCTCGTGTTCATCGTCCTGCTGTCGATCGACGTCGTGAAGGGATTCTGCTTCAACGATCCCAAGACCGGCCACGCCACCTTCGGGGTCGGCATCGGCTCGCTGGTGCTGCTCATCAACGTGGTCCTGATCGCCGGCTACACGCTCGGCTGCCACTCGTTCCGCCACCTGGTGGGCGGCGTGCTCGATCAGATGTCGCGCGCGCCGGCCCGCAAGAAGGTCTACGACTGCGCGAGCTGCCTCAACCGGCACCACCCCAAGTGGGCCTGGTGCAGCCTGGTGTTCGTGGGCTTCACCGACATCTACGTGAGACTTTGCGCGATGGGCGTGATCCACGACGTCAGGATCTTCTGATGGCCGAGGTTCAAACCCACGAGCACGACGTGCTGGTGATCGGCGCCGGCGGTGCCGGGCTGCGCGCGGCGATCGAGGCCTCGGCGGCGGGCGTGTCGGTCGGTCTCGTCTGCAAGTCGCTGCTCGGCAAGGCGCACACCGTGATGGCCGAAGGCGGCGTGGCGGCCGCGATGGCGCACGTCGACGATCGCGACAACTGGAAGGTCCACTTCTCGGACACCATGCGGGGCGGCCAGTATCTGAACAACTGGCGCATGGCGGAGCTGCACGCCAAGGAGGCGCCGGACCGCGTGCGCGAGCTCGAGGCCTGGGGCGCCGTCTTCGATCGGACCAAGGACGGCCGCATCCTGCAGCGCAACTTCGGCGGTCATCGTTACCCGCGCCTGGCGCACGTCGGCGATCGCACCGGCCTCGAGATGATCCGCACGCTCCAGGACCACGGGATCCACCAGGGGATCAAGGTCTACATGGAGCACACGGTGACCAAGCTGTTCGTCGAGGGCGGGCGCATCGGCGGCGCCTTCGGCTACGACCGCGAGCGTGGTTACCTGAGGGTGTTCAAAGCCAAGTCGGTCGTGGTGGCGACCGGCGGCGTCGGTCGCGCCTTCAAGATCACCAGCAACAGCTGGGAATACACGGGGGACGGCTACGCGCTGGCCTACGATGCGGGCGCCGATCTGATGGACATGGAGTTCATCCAGTTCCACCCGACCGGGATGGTCTGGCCGCCATCGGTGCGGGGCATCCTGGTGACCGAGGGGGTGCGCGGGGAGGGCGGCGTGCTGCGCAACAAGGACGGCAAGCGCTTCATGTTCGACGACATCCCCCAGAACTACAAAGCGCAGACGGCCGACACCGAAGAAGAGGGCTGGAAGTACGTCCAGGGTGACAAGAACGCGCGGCGGCCGCCCGAGCTGCTCACGCGCGATCACGTCGCGCGCAAGATCATGCGCGAGGTCCGCGACGGCCGGGGCAGCCCGCACGGCGGCGTGTTTCTCGACATCGCCTGGATCAAGTCGCGCCTGCCGGGCGGCGCCGAGCACATCAAGAAAAAACTCCCCAGCATGTACCACCAGTTCAAGCAGCTGGCCGATATCGACATCACCGAGGTGCCGATGGAGGTGGGACCGACCACCCACTACACGATGGGCGGCGTGCGCGTCGACGGCGACACGCAGATGTCGACGGTTCCGGGACTGTTCGCGGCCGGCGAGTGCGCCGCGGGGCTGCACGGCGCCAACCGGTTGGGCGGCAATTCATTGTCAGACCTGCTGGTCTTCGGCAAGCGCGCCGGCGAGCACGCGGCGAAGTTCGCTCGCGAACGCGAGGCGGTGGCGATCGACGCGGGCCGGGTCGACGCGGCGGCTCGCGCGGCGCTGGCCCCCTTCGATCGCGGGGTGGGCGGCGGCGACGCCGAGGGCCCGTACAAGATTCAGTATGCGCTGCAAGATCTGATGCAGGACAACGTCGGGATCGTGCGCAACGAAGCCGAGATCAGGAAGGCTCTCGAGGGGATCCAGGGGCTCAAGCAACGCGCCGGGCACGCCGCGGCGGCCGGCAACCGCGATTACAACCCGGGCTGGCACACGACGCTCGATCTATCGAACCTGCTCACCTGCGCGGAGGTGATCGCGATGTGCGCGCTTGAGCGCAAGGAGAGTCGCGGCGGGCACTTTCGCGAGGATTACCCGGACAAGGATCCCGCCTATGGAACCTTCAACCTGGTGGTTCGCAAGGGGCCGGGCGGCCGGCCGGAGCTGCGGCGCGAGACGATAGCGCCCCTGCGCGAGGATCTGAAACAAGTCGTCGAGGAGAACAAGTGATGTCCGGCACCAACAGCGGGGACACTCAAAGGGTCCCCGCGCCCCCCCGCGATGGGCTCCGCTCGGCCGAGGCGACCTCCGCCCACGCGAACCACGCGACGTTCCGCATCTGGCGGGGCGAGAAGGGTAAAGGCGAGCTGCGCGACTACCAGACGCCCGTCTCCGAGGGGATGGTGGTGCTGGACGCCGTTCACCAGATCCAGGCCGAACAGGCCAACGATCTGGCCGTGCGCTGGAACTGCAAAGCGGGCAAGTGCGGATCGTGCTCGGCGGAGGTCAACGGCATGCCCCGCCTCATGTGCATGACCCGCCTGTCCGACCTCCCGCTCGACAAGCCGGTGACGGTGCAGCCGATGCACACGTTCCCGTCGGTCCGCGATCTGGTCACCGACGTGTCCTGGAACTTCCGCGTCAAGCAGGAGATCAAGCCCTTCAAGCCGCGAGCCCCCGACGCCGCCGACGGGACCTGGCGGATGCAGCAGGAAGACATCGAGCGCGTGCAGGAGTTCCGCAAGTGCATCGAGTGCTTCCTCTGTCAGGACGTGTGCCACGTGCTGCGCGATCACCACAAGCACGACGAATTCATCGGTCCGCGCTTCCTGGTGCACGTCGCCGCGCTGGAGATGCACCCGCTCGACACCGAGGACCGCGTCCCCGAGCTGAAGAAGGCGCACGGCGTCGGCTATTGCAACATCACCAAGTGCTGCACCAAGGTCTGCCCGGAGGGGATCACCATCACCGACAACGCGATCATTCCGCTCAAGGAGCGCGTCGTCGATCGCTACTACGATCCCCTCAAGCGGTTATTCGGCATTGGCCGCAAGTAGCCGCAAGTAGGCACAAGTAAGCGAAGGTCAATTGCCGGTGGCGTCGGTGCCGCCGTCCCCACCGTCGGCCGACGCGTCCGGCACGATGCTCACCGCGTCGGTGCCGCCGTCGGCGTAGATGAGTCCCTTCGTCGGGCTGTCGGGGATGTAGAAGACCGCCGGCCCGACGATCGAGAAGCCGGCGCAGCAACCCTGCGTGATCCTCGGACCGAACTGCGCGTGCACGATCTCCGCGGGACGGTCGCCAAACGAGATCAGGAGATCGCAGGCGCCCTCCGCAGCGCCATAGATATCGATGAAGGCGCAGTTGGTCGTCACGCCGTCGCCTTGGCAGGTCGGAGGGTAGTTGGGACACGCGGGGCCGCTCCAAGCGAGCCCGCCGTTCGGAATCGCGAGCTGCGCATTATCGGGCGAGCCGACTTGAACCATGTTGCGGGGGCAGTTGCTGCCGCAGTTGCCGGCGCATCCGTGCGCGGTCAAGCTGGCCAGCGCAAAGCCGGCGAGGAGCGCAACGGCGAGCGACGGGAACAACTTCATGGGTGACCTTTCATGGAAGCGAGCTTGGTGCAAGACGAGCTTAAATGCGAAATGTGCGTGCCGAGGCGCTCGGCGCGGGGCGGAAGTCTAGCGCAGCGACGGGGGCAGGTGGGTGATCGGCGCAAAAGAACGCTGGCCGCCGGAGCGCCAGCGGCGAGTTGGTGCTAGACGAGAGGTCTTGGCCGAAGTCACCCAGCAAAAGCTCGCGGTCCGTCGGGGCCGAGGCCGATTTGTCGTTCTGGCGCTCGTCATCGCCGTCGGGGTGCAGATACCGCTCATCGCGGGGTTGGTCCGCCTGACCCACCATTTTTACGCGGCGGTGGCGCTCGCCGCCGCGCTCACGGGCGGGTTCATCGCGACGTTGCTCGGGCGGCGTGGCAACTGGGGCGCGCCGGGACGGGCGCGGCTCTATCTGATCCTGTGGCCGTTCATCGTCTGGTGGACGGTGGGGCTGCTGTTCGCGGTCCTGGCGCCGATCGCGCTCGTTCTGCGGGCGCTGCTGGCCAGCTTGCCGATCTCGGTGGATACCGCGCTGACCGGCGCCTTGTTCGCCGCGCTGACCGGCACGGTGCTGGCGCTCCGCAACTCGCCACGCATCCGCCGCTGCGACATCTCGATTCCCGGTCTTCCGCCGGCGTTCGACGGCTATCGGGTGGCGCAGATCTCGGATCTGCACTGCGGCCCCTTTGCCGGCGGTGCGCGCGTCGATGGGTGGGTCGCCACGGTCAATCGGCTCGGGGCCGACCTTGTAGCGGTGACCGGCGACCTGATCGCCAGCGGTCCGGCGTTCGTTCCGGTGGTGGCGGCGTCGCTGGGTAAGCTGCGGGCGCCCGACGGGGTCTTCGCGAGCATGGGCAACCACGATTACTTCACCGACGGCGAAGAGATGGTCGGAGCGCTCGAGCGAGCGGGCCTCACGTTGCTCCGGAATCGCGGCGTCGAGGTCCGGCGCAACGGCGCCGCCATCTACCTCGCTGGCGTCGACGACACCTGGACGCGCCGCCACGATCTGGACAAGGCGCTCGCCGGGCGGCCGCCCGACATGCCGGTCTTGTTGCTCGCGCACGATCCCGCGCTCTTCCCGGGTGCGGCGTTGCGCGCGGTCGATCTGACGCTGTCGGGGCACACCCACGGCGGTCAGATCGGCGTGCCGTTCTTTGCCAAGCGCTTCAACCTGGCGCGCATCATGACGCCATTTACGACCGGCCTCTACCGGTCGGGGCCGGCGACGCTGTACGTGAACCGCGGTCTCGGCTCGACCGGGCTTCCGGTGCGGATCTTCGTCCCGGCGGAGATCGCGGTGATCACGCTCCGGCGCGCCGAGCCACCGAGCGCGGACGCAGCGCGCCCGGCGGCGTGAGGACGGCCGTCAGCGCCGTGAGGCTAAAGGCCGCTGAAGCCCTGACGGTACAGCCCCGCCTTCAGATCGTTTTCGAGCGCCACGGGATGCGCGACGATGACATGAACGTCCTGGGGCAAGTGGCCGAGCGCCTGGACCTGAGCTGCGACCGCACCGCGGTCCTCCCCAATGAGCAAGCGCGCAAACCCCGGTCGCCCGATTTGCTCGCGGATGTTGTCGAGGGACCAGGCAATGTCGCCCACGAACAAGAAGCGCGCGCCGCTCGCGAGCTCGACGTACACGAGCTGACTCCCCTTCGAGTCGGGATTTAGCACTTTCTGGCGTAGCTTGGGCGCTTCGAAGGCCGCCGAGACTGTCGGCAACTTGGAACCCATGCAAACTTCGTAAGGTCGAAAGTGCGGGGCGGTGTTTCAATTGATGCCAAAGTGTCTCCGGACGCTTACCACCTGGAACGCTGCGACATCAGGCAGTGGCAAGGAGATAGACAACATGGCTCGTTTCCTCTCGCGCCGGGCTCTGCTCCTGGTGGCCCTCGTCAGCGGTGCCTGCTCATCCTCCAATTCCTCGTCGGGGACGGGCGGAACAGGAGGTCAGGCGATGGCGGGGAGCGGCGGCTCTGTCGCGAGCGGCGGCAGCACGGGAAGTGGCGGCACGCCCGCGAGCGGTGGCGCCGTGGGAAGCGGCGGCTCCGTCGCGAGCGGCGGCACGACGGGAGGCGGCGGCCTGAACGCGAGCGGTGGCGCCGTGGGAAGCGGCGGCTCCGTCGCGAGTGGCGGCACGACGGGGACGGCCGGCAATGGGAGCGGCGGCTCGTCGGCAACCGGCGGCACCTCGACCGGTGGCTCGGCGGCGGGCTCCGGGGGAGCCGCGGGCGGCGGTGTGGGTTGTGGGGTTCCGCTCGGAAGCGGCGTCGCCATCAGCGATCCAACCAGCGGTGAGATCGACGTCGGCCCAACCTACACGCCCTCCCCTGATTTGCAGCTCAAGGCTGGCGCGCCTGCGGGGTTCTCCTTCAGCTTCGACCTCGGCTCGGACAAGAGCACCATCTACAACGGACAGGACTTCACCCCGCCCCTCACGTTCTCGCGCACGATCAAGGTCTGGATTCCGTCCCAGTACGTCGATGGCACAGAGTCGCCTTTCATGGTGTCCTCGGATGGGTTCTACGCCGGACTCCAGACGGTCGTGCAGAACCTCGCCGATGATCCCAATCCCGATCACCACGTTCCGCCGCTGACGATCATCGGCATAACGAACGGTCCGGACGTGCATCCTAACAGTGAACGCAGCCTGGAATACGACACCGTGTCGGATCGTTACTGGCAGTTCGTTACCACAGAAGTCATTCCCATGGCTCTTTCACAAACCGCGCTCACGGCGATGTACCCGAACTTCAAGTTCACGAGCGATCCCAACGGACGGGGGGGGTACGGTTGCAGCTCGGGCGGACCGGCCGTCATGGGCTTGGCTTGGTTCGGGGACTTCAACCGCGTCTTTTCGTTTTCGGGCTCGTACGTCGCCATTCAAAAGACCACCGCATATCCAATGGGCGCGTGGGAGTACGCCAGCCTGATCACGGCGGCTCCCTTCCGACCGGACTTCCGAGTGTTCCTGGAAGTGGGTCAGAACGACAATGGCTCCACCACCCCCGCGTCGAGCGACAGCAACTGGGTGATTTCGAATCAAAACATCGCGGCCGCGCTCTGCGCGAAGGGCAATGCCTATCGCTTCATTTACGCAAAAGGCGCCGGGCACTGCGACAACAATGCGAGGAATGAGGTCATGCCCGAGGGCTTGATCTGGCTGTGGCGCAACTACACGCCGCCGGCCAACTGATCGACGACGGTTCATTCCAGGCGGTTTGCGGCGGGCTCAATAGACAGCGACCGCAGCCACACCATCCCGCCCAGGGATTCCACGACCATCGTGTGCAGCCCCTTCGTTAGCAGGAGGCCGCGCGCCGATTGCGGCTGGCCGGCCCGGCCGACCAGCGACAGCGATAGTCCTCCGTCGACGGCGATCCGCATCGCTCCGGCGCCCGCGCTTTCCACCACCAGATCGAGACGCTGGGTCTTCGAGACCACCACGTTGTACGAGACCAGATCCCCTGCCTTTTCCAACTTCCCCGGGCGGTCCGCGTCCGGCCAGGCCCAGGTGGTCTCGGCCAGGCGAAGGGTCGACGGGATCGGCTGGCCGGCGGTCGGCTCGGGGCGGAGGCGATCGTTCTCGGCGACGATGCTCGACACCAGCGGATACCGGCCGGCGCGGTCCGGAGACTCGAACGCGGTCGGCCACAGATCGTAAGTTCCCCAGACGACGAGCGTGGTGCCGGCGCCGAGGATCACACCGAGCGCCCGAGCGTTGACGGTCGCCGCGCGCGGGTCCAGGTATTTGGGCCGCGCTCTCGGCAACCGTGGTCTCGAAATCGCCGCCCACGGACCAACCGCTCTCGTACGAGACCACGCGCAGCCCGAAGGCCTGCGCATATCGCGCCTGGGCCGCGACTTGCTTCGCGTAGTTGGCGACGCCCACCTGGCCGCTGGCCTCTCCGCTGGACGGCATTCCCGCTTCGAAGATCGCGTCGACGCTGGCGATCCGAACGTCATCGAGGGTGACGGCCTGTCGTTCATCACCGCGACCGACGATCCGGACCCGGTGCGGGCCGGCGGCATGCACCGCGATGGAAGTGTAGGGGAGCAGATCGAGGACGTCATAGGCCCACCCGCCGCCCGTGAACGGGTCGGGGTTGAGGCGCGGATCGCGGCCGCCGGCGAACGACGTGATTCGTTGATCGTCGAGCATCAGATCGATCGGATCGACCGCGTCCGGGCGACCGGCCACGCGAAGCGCACGGCGTAGAAGCCGCCGGCGCCGAAATCGACGGTGGTCCCCAGCGAGCCGGTCCCGCGGATGAACGCCGCCTGCGCGCCTTCTGCGGGCGCGGGCGGGAAGCCGATGTCGTCCACGGGTGCGGCGCAAAACCGAAAGCTGGCCGGTCCTCCGCCGGACCCGCCGGAGGCGAATCCTCCTCGGGCCCGCCCGCCGGCTCCCCCGGCTCGCCCGCCTTAACCAGCGTCGCGCCGTCGATGTGGAGCGCGGGATCGGAATCGACGTCGGGCGCGGCGTAGACCGGGTCGCCGCCCGGAGCCTCGTCGCTCAGCAGGACGTAGCTGCCGCGCGCCGCGAGGAGCGCGGGGTGAGGGAGCCGGGTGAAGGTGGTTCGTCCGTTCTGCCCGTCGCGCGGCGCGACCTCCACCGACGCGACGACCGCTCGGTCGGCGGCGCGCAGGATGGCAACCGCGTGGCTCTGTTTGTCGTCCGGCCCGGCGAGGCGGCCGAGCTCGTACACGGCCAGCGGGCGCTCTCCGACGGAAAGGCGAAGCCCAGCGTGACACCGGGCGAAGGCGAGGCGCGACCCGCGTCGCGCAGCCGAATGCCGTCGGCGAGCGCGGGCGTCCGATAGACACCGCTTTCGCCTTGGAACTTCCAGCTCGACGTTTCCTTCGGTTTCTCGAAACCACCATCCGGCACGACGATGCCGGCCACGGCCCCGATCGGATTCGCGCTTCCGTAATAGGTCGCCGCCCCGGCGCCCCAGAGGTAGGCGCTCACCGGGCGCGGGTCCGGGACGTGCTGCTCGCCGTCGGCGTTGTCGAAGTAACGCTCCAAGAATAGGAGACCCTCGGAGGCGGTCGCCTGATAGTTGTCGTACTGGTACTCGTAGAGGATCCGGACCCGGTTTCCCATGGCTCCGTCGCCGAACACCCGCCGGAAGATGTCGCTCACGCGCTTCGTTTGCAGCGCGTGCCAGCGCACCCACAGCTCGGCCCCGCGGCCCGCCGG
>CAAGKR010297947.1_pt1 | contig 12968 bp, 15 predicted proteins | sample 2556971 | NCBI WGS metagenome assembly CAAGKR01 (sample SAMEA5207829, study PRJEB30636) | soil metagenome | biome: forest; feature: boreal; material: soil | place: USA | collected 2011-09 | depth 1 m | reverse complement strand
TTGGCGAAGCAGATCTGCTGGGCGAGGATGGTCTTCCCAGTGCCGGGGGCGCCCGCAAGGACGACCAGGGAGCCCGGCTCCAGGCCGCCTCCGAGGACAACATCGAGGTCGGCAATGCCCGTTTTCATTCGCCCCATGTCAGCGTCCATCCTTGCCGATGAGGTGAGCGGCCGCCATCAGGAGCTCGGTGGGGAGGAATGGCTTGCTCAAGACGGCATCGGCGGCGGTGGCCAGCTCGGGGTTGCCGCTAACGGCCAGGATTGGGATCGTCGCGGTGTCTGGATCCGACCGCAGCCGCGTGATGAACTCCTGTCCGCCCATGGTCGGCATCATCATGTCTGTGATCACTAGATCGGGGCGTGCGATCTTGACGGATGCCCAGCCAGACCCGCCGTGACGGGCCTCTACGACGATGTGGCCGGCGCCCTCGAAGATCAGCCGCATGAGGAACCGGATGTCGGGCTCGTCATCGACCACCAGAATCTGAGCCACCTAGTCCGGACCCTCCTAGTCGGCAGATGTCAGCAAGAACAGAGAATAGTCTTCGATAGTCTTCGCAGGGGGCGAACCGGTCACCCTCGAGTGGAAAAGTATGGACGAGCTAGAGCTGAGTGTAAGCCCCGGAGGCCGGAAATGGGCCGTAGCCTTCGAGGGTAGCACCGCCGCACGTAGTAGGCTCGGCGAGCGGAGGCAACGCTGACAGGAAACCCTTTCGCTCGCCGTAGCTCGCTCGTTCGTCTTGCGGCAGGCCTGACTGCAGCAATCGTTCTGGCCGCCTGCGGAACTGCCCAGGCGACTTCCGATCGCGTGAGTCTGCACCCGTCGCCGATGTCCGCGCCCACCGCTCCGGCGACTCAGCCCACTGAGCAACCCGCGCCTTTGATCGATCCGGGTCTCGACCTCCGGGCCGGTCCAATCGACGTGCCACTCGAACTTCGGATTCCCGCTCTCCGGATCAATGCCGCCATCCTGGGCGTCGGAATTACCTCGACAAACGTGATGGACACGCCCAAGGGTTCAGCCAACGATCCGGTTTGGCACAAGGCGTTCTGGTATCGAGGCGGGGGGATCCCCGGGAGCGCGAGCACGGCCACGATCGCGGGACATGTTGATGACGTGCTCGGACGGCCAGCGATCTTCGCGCACCTCAACGCGCTGCGGCCAGGCGATTCGATTGTGGTTCACGACGCGCGGACTGACCTCGACATTAAATATGTCGTGACCGGGACAGCGACATACACCATCCGCCAAACCCTGGAACCCGCGGTTCTCTCGCAGATCTATGGGCCCGGGCCGGTCGCTGGCCAGGGTCCGGAACCATCGCCTGACGGCCTCTCTCACCTCACCCTGATCACCTGCACCGGAAACTGGATCAACCACCTCGCAACCTACGATCACCGCTTTGTCATCTATGCGGTGGGCGTCCCAGTCCCATCCCCTCGCCGGGGGCCGCACTCCCAACCCATTAGCTGATGGGCTTCCGGCGCCCCCTTCGCCATCGTGATGGTCGTCGGCCTTCTGGCCGGCGTCGCCTCGATCGGCCTCCGGCGAATTCTTCGGAACGAGCGCGCTAACTCTTAGAGGCTCAGTGCCCCTGAGTCAGGCGGAACCTGGCTGGCCCCGGTCTAGACGGCTTGGTCTCGGACGGAACGACGCGCAAGCAGGCGCTGACGGATCCCGTAGATGGCGACCGTCCCCGTCCCGACCGCAAGAATCACCGCAACCACACCAGCCAGGAGAAGGAGCGGTTGGGCCGAAACGAGACCGTAGCCCATGATCCCAATTCCCAGAAGTCCGGCCAGGACTGAGACCGGAACGCAAAGCCAGATCGTCGCGGGTGTCACCCACGTCGTGCGCAGCGAGAGTCCGCCTGGGCGCGACCACATGAGCGCCATCACGGTATCCGCTACGGGTAGAAGGCGCAGCTGCGTCCGGTCAAGGGGTGGGAGCGTCGCCGGCACGCGGGTCAGGCGGTTGGCCACATCCCTGCAACGCGGCATCTGAAGGGACCTTCCCAAAATTGACCAAGGCCTTAAGAAGCTCCCAAACCTTAGTACCGGTCCGATTGATTCCCGCGGAGGTTGCCCAATAGAATCCAGCCGGACTGATGCGAACCGGCCTCCGACCGATTGTCCCTCTCGTGGCGCTGATCTTGAGCGCCTGCGGATCATCGCAGAGTGCCGTGATCCATTCCGCACCCTCCCTGTCGCGCCCGCCGGCCGCCACCCCAGTGCCCTCGGTCCCGCCGACAACGATCGATGCGACGTATGTGGCGAACGAGCTGGGCGCGGCGGAAGCCGATATCCGTGCCGCCAACACGCCCCTATCCGACTACGCCGAGCTTGGCCGGCGCCAGCAGCTTGCCTATCACCTGCTGGCGGCACATCCCGACTGGGTCCCCGCTGTCCTGTCGTCCGTCCCATCGGAGATCGCCGCGACGATCCAGGCGAATTTGACGGCGGCGGGGCAGATCGACACCTTGAACGGGGCGAGGAGTCAGCTGCCCCATTGGCGGATCGTCGCTCCGCAACCGCCCGACGTCTTGCTCGGCTACTACCGTGAGGCGGAACAGACCTATGGCATCGCCTGGCAATACCTCGCCGCGATCAATCTCATCGAAACAAACATGGGACGGATCCAGGGATTGAGCTCCGCTGGGGCGCAGGGACCGATGCAGTTCATGCCCGCCACCTGGGCGACCTACGGCCGGGGCGACGTGAACAACCCGCACGATGCGATCCTCGCCGCTGGTCGATACCTGCAGGCGGCTGGCGCGGCCGGCAACCTGAGCCGCGCGATTTACGCCTACAACAACAGCGCGCTCTACGTGCGAGCCGTGACGCTGTACGCCCAACAGATGTCCGCGAACCGACAGGCGTTCCTCGGCTACTACAACTGGCAGGTCTACGTCGCGACCACCGGCGGGAACGTGCTCCTGCCAGAGGGGTTCAGCGGCTAGCGATCGTCTCCCGCACCCAGGCCACCACCTGATCCATCGCCGCATCCAGCACCGGCAACAAGCCGTGCCCGACCCGGGGAAACGTCACGAGCCGGGCGTTCCGTAGCAGCTTCGTCGACGTCTTCAACAGGTCCAGCCGGGCGAACGGATCAGACTCCCCCGATAGCAGGAGGACCGGGCAGGTGATCTTCGGCCAATGGTCCGTGCGCAGCGTCTCCGAGTGGCCGGGCCGGTGCAGGGGATAGCTGAGCAGCACCAACCCCGCATAGGTCGTTTCGAGTGCCGCCATGCTGGCGACCCGGCCGCCGTACGAGTGCCCACCCGCGATCGAGCCGGCCGGCACGGCCTTGAGGAATTCCGGGACCGCCCGCTCCGCCTTCGGCACCCCACTGCCACCGCGGCGGAGGTTCACAGCCTCGGCCTCGAGGCCGCGCGACGCCAGGGCCCGGATGTACGGTCGCATGCTTGCCGCGGTCCCCGCGGCACCGTGGCCGAGGTAGACGGTCGGAGTTGCGGAAGGTATGCGCGCCACGCGCTAACATTAGCCGCCTATGGCACGGGTCCTGATCGTCGAAGACGAGCCGAACATCGCGTCCATCATCGTTTTCAAGCTCGAGCGGGAAGGACACCAGGTCCGTTGTGAGTCGAGTGCCAGGGCGGTTCTGCAAGCTACGGACGAGAATGCGCCCCGACCTGGTGTTGCTTGAATCGACCCTCCCGGATGGCGACGCCTTCGAGCTCCTCTCGCTGCTGGTTCCGCGCGCCGCGGTCGCGATGATGACGGAGTTCCGGGACGTGACCACCCCCGGGCGGGCACGGGCGGCGCGGGCCGCGGCCACCGTCGAGAAGCCGTTTAAACCCACCCAGCTCGCCAGGTTAGTCGCGCAGCTCTCGCCGACAGCCAGTACCCCATGATGACCGTCCTCGCCCGCAAGCAGGGAGCGGCCATTGTCATCCGCGATCGGGCGCTCGGGATCTTCACGGACAAGGGATTCACGCCAGTCGACTTCAAGGTCGAGCTGGCGATGAAGCTGGCGTCGCGATTGAAGTACACTCCCATGCTCCCCGCGCAGGACATGGAGGAACCGGATCTCCTCCGCTTTCTGGAGGACTCGCCCCAGCCTTAGTTCTCGGGCCGTCGATACTTCGTCACGCCGCCGTGTTGTCGAGGGCTCCTTGAGCTTGCAAGCGTGGTCTGAGCCCAGCGTTATCCCTGCGCAGTGAGCCTGGATCGCGAAACGGAAAACCTTCTAGCCAGTGGCCGGTCCGCCGAAGCCTTCGGCAACGTGCGGGAGGCGCTGGTCCGGTACGAGGCCGCGGTAAAACTGGCCCCGAACGACGCGCTCCCGCGACTCCGACTCGGCACCCTTTGCCATCGGATCCGGGATTACGCTCGGGCGCGCGAAGTCCTGGTCGAGGCGGCGGAGCTGGCCCCGGAGGATGCGCAGGTCGCGTTTCGGCTCGGCCTGACGTGTGACGCCAGCGGGGACCGGGAACAGGCTAAGGCCGCCTACACCCGGAGCATGCTCCTCGCCCCCAGCTCCTGGCAGACGTGGTACCTGATCGGCCGGGATCACCGCCAACTCGGCCACACGGATGTGGCGCGGACGGCCTACCTCCGTGCCCTCAACGAGGCTCCCGAGGAGCCCGAGATCCTAGTCGAGCTCGGGACCCTGCTCTGGGAGAGTGGAAAGCGGGACGACGCCTTTCCCTACCTCGAACGGGCGGCGCTGGCGTGCCCCACCGATCCCGGTCTGAGCCTGCAACTCGGCCTGGCCTACCTGGAGCGTGACGATCTCATCGCGGCGCAACGCTGGCTTACCGGCGCCAAGCATCTCGATCCGTCGGATCGACGGATTGATCTCGGCCTCCAGCAGCTGGCACTTCGCAAGAAGACTGGCCGGCGTCGGAAGCGCGCCGCCTGACGCGCCCGGCCTGGTCGACCCCATTAGTTAGATGGGCCGTAAGCCCCCGCTGCTAGCCTGCGGTCAGGAACAAAAACCGCCCCCTCCTCCCCCCACAAGAGGCCGCCTCCCAGCGGCCTTTTTTCATGCCCCCTGGCGGGCTTCGGCATCCGCCCAGCGCGGCGCCGCCAGGTCAGTCGTCAGGATCTGCTCCTGGGCCAGGATCCGGCGGAGAATGGCGACCGAAGAGGCGTAGGTGGAGTCCATCCCGTAATAGGAAAGGCCACGCGCCCCCAGGGTCCGCGCCTGCGTGTATGGGGTGTCCGATGCGTAGTGCAAGACTCCGAAGTCGAAGGGAAGCTTGGTGAAGTTGATGTTGTCTCGCATCGGGTAGCGTGACGACTCGGTGGTCTCGTACAGGGCATTGAGGTAAGGGCCCGCTTCCATCTCCACCACGGTGAAGCTCTCCCGGTGGTAGAAGTCGAGGTAGCCTCGGTTCTGCAAGAAGGTTCCCCGCACCGTGACCGCCCGCTGGTTATCGAGCGCGGACCCATAGACGAGAAACGGCGCGACGCTGCTGAAGCTGAAGCAGTTGTCGAGCCAGTAGGTGTTCTCCGAGTGTTCGTCATACACGACGTTGGAGATCATGATGTCGCCGATGCTCGCATTGAGGGTGGCGGCCTTCCCCAACACGTAGACGCCGCGCAGGGTCTCGACGCTCTGCGCCACCTCGCGCAGCACGTTGTAGGCCCCCAGGCCCAGCGGGTAGTTGATGTTGATGACCACGGCGGAACTCTGTTTCATCGTGGCCTCCGATGGATTGCCAAGCCGCGGGTCGACGTCCCCGGCGTGCAGGCGGTCGAGAATGATCACCTGGGCCGCCAGATCGAGCCCGGCCCGGCTGGGCAGATGGTAGATGCCGCACGCTTCTTCCTCCTTCGACCGCTGGGCGCGTCGGGGCTGTGAGTCGTCGGAGGGCCCGTAGAAGGCGCGGGCTGCGAAATAGAGGAAGTTATCCCAGCTGCCGCGGGTCTGTCCCTGGCGCAGCTTGCGAAGCTCGGGAACCAGCTCGAGGTTATTGCCCTGCTCGATGTGCTCGACGATCTCCTCCTGATGTCGCCGGGCCGAGCCGCTCAACAGATTGACCACACTGTGCGTGTTGCTGGAGATGAAGTAGATTGGGCGATCGCGGACCCCCTGGGCCTGCAGCAAGGCCTCGATCGGTTGCCACCAGCGTCGAGTCGCCTTCACATAGCCGACCTGAGTTCCCCCCAGCATGCGGACGGTGAAGCTCTTCTCCTCAGCCTGGATTTGACGGAGCGGGCCGGCGAGATCGCCCCAGATGTCGAGCAGCCGAAGGCTGTCAGCTTCGGAGATTCCGAGCCGCTCGAGCACGCCAAATTGCGCCGCAGTCGAGTCGATGTCCGTCAGGTCCTCGGCGCTCAGCAAGCCATGGAGCTTGTTCCACTCGATCTGGAGAGCGACCAGCTGGGGAACAACATCGTCCACATCCGAAAGGCTGGCGATGTAGACGGCGAGGGTGCCCTTGCCATCGAAGTAATAGCGGCGGCGACGGCCCGGTGCGCTCTGCATCTCCCAGCTTTCGACGTCGACGTTGAGCGCCCGCTTGAAGACCTCCGCCGATTGGCCCAGCACGATCCGACGAACGCTGACGATACTCGGGGGTAGCCGGCGCAGCGCATAAATCAGGGCCCCCGTGTCCGGCTCGACCGAGCCCGCCTTCGGATGCAGGCTCGAGGACATGCCGATATGCGACTGCTCCAGGACCTTGAGCTTGGTCTCGCCCGAACTCCGTAGGAGCGTCGCATAGGTCCGCGTATACAACTCGACCGCGTCGCGGCCCGGTCCCAGTTCACTGTCACCGGCTCCGAAGGCCATTTCCAGTATTATCCCGCCCGGCGCCGAAAGCCTGCCGGTGACGGTGCGTGGTCTATTTACATCTTTTAACGAAATTTACTTGCTGGGGGAGGGTATCGCCCGTACCGTGGGCTTGACCGACCATCCTTGACCAGTCGGAGGAACCCATTTCACTCATGTACGAAGCCATTCAAACTGAAACGCAACGCACCACCCTCCGCGTGATGGCGACACGTGCGCAGGACGCGCAGCGCAAGCTCCATCTCTACGCCCTTGATCGAATCCTCTGGGCCCTCGAGGACCTGAACCTCAATGACCGCACAATCGTTCCCGCTGCTGTCGCCGAGGAACTCCTCAATTTCGGTGTCCCGTACACGCCCGACGTGAAGATCCCGGACCTCATCGAGCTGGTCTTCACGGCGCAGGAGCGGTACATGAACGTCGAGCCAGACGAGATCAACCGGGTCCCGACGATCGAGGAGCTGGAAGCCTACTTCGAGCAGTCGCGCGTCGCCTGACCTCCGGAAAGACGAAGCCGCCCGAACGGTCGGGCGGCTTTTTTGTTTTCTAGCGGCCTGCCATAATGCGATCACCTTTCGGATGGGGAGGTGGGAGCCAGCTAGTTCGTTACAAGTAAAAAACGCCGACAGGTGGCTCGCCGTCGCGAGCTGAAAAGGGAAGCCGGTGCGAATCCGGCGCGAACCCGTCACTGTAACCGGGGAGTCAGGGACAGATCCACTGGGGCACGCCGCCCTGGGAAGGAGTCCCTCGGACCTCGATCCGGAGCCAGGAGACCTGCCTGTCAGGGACCACGACCCTCTTCGAGGCTGAGAGGGAGGTGCCAGGACACGGATCCTTGGTTACTCCGATCGGCCTCCAGTTGCCATCAATGCTCTGGAGGTAAACATGAAACGGCTCATCCCCGCGGCGATTTTCGCTGCATCAATCCTTGTGCTCACCGCCGGCACCGCGGGCGCGCAGGGCGCGCTAACCCCCAATGCCCAACGAGCCCTGCAATGGCTCCAATGCACCCAGCAGCAACCGTCGGGGCAGATCGGCCCCAACTCCGATAACCCAATCGCGCGCTCGGCGGAACTTGTGATCGGCCTTGCGGCCGCCGGGCAGGATCCCTCGGCGTTTAAACACAACGGCCTCTCGGTCGCGGACTATTTGAAGACCGCCATCTCCAGCGACGTGGGCACCAATGGGGCCTTGCTGATGGCCCGCGCCCTCGAGCCGGGCACCGGCAGCACGGCCACGGTCGTTGCCCAATTGAAGGCCGCGGAGTCCCTCACAGGTCCGAGCGCCGGGGAATATGGTGCCGATATCTTCAGCGACGCGCTCGCCATCCTTGGGCTCCATGCGGCGAAGCAAGCAATCGACGCGAACGCCGTGCAGTTCCTTCGCTCGAAGCAAGACGTGGATAAGGGCTGGAGCTTCGACAACGCACAGTCCGGCAGTGATTCAAACACGACGGCGCTCGTCCTTCAGGCATTGATCGCCGCGGGCGTGAGCCCGGATGATAGCGCCATCACGAGCGGACTCGACTACCTGAAAACGCAGTTCCAGAACGGTGGGTTTGTCTTCTCCACCCAATACGGCACGATCCCTGACGCCCAGTCGGATGAACTTGCCATTGAAGCGCTTCTCGCGGCCAATGTCGCGACCAGTGGGGCGTGGTCCGCGCTAGTAGGCGCAGCGCAGAGTAACCTCGCCAGTTTGCAGATCGCAAGCGGGCCGGATGGCGGCGCTCTCGAGGGATTCGACAAGCTGATGGCCACGACCCCAGCCGCGGGTGCCTTCCTCCTGCAGCCGCTCACCGCAACGGCGGCGCGCGAGAGCCAACTCGCGCTGCTTGCCTGCCCGGCCGCGGTCGTGGCGTCCACGGCCACCACGCCAGCCCCCGTGGTCCCAGCCACGCGGCTGCCTCGAACCGGCGGGGGCAATGGACTCCCTCTGCTGGCGGTCCTCTTCGCGCTGGCGCTTTTCGCGGCCGCCGGGGCCCTGTTGCGGCGGCGAACGACCTGACGTCTCTCAAGCGCCTTGGCGGGGCATTGGGGCTCGCGTTCGCGGCTCTCTCGCTCATGCATGCGTCTGCCCATGCGGCGACGCATCGGGCCGCGCTGGTCGTCGAGCACAGCGCGGCCTGGGGCGGTCCACGCGTGATCTGGAAATGCGTCGAATTCGCGCAAGCGACGATCAGCGGCCTGGCGCTTCTGGAACTTGCCGGTGAGAACTCCGGTCAGCCCCCTCAGGTCTACGACTGGGGCGGCGGCGCCATCACCGTTTGCCAGATCAACGGGGAGCCGCGCCAGGTGCCGGACCGCTGCTTCGGTCCCGTCTCGGGCCCCAACTGGTCGGATTGGCGGGCGACGCCAGCTGGATGGACGCCGCGCAACTCCGGCGCGGCCGGCTATACGGTCGGCGATGGCGATCTCGAGGGATGGACGTACGCCTCCGGGTTTGGCGTCCGGCCGCCTTCCGTCACCTTCAGCCAGGTCTGTCCCCCCGCGGCCCCGCCTGCTCCCGCGGTGACGGCCACCCGTCAGCCGGCTCCCATCGGACAGCCTGCTGCGCCAGTGCGCGCCAGCGCAACAACGACCGCAGCGCCAACACCGACGCCCACTCCGACACCCACGATGGAAGCCCTGGCCCCGTCCGCCTCCCAGACGCCGACGGCCAAGCTCCTTGCGACGTCGGCCTCTCCGCCAACAGGGCCACCGGCGTCACCGCCGCCCTTCCTCCTGCTCGGCACCATGGTCGCGTTCCTTTCGGGCCTCTTCGCATGGAATCTGCGACGGCGGGGATCATGACCATCAACCCACTCGCTTGGTGCACCTGGGCCGTGGCGGCGCTGGCCGTCGCCTTCATCGATCGAAATCCATACCTGCAACTGGTGTTGCTCATGGTGATCCTCAATGTGTCGCTCCCATACCGGGGCCGGCATGCCGCTGGCTACTGGAAACTCGGCGCGCTGCTGGCGGCCACGCCGATCGTCTTCAGCCTGGCCCTGAGCCGGTTCGGCCACCACGTGCTGTTCCGGCTGCCTGACGTCCCGATCCTCGGCGGTCCGTGGACACTGGAGGCGTTGGTCTTTGGTGCCTCAACCGGTGTGGCTCTCCTGCTCGTGGTGGCGGTGTTCGGGGTGCTGCAGGCAACCGTGCGCAGCGCGGATCTCGTCTCGCTGCTCCCTCCGCCGCTCTATCGAGTCGGGACGGTCTTCGCGCTGGCGGTCGCGTTCGTTCCTCAGACGGCCGCCTCGTTTCGTGCGATCGGCGAGGCGCGTCGAGTTCGGGGGCAGCGCAGCGGCTGGCGCGCCGCTCCGGGGCTCCTCGTGCCGCTCCTCCTCACCACCCTCGAGCGAGCCCTGCAATACGCGGAATCGCTCGACGCGCGCGGTTACGGCAGCCGCCACCGCTCGCAATATCGACGGGCGGGCTGGCGTCCGGCGGATCACCTCGTCGTGGCGGCATCCGCGGTCTCGCTCCTCCTGGTGATCTTTTTGCCACCCACCCCCTACGTGCCGTACCAGGACCTCGTTCCGCCCTTTCCCACGCTCGTCGCCTTCGCTGCCATTCTGCTGCTCGCACTGCCCGCCCTTTTTTCCGCGACGCAGCGGGAGCATCATGTCGCTGATCTCGTTTGACGGCGTCACCTATCACTATCCCGGTGCGCAGGCACCGGCGCTCTCCGACGTGACCACGCGGGTCGAGCCGGGCGAGGTGATCCTGGTCCGAGGGGCCTCAGGCAGCGGCAAATCGACGCTGCTTCGCTGTCTCAACGGCCTGGTGCCGCACAGCACCGGTGGCCGCTTCGGCGGCCGAGTCCAGGTCTGCGGTCTCGATACGCGGGATCACCCCCCGCGGATCCTCGGGGCACGGGTCGGATTCGTCTTCCAGCATCCCGACGCGCAGTTCGTTCTCGAGGATGTCGAGGCGGAACTGGCCTTCGGCCTGGAGAACCAGGGACTGCCGCGGCCACTGATGCGGAAGCGGATCGAAGAGGTGATCGACCAGATTGGGATCGCCGCCCTGCGCCGGCGACGGATCAACACCCTATCCGGCGGCGAGCGCCAGCGGGTCGCGATCGCGGCGACGCTGGCCATGCACCCAGAGGCGCTTGCGCTCGACGAGCCGACCTCGCAACTGGACCCTCAGGCCGCCGAAGACGTCCTCCAGGTGATCGCGCGACTAGTCGCCGAGCTCGGCATGACCACCCTGATCGCGGAACACCGGGTGGAGCGGGTGGCTCCCATGGTCGACCGCGTCTGGACCCTCGATCGCGGCGCACTGGCGGACCAGGATCCCCGGACGGCGCTCGCGAGTGGCGGCGCGCGGCCGCCCGTGGTCGATCTCGCGCTGCGTGGCGGATGGGCCCCCGTCCCGCTGGGACTCCGTGACGCGCGCGCGCACGCGGCTCGGCTTCCCCACCTGGCGGCGCCGCAGCCCGAGCCGGCGCCCGATGGGCCGGTGCTGGCTCGAGCCGAGCGGGTGACGCACGCCTACGGGGGACGCCCCGCGGTAACCGGCGCCTCGGTGGAACTGCGCCGTGGGGAGATCGCAGTGTTGATGGGTCGCAATGGCTGCGGCAAGACCACGCTCCTGAAACTGCTCGCCGGGCTACTCAGGCCCGACCGGGGTCGTGTGCAGGCCGACGCGCCCGTTGCGTACGTGCCGCAGGATGCCGACATGCTCCTCTTCGCACCAACGGTGCGGGACGAACTGCGGGGCATGATCCCCGAACTAACCGGACCGTTCACCGCCTGGCTCGACCGCTACCCACGCGACCTCAGTAGTGGGGAGCGGCAGCAACTCGCCATCGCGGTGGTGGCCGCTCGGACTGAGGTGCTGCTGCTCGATGAGCCCACGCGCGGCCTTGACCCAACCATCAAGCAGGCGCTGACCGCCTTCCTGCGAACCAGGGCGGAGGATGGGGCCACCGTGCTGGTCGCGACCCACGATGTGGAATGGGCGGCCCGCACCGCCGGCCGAGTGCTACTGATGGCCGACGGGGAGATCTACGCCGACGGCCCGCCGCGGGTCGTCCTGAGCGATTCACTCGTGTTTTCCACCCAGGTGAACAAGTTGGTGGGACAGGGATGGCTGCTTCCCGAGGAGGTCCCCATTTGATCGCCGTGCGCCAGTCCAGGGCGGAGCATGGGGCCCTGCTGGTGATCTCGGCCGCGGGCCTGGCCGTCTTCGTCGCGCCACTCCGATTGGGGATTGCCTCAGCCCAGTCGACCGCCCTCTTCGCCAGCCTGGTTGCCCTGTCCGCCATCGTCGTCCTCGGGGTCGCCCTGCAGACCCATCACCTGTCACCCCGGCTTCTCGCCGTTCTTGCCGCGCTGGTTGCGATTGACGCAACCCTCCGCCTGGTGCTGGTTGTGGGGCTCCTGGGCTTCTCGCCAATCTTTTTCTTGATCATCGTCGCGGGGTATGTCCTGGGGCCGGGGTTCGGATTCGCGATGGGCGCCATGACGTTATTGCTGTCGGCGGTTCTCACCGCCGGCTTCGGTCCGTGGCTCCCCTACGAGATGCTCGGCAGCGCCTGGGTCGGAATGGGCGCCGGCTACCTTGGCGCCATCCAGCCGCGACCGCGCGGTCAAGCGGCCATCGTGGTCCTTGCGCTCTATGGCGTGCTCGCAGGATTTGCCTACGGCGTGCTTCTGGACCTGTGGGAGTGGCCGGCCCTGCTGGGCGTGGCCTCCTCGCCCATCAGTTGGGCTCCCGGCCTACCGGTGCTGGCTCTCCTCCGGCGCTTCGGCGCCTTCTATGTCGCCACCTCGCTCGTCTACGACGCGTTTCGGGCGCTTGGCAACCTCCTCCTGATCGCCCTGCTGGGCCCGGCAGTCATCGCGGCGCTGGCGCGCTTCAAGCAGCGCTTTCTTACCGAGTGGACGAGCCCCGGTAAAGTAGGTGATGATGTCCGATCTCGAGCCTGAAAACACGATGGCCGAGCTCCAGCCGGAAGCCGTCACGGAGCCGGAACCCACGGATGCCGACCCACCGCCTGAGGCCATCCGCCCGGACCGGCCGCGCATCTGGCCGGAGGAGCCTCGCGCGCCGAAACCGCAGATCAAGCGACCGCTCGACGAGTTCCTCACCGAGTGGGATGAAAGGGTCCGCCAACACGAAGGACGCCCGGTCCAGCCGAGCCGGCGGCGCCGCCCGCGAGGCCTCGACCGGCTCGTCCCGGTCACGGCGCGTCCAGAGCGCCCGGCCACGCCC
>CAAGKR010514134.1_pt1 | contig 12970 bp, 7 predicted proteins | sample 2556971 | NCBI WGS metagenome assembly CAAGKR01 (sample SAMEA5207829, study PRJEB30636) | soil metagenome | biome: forest; feature: boreal; material: soil | place: USA | collected 2011-09 | depth 1 m | reverse complement strand
CCTGCAATGTATTGGCGAGCGCTTCCAACTCGATCACACGTGTCGCGTACCCTCTTTCAATAGCGGCTTTCGGCATACCATAGACAACGCAAGAACTCTCACTCTGAGCGATCGTCATTCCCCCCGCTGTCTTGACCATGCCCATGCCTTCAGCACCATCGTCGCCCATGCCAGTCATCAGCACGGCGGTTCCCTGCTCTCCAAAATCCTCGGCAAGGCTCTTGAACAGCACATCAACCGAAGGACGGTGCCCATTTACCCTGGCGTCGTCACCCAGAACGACGATATTTCCCAGCGGCAACCGCTTCATTCTTATGTGCCGATTGCCTGGAGCAATAAGCACCCGGCCAGACAACAGCAAATCGCCGGATTGCGCCTCCTTCACCTTGATGACGCAGACTTCGTCGAGGCGGCGAGCGAACATCTCGGTGAAACCTTCGGGCATATGTTGAACGACAACAAACGTGCCGGGAAAATCCGCCGGAAATTGCGCCAGGAGGTATTGCAACGCTTGTGGCCCACCCGTGGAAACACCAATGGCAAAAAACCCTGTTGGCCGCTTCTTCGAATCCAACGCGTGCTTATCGCCTGCCTGTAACGTTCCAGAAACGGCGGGTATATTTACGCCACGGCTTTGGGCTGCGGCTTTGATCTTGGCAATTAAGTCGCGCGCTATCTCGGGCATCCGCGCCGAAACATCCCGCGGCTTCGCAACGAAGTCAAAGGCTCCCATTGACAGGGCTTTGAGTGTGACGGACGCGCCTTCGGTGCTGTGGGAGCTCACAACAATTACCGGCAAATGGTGGCGGCGCATAATCTCCTTGAGCATGTCAAGGCCGCCCATCCCGGGCATCTCCAGGTCCAGAGTGACCACCTGCGGTTTTAATTCTTCAATCTTCTTCAAGCCGAAATTACCGTCCATCGCAGTTCCCACAACCTGTATGGAACTGTCGGTTTCGATAATCTGCGGAATCAACTTGCGCATCAATGCGGAATCATCCACGACTAGCACGCGTACGGATGGCGTCATCGTCATTGCCGGGCCCCCGCCGCCGCAGTTGCGAATTGAGTCCGCTCCGCCTGCGAAAGCAACAGCGCCGAGGTCGCGACCTCACCTTTTTCCTCTGAACGGGACTTGGAGAATCGTTCGATAATGCCGGCGAGATTCATGATCAGAACTACCCGCCCGTCGCCCAAGATCGAAGCTCCGCTCACGAGGTCGGTAGTAACGGTATGGTCGTCCAAAGCCTTGATTACCAATTCCTCTTCGCCCTCCAGGGAATCCACGATCAGCCCCAGCTTGCGTTCTCCGGATGCAATAACCAGAACGAAAATTTTCTCGGAACCGTCGGGACGATCATGTCCCGCCCGCCCCATTCGCATAATCGGAAGCACTTGGTTGCGCAATTGCAAAACTTCGTAAGACTCGACCCGATGCAAGTCGCATTCAAAAGCTCGCGTAATTTCCGCAACCGCGTTCAACGGAATCGCATACAACCGCTGTTCCACGCGGAACAACAACGCCTTGATAATGGCGAGCGTCAATGGCAACTTCAGGCGAAAGGTCGTGCCTTTTCCCACTCGAGTCTCAATGTCAACGGTCCCTTTCAGCCTTTGTAAAACACTGCGCACAACATCCAAGCCCACTCCCCTGCCCGATATTTCGGTAACCTCTTCCGCGGTTGAGAACCCGGGACGAAACACCAGATCAATTGCCTCGGAGTCGGTAAGATGCAGAACCTCCGCCGGACTGATGATGCCCTGCTTGAGGGCCTTGGCTTTTACTTTTTGCGGATCAATCCCTCCGCCATCGTCGGCGATGGAGACAATGACATGATTGGCGTGGTGATAAGCGTCGAGCCGGATGACTCCCCGTTCCGGCTTGCCATTTTTCCGCCGCTCCTCGGGGGCTTCAATGCCATGGCTGACGGCGTTTCGAACAATATGCGTGAGCGGCTCCGCGATTGCATCGAGCAAACTTTTGTCGAGATCGGTTTCCTGCCCCTGCATTGCCAATTCGACATCCTTGCCACATCGTTTCGCTACATCGCGGACCATTCGCGGGAATCGCCGGAACAACTGTTCCACCGGAACCATTCGCACTTTCATCACCGAGCGCTGCAAGTCTCCTAATACTCGGGCCTGAAATGCCATGGCATCCGCAAACTTCCCTCGAATGGCTTCCCGGGGATGAAGTTTCGCAAGCTCATTGAGCGCCTGTTGAAGCATGGACTTTCCGATAATCAACTCCCCCACAAGATTGAGAACGGTGTCAATGCGACTTGAGTCCACACGCAAGGTATTCTCTGCGCCCTGGAGCGGAAGCTGAGTAGCCGGGATTTCCAATTCGGAGGAAGCGAACACCGACCTCTCATTTTGGGGGATAGGAGACTCCGAAGCTGGCCTCTGTTCTATTGGGACCAAGCTCACTGGGGCAGACTCCACGGAAGTCGGCAGTTGCACCGAGGGCTTGCCCGCCTCAAGCGCATGTACGTTCACTTCAGAGATAATTGTTGGAACGCGGCTCCTCGAGGCGACGAAATCCTCGGCGTGCTCGCTTGCCACGAGTAGATACAGTTCTTTGCTGGTTCCTTCCGCCCCAGCTTCCGGACGGACGCCGAGAACCTCTCCTATCTTGCTCAACTCCATCATGACGAGTTGCCGGGCCGCCATGGGCATGGCGCAAAGGGGATCGATCTGCGCCATAATTTGGTAGACACACCGGCCATCTGCCATGGCTTTTTGGACAGCTACTTTCTCGTATTCAGTCCATACCACCACCGGCGCAGGCCCGGTTTTCTTTCGGCGCGGATCCTTTGTGGTTTTGCTCCCGGTCAATTCGCGGACGATCTTCTTCATGGCCGTAGCAGATGGCAACTTGCGGCCATGCCGGTAGGCAGACAGCATGGCATCAAAAGTGTCAGCAGCACAAAAAGCAATTTCAGCAAGGGAGACGTGCGATGGCACGGACTCAGCCGCAAGGGCATCCTCCAGTTCATGAGCGAGTTCACTAAGCTCCCGGAAGCCGCACGATGCTGAGTCTCCCTTCAGCGTGTGCACCGTGCGGCGCATGCTGCGCATTGCCTCAATGTCGCCCGGTTGCTTCTCCAGTTTTAGCGCTTCGTCATTTAGGGCCTGCAATAATTCCTGCGCAGTCTCAAAAAAGAGCTCGCGCAGTTCATTGCCGGAATCGTCGGAAAATTGCGTCATCGCTGCCCCTCGACGTGCCGGTAAGCAGTTCCGCTTTCCCGGTAGAGCAACGTGAACTTGTCGGTGAGGTTGCGCAGGCTTTCGGCATGGCCCACAAAAAGGTATCCTCCGGGGTTGAGGCAGCGCGCGAATTTTTCCACCAAACGCTTCTGCTCCGGCTCATCGAAATACATCATTACGTTGCGACAGAAGATGATGTCGTTGTGTTGCGGCAGATATTCGGTTTTTAGGTTGTGAAAGTCGAAATGAACAAGCTCTTTTACGGCTTTTTTGATGGCATAGCGTTCGCCCATTTTGTCGAAGTAGCGCAGCCGATAGCTGTAATCCACTGAGGCCATCTGACTTTCCGAGTAGCTGCCCTCCTGCCCCGCTCGCAAAACCGAATAGTTAAGATCACTGGCCAGAATTTCAACCTTCCATGGACTGGGTATGAGAGGCTTCGGCGAAACCAGAGGTGACATTGGCTGACAGCGAAACTGATAGTTATGGAGCGCGTCCGCCACCAGCATTGCGATCGTGTACGGTTCCTGTCCCGTGGAACAGCCCGCGCTCCATATGCGCAGCAGAAATTCTCCCGTTTCCTTTTTCCGCCGCAACACTTCAGTCAATATGTGCAAATGGAAAAGTTCCATCTGCGCTTTGTTGCGGAAAAAACTGGTCTCATTGATCGTGAGATCTTCGAGCAACTTGGATAATTCCTGCCTGCCTTGGTCGCTGATAAGCAGCCGGTAATAACTGTAAAAAGAGTCAAGCCCGCAATCTCTTAGTCTTCGCTGCAACCGGTCTTGCAGAAAATGAGCGCGTCTGGCATCGAAATGCATGCCGCACTCCTGATAGACGAGTGCCTGCAAAAGCTTCAATTCGGCATCGGAGACCTGCATCGCGAGGGCTGGTGTGCTCATTGACTCTCTTCCGCTGGATTATTTTTACGATCTTGCCGCGACCGCCTTGGAGACCTTTGCTGGAGGCGCTGGATGGGTGCCGGTCGATGGCTTGCTGTTCGGCTGAAGTCTGCTGTACTCAAGCAACTTGGCCATATCAAGCAGCACGATCAGGCGACCCTGGTGTTTTCCCAGCCCGGTTACGCAGTTCAGACTACCTTCCTCGAATTGAGTCGGAGAAGGCTCAACATCTTCAGCCGGAACTTTAAGCACTTCGGAGGCGGAATCGACGATCAAGCCGGAAAGTCGCCCATTGTGTTCCACAACCAGGATCCGGTTCCGGCGGCTGCTTGTTATTTCCTTCTCTCCCAGTCGCTTTCTTAGATCGATGACGGAAACAATCTTTCCGCGAAGATTGATCACGCCTTCGACGTAATCCGGCGCGTCTGGCACAGCAGTGATCTCGGGTACGCGCACGATTTCATGCAGAGAAACAATAGGGACGCCGTAAGTCTCGCGTCCCACCCGGAAGCCGACAATATGCAGTTCGCTCTTCATGAACGATGTTTCGCCTTCAGGCGCGGGCGCCAGCCGCAGCTTGGCGGGCAACGCCCCGGTTACGAATCCGGTTGTCCTCACCCATGAGTGCTCTCTCCATCTGTTCAAGCGCAAAGCGTCCCATGGAATCCATAAGCTCACGCGACATCTTCGACATTTGTTCCGCCGACGCCGCCAATTCCGTGGAACCCGAAGTGGTTTGTTGCACCAATTCCCGCATCCGTTCCATCGCTTTCACCACCGCGTGTGCTCCAGAAGCCTGCTCTTCAACCGCGGAGTTAATCTCGTGCGTAATTTCGTTCAACCGCGTGGTTGCCCGCGCGATCTGTGAGGAGCCATGAGACTGCTCATTGGTGGCGGCGCCGATTTCTTGCGCGAATTTATAGACCTCAGTCACCACGTTGGAGATCTTTCGCAGCGCTCCGTTCAATTCTTCACCAAGGCCCAATCCCTCATTTACGATGTCGGTGCTCTGCTCCATGTTCTCGACGGCTTTTCTGGCTTCTTTCTGAATGCTTTGAATAAGCTCGGAAATCTCTTTCGTGGATTGAGCCGATTTCTCGGCAAGTTTTCTAACTTCGTCGGCGACAACGGCAAATCCCAACCCATGTTCTCCCGCGCGGGCCGCTTCAATTGCGGCATTCAGGGCCAGCAGGTTTGTCTGCTCCGCCAGGTCGTCGATGACCTCAATGATCTTGCCGATGTCATCGGCTCTCTGGCCCAGAACATCAATGATTTCTCCGGAGGAGCGAATGGTGGTATTGATCCGGTTCAATCCATCGGTGGCCTTTTCCATGGTGGTAATACCGCTGTGAACCTCTTCGCGGGAACGATTCGAGATGTCGAGCAGCACCTTTGCGGTGTCCGCCACTCTTTGGATCGAGGCGACCATCTCGTCGATCGATGCCGAAGTTTCGCTTACGCTCGATGCCTGCACCTGCGTGCTCTTCACCATGTTCTGCACGTTGACGCTCATCTCATGCATGGTGCTTGTAACTTCGTCGATCGCAGAGGATGTTTGCAGGCTGATCTTGGCCGATTCGTCGGAAGCCCCGGCAACCTGGCTTGAGGCGCTGGCTACCTGAGAAGACGCGTCGCGCACATTTCGTACCAGGTTTCTCAGTCCGTCAATCATGCGAGCGAAGGCATTCCCAAGAGTGTCGTTGGCCGATCTGGGTTGCACTTCGACGGCGAGGTTGCCGCCTGCAATGGCTTCGGAGACGGATGCCATTTCTTTCAGGTACGTGACCATGTTGCCGAACGTGCGGGACAGTTGCCCGATCTCATCGTCGCGTTGCACATCGATGTGGTGCTCCAAGTCGCCGTTGTTGGCGATTTGTTGCGCCACCCCCATCAGTTTATTCAACGGATCAGTAATCGACTTGGCGGAGCGATAAGCAATGGCAATTCCCAGTGCCAGTGCGATCAATGTACTTAATAAGGCCACTCCAATCGTCCAGGCGCTGGCAGTTTCATCGGATGCACGGCTTTCATCCAGCACTTTCTTGTTTTCGTGGTCAGCCGCGTCGAGCGGGTCGGTCGAATTCTTTACCCAGGAAGAAGCGTCTTTTTGCAGGTAAAAGATTTGAAGTTCAGCGACCGTGGAGTTTCCGGCATCTACCTGTTTACGCTTTTCAAGCAGCGCGGCGGCAAAATCGGTAGCCCAGACACTCTCGTTTCGTTGCACTTTCTCTAATTCGTCACGTTCCTGGTCCGAAGCCAGCTTTTGAACGTCCTGTAATTTTTCGTTGAGTTGCCGCTCGCCTTCTTTCATCCGGTCAACTTCACGTGTGTCGCCACTGAGCAGGTAACTGCTTAAAAATAGCCGGTTCTGCATCATCTGAAATCTGATGTTGTCGTTTGTCTCGGCGATCTGCAGGGACCGGGCAGCTGCGGCTTTCGTGCCGCGCTCCCTGTACATGGCCACGATGTTCACCAGGAACAGCACTACGACCATCAGAAGGATGGCTCCGAAGTTCCAATAGAGTTTCCTGCCAATCGTCATTGCTGCTCCTCCGTACCCAGAACTCTTGACTCAGTTATTGTCAGCTGCGAACTTAATCTCAACGGTGCCTGTGCTTTCAGCTCCCGCAGGCTCGAACGTCCATTTCTTGACGGCATCCATTGCCGCATTCACCAGCAGGGGATGCCCACCCACCGCCTTGGTGGTCTTTACGGTGCCATTCGGCGCCACCACAACTGCCAATTTCACCGTGCCGGAAATTCCGTAATGGCGCGCCATTTCAGGATAGGCTGGGGCTACTCTGGTTTTTACCTTCCGGCCTGGAACGTCCTGCGCAAGGCATGGTATGGAACAACAGATCGAGAACACCGGCAGAATCAGCAATACTGTTATGACTCCCCGTGCGGCCAATCGCCGAATTGTTCCCAAGCACTTGCCTCCCGACGTAAAGTAAGCTTTCACTGTCCCAATGCAATGGCGGTGCCACTTCACTAGCTCTTGTTGTATTCTTCACCCCTTTCGGCGGCAAATCCTTTTAGATTCAATAAATTACTTTGGTACCTTACGGTTGGCGGACATCAGCATACGGCCAGATTTAGGCTCCGGCTTGGCCCCACATCTCAATCTAAGACTCCCTCCGACCGGATTTCCCAATTTGACACCCCTTCCTCATTTAACTTGACTCAAAATGAGACTTGAGTCTAATGTCCTATTATTCAATTAGTTGTACGGCAAGTGATAAGGAGTGAATCTCTGAACGCACCACATGGAGAACTGCTGGTGGACGGACGAACGTCTAACCGCTCGCAGGACTCTTTTCAAAGCTTGTTGTTGCGAATTTCGGATGCGGCCGTCCAAAATGCGCCACCTTCTGCCCTGATTCAATTTTTTTGCCAGCAGACCCGGCAATTTTTCCGGGTTGACGGCAGTTATTTTTGGCAGGTAGTTTCCGCAACAGAGTTCGTCGGTGTCGAAGCTGACGGATTGATGGCTGACGGGTTCAGGGGAGCAAGGCTCAACTCAACCGAAACCAACGCCGTGGCCGACGCTGTACGTGAGCGCAAGACCGTATACGCCAATCAACCGGATCCTTCTCTCGATCACCCAGCCTCAAACCCATGCAAGTCCCTCATGGCAGCTCCCCTTGTAGTTTCAAATGAAGTGATCGGAGTTGCAGTATTTGTTCAGCAGGATGAAGCTAATTTTTTTAACGAAGATTTGGCGGTCAAAGCGACTATTCTCGCCGGACAGCTGGCCAGTCTCCTCGAAGCAGGCCGGCTGTCGGAAAATTCGCGCGAAGAACATCGCCGGGCTGAAATATTAGCGGAAGTCGCGCACACCCTGCATTCCATTCCCGAGCCCTCCGGCGTTATCTCGGCTGTGGCCGGGCGTCTTCGCGTTCTGATGCGCGCTCAACTAGTCTCGGTTCTGATGCGCCGGGGCGCTAACTTCGAACTTAGCGACATCTCGGCGGCGAGTCCGGAACTCGCATTATCAGTTCGCGCGCGCCACGACCGGAAGGGACTTCAATTCGCCGCTGAGTTAGCGAATCGTGCTCTCTCTGAAAGCCGGTTGATTGCCGTTCCTATAGATCCGGCGACTCACGTGCTCGCCGAACTGGTCCCAGCCGGGGATCTGATAGCTGCTCCTTTTCGCACATCCCATGCGGAGGGCGCTGTTCTGGTGTATCCCCGGAACAATGACCCTTTCAGCGAAGAAGAGAAGTCTCTAGTTTCCGCGGTGGTTGGCTTTGGCGCGGTAGCAATTGCGAATGCTGAGTTGTACGCTACCGCCCGCGGGCAGGCTCATGAACTCCACCAGCTGCTGAACATTTCTTCTGAGCTGGGATCTCTGGGGAATCTTGAACAATTCATGCGCCAGTTTGTATTCCGAGCCAGCGACTTCCTGGGCTTTGAACGCGCCTTCGTCGGCTTACTCGAGGGAGAAGCGTTTCGCATCCGCTGGAAATTCAGCAACGGCGAGTCTGCTCCCACCGACGCGATGTTACCCGAAGGCGTTACCAGCCAGTCGTTGTTGAAAAAAGAAGCGTTTTGGACGGACCACCCCGGTGAGGTGGCAGGCGCCGATCTGGAATTAATCGCCAAGTTTAAAGTCCGCCAGTTGTTGGCGGTCCCATTGCTGGGAACGGATGGAAATGTATTAGGAATGTTGGGGGTGCTCGACCGGTTGAATGGCGCTGATATATCGGAAGAGGATATCCGGAGAGCGAAAGCACTTGCTACACATGTCGCCATTGCTTTGGAAGTAACACGGAATCTGCACGTCGCCGAACAACATCGGCGCCGTGCCGAATCATTGATGGCCCTTGCGCTCGAACTTAGTTCCTTAACGCGAGTGCCTGAGCTTGCCAAGAGGTTCGTTTCTCATGCCGTGGAAATGACCGGCGCATCCGCGGGCGCGCTGGTGATACAAGGGGATTCGGCGCTGCAAACCGTGGTGCTGCAAGGCTCATCTGGCGACGGCCTCGACGATCCTTCCCTCAACAGTCGCCTCGCGCTGGCGGTCTCGAATGCGTTGTCACAGCATCTGGAAACAATTGTTTCGGCTCCCGCTGCCGGTTTATTGGGCTCAGGCGTCGCGGAAACGTTGGGGTGGACCGATTGCACTTTGATGCGCCTGCTGGGCACGGCGGGCGAATTGGTTGGCGTCTTCTGCATGGCAAGGCTTGCGGGAACAGAGGACCACCCGCTTCTGAATGCCATCGCCGGACACGCGTCGGTTGCTTTGGAAAATGCGCGGTTCTTCGGCCTAATGGATCGCGCCAATCGTCATTGGATCGAAATTTTCGATGCCATCACTGATTTCATTGTTGCTCACGACGAGGCAGGCAATGTATTGCGGGCGAATCGGTCTTTGGCTGATTTCATCGGAGTACAACCGAAAGAGCTGATCGGGGTAAACATGTGCGCGCTGCTGGCCATTGGCACCGATGCGCCAGCTCGCTCTTGCCCGTTCTGCCGCAGTACGGGGGAATCTGAAGGCGAGTATGTCCACCCGGTGCTGGAGCGCACGTTCCTGGTTTCGACTTCGCGCGTTCACGGCGCCAGCAGCGAACTGCTTCAAACCATCCACGTCTTGAAAGACATTACCGACCGCAGGGAGGCGGAACGCCGGTATCGGGAGTTGTTCGACAATATTCAGGAGGGCCTGTTCTTTTCCACGCCGGACGGGCGTTTTATTGAAGTGAACGACGCGCTCGTCCGCATGTTGGGCTACGACAGCCGCGAGGAACTTCTGCAAACCGACGTCCGCGGCCGGGTTTATTTTTCTCCGGATCAGCTGCTCAGTATGACCGAACACATACAACGGCACGGAATATTGCGTAATCAGGAAGAAACGCTTCGCCACAAGGACGGGAGCACAGTTCATGTGCTGATCAACGCGTTTGCGGTCCGTGATGTTCATGATCGCATGACCCAATATCGTGGATTAATCCTCGATATCAGTGGCCTGAAGAACTTTCAGTCCGAATTGCAGCGTGAGCGCGACTTTTCCGGAAAAATTCTCAATAACACGCAGAGCCTGATCCTGGTCACTGACATCACCGGTGTTGTTAGCTACGCCAATCGCCGCTGGTATGACATGGGTTATGAGCAAAGGCAGGTGCTCGGATGTCCCATGGAGGATCTGGTAGTACCGTCTCGCCGCGGTGTCCTCAACCAAGCCTTCAAGGAAATCCTCGCTGGCAACCAGGTGGATAACCTTGATCTGCAAATTTTGCGCAGCGATGGGCGTGTAGGACACTTCTCCGTGAACCTCAGCCCCATGCGGGATGAGCAGGGACAGGTCACCAGCGTGGTCGCGATCATGAGCGACATCACAGATGCCGCCACATTGCAATCCAAATTAATGCACGCGGAAAAAATGGCGGCCGTCGGCCAATTGGTTTCTGGAGTGGCGCATGAAGTAAATAATCCACTCACCGCCATTCTCGGTTTTGCCGACCTGTTGATGGAAAATCCCGAAGTTCCCGAAAGTGCCAGAAAAGATTTGCGGGTCATTTTGCAGGAGGCGCAGCGCACCAAGCAGATAGTGCAGAATTTGCTCAGCTTCGCCCGCCAGATGCCTCCCCAGCGAAAACCCGTGCAGCTCAATGTCATTTTGCGCCGCACCCTGCAATTGCGCGCTTATGACTTTCACAGCCGCGGTGTGGAAGTCATTGAGCATTTCGATCAGGATTTGCCATTCGTGGTCGGCGACGCTCATCAACTCCAGCAGGTCTTCCTCAATATCGTCAACAATGCCTACGACGCAGTTCGAGAAGCTGTGCGTCCCGCCCAAATCGAAATTGTTACGGTCAGGCAAGGAACCATGGCGGAGATTTCTTTTCGCGACAACGGCCCCGGAATATCGTTTCCCGATCGCATATTCGATCCCTTCTTTACCACCAAAGAGATTGGGAAAGGGACCGGGCTTGGCTTGAGCATTTGCTACGGCATTGTTCGCGAACATGGAGGCGAAATCCTCTGTTACAACAACGCGGATGGCGAAGGCGCAACCTTCGTGGTCCGATTTCCGGCGGCATCAGAAATGGTCTCTCACAGCGCCGCTGCTGGAGTTACACAACAATGACAACCTCCAACGCAAAACCCGCAGCGTTACCCCTCTTGCTTATCGAGGATGAACCCGCGGTGATGAGCTACGTTCGCGCGGTCCTGGAGCGCAATGGCTACTCCGTCGTATGCGGCAATTCCGGCGCCGAGGGAGTACGCCTTCTCGAATCAGGCGAATTCCTCGGCGTGGTCTCAGACATGCGAACCCCTGGCGGACTCGACGGCGGCGACGTCCACGCGTGGATCACAAAAAACCGCCCGGAGTTGGCGTCTCGAATTGTTTTTATTACGGGCGATATCGCCAATGAAGAAACCGTCGCTACGCTTCGCAAAACCGGCGCGCCCTGCGTGGAAAAACCTTTCCGGGTCAAGCAATTCCTCTCCGTCGTCGAGCAGACCGTGGGGAAAGCCCTGTGACCCAGGACTTACGCATCCGCTTGCTTGTCGTCGATGATGAGGAAAGCATCCGTAAACTGTGTATGACGGTTGGCGAGGGATTGGGATTCGCCTGCATGGAAGCCGGGAGCGGCGATGCCGCCCTGGCACTGCTCGAAGAACACCCTGCGCACGTCGTTCTCACGGATTTGGTAATGCCGAACATGTCCGGCCTTGAATTTCTCGAAAAGGTAAAAAAACTCCTGCCCCGTTGTGAAATCGCGGTCATGACCGGCCACAGTTCCGTGGAAACCGCGGTACAAGCCATGAAGCTGGGGGCTTACGACTACATCAGCAAACCCTTTTCGCCTTTGGAAGAACTTCGTTTGTTCCTGCGCCGCATGGCTGAAAAAATTCGTTTGGTAGAAGAAAATCAGTTTCTGCGTGAGCGAGTCGATACTGAGAGCGGGCTTCACGGCATTGTCGGCTCATCCGCTAAAATTCAGGATGTTCTGCGCATGATCTCGCGGCTGAAGGATACTCGCACCGCCGTGCTCATCAGCGGGGAAAGCGGCACCGGCAAGGAGCTCGTCGCGCGCGCCATCCATTTTCGTGGTCCTTTCGCGAACCGCCCTTTTGTGGCCGTCGACTGCGGCTCTCTTGTGCCAACCCTGATCGAGAGCGAACTTTTCGGATACGAAAAGGGCGCATTTACCGGCGCAAATCGTTCGAAAACGGGATTGTTCCAATCCGCCCAGGGCGGAACGATTTTTCTCGATGAAATTGGCGAACTTCCCCCGGAAATGCAGGCCAAGCTGCTTCGAGTCTTACAGGAAAAAGAAGTACGCCCGGTTGGAAGCAATCAAAGGATCAAAGTGGATGTCCGCGTCATCGCCGCCACCAACCGCGACCTTGAAGTCGAATACCGGAATGGCTCATTCCGCAAAGACCTTTATTTCCGGCTTAATGTAGTTACCGTCCATCTGCCGGCGCTCCGGGAGCGGCGCTCAGACATCCCGATGTTGGCACATTGGTTCCTGGATCGCAAAGCCGCGGGCGCGGCGATTCAGGTCACCAGCGCAGCCATGAAAGCGATGCTGCAATACGATTGGCCGGGGAATGTCAGGGAACTCGAAAACTGCATCGAACGGGCAGTGGCGCTGGGAGACCGTCCAATCATTGATTACGAAGATTTGCCTCCTGCGATCGTCGCAGAAACGTTATTGTTGGAAGCCACCTCGCCCTCCCGAGCCTCTTCTAATCTTTCATCGACCGATTTGGAAGACATAGAGCGGGCCACGATTGAGCGAGTATTCGTGCAAGTCAAAGGAGATAAAGTGCTGGCCGGGAAAATGCTCGGAATCAGCCGGGCTACCCTTTACCGCAAGCTGAAACGCTACAACATCGGT